>SAMEA3663112__coassemble_29_pt1 | contig 68830 bp, 56 predicted proteins | sample SAMEA3663112__metabat2_high_PE_013 | metagenome-assembled genome bin SAMEA3663112 (sample SAMEA3663112) | pig gut metagenome | biome: pig gut; feature: pig-associated habitat; material: faeces | place: Denmark | collected 2012
AGCAGCACGAGGAATGTCCTTGTCTTAATGGCCTTCCTGCCTTGCCATAATATAAATATGTAGAACGGCACGAGCCACAAAGCTATGAATACTGCCATGGGAAAGTTTCTCATCGGCTTGTATGCCAACAAGCTATAATCGGTGACAACAAACGTGGCGGCAAAGAATTTTGTAATGTTTTTTACGATTCTGAAAACAGGGTTTTCGAGGTATTCGGCATTGATCTCCACCACGTCGGTCTGCATCAGCGTCCTCATGGTGAAATATGCTATGATGATCAGGACAGGATAAAGCGTGTCGAGGGCGGCACGGCGAGGCGAGGCCTTGCCAAACGCCAATGCCATGAGTTGCGGCACAACGAAGAACACCATTTCCTTACACATAGTGGCTATAAGGGCAAACAACAGCCACAGATGCCGCCCACGACGCGAAGATAGATAAGCCGCTATTGCCATCATTCCCCACAGGTGGGAATAGGTCTGATTGAGCGAGTCGATGCCCAAGACGGTGCCTAAGACTGCCGGGGAGAGGAAGAAGAAAATGGTGGACACGTTGACTGCCTGCGACGCGAGACCTACACGGCGCGCTATGTGCCACACGAGAAACGTGTTGATGAGATGGCCGAGAAAGACCATTATATGGTTGAGCGCGGGAAAGAGGCTCTTGTCGAAACTCAATAAATGTCCGAAGATGCAGTCGAACGGTCGCCAGTAGCTGTCGCGCGGTATGACGAGCGACGAAAGGCCTTCGCCAAAGTCGTGATAGGGATTGGTGAAGTATGACCAGTCGTCAAACGTGGGAAGGAGGCCTATGATCTGCCACAAGATGAACGGCGACAAGGCAAGGATGACGATGAGGACAGTGTATTGTTTCATTATACTAATTGATAATGACTATCTTACATACTGTTCCCTTCTTGCCGTCGGCAGTGGCGGTGATGACGTTATACACGCCCGAAGCCACTCGGTTGCCCTTCTGGTCGCGTCCGTCCCAGGTGTATGTGCCGCCATTGCTTATGCCTGTGTTTACCAGTTGTCCCGAGGCGGTGGAGATGTGTATGTGGGAATTCATTGATAGTCCCACGATGGTGATCAGGCCTGTGTAATGTGGTTCCACGGGATTGGGATAGGCATAGACATTGTCCTTGGTCATCTCGTCAAAGGCCTTCGACGAGTCGCTATGGTAAGAACATAGTCCCTTGTCGGTGCCGAAAAAGACGTTTCCCGTCTCTTCGTCGATAGATATAGAGACAACGTTGTCTGATATGAGCATGCTGTTGGCGGCGGTGAAGTGATGTATTTCCTCCATGTTGTCGCTGCTGATGAGATAGACGCCATTGCCTGATGTGCCTATCCATTTGCGGTTGGCTGAGTCGATGGCTATGCAGCCTATTGAAAGTCCGCCGAGGAGATAATCGGCAAAGTTTGTGCCGTCGTTTCTTGGCACTTTGATCTGTGTGAAGGTGATGTTGTCGGTATTGTCGTTGACACTTGCTGCAGTGACGCAGAACAGACCGACATCGGTGCCCACCCAGATGTTGCCTTCTTTGTCTTCGGCTATGGCAGGCATGTTGTAGTATTCATATACGGTATTGTCTTGATTGACTAACGTGGTATATACTTTTGTCGTATTATTTCCTATGTCGTATTTCACCAGTGCCGGCATGGTCCAGTTGTTGTTTGTAAACCATAGCAGTCCGCGACTGTCAATCATCATCCCGTTCATCAGTGCCATAGAGAAGGGATGGCCTTTGGTCATGAGGTTTTGGTGAGTGAAGGCTTTTATATCGCCGCCTGCCGGCATATAGCAGATGGTGGGCTGCTTGCCGTAGCTGTTGGCTATCCATAGCGTGCCGCTGTTGTCGTAGGTGAGCGAGGTGACCTCGGTATAGTCTTTCTTTAATTCTTCGCTATTTCCTGCTTTGTCTTCTATTGGCTGTGCGGTTTGCAGTATGCTGTTGTGTCTGTTGTATTCTTTTATGAAGGCAAAGTCGCGATATTCGTATAGTCCAGTCTGGCATCCCACAAACACGTGGTTTTCGTCTCTTGGGTCGATGTCAAGACACATTGCGTTGACAAACTTATGTCCGGTTTTCTCGGCTATGGTCTTTGTTTCAAACGATTTCCACTCGTCGTTGTCAAACACGCAGATGGTGGGCGTCGTCTCTTTGCTGAGATATCCACTCGTGATGTATAGCTTGCCGTTATGCCATAGTGTGTTTTTCAGGTTGTTGTTTTCCGGTCCGCCCGGTTTTAGTGTCTTGACGAGTTCAATGTTTTCGTTCCATGCCGTGAGGTCTTCGCTAAACGAGATGCCCGGCCATGAGGTTGTCAGTTGCCAGTTTGACTTGTCGAGCGGGTTTGATGTCTTCGCACATTTATATACGTTGCCGTTTGTGGAGTAGAGATAAATGTCGGTGGAGCCTTCGCGTATGGCTCGTGCGCCGAAGTCGAGCATGTACGACTCTGCTATCTCAACCTTTGCCACGTTGAGTTTCACGCCGCCGAAATTGGTGGCAAGATAGGCATATTCGCCGGTGTTGTAGATGCTGTTGACGGTCTTGTCGGCGGTCATCGACTTATTGTAGAGGTCGGCCATGTTGACGATGTTGCCTTGGAGGTCGATGAGGTCGATGTTTGAGTTGTCATACACCACGACGAGCCGTTTGGCTTGCTGGTTCCAGGCGATGTGTGTGACGACGACGTCGCTCATGCCCGTGGTCTTGTCGAAGGTCTGTATGCTTTGGTCGTTTTTGTTGTATAGATAGATGGAGTTAGACGCACGCACAAACAGACAGTTGCCCGTGGCTTCTATCTGTTGTGGTTCGTTGTAAGACATGAATATCTTCCAGTCGCCTATAGCTGCTTGAGCTAATGTGCTGACAATGAGTAATATAAATGATACGAATATTTTCTTCATATTTCAATGGTCGAAGAGCGGTCAACGTTTTTTAATAAAACACCTCGTCAACTTTATCAAGATACTCGCCGAGCTTTTTCACGGCACGTGCGCGGTGGCTGATAGTGTTTTTGATGTCGTTGCCAAGTTCGGCGAAGGTCTTGTCGTAACCTGTGGGTTGGAAGATAGGGTCGTAGCCGAAGCCCTCCCCTCCCCTACGCTCGCTGATAATCTCGCCTTCCACGATGCCGTCAAAGAGTACGGGAGCAGGATCAGAGAAGTCTTTCATCACGAGGGCGATGACGGTGCGGAAACGTGCCTTGCGGTTGTCTTTTCCCTCCAGCTCCTTCAGCAGTGTCGTCATGTTAGCCTCTGAGTCGTGGCTCTTGGCGTTAGGATCTTTGATGGAAGCATAGCGTGCGCTGAACGTGCCTGGCTCACCGTCGAGAGCTTCCACCTCGAGACCAGTATCGTCGGCAAACACGTTGCATTGGTATCTCTCATAGACGTATTTTGCTTTCATCAGGGCGTTTTCCTCCAGTGTGCGGCCTGTCTCGGGAATATCGTCGAAACACTCGATGTCGGCGAGCGACAACACCTTACACTCCTTGCCGAGGATTCTTCTCACCTCGTCGAGCTTATGCTTGTTGTTTGTAGCGAATACTATTCTCATTTTTTTTTATCCTTTTTTCTTTTTTACTTTTACTTTTATCTGATCGAATCCCTCGCCATAGACACCGATGACCGAGCTCTGGCTAACGAAGGCGTTGGGGTCGATGGTCTTTATGAGACGGAATATGTGTAGGCTCTCGCGCTTCTTTGCCAACAGGCAGATGACCTTTGTGGGCTTGCCTGTCCAATAGCCGTGGCCGTCGAGGATGGTCATCGTATGGTCGGTGGAGGTGGCTATGGCATGGGCTATCTCCTGATATTTCTTAGAGAAGATGAGAAACTGCACCGACTGTCGTTGCCAATACATCACATAGTCGAGCATGAGACATTCGATCACCATTGTGCAAAGACCGAACACCACCATCTGACAGCGGTTCTGGATGGGACCGAAGCTGCTGATGAACATCGAACTGCCGATGATACACACGTCGATGATGATCAGTGCCTTGCCAAGCGAGATGTTGTGATACTTGTTTATCACTGCCGCCACAATATCGGTGCCACCAGTGCTGCCGTTGTTGAGAAACACGATGGCAAGAGCTGTACCGGTGATCATACATCCCAACACGAGCGACATGAAGTCGTTGCCTTCGCCAAGGAGCTTGTAGAAATGTCCGTCAGGCTGAACGACAATGCCTTGCGCAATCTCAAGGAAAAACGTAAGGGCAAAGGTGGCATAAATGGTCTTGGTAAGGAATTTCCATCCGAGTATCTTCAATGCGGCAATGATGAGGATGGCATTGATGATGAAAAACGTGTATTGCACAGGAAACTTTGTGGCATAGAAGACGATGGCTCCTACACCCGAAATGCCTCCAGTGACAATCTCATAGGGAAGCAAGAACACGGTGAATCCAAACGTGTACAGCATCAAGCCAAGCGTGATGTTGACGTAATCCCTTATTTCGTATAGTAATTCCTGGCGAGTCATTCTTTATTTAGTTGACAAGTAAACGAGTTGACGAGTTGTTACCGCATTTGCAAATAACTTGTTAACTCGTCAACTTGTTTATTCGTCAAATGAAATCAACTATTTAATAACGATATTTACAATCTTTTTTGGCACGATGATCACCTTCACCACCTTCTTGTCGCCAATATACTTGGCTGACTTCTCGTCGGCGAGAACGGCATCCTCGATGGTCTTGTTGTCGGCGTCGGCGGCAAACTGCATCTGGAAACGGGCTTTGCCGTTGAACGAGACAGTGAGCTGTATCTGACTCTCAACAAGATATGCCTCGTTGCATACAGGCCACTCGGCATCGCATACACTGCCATCACAGCCCAACGCATGCCACAGTTCCTCGGCAATATGAGGGGCAAATGGAGCAATGAGGACGACAAGGTCGCACAGAAGCGACTTGTTGCGGCACTTCAGTTGTGACAGTTCGCTAACACAGATCATAAACGCCGAGATGCTGGTGTTGTATGAGAAGGTCTCAATGTCGTGTGTCACCTTCTTTATCAACTTGTGGACGCTCTTCAGCTGCTCTGACGTAGCCGGTTCGTCGTTGGGCAGGAACTCGTCGTTGCGGCTGTAGTAAAGTCCCCACAACTTCTTGAGGAAACGATGGCAACCGTCTATGCCGTTGGTGTCCCATGGCTTTGACTGCTCCACCGGACCGAGGAACATCTCGTAGAGACGCAGCGTGTCGGCACCATATTTCTCAACTATCATGTCGGGGTTGACCACGTTGAACATCGACTTCGACATTTTTTCTATCGCCCATCCGCAGATATACTTTCCATCCTCGAGGATAAACTCTGCGTTGGCATACTCAGGACGCCATGCCTTGAAGGCGTCGAGGTCGAGCTGGTCGTTGCTTACAATGTTGACATCCACGTGGATTGGAGTTACCTCGTACTGGTCTTTCAGGCCGAGCGACACAAACGTTGGATGATCGGCATTCTCATCGTTGATGCGGTAAACGAAATTGCTTCGACCCTGAATCATGCCTTGGTTGACGAGCTTCTCAAACGGCTCGTCGCTGCAAGAGTAACCGCTGTCGAAGAGGAACTTGTTCCAGAAACGGGAATAGATGAGGTGGCCGGTAGCATGCTCCGTACCGCCTACGTAAAGGTCAACGCTCTTCCAATATTCGTCAGCCTCCTTGCCGACAAGTGCCTTGTCGTTGTGCGGATCCATATAGCGGAGATAGTAAGCCGAAGAACCAGCAAAGCCCGGCATGGTGTTGAGCTCGAGAGGGAAGACGGTCTTGTTGTCGATGAGCGACTTGTCAACAACCTCTTCTTTCACAGTGTCCCATGCCCATGTCTTTGCGCGGCCCAATGGCGGTTCGCCTGTCTCAGTAGGCTTGTATTCGTCTATCTCAGGCAGCAACAGCGGAAGCTTCTCCTTTGGTATCATATACGGCATCTCGTCCTTGTAATATACAGGGAACGGCTCGCCCCAATATCTCTGACGCGAGAAGATGGCGTCGCGCAGACGATAGTTCACCTTCACACGTCCGAGGTTGTTGTCGGTGACAAACTTCTTCGTGGCAGCAATGGCTTCCTTCACGGTGAGACCGTTGAGAGAGAAACCGCCAAGGGTCTCTACCCCACTCTTCGGCGAGTTTTCGACAATGCCTTCCTTCGCGTCGAAGCTCTGCTCGCTGACGTCGGCACCCTGGATGAGAGGGATGATCGGCAAATTGAAATGCTTGGCAAAGGCGTAGTCGCGCGAGTCGTGGGCAGGAACAGCCATGATGGCGCCGGTGCCGTAGCCTGCAAGTACGTATTCCGAAATCCAGATTGGAATAGCATCGCCTGTAAATGGATTGACGGCATAAGAACCAGAGAACACACCTGTGACACGGTGATCGCTGATGCGGTCGCGCTCGGTGCGCTTCTTGACATAAGAGATATACTCGTCAACGGCGGCACGCTGGTCGGAGGTGGTCAATTCATCCACGAGTTCGCTCTCGGGAGCAAGAACCATGAATGTCACGCCGAAAATAGTGTCGGCACGTGTGGTAAAAATAGTGAAATGCTTATCGCTGTCCTTCACCTTGAACTCCATCTCTGTTCCCTCAGAACGACCAATCCAGTTGCGCTGAGTCTCCTTGAGCGAGTCGGTCCAGTCGATGGTCTCCAGTCCGTCGAGCAGACGCTGGGCGTATGCCGACACACGCAAGCACCACTGGCGCATCTTCTGCTGAACCACAGGATAGCCGCCACGCACGCTGACGCCATCGACAACCTCGTCGTTGGCAAGCACAGTGCCGAGTTTCGGACACCAGTTCACCATCGTCTCGCCAAGATATGCTATACGGTAGTTCATCAGCACCTCTTGCTTCTTCTTCTCCGAGAACGACTTCCACTCGTCGGCGGTGAAGTGAAGCTCTTCTGAGCAGGCAGCGGAGATATTCTCCGTTCCCATAAGATCAAAATGCTCGATGAGCTTGATGATAGGCTGAGCCTTCTGGGAGGCAAGGCTGTAATATGACTTAAACATGCGGATGAATGCCCATTGGGTCCACTTGTAGTAATCAGGCGAACAGGTGCGCACCTCGCGGTCCCAATCGAACGAGAATCCTATCTTGTCGAGCTGCTCACGATAGTGGTTGATATTTGCCACTGTCGTAATCTCAGGATGCTGGCCAGTCTGGATAGCATACTGCTCTGCCGGCAATCCATAAGCGTCATAACCCATAGGGTTAAGCACGTTGTATCCACACAGACGCTTGTAGCGGGCATAGATGTCGCTGGCGATATACCCGAGCGGATGGCCAACATGCAGTCCCGCTCCCGAGGGATAAGGGAACATATTGAGTACGTAGAACTTCTTGCGTTTCGGGTCTTCAGTGACTTTGTAGGTCTTCTCCTCAACCCATTTCTCACGCCACTTCTTTTCGATTTCTCTAAAGTTGTATTCCATTTTATTTTTGTTTTTTATGATTCATAAAAGTATATACTGAGTGCAAAGTTACAACTTATTCTTTATATAATAGGTATATAAATTAGAGTTTTTTTCTTTTTTACCACTTTTTGTTTTGTTTTTCCGCAAACAATGAGTAATTTTGCACCTCAAAGCAATTTTTTCATGGTTTATGGCTAAAAAAGATAATGAACTAACGCCGATGATGAAGCAGTTTTTCGACCTCAAGGCGAAACACCCCGACGCGGTACTGCTGTTTCGTTGCGGCGACTTCTACGAGACTTACTGCGAAGACGCCATCGTGGCTTCGAAGATTCTCGGCATAACTCTTACAAAACGTAATAACGGCGCTTCGGCAGGGTCGGAAATGGCAGGATTCCCTCATCATGCCCTCGACACTTATTTGCCTAAACTCGTCAGGGCGGGAAGAAGAGTGGCGATATGCGACCAACTCGAAGACCCGAAACTCACAAAGAAACTCGTCAAGCGTGGCATAACAGAACTTGTCACGCCAGGAGTGGCCATGAACGATACTGTGCTCAACTACAAAGAGAACAACTTCCTCGCTGCCGTACATTTCGACCGCAGCGACAAAAAACTCATCGGCGTCTCGTTTCTCGACATCTCGACAGGTGAGTTTCTCACGGGTGAAGGTACGCCCGACTATGTAGAGAAACTGCTCACCAACCTCGAACCAAGAGAGGTGCTCGTCAACAGAGTGAAGAAGAATGACTTCGAAAACTTGTTCGGACAGAAATACCTTACTTACGAACTCGAGGAATGGGTCTTCACCGAACTTACTGCTCTCGGAAAGTTGTTGTCGCATTTTAATGTGAAAAACCTTAAGGGATTCGGTATCGACCAACTGAAAAACGGCATCATCTCGGCTGGAGCTATTCTCCATTATCTCGAGATGACACAACACACAAACATCTCACACATCACTTCCATCTCGAGAATAGAAGAGGAGAAATATGTAAGACTCGACAAGTTTACAATAAGAAGCCTCGAACTCGTACAGACCCTGCAAGAGGACGGAACATCGCTGCTCGACGTCATCGACCAGACTACAACTCCCATGGGTGGAAGAATGTTGAGACGGTGGATAGTGTTCCCCCTGAGAAACGAAAACCAAATCAACGACAGACTCGATATCGTAGGATATTTCTCACAAGAACAGGAGTTCAGACAACTCATCGACGAACAGCTTCGCAGAATAGGAGACCTGGAACGTATCATCTCGAGAGTGGCCGTGGGACGTGTGTCGCCAAGGGAAATGGTTCAGCTGAAAACGGCTCTCGAAGCCATACAACCTATAAAAACGGCTTGCCTCTATGCAAAAAACAACGCCCTGAAAAGAGTCGGGGAAAGACTTAACCTCTGCGAGTCGATGAGAGAGAGAATAGCTCACGAAATAGAACCCGAAGCTCCACAACTCGTAAACAAGGGCGGAGTGATACGCGACGGAGTGAATGAAGAGCTCGACAGACTCAGACAGGTGGCTTATCACGGCAAAGACTATCTGATGAAAATTCAGGAACGTGAACAACAGGAAACGGGCATACAGTCGCTCAAAATAGGATACAACAACGTGTTTGGATATTACCTCGAAGTGAGAAACACTTACAAGGATCTCGTGCCCGACACGTGGATAAGAAAGCAGACCTTGGCTCAGGCTGAGAGATATATAACTCAGGAACTGAAAGAATACGAGGAGACTATACTCGGCGCAGAGGAGAAGATATTGTCAATAGAGATGAAACTGTTTAACGACCTCGTCGTGGCCATGCAGGAGTTTATCCCGCAGATTCAGATAAACGCCAACATGATTGCCAATATCGACTGTCTGCTTTCGTTTGCGAAATGTGCAGAGATTCATCACTATGTACGACCGCATATCGACTCCTCTGACGTCATCGACATCCATCAGGGAAGGCACCCGGTGATAGAGACTCAGCTGCCTCTCGGCGAACAGTATGTGCCGAACGATATCTACCTCGACTCTCAGAGTCAGCAGATTATCATCATCACGGGTCCGAACATGGCAGGTAAGTCAGCACTGCTCAGACAGACTGCACTCATCGTGCTCATGGCGCAAGTGGGCTGCTTCGTGCCTGCCGAAAATGCCAGAATAGGATTGGTTGACAAGATATTCACCCGCGTGGGAGCAAGCGACAATATCTCGCTCGGCGAATCAACCTTTATGGTTGAGATGACCGAGGCGTCGAACATTCTTAATAATGTTACCACAAAGTCGCTCGTGCTCTTCGACGAACTGGGAAGGGGAACGTCAACATACGACGGCATCTCCATCGCATGGGCTATCGTCGAATATCTGCACGAGAACGAGAAGGCAAGAGCACGCACCCTCTTCGCCACTCACTATCACGAACTGAACGAGATGGAGAAGCATTTCAAGAGAATAAAGAACTTTAACGTCAGCGTGAAAGAGGTGAACAAAAAAGTCATATTCCTCAGAAAACTCATGGAAGGCGGCAGCGAACATTCCTTCGGTATCCATGTGGCTGCCATCGCCGGTATGCCGAGAAGTATCATCAAACAGGCTAAGACGATCCTCAAACAACTCGAAGAGGAGAGCGCCGGGGTGGGAGGATATGGCCGACCGAATATCAAAAGGCAAAAGACGGTGGACGGAATACAACTTAGCTTCTTCCAACTCGACGACCCGGTGTTGTGTCAGATACGTGACGAGATACGCGACCTCGACATCGACAACCTCACTCCTGTTGATGCTCTTAATAAACTTAATGAAATTAAACGTATTTTGAATTAATGCATTCACATTATAAAGACTTGATTTGTCTTGGCACGCCCATTGTAATAGGACAGATAGGAAACCTCGTGCTTAATTTTGCTGACACACTGATGATTGGCCACCACTCTACCGTGGAATTGGCAGCAGCCAGTTTTGTCAACAACACCTTTGTGCTCGTGCTCCTCTTTGCCATGGGATTCAATTTCGCCTTGACTCCCGTCATAGGACCTTTCATAGGTAGAAACGAGAAAGATAAGGCTGGAGCCGTGATGCGTTCTGCACTGTTTGCGAATATCATGCTCATATGTATGCTCACCACCTTTGCCGTGGCTTTCTATTTCGCCTTGCCCTTTTTCGGTCAGCCTGAAGAGCTGATGCCTTTCATGAGACCTTATCTCTTGGTCAACATCTGCTCTATTCCTTTCATGGTGTTGGGATGTCAGATGAAGCAGTTCTTCGATACCATCGGACGTACACGAATATCTATGTGGGTGCTCGTGTCGAGTAATGTACTTAATATAATAGGTAATTATATATTTATATACGGACATTGTGGAATGCCTGAAATGGGACTTACCGGTGCTGGTCTGTCCACTGCCCTGTCACGCGTGGTAATATGTCTCTCCTTCTGCCTCATTTTCTTCCTAAAAAAGGAGTTTGCCGTATATAAAAAGGGATTTGTCATGGCATCAAAAGATGCTGTTAAGAGCAATTTCAAACATCTCAACGGCCTTGGATGGACCTCTGCACTTCAAGCTACTGTAGAGTGTGGGGCGTTCTCGCTCGTGGCTATCTTCGTGGGATGGATCGGCACAAAACCGCTTGCTGCACATCAGGTGATGATCACTATGTCGATGTTTTTCTATAACATTTATCTTGGCATTGCGACAGCTATCAGCATACGAGTAAGTCATTTTGTGGGTATTCACGAGACAAAGTCTATCGTGGAGGTTACAAAGTCGGGATTCTTCATCATCATCACTATGGCTGTGTGTATGATTATTCCTGTCTTTCTGCTTAGACACATGGTGGGCTCGATGTTCACTGCCGACGAAGAGGTGTGCCGACTCGTCGCTATTACTATCATTCCACTGATATTGTACCAGATAAGCGACGCCTTCCAGTGCTGCCTTGCTAACGCCTTACGTGGACTGGGCGAGATGAGAAGCATGATGTGGGCGGCTTTCGTGGCGTATTTCATCGTCTCACTGCCGCTCAGTTGGATTCTGGGTAATTTCCTCGGATTTGGACTCGTGGGCACGTGGTTGGCTTTCCCCGTTTGCCTCACAGTGGCTGGTATATTATACTATATAATCTTCAAAAGGGCACTGGCTCGTTTTTCAGATACGTATCATGCTTAATTTTTAGAGATGTATCATTCATAATTTTTAGAGATGTATCATTCATAATTTTTAGAGATGTATCATGCTTAATTTTTAGATATGTATCATTCATAATTTTTAGGGATGTATCATGTATAAAGTATAGGAGGAAGATTATTATGATAAAGGACGAATTGAAGCGTTTTATCGTTGTTGGAGTGATAGCCACTGCCATCCATTACGTGGTCTATTATCTCTTGCAGATGCTTGCCAAGGGCAGTCTCATGCTGAGTATGGCTTATACGGTGGGATATGTGGTGAGTCTGATTTGCAACTTCTATCTCACTACTTACTTCACCTTCCGTTCGAAGGCTTCGGTAAAGAAAGTGGCTGGGTTTGGATTCAGTCATATTGTCAACTACTTGTTACACATAGCGCTCCTCAATCTGTTTATGGCTTTTGGCGTCCACCGCTTGTTGGCTCCTGTATTGGTTTATGCAATAGCAGTGCCTACAAACTTCACAATTCTTCATTTCGTGTATAAAAAGAAGTGAACCGCGAGAAAGCTCTTTCTTGAAAAAAATAATGAAGCGGAAAACGTCTCTCTCTTCATCCAAGAGTGATGTTTTTCACATCTACGTGTTCATGAAGGAACAGTTGTGCAGACTCCCTGAATTTGTCGGGATTCTCGGTTGTGAGGTATTCTACATGTCCGCCTTGAGTGCATTTGCTCTCTATCTCAGGATGACGTGAAAGGTAGTTCTTAAGACTTTCTGCCACGTATTCTCCTTGTGAGACAATACGGATGCCTGGATTCACATATTTCACTATCTTCGGCAAAAGAAGGGGATAATGGGTACAACCAAGTATGATGGCGTCTATCTCGCTGTCAAGACGCATCAGCTGGTCGATTCTTTTCTTTACAAAATAATCTGCTCCAGGACTGTCGGCTTCGTTATACTCAACCAATGGTACCCAAAAGGGACATGCCACACCTGACACCTTTATGTCGGGATAGAGCTTTTGTATCTCCAATGTGTAACTCTCGCTCTTTATCGTTCCTTCGGTGGCCAGAATGCCTACATGACGCGTCGATGTAAGCTTTCCTATTACTTCCGTTGTAGGACGGATGATGCCGAGCACGCGTCTTGAAGGATCTATTGTCGGCAGGTCAACTTGTTGGATGGTACGTAGTGCCTTTGCTGAGGCAGTATTACAACCGAGTATCACCAGATGACATCCCATCTCGAAAAGGCGTATCACTGCTTGGCGCGTGAACTCATAGACTACGTCAAACGATCGTGGTCCGTATGGCGCACGCGCATTGTCGCCGAGATACATATAATCGTATTCCGGCAGAAGGTTACGGACTCCATGAAGGATGGTAAGGCCTCCATAGCCAGAGTCGAAGATGCCGATAGGACCGGCTTTGTCTGGCAGTGTTATCATTCTATTTCAGTTTGCTCCAAAAAACTAATTGATTTACCAACAAGCCAGGTTGAGTTTCATTTTGCTCCAAGAAGCGAGATGAGCTTGTCGGTAATGTCTATGCTGCGGGATGGATTGATATACGGACAAGCATCTGAGTCGGTATTGACGATGAGCGTGAGATTGTATTCAGAGCCTATCTTGTCGAGGGCCATACTGATCTTGTCGTGAAGAGGAGCGAAGATGTCGCGCTCTGCCTCCGACAATAGTCGGCGACTCTCTTCCTTGAAGGCTATGTTTTTCTGCATCAGTTCCTGCAGTTCTGTCTGCCGCTTTTTCAGTATCGTGGGAGGAAAGTCTTTCTGACCTTCTAAAAATGCCTCATACTTGTCGTTGAAGTCTTTCTTTACACGTTCTGCTTCGGCTTCATATTTCATACGCAACTCTTCTATCTGCTGCTGAGCAATGGCATAGTCGGGTATGCTGGTGATAATGTTGCCATAACTGAAATAGCCCACTGTGGCTGCCGGCTTTTGTTCGGCAACCGCAGTGGTTATGTTTCCATTGTCTTGGGCTTTCACCGACAATACGGCGCATAGCAAAAGAACTATAGAAAGAATGGTTTTCTTCATTATTTTACTTTATACCAAGTTTTGCTTTTACTTGAGCGGTGACGTCGGTGCTCAGTGTAGGGCTAATATATGGGATGCCGCTGGCGTTGTCCATGATATATACATAACCGCCAGCCTGTCCTACTGCCTTAATAGCATCGATAACCTTTGTGGTGATAACCTGCATCTTCTCCTGTGAAGCCTTTGCGAGAGCCTGCTGGTTGTCCTGATAGCTCTGACGTATTTTCTGATCCATCTCCTGAAGCTCTGTCTCACGGCGCTGCTTGATATTCTCAGGAAGGGTATTGGCGTTCGCCTCATAGTCCTTTACCTTCTTTGTAAACTCGTCTTGCATTCCCTTGAGGTCTGCCTCATACTGCTGCTGCAGGGCGTCAATCTCTGTCTTTGCCTTAGTGTATTCAGGCATGGCTTGGATAACCTCCTGAGAATTGACATGTCCGAACTTCTGTGCCATGGCTGCCAATGGTGCCAGCATCAGAATCATAATAAGTACTTTTTTCATTGTTTTGTTATTTTTAATTTTTAAATTATTATTCCTAATATTGTTTTTCCCAATATATAATATTATTCCAATTTTTTGTTATTTGTATCCTAACTTCGACAAAACCTCGTCTGAGATATCTATCTTCGGACTACCAAAGATAATACCGCTGTCGCTGGCGCGGTCGAGAACCAACTGATATCCTCTCAGGTCGGCTATGTCGCGAACCACATTGTATATCTCGTCCTGAATGGGAGACATAAGACTGGAGCGTTTCTTGAACAACTCGCCTTCGGGACCGAAATACTTGCGCTTCAGCTCGCTGGCTTCCTGCTCTTTCTTCATTATGGCATCTTGCTTGGCCTTCTTCTGTTCGTTGGAGAGGAAAGCTACCTCGTTTTGGTAGTTCTTATACATAGTTTGGGCTTCGGTATTGATTGCCTCTACCTCTGCCTGCCATTTCTTAGATACTTGGTTCAACTGTTCATTGGCACGCTCGTAAGCAGGGATATTCTTCAGTATGTACTCCATGTCAAGGAGAGCAAACTTCTGTGCATTGGCAGCTATCGCTGTCATCGCAACGACGATTACCAAAAAGATCTTCTTCATATTACTAATGTTTTTATATTTCTTTGTTGAAGGGTTCACTAAAACTCTTGTCCAAGAATGAAGTGGAACTGACTGCCACCCTTTGTTCCTGTTGATAAGGCCTTGTCGAAACCATATGCCCAGTCAATACCCATAAGACCTACCATCGGGAGGAAGATACGTACACCGACTCCTGCTGAGCGCTTCATGTCAAACGGATTGAACTTGTTGGTATCGTACCATGCGTTACCTCCTTCAAGGAATCCGAGACCATAGATGGTGGTGTTGCCAAGCATCAGTGGGTAGCGGAGCTCTAAGGTGAAGCGGTCGTAGGCATATCCTAATGACGAATATGGTGTCAACGAACCGTTCTCATAACCACGAAGGGCTATCGTCTCCTGTGCATAACCAGTAGAATAGCCGCTCATACCGTCGCCACCAACATAGAATGTCTCAAACGGCGACTTCTTGTCTCTGTTATATGCACCGAGGATACCCAACTCTACGCGTGTCATGAGCACAAAACATTTCTGTCCGTTGGTTAATGCGGTATATGTACGTGACTTAAACTTCCATTTATGATACTCTATCCAACGGTATTTTTCCTGAAGTTCAGCGTCGTAGGTGGCTGAGTAGCGGTCGGTGGCAAGCGAACCGTAGTCTTTGTTGTCGAACATTGACCATGGTGGAGTAAGTGTGACTGACGCCATAAACTCTGAACCGCGACGTGGGAACAACTGGTTGTCGGTACTTGTACGGGCAAGCGTTATTCCTAAGTTGATATTGTTACAGTTTCCATTCGAGATGATGAAATACTGCCAGTCACGCAACATGTATCGCTGGTATGATAACGACATGGACAATTGGAAATAGTCGTCGGGCCAACGAAGACGTTTACCCCACCCTATCGACATACCGAAGAGCTGCACGTACTTGTCGTCGTCAAGATAACTCTCGTAGTTGTTGTAGTAGTTGTTGTAAGAACCATAACCACCATAATAATTATACATGGAGTTCATCCATGAACTATTGTAGTAGTTGCTGTTCACGTCGGTCTGCTTTGAATAGTATGCACCGATATTGAAAGCATTTGGACGCTTGCCGCCAAACCATGGAGCCGAGTAGTTGATGCTATATGACTGGTAGTAAGAACCATTGGTCTGTGCCGAAATGGCAAGCTGCTCGCCGTCGCCAATAGGCATAATGCCGCGATGCATCTTATTCTTTCCAAAGAGGTTACGCATAGAGAAGTTGTTGAGCTTCAATGATATGCGACCAATAACACCTGTCTGTCCCCATCCTAACGAGAACTCCACTTGGTCGTTGGATTTTTGTTCCAAAGGCCAGTTGATGTCAACCGTTCCATCCTCGTAGTTGGGCTGAACATCGGGGTTGACCTTCTCTGGATCGAAGAATCCCATGGAAGCTATCTCACGTGCGGTACGCATCAGGGCGTCTTTTGAGAACAGATCGCCTGGCTTGCATTTCAGCTCGCGTCTTACCACATCCTCATAGAGGCGGTCGTTACCATATATTCGCACATGGCTGATGTGAGCTTGCTGTCCTTCGGTGATGCGCATCTCAAGGTCGATCGAGTCGCCAACGATATTCACCTCCGTAGGTTCGAGATTGTAGAAGAGATAACCATTGTTCCAATAGTAGTTTCCTACTGCATCTTCATCCTCTGACAGGCGTTTGCGTAACTCTTTCTGGTTATACACGTCGCCGCCTTTCATGCCGAGAAGCCTGTTGAGATATTCGGCTGTAACTACCGTATTACCAACCCACGTGATGTTTCTGATGTAGTATTTCTGACCTTCGTCAATCTTTATGTAGATGTTAACGTGGTTTTCGTCGTGATTGATAATACTGTCGCGAACGATGGTCATGTCGCGGTATCCTAACTCATTATATTTTTCAATGAGGTTCTGTTTGTCTTTTTCATAACGCTCGGGAGTGAACTTCTTCGACTTGAGGAACGAACCGACAGTTCCTGCCTCGTGGGTCTTTGAGAATACACCTTTCTTAAATAGTCCGCCCTTGATTTTCGACAATTTGAGATTGTTGTTTCCGTCAATGAAGATATAACGTACTTTCATCTTGTCTTTCTTGTCGATATTGACATCAAGGATGACTTGGTTGCTGCCTGTCACATCATCGCGTTGCATGATGTTGATGTCGGCATTCTTGTATCCCTTCTCGTCGAAATATTTTTTTGCGAGGATTTTTGCGCGGTCTATCATGTTAGGAGTGATCTGACTGCCTTTCATGATGCCCAGCTTGGCTTCCATGTCCTCACGTTCCGACTTCTTGATGCCATGATAGTTTATGGCGCTCACACGTGGACGTAAAGAGAGGTTGAAGCAAAGGTATATCTTGTCCCCGACAATGGAGTCTGCAGAAATGCTGACCTTTGAGAACAGGCCGTGTCGCCAGTATCTTTTTACAGCTTCTGTTATCTCCTGTCCTGGTACGCTTATCTCTTGTCCTACTGACAGTCCCGACAGACCCGTGAGCACATAATCCTCATATCCTTCAACGCCTTTTACAGAAAGTCCGCCAATGGTACATGTTATGGGCGAGCCTGCATAGGAAATCTCCGGATTGACAATCACGTCTTGGGCTTTTGCCGTGCCGAGACAACAGCTGGCCAGGATAACCAGTGCTGACACCTTATTTATAATATAAGTCTTTATAGAACTTTTCATTCTCTATTTACTTTGTGTTTTCGTTATTTTCCACTTGCTCTTCAGTCTTTCCAAAGCGTCTTTGCTTGCTCTGATAGATTGCTATCGCCTTGTGCAAATCTTCTTCGCTGAAGTCTGGCCAATAAGTGTCGCAGAAGTATAGTTCGCTGTATGCTATCTGCCACAAAAGGTAGTTGCTTATGCGTATCTCGCCTCCAGTGCGGATGAGAAGGTCTGGATCGGGCATGAAGTTTGTGGTGAGATTCTTTGATATTGTATCTTCTTCAATATCATTTATATTCATCTTACCCTCAGCTACATCTGAGGCAATCTTCTTCACAGCTTCGGTTATTTCCCATCTCGAAGAATAACTCAGTGCCGCTATCAATGTCATTCTCGTATTGCCAGCTGTCCGTTCCATTGTTGCTTTCAGCTTGTCTTGTACTGGTTTTGGAAGTCGTGTCATATCGCCTATAACAAGAAACTTCACGTTGTTCTTAATGAATATTTCATCTTCAAGAGATGTTAGCACAAGTCCCATGAGAGCTGCGACCTCATCAGCCGGACGATTCCAGTTTTCGGTTGAGAAAGTGTATAGTGTGAGATATTTTACTCCAAGGCGTGCGCTTTCAGACGCGATACGTCTTACCGTGTCCACGCCAGCTTGATGTCCATAACTGCGTTCTTTTCCTTTTTCCGTTGCCCAACGTCCATTGCCGTCCATGATGATGGCCACATGTTCGGGCATTCTGTTCATGTCAATATTGTATGCCATATTTTTTTATTTAAAAGTCGTCGTTATGACAGGTTCTGCATTTCGCCCAAATGTCGTATGTTAACGCTATTTGTAGCATGCTATAACTGTCTTTGTTCTTAAATATTCCACTGCTTTTTATGCCGTAAGGATCATATACTCCATCGATGTTGTCGCTTGTGGTGAAGTGCATTATCCATGCAGCATTCAGGTTCAGCCGTGGTGCTATTTTGTATTTTATTCCTGCTCCCAACGGGAAATTGGTGGCTATCACACTTCCTCCCTCTGTGCTGGCTATTGTCAAGCCAATGCCTCCTGTTATGTATGGTACAAGTCTTTTTGCTCCTTTGTATTCTCTTCCTGTGCCGTATGGCCAGAAATTGTATTCATAGCGTCCTCCAATGTCAACAACGCTGTTGCTGAACGACTCTTGGGTGGACGATAGCATCGGATAGTATGTTGACTGACGGTCGTATTTACCTTTTATTGGTATGTAGCCTATTTCCAGTGCCCATGCCATCCTCGGATTGGGTTTGAGTCTCGCTGATACTACCGCCATAGGTTGCATGTTTGCCGTCAGACTACCGTTAAGGTCTCCTTGATAACTGGCAAGTCCTGTGCCGGCACCTATCTCCATCTTGTATTCTGGTTCGTCTTGTGCCATTGTTACATGGGCTGCCAGCAGCAGTATGGTTAGTATCCAAATTCTCATTCTGTTTATCTATTCCACGACATTTTGTTTATTCGCCCTTTCCATACTTGTCCTGTATTGTTGAGCATTATCCATATATAATTGTCTGAATCTGTGCAAACAGATACAGCTGAAGCACTTTTGTCAAATCCATATGGATAGGTGATATAGTCAAGACTGTTCCATGAATATCCATGATCATAACTAATGTATATCTTCGAGAAGGCTCCAACATAACATCCGTCGAGTCCCTTTCCTCCCAGTGCCATAAGCATGTCATTATGTCTCACTACATTGAGATTTTCGAGACGTGGCAATGTCTTTTTGCTCTTACTGTCATAGTTTATGTATGTCCATTCGTTACCCTCGCTGTAATCGTTGTTTTCGATTATCTTTCTCCATATGGTGGCGGTGTTGTCCATAGTTGATATCTCGGGACGTATTCCGAACAGAACGATGGTCTCTTCGTCTTTGTTTTTCCCGTATTGATAACAAGTATAGGAAATGTCTTCTGTAGGAAGATTCTTGCCATCTGAGTCCATCGTATCTTCGATCCATGTCTTTCCTTTGTCTGTTGAATAGAAGATAATGTTTTCTGCCGTCTTGCCGTAAATGGCTTTACTGCTTGCTGCCAACAACTGTATTACTTCCGGACTGTCGGTCACGATGTCATAGCTTTTGGCATCTTTCGATGTCTTTAGTGTTCCGTTGTCTATCACATATAGCTCATTGTTGAATACCACAGCATTGTTATAACTGTTTGTTTCGAGTGTGATACCTGTATCAGTGAATGTCCTTCCGTTCGAGGAGTTAATTGTAAGTACTCTTGTTTTTTGTCCGTCTGTGCCTAACACGACAATCTCTCCGTTGAGATTATATGCTTTCATGTCTTGGAGCGAGGCAAGTTCACGGCTATCTGGCATTTGTTTCCATACGAATGAGTCGGCTTTTTCTTTATGGATATTGACAGTTATCTTGTATTTTTTCACGTTTACTCCGCTTGACGAATACACGCTTACTTCCCTTGGACTTGAAAAGTCAATGCTGTCTGCTGTGTTGAAGTAGGCTATTGAATCGCTTTTCAGTGACTTTATTCCTGCATAGCTATTGTTCTTGGTTGAGTAGTTGCAGAGTATCTTTGTTGGGTCTGTGCCCAGAGGTAGTGAGTCAACATTGTATATCTCTCCTTTTATCTGGTCGATGACAAAAGGATAGTTTGCCACATCGCTACTTATCTCGATGTATGTCGAGTCTTCACCTGTTGAAGATTTTGTATGGCGTGTGATTTTTGCATTTGAAAGAGAGAATGCTGTAATTGCGGCATCGTCGTAATAAGTGACGGTGTCGTTATCTGAGTTAAGGCATGAAGCCATGAACATTGCTGCTGTAAAAAGCAGACAAAATGGACGGAAAAATCTTCTCATCAATTATTATTTTTATTTTTAGGTGCAAATTTACTTAGTTTTCTTCAAATATCTGCAACTTCTTACTTTATATTAAGTTAAATATATGATAAAAAGTCGCTTTTTATGCGATATTTGTTGAAAATGACCTTTTTTTACTCTTTTTTCACTTCTTTTTTTGTCATAATAGTGCTCAGAAGAACAAAATAAAAAAGAGCGGACATTGCCGCTCACTTTTTATTTTTTTCAGTGTACATTGGTATGCTTAAGGGTAAATATTCCTATAGCCATCATACCTAATGTTGTTGCAGTTATTACTGCCATCTGTATATCCATCATCATGATTCTTTCTTCTTTGTTGTTGTTTTTTATCCTTGAATACGTGTGCAAAGGTAGTCCCTTTTTATAATAATAAGGAAAATACTTGTGACAATCGAATTATAAAATGGATTTTTTTGACGTAGGTCAAAACCATATATAAAGCAAGCTCTGCCGACAAGTCACTTGCCAGCAGAGCTAATAACAAAGATATATTAGAGTGTTATGACTCAAATGTTAGTCTGTTGCCAGACAATACGCTTCTTAGAGCTGTGGACCTGCTGCAACGAGGGCCTTGCCTGCTTCGTTAGTAGTGTACTTAGCGAAGTTCTTGATGAAGCGTGCTGCGAGATCTTTAGCCTTCTCCTCCCACTTGCATGCGCACTCGTAAGTGTCGCGTGGGTCGAGGATAGCAGGATTTACGTTTGGCAGAGATGTTGGTACCTCAAAGTCGAACATTGGGATCTTCTTTGTTTCTGCCTTCAGGATTGAACCATCGAGGATTGCGTCGATGATACCACGTGTATCTGGAATAGAGATGCGCTTGCCTGTTCCGTTCCAACCTGTATTAACGAGGTAAGCCTTAGCGCCGCTCTTCTCCATCTTCTTCACGAGTTCCTCAGCATACTTTGTTGGATGCAGCTCGAGGAATGCCTGACCGAAGCAAGCAGAGAATGTTGGTGTTGGCTCTGTGATGCCGCGCTCTGTTCCCGCAAGCTTTGCTGTGAAGCCAGAGAGGAAGTAGTACTGAGTCTGTGCAGGTGTCAGGATAGATACTGGAGGAAGTACTCCGAATGCGTCAGCTGAAAGGAAGATAACGTTCTTTGCAGCTGGAGCTGATGAACCTGGCTGGATGTTGTTGATGTGATTGATTGGATAAGATACGCGAGTGTTCTCTGTAACGCTCTTGTCGTTGAAGTCAATCTTACCATCCTCTGCTACTGTAACGTTCTCAAGAAGGGCGTTACGCTTGATGGCACCATAGATGTCTGGCTCGTTCTCCTTAGAGAGGTTGATAACCTTAGCGTAGCAGCCACCTTCGAAGTTAAACACGCCATTGTCGTCCCATCCGTGCTCGTCGTCACCAATAAGGCGGCGCTTTGGATCTGTTGACAAAGTGGTCTTACCTGTACCAGACAGACCGAAGAAGATAGCTGTATTCTCACCGTTCATGTCGCAGTTTGCAGAGCAGTGCATAGAAGCGATGCCCTGGAGTGGGAGGTAGTAGTTCATCATAGAGAACATACCCTTCTTCATCTCACCGCCGTACCATGTGTTGATGATAACCTGCTCACGGCTTGTAACGTTGAATGCAACGCAAGTCTCAGAGTTAAGACCAAGCTCCTTGTAGTTCTCTACCTTTGCCTTCGAAGCGTTGTAGATAACGAAGTTTGGCTCGAAGCTCTCGAGCTCCTCTGCTGTTGGCTGGATGAACATATTGGTCACGAAGTGTGCCTGCCATGCTACCTCAACGATAAAGCGAACTGCCATACGAGTGTCCTTGTTTGCTCCGCAGAATGCGTCAACAACATAGAGGTTCTTGTTGCAAAGCTCCTTAACAGCAAGATCCTTAACTGTTGCCCAAACTTCCTCAGACATTGGGTGGTTGTCGTTCTTATATTCTTCAGTTGTCCACCATACAGTGTCCTTTGAGTTCTCGTCCATGACGATGTACTTGTCCTTAGGTGAACGTCCAGTGTAAATACCAGTCATTACGTTGACAGCACCAAGTTCAGTGTTCTTGCCAACCTCATAACCCTCAAGTCCTGCCTTTGTTTCCTCTTCGAACAATTGTTCGTAAGAAGGATTGTGCGCGATCACTGTTGAACCAGTGATGCCATACTTTGTCAAATCTAAGTTTGCCATTTTTTATATTTATGAATTTTAGTTGTGAATACTCTTTCTTCTATTACCTATTGGGATTTAGACACCCTTTTTTTCGAGCGCAAAGGTAGTAATATTTCTCCTTATTACAAAATATTGAGGCCATAATTTTTCAAATAGTAATTCTTTTTTCGTTAAAGTAATCAAAAAATAACAATATGGAAACGTTTTTGTAATTTATAGTTTGCAAAAATCAAGTCTTTTTATCACTTCTGCTACTCTGTTGTCGTCTTTGCTTATGTTGATTTCACCTTATTATATTAGTCGTGGATATTACTAAGTGAATTATACTATTAAAGTTCATTGCCCACTATTTGGGACAATGAACTTTAATAAATTAATATTGAAATCTTATTTGTTTTTGCTACAAAAACAGACTTTTTGAGCTAGACTACTTCACTTCCCACGTGTCGTTTGTCTCAAGAAGCTCCATAAAGTTATGATATTTCTTTTGTGCTTTCACATCTTCAATCTGTTGGTTTACAGCTTCGTCGTATGTAGGAGCTTCAACATCACGAATAATGCCGAGAGCTATAGGGAATCCATGTTCGTTGTCCATCATGGCCAACTTTAGCTGGAGGGTGTTGTCTTCGCAATGTGCGTCGTGTACCAGGATGTCTTTTTCTGTGATTCCGTTTTCACCGATCTTCACCACCTTGAGTCCGAATCCCTCCTGAACCAGTCCGTATTCGTTGTTCTCGCCGAAGATAAGAGGTTGTCCGTGCTTTACATAAATGGCATTCTTCTTGCGTCCTTCCTTATTATATACCGGGTCGTAGCATCCGTTGTTGAAGATGACACAGTTTTGGAGAATTTCACAAACAGATGCACCCTTGTGCTTATATGCTGCCTTCAGGATCTCTACTGTTTCTGGGGCATCTGTAGCTACTGAGCGTGCAAAGAAATGACCTCGTGCACCGAAGCAAAGCTCAGCTGGACGGAATGGGTCTTCCACAGTACCGTAAGGACTTGACTTGCTGACGAATCCTCGAGGTGAGGTTGGAGAGTATTGTCCCTTGGTAAGTCCGTAGATACGATTGTTGAGCAGTATCATGTTGAGATCAATATTGCGTCGCATGGCGTGAATGAAGTGGTTGCCGCCGATAGCAAGACCATCGCCGTCACCGCTTATCTGCCATACGGTCAACTTCGGATTGGCTACCTTTGCGCCAGTTGAGATGGCTGCTGCACGACCGTGTATGGTCTGCATGGCATATGTATTTACATAGTATGGCAGACGACTTGAACATCCAATACCTGAAATCACGGCAGTCTCGTAAGGTGCAACACCACACTCTGCCATTGCCTTGTGCAAGGAGGCGAGGAAAAAGTGGTCACCACATCCAGGACACCAACGTGGCTGTCCTTTTTTATAATCTTGTGCTGTATATTCCATTGTTTACTTCTTTTTTATTATTTTTCCAATATCTCCTTAAAACTTGCGACAAGTTCTGTTACGACAAATGGCTGACCCTTAACTTCGTTGAACTGATAAGGTACGAAATTGTCAACTTTGCTTCTCAGGAATGCGGCAAACTGTCCGAGATTTTGCTCCGCCACTACTACCTTTTTGTATTTTGTAAGCACTTCCGCTGTATTTTTTGGCAGTGGATTGATGTACTTAAACTGTGCTAAAGCAACTTTCTTGCCTTCTTTCTGAAGTTCTTCCATTGCGCTGTAGAGATGACCAAATGTGCTGCCGAAACCGACTAACAGGAGGTCGGCATCGTTTTTGTCGCCATAAACCTCTACATCAGGAACAGGTATGCGTGCAACCTTCTCTGCGCGGAGATGGCACATCTCGTTGTGATTCTCTGGTTCAGTAGATATGGCACCTGTCTTGCCGTCCTTTTCCAGACCGCCGAGGATGTGTGTGTAGCCTTCTTGACCTGGTATAGCCCAATAGCGTACCAACGATTCTGGATCACGCTCGTATGGCGTATAGCATCCTTTTTGTTCTGGCTTGACATAGTGTGGGTTTATTGCATCGAGATCTGCGATGTTTGGCAGTTTCCATGCTGCTGAACCGTTTGCGATGAAAGCGTCTGTAAGGAGCATCACAGGAGTGAGATGTTCAAGGGCAATTTTCGCTGCTTGATATGCGGCGTCGAAACAGTCTGTAGGACTTGTCGCGGCGATTACTGGCATTGGGCTTTCGCCGTTTCGTCCATAGAGAGCCTGGAGAAGGTCGGTCTGTTCGCTCTTTGTGGGCAGACCGGTAGAAGGACCGCCTCGTTGCACGTCAACGATTACCAATGGCAGTTCGTCAATTACGGCAAGGTTTATCGCCTCTGACTTCAAGCATACTCCAGGTCCAGAGGTGGATGTAGCTGCGAGTGCACCTGCGAATGATGCACCTACAGCACTTGCACATCCAGAAATTTCATCCTCGCACTGAACGGTGATTACGCCGCACGACTTGTGTTTTGACAACTCGTGGAGTATATCGGTAGCGGGAGTTATAGGATACGAGCCAAGGAATAGCTTGAGCCCAGCCTTCTCTGCTGCTGCAATAAGTCCATATGCCGTAGCTTTGTTACCAGTGATATCCATATAGCGTCCCTTTTCCTTTGTGGTGGATTCTATGCGGTATGTAGCTGGTACGCTTGCGTGGGTGTTGTGTCCGTAGTCATATCCCGCTTGTACGACTTTGATATTGTTTTCCGCTATCTGTGGTTTTTTGGCAAATTTCTCGCGAAGGAAGTTTGCAACGAGGTTTAGATCTCTGTTGAAAAGCCAACATACGATACCTAAGGCAAACATATTGCGGCACTTGAGAATGGCCTTGTTGTCCATACCACTGTCGGCAAGGCAGTCTTTCACCATCTTTGTAAGAGGACACTGAACGACACGGTCAGAGTCGATACCCATCTCTCCGAGGTAGTCCTCTGTCTTGAAGTTTGCCTTTTCAAGATCCTTTGGTCCGAAGCTGTCAGTGTCAATGATGATAGTGGCTTGAGGTTTGGCATATTTGTATTGTGTCTTTAATGCGGCAGCGTTCATTGCCACGAGCACATCACACTTGTCGCCTGGAGTATATACACGTCCAGCTCCGATATGTACTTGAAATCCCGATACACCAGTAAGCGATCCTTGCGGAGCGCGAATGTCTGCTGGATAGTCGGGGAATGTAGAAATACCATTACCTACAGTAGCCGATACCGTAGAGAAGATGTTTCCGGCCAACTGCATTCCGTCGCCGGAGTCTCCTGAGAAGCGTACGACCACTTGGTCGAGCTCCTTTACTTCCATTTTTTCTGCCATAGCGTTTGCAAATTTAATTCTTTGTTCTGAATTTTGGGTGCAAATTTAGGAAGCTTTGTTGAAATAACCAAATGTTTTACCAAAAATCTTTCATAAATGACATAAATTATCAAAAAAATCGGTTTTAGTTGCATTATTATGCTATTTTTAGGATTATTGGTGACATAATGATAATGTAAATGTTATTTTTGGTGAATTATTTGTTTTTATGTAAATAATGTATTACCTTTGCAAAACAAAAACAATAACAACCAATAATTTTATGGCTTTAATAAAATCAATAAAAGGTCTTACACCCAAATGGGGTCGTGACTGTTATTTCAGCGAAAATGCCACTATCGTAGGTGAAGTTACGATGGGCGATGAGTGTTCAATATGGTTTAACGCTGTTGTACGTGGCGATGTGGCTCCTATCACCATAGGCAATCGCACCAATGTACAGGACGGTTCTTGTATTCATGTAACCAATACCACCGGGCCAACTGTAATAGGCAATGATGTTACCATAGGTCATAATGCCACTGTGCATGCTTGTACCATCCGAGATGGTGCTTTGATAGGTATGGGTGCTACGTTGCTCGACCATTGTGACATTGGCGAGGGAGCAGTAGTAGCGGCAGGAGCTCTTGTATTGCAAAACACGAAGATTGGTGCTCATGAACTATGGGGAGGTGTACCTGCAAAGTTTATCAAGCATACGCGTACTGATCAAGCGGAGAACTTCGGCCGCCACTATGTAGAGTATTCCAAGTGGTACTTGGAGGAGGAGTAATTTACTCCGCCTCCGGTGCCTTGTCTATCAAGTCCATAAACTGGTCGAGTTTTGGAGTGATGATAATCTGAGTACGGCGGTTACGCTGCTTTCCTACCTCGGTGCTGTTGTTGGTGAGAGGGTTGTATTCGCCACGTCCTCCTGCTGTCAGACGCTTAGGATCTACACCATACTCGTTCTGCAGTGCTTGAACCACGCTTGAGGCACGAAGGCACGAGAGGTCCCAGTTGTTGCGTATGTTCTTCATCGAGGCAGCAGTTGTGTTAACGGGCACGTTGTCGGTATTACCTTCTATAAGTACATCGTAGTCTTTGTAATCCTTGATGATTTTTGCGATCTTGCTTAGTGTTTCAGCGGCGCGGTCGTTGATTTCGTAAGAACCGCTCTTGTAGAGCATGTTGTCTGCGAGTGATATATATACTACACCCTTCAGCACCTGTACATCCACTTCTTTCATTTCCTCTTTGCTCAGCGAGCGAGTGAGGTTGTTGGTGAGTACCATATTCAGCGAGTCGCTCTTGCTCTTCACTTCAACGAGGTGGCGTATATACTGGTTTGACTCGTTAATCTGGTCAACGAGTTTTTCTATGCTCACATTGTTTTGGCTTGCATTACTAAGACTCTTGTCGAGTGAGTTCTGTAGTGCTGCATAGTCCTTTTTCTGCTGAGCCAGTTGGTCTTCAAGCGAAGCGATACGTGCTTTGTTGGCAGCAAGCATCTCCTTGGCATCTTGATAATTACGTGTGAGCTCTTTGTTCTCATTTTGGCAATTTTCCAAATCTTTCTTGCTTGCGCAGCTGCTCATGAAGAGTACAGCCGACAGCGAAATGATAATTACACTCTTGTTCATAATAATATCTATTTTCAATATGTTTGCGTATTTAAGACGTTTATCTAAAGAAGAAGTAAGGGCGGCTTAACTGTAATTAACGTATAAGCCGCCTTTTTATTGTTGTTTTACACTTTTGGTGTTGTCAGAACTGTAGAATCTGAAGCACCTTGGCTATGGTCTTGGAATGTTTTATTGTCCACGTGCCATAAAGCTGCCTGATGTTCTGTGGAAGAACATTGGTGTCTCGCATGTTTCTTAGCAGTTCTCTCAGTGGTCGTCCTGGGTGAGCCTGGTCGTCGTTCATTACTCCGGCAATGGCCAACGCTCTGTTAGCTTCAATATCGCCGATTTTTGTTTTGCCATTTCTTGACATATAGTCATCAAGGCATTTTTGGATAGTTTGCAAGTTACAATTCATAGTGCCGTATTATATTAAAGTGGTTTTTATTATGCAGTGCAAATATAGGCATTTTTCTTATTGGTTGCAATATAAACACCTAATATTTTTTATATTTTAACCTCACTTTAATGTTTTATATGACAAATTGTAACCTCGGTGTTCCAAATGTACTATCTTATGAAGTTTGTTTTCACCGGAATCTCATGTTCAGGTAGTTGTACGCCTGCGTTTCGTCCAGCCTCGATACATTTTAACATCCATGCCATATTACGTGCCAACTGACGCATTGTCTGCATACCTTCGAGGTCTTGTCTCACCTCGTCGGGTGTGTTGCCGTGTACCTCGTTCCAGTATTTTGACGACACAACAGGCATACAAGCGATGGTAAAGTAGCGGTTCATGTCTTCAAAGGCTCCCTGAGCACCTCCACGACGACAGCTTACTATGGCTGCTGCCGGTTTGTTGAAAAACAGTGAAGCCTTAGAGCAGAAAGCCCTATCCATAAATGGCTTTATGAACCCAGATGTGCCAGCAAAATGAACAGGTGTGCCAAATACAAATGCATCTGTCTCTGCCACTTTTTCAAGGAAGTCGTTTACGGTGTCTTTGTCGTTCCAACAACGTTTTGTCTCTGTGCAATGACCGCATCCTATACAGCCCATTATTGCCTTGTTGCCACACCAGAATTCTTCAGTTTCAATGCCCAGGCGCTGCAGTTCGTCAGCTATCTCCTGCAGTGCAGTATGCGTGCAGCCGTTATTGTGTTGGCTACCGTTAACCAATAATACTTTCATTGTAATATCTTATTTTTTTGTTGCTTTTACGAAATATAATATAAGGAGAATGTAAGCGGCTATAGAACAAATCTCGCTCATCGGGTTTGCCCACCATTCTGAGTAGTCGAACGACACTCCGGCAAAGCGCAGGAGAGCACTAAGCACACCCATCAGAGCTCCTCCGGCAATGAATCCTGAAGCCAAGAGATTGCCTTTTTCGCCACGCTCGCTGTTTGTGGAAGAGTCTTTTGAGCGGGTGGTGACATACCAGTTGATGGCTCCGCCCACAAGTAGAGGTATGTTGAGTTCCATAGGGATAAACATGCCGAGAGCAAATGCCAATGCGGGAATTCTTAACAAGGTAAGGACAATAGCGAGTACGGCTCCGATGCCATAGAGCAACCATGGCGCACCGATGCCGTTCATCAGAGGGTCGATAACAGCAGCCATGGCATTTGCCTGCGGAGCTGCCAACTGTCCTGATGCAAAGCCGTAAGTCTCGTTGAGCAACATCATCACTCCACCGACAGTGGCAGCGGAGACAAGAGTGCCGAGGAATTTCCACGACTCTTGTTTCTTTGGTGTGGTGCCCAGCCAGTAGCCGATCTTAAGGTCGGTGATGAATGCGCCAGCCATAGACAGTGCAGTACAAACCACGCCTCCCATGATTAGTGCAGCTACCATGCCTCCTGTTCCTTTCATGCCTACTGCTACCATCACAACAGAGGCAAGGATAAGGGTCATAAGAGTCATTCCAGAGACAGGGTTGGTGCCTACGATGGCAATGGCGTTGGCTGCAACGGTGGTGAAAAGGAATGCGATGACAGCTACGAGCACTATACCAACAACTGCAAATAGCAAGTTGCCTTCCATCACTCCAAACCAGAAGAAGAGGAATATCAATGCAATGGTGATAACCGAGCCTATGGCAATGACCTTAAACGAGATGTCTCGTTGGGTGCGCAACTCTTCTTTTGAGGTGGTGTCCTTGCCCTTCATCTCGCGAGCGGCAAGACCTACCGCGCTCTTTATTATGCCCCACGACTTGATGATGCCAATTATTCCCGCCATGGCAATGCCGCCAATGCCTATACTCTTACCGTATGAGCGGAATATCTCTTCAGGACTCATCTCGCCTACGGTAGCCGTAATAGACGGATCCCATTGGTTGAGCACCATGTCGCCAAAGAACAACGACATGCCCGGCACTATCAACCACCATACAGCAAGAGAACCAACGCATATTATGAATGCATACTTAAGGCCAATGATATAACCTAAGCCAAGGACGGCAGCTCCAGTGTTGATTTTGAACACCAGTTTTGCCTTGTCTGCAAGCTGCGAACCCAGTTCGAAACAACGTGTTGTGAAGTTCTCGTTCCACCATCCGAATGTGCTGACGATGAAATCATAAATACCGCCAATGGCGCCTGCCAAAAGCAACGGCTTGGCCTGTGCTCCTCCCTTAGCTCCGCTTACGAGAACCTGTGTGGTAGCGGTAGCTTCAGGGAAAGGATACTTACCATGCATATTGCTAACGAAATACTTTCTGAAAGGGATAAGAAACAATATGCCTATTATGCCTCCAAGTAGCGAGGCAATGAATATCTTGAGAAACGAAGCACTCATTTCCGGATACTTTGCTTGGAGAATGTAAATGGCGGGAAGGGTGAATATAGCTCCAGCCACAACAGCTCCTGAACAGGCTCCGATACTCTGAATGATGACATTCTCACCGAGAGCGTTCTTGCGCTTCGCTGCAGTTGACATGCCTACCGCGATGATGGCTATAGGTATCGCGGCCTCAAACACCTGACCTACCCTCAAACCGAGATAAGCAGCGGCTGCCGAGAAAAGCATAGCCATCAGTACTCCCCATGTGACCGACCATGCATTGACTTCTGAATAGTTCTTCTTTGGGTCCATTATCGGCTGATAATGTTCGCCCTCTCTTAGTTCCCGGAATGCATTCTCGGGCAACTGGATGTTGTTCATTTCTTCCATTTATCGTTTTGTATTTTTTTGCAAGGGTAATGCAAATCGAGAGCAAAATCAACAAGCTTGCTTGATTGTTTTGCCGAGATGTCGTTTACATTATGCAAAGGTAATGCAAAACAAACAAAAATAAAAGTTTTTTTCCTTTTAATTTTGTATTTCCCTCAAAATAGACGAAATTCTTATGCTCAAAATAGAAAATATATTCTCTTTTCTTTCGCTAAATCGATTTTTTGCATTACCTTTGCACCCGAAAACGATTTATTTCATGCGTCCTGATAGTTCAATGGATAGAACAACTCTCTCCTAAAGAGTAGATCCGGGTTCGATTCCCGGTCGGGATACGATAAGAAAAAATGAAATACGCCGACATTATCCTTCCTTTGCCCCTTGAAGGCTTTTTTACTTATTCTGTCCCTGAGTCAATAGACACAGAAGGACTGAAGGGATGTCGTGTGGTGGTGCCTTTTGGCAAAACCAAGACATACGTTGGTCTCGTAGCTAATGTACATGAGAATAAGCCTCAGGGATATATAGTAAAACCATTGAAACAACAACTTGACACCAGGCCTGTAGTGGACGAGTTGCAGATGAGACTTTGGCAATGGATTTCCGATTATTACCTCGCTCCAATGGGCGACATCTACAAGGCCGCTCTTCCGTCAGGACTGAAGACAGAAGACGGCTATAAGCCTTCCACCGAACTATATGTCACTCTTGCTCCTCCATTCAGAAGTGAGCCAGCCCTACATATTGCCCTTAATATGCTGAAGAAGTCGAAGAAACAACTCGACGTCTTCACATGTTATCTGCAAATGTCGCATTGGGACTCCTGTTGTGGCAATACTTCGGAAGGAGACGACATGCAAAATATAGAAGGCGTGGTGGAGATAACACGCGACGAACTGCTCAATGCCTCCTCTCAAACTCTTGCCAACGTTACGGCTCTTGTGAAAAGAGGGCTGCTCACTACATACGAGAAGGAGGTGGGACGACTAAACGATGGCGGACAACCCAACCCGGAGAGGATTGCTCCTCTGAGCCAAGCACAACATTTTGCCTACGATAGTATTGTCAGTCAGATGATGCAGAAGAATGTTGTACTGTTGCATGGAGTGACTTCAAGTGGAAAAACCGAAATATACATTCACCTTATTCAACAAGAGATAGACCGCGGCCGTCAGGTATTATACCTATTGCCTGAAATAGCGCTGACGGTGCAGATAATGACAAGGTTGAAGAAGGTGTTTGGCAGAAGACTCGGCATTTACCATTCCAAATATTCTGATGCAGAACGTGTGGAGATATGGCAAAAACAACTCTCCGACTCACCATATGACGTAATTCTCGGTGCCCGCTCGGCTGTGCTGTTGCCTTTTAAAAAACTCGGTCTCGTAATAATCGACGAAGAACACGAGACGAGTTATAAACAACAAGATCCCGCTCCGCGGTACCATGCACGCAGCGTGGCATTGGTGTTGGCACAGATGACAGGAGCAAAGACACTTCTCGGAACAGCTACGCCTTGTATAGAGACCTATCGTAATGCAACAACAGGAAAGTATGGTCTCGTGAGTCTTACTACACGATACAGTGGTGTAGAGATGCCTGAGACCGAAGTGGTTGACCTGAAAGATCTGAAAAAACGGAAGATGATGGTTGGGATGTTCTCGCCTTTGTTGTTGTCGAGGATAAGACAGGCTCTGGAAAAAGGCAAACAGGCCATTGTGTTCCAAAATCGCCGTGGCTATGCCCCTATGGTGGAATGCAAACATTGTGGATGGACTCCAAGGTGTAACCATTGCGACGTGAGTCTTACGCTTCATCGCACCGCGGGACTGCTGTCGTGTCACTATTGTGGAGCGGCATATTCTATACCCGAGGTGTGTCCAGCCTGCGGTTGTAAAGAACTGCGTCCGAAAGGCAGCGGTACAGAGCGCATAGAGGATGCGCTTCACGAGGCCTTTCCCGATGCACGCATAGCACGCATGGATCTTGACACCACACGTACAAGACATGCCTATGAGCGTATCATTCGCGACTTCTCAGACGGTCGTACCAATATTCTGATAGGCACGCAGATGGTAACCAAAGGACTTGACTTTGGCAATGTTAGCGTCGTGGGGATACTTAATGCCGATAATATGCTTAACTATCCCGATTTCCGTGCTTATGAACATGCTTTTATGATGATGTCACAGGTGGGTGGACGAGCCGGACGTAGGGGAAAGCAAGGCCTCGTGGTTCTTCAGACTCATTCCCCCCAGCTGCCCATCATACATCAGGTGGTATGTGGCGATTATACGGGTTTCTATAATAGCCAGCTCTCAGAACGTCTGAGGTTTCATTATCCGCCGTTCTATAAACTTATCTATGTCTATCTCAAACACACGCAAAACGAAATTGTGGAACAAGCGTCGCTGACGCTGGCAAGTTGGCTCAAACAGTGGTTTGGCGAACGCATACAGGGTCCTGCCAAACCTGAGATAGGAAAGGTGAACAAACTCAATATACGCATGATAATGATAAAGCTCGAGAATGGTATCGACATGAAGATGGTGCGCCAATATCTTGCCAAAGCCCGTACGACACTATTGTCCGATAAGCGTTTCTCTACACTTACCGCATACTATGATGTCGATCCTTTGTAAGCCTTATCTATCTCTCTTTGTCACTATGGCTATTGTCTTCATCCTCAGATAGTCTTCCGACATGTAGATGAGACCTTTATGGGCATTTGACCTACCCCACGAGTTTTTCATTATATAAAATGTCTGGCCTTGCTTGTCGTGGGCCATGCCGATTATTGCCATACAGTGGTCGTCGGTAGTGTGGCGACAGAGGAATTCCTTCTTGCGCAACATGTCGGTTGGTGTGGGACTGTCTTTCGGCATTACTGCCACTCCCCGACGAAACGAGAATCCTGGTTCGCTTATGTCGCCTTCCCAGCAGACGCCGTACCCTTTGGTTACTGCTTGTCTGATGCGACAAACGAGCGAGTCGAGGGTTACATTGAAAAACATGTTGTGATGCCTGTTGTCTGGCAGTTCAAGGTCAACGTATGTGTTGTAATGATGATGAGCGAAACTGGTAAGTGCTTCGTAGTCTGACGACAGTGCCACGCTACGTCCGAATTCTTCGGGAGTGTATTGTGCTCCAAGCATATACACATGGGGTGGGAGAGAGCCGAGGCTACTGTCGAGGAGAGTGGATAGAAGACTGAAATACTTTTCAGGGTCAGCCTTGCTGTTTATGGCTTTCCGGGCGATAGCCATGGTCTTTGCTGCCAGCGAGTGAGAGTCAGCCGCGCTATCGTCAGTCTGTTTTGAAGAACAATAGCTGTTGAACGGCATTGCGCCATACAAGTCGATAAGGCGTAGCAAGTCTGGTGCAGTACCGCTGTCCCACACTTTTTCTGTCCCGCCAGTGAGCACAGCCCTGTTGTATTGTTCTTCCATCAGTCGGCGTACAGTATAGTCGGCAGACAGGTTTACCGAGTCGCCCAGTGTTATTCTGTCTGTCTCTATCGTGGCCAACATAGCGTATATCCAGCAAGTGCGTCCCAGTCCTTGGTTTTTCACTGGCGTGTATCCGTTGATGACGTCGATGGTGAAGCTGTAGCTATGCGTGTTTTTTTGTTGTCGTTTGCCGCAAGCCATTGTCAAAACCATCAAAGCATAAGCCGCAAGGGTGAAGTATATGATTCTTTTTGTCATGTCGTTCTGCAGTTTTTGTTGTGCAAAAGTAATAAAACGAACCGATGAGACAAAATAAAATGAGTTAAATTATCGGCATATTTGATATTATTTCAGATTTTATCATTACTTTTGCGCTCGAAATGAAGAAAGTAGTGTTTTTTATGTTGCTGATGTTGTGCTCCACTGCTATGGATGCACAGACAGACAATCCGCAGGGCGACGACATCTCGGAGGCTGTGGACAATCCCTCTTTTGTGCCTACGGTAAAGGTGTCGAAGGTGATAGACCAGGGCGACAGCATACCATATATGGAGATGAGCAACGTCTATGTATATCCACAATTGGCTTTCGACAGCAAGAAGAATCTCAATGCATATCTGCGACTGGTGAGAAATGTGAAGAAGGTGCTTCCCATTGCCAAAGAGGCCAACCATATCATTATAGAGACATGCGAGTATTTAGAGACATTGCCCAACAAGAAAGCCCGCGACGAGCATCTTAAGCTTGTAGAGAAGTGTATAGTAAAGGAGTATAAGCCACGAATGAAAAAACTCACATATTCCCAAGGTAAGTTGCTGATAAAGCTTATACACAGGGAGTGCGACACATCGTCTTACGACATTGTGAAAGCGGTGTTAGGACCTGTAAGGGCTGGCTTTTGGCAGGCTTTTGCCTGGTGTTTCGGTGCAAATCTAAAAAAAGGATACGACCCGGAAGGTACAGACAGGTTGACTGAGCGGGTGGTTCTTATGGTCGAAGCCGGCCAGTTGTAGGATTCTACAACGAGCCGGCTTCATACACGTAACCAATTTCTTTCTCATTAAAATATTGTATGCTACTCTTCATGTCTCACGACATTCTTGAGCATTGTATGTAGGATAGTTTGTCTTTCGAGTGCAAAGGTACGATTATTATACGAACTATCATACATATTTTGCAAAAAAATAGCCGTAAACGTTTGCGTATCGAAAGTCTTTCCTATTCGCTATAAATCACTTGTATGACGGTCTGGCCAACGGCTTTCAGGGTGGAGGCGTCGATGTTCTCCATCGTGTCGTTTATAGTGTGCCACGTAGGTCCAAACGAACTTTGCGGACACGACTCAAAATAGGGAATGATATCGATGGTAGGTATTTTCAGCTTCTCGTTCACAGGGATGTGGTCGTCGGTGATCATGCCGCCGTCGTTATTTGGAAACATCGACGAGTGGCCTATCACATGTGCGGCTTTCCATACCTTCTCTACGATATCCTTGGCATAGTGTTTCGACATGCCTTCGTGTGAGAATGTGGCGCCTGCGCCTCCCACCATGTCGAGCAGTATGCCAAATCGTGCCTTGTATCCTTTCTTGTGAGGATTCTCCGCCCAATACTGTGCTCCAAGAGCCCACGAGTTGCCGTCATCAGCGGCGTCGCTCCACTGAGGTACGCCCCAGTCTTCAGCGTCGAAGCATACGAAGTCGATGCCAATGGCAAGACTGTCGTCGCGGCCTATGAGACGTGCCAGTTCGAGCATGACGGCTACTCCCGATGCACCATCGTTTGCCCCCATGACGGGTTTTCTCCAGTTGGCGCTGTCGGCATCGTTGTCAGCCCATGGCCGGGTGTCCCAGTGTGCGCAGAGAAGGATGCGGTCTGTGGCCTGAGTATTGTGTGAGGCTATGATATTTGTAGAACGTAGCGGTGTACCGTCATATCCCTTTAGTGTCGTCTTCTGTTCCGTCACTTCGAGTCCAAACTCCCTGAACTTGTCGGCAATCCATTGTCCGCACTTGTCGTGTGCCTCGCTGTTCATGGTGCGTGGTCCGAAGTCGCACTGTGCCTTGCAGTAAGCGTAGGCGCTGTCTGCCGAGAATTCTGGTCCCACCACGACATTGTTGGCATCGGTCTCTTTGCTCAAGGTCGTTTGTTTTGAGTTTCCGCATGATAACAGCAGTAGTGCCATCAATGTAAGAACGAGGTTTTTCTTCATGATTCCTTTGTTAATGTATCTTTTCATGACTATTATCTTTTTTGTATTTCTGCCATTACCCTCATGAAGTTTCCTCCCATGATGAGCTGTATATCTTGAGCATTGTAGCGTCGTGACAGCAGATGTCGTGTGAAGTTTAATATCTCCGATGCGTTGGCAATGCCTTTTACTCCGCCGTCGCCGTCAAAGTCGGTGCCCAGTCCCACGTGTTCTATGCCCATAATGCTGATGGCATGTTCGAGATGTCTCAGGGCGTCGATAACTGTTGCCTCCCCGTCGGTGCGCAGGAATCCTGGGTAGAGTGTTATCTGAGCCACTCCTCCGTGTTTTGCCAGTTGCCGCATCTGGTCGTCGGTGAGGTTTCTTGGGTGGTCGCACAGAGCCTTGCAGCTGCTGTGGCTGCACACTATAGGCAGGCGGCTTATTTCCAGGGCGTCGTAGAAGCTTTTCTCTCCAGCATGACTCAAGTCGGTCATGATGCCAAGGCGGTTCATCTCGCCTATCACCTTTTCTCCCAGTCGGCTTATGCCGTTGTGTGTGTTACAACCCTTGGCACTGTCGCAGATGTCGTTGTCGCCATTATGGCAGAGGGTGATATACACCACTCCTCGTTGTGCAAAGTGTTTTATGTTTTGTGGGTCGCCGTTGATGGCGAGGGCGTTCTCTATGCCGAGCATTATCGATTTTCTGCCGTGGCGTTTGTCTTCATATAGTTCTCTTGGTGTGCGTGCGATGCTTATATATTCCTTACGTTGTGCCACAATGTTTTCTATACGGTCGAAAATCATGTTGGCATAGTCCATTGGTGTGGCGTTTCTCATACTCTCGTCAGAGGGGTACATCTTTCTCACTATCGACGAGAAGCTCTCGCCCATTTTTGGTTGTGGAAGATACGCCACCATGATCGTTGCGTCAAGTCGTCCTTCTGTCATCTTCTCAAGATCGACAAGTGCCTTCGGTTCGCGTCTGTCGAAGCTTATGCCTTGCGGGAAGAGCATCGGCGTGTCGCAGTGTGTGTCGAGAGTAAGTATCTTGTGATGAAGGAGTTTGGTTTCGTCGTATAGCGATGCTTGTTTTACGAGCCACTTAAATAACGGCAATCCCTCTTCCATACATTCCGGATGCCATTGTACGCCTAAAATGGGTTTATATTCGCAGCTTTCTATGGCTTCGATGATGCCGTCTTTTGATTTTGCCGCGACCTTGAAGCGTATGCCGGGGTTGTCAACTGCCTGATGGTGAAAGGAGTTGACTGGCAGGCGGTCTTGCTTGTAAATGTCGTGCAAGATGGAGTCGGGATAGATGTCGATGGTGTGTGTGGCTTCGCTTCGCGCTGCGTCCTGACTGTGTTTTATGAGGTTAGCATGGTGGCTGATGTCTTGTTCCACATGTCCGCCAAGGGCCATAGCAAGAGTCTGGATGCCTCGACAGATGCCAAGCATAGGTATCTGTCGGTTGAAGGCCAGTCTTGTGATGAGTAGTTCTGGCAGGTCGCGTTCGCTATTGATGGAGTGTAGTAGGGTAGAGGGTTCCTCTCCGCAGAATAGCGGGTTATAGTCTCCGCCGCCGCTAAGCAGCAGTCCGTCGATATGTTCGAGGGTGTTGATAATGACGTCGGTGTCGTCAGTTGGCGGTATGACGATTGGCACTCCGCCGGCTTTGATTACCGCCTTGTAATAGTATTGACTCAGGCGTTGTTCGCCATCTGCATAATTAGCAGTAATGCCGATTACCGGTTGCCTTTTGGCTTCCGGAAATCGGTCATATACATTGTTTAATATATTCTCCCAGTCGAATTTGTTGTCCATGAGATTATTCGTCCACTTTCACGTCTATTTCCCTTTTTATGCTTTGTTCAAGAGATATAAGTGTCTCGGTAGCTACAACGCCGGGAATGTCTTGTAGTTGTCCGTTCAGCAGGTGCATCAGCTGTTCGTTGTCTCTGGCATATAGTTTCACGAGCATGGTGTAAGGTCCGGTAGTGAAGTGACACTCAACGATTTCTGGAATATGTTGAAGTCTTTCAACTACGTCCTTGTACATGCTACCTCTTTCGAGTGTGATGCCTACGTAAGTGCAAGTAGAGTAGCCAAGCGACTTAGGATTTACGTCAAACCCGCTTCCCATGATGACATTGCCTTCGATGAGATGTTGTACGCGTTGGTGAATGGCTGCACGAGATACGTTACATTCAGCGGCTACATCCTTGAATGGAATCCTTGCGTTTTTAGACAATATTCTCAATATCTTCTTGTCCAGGTTGTCTATTTTCTCCATTTTTTCTCAACTTTTATCGGTATGTTTGCAAATTGTCAGCAAAAGTAATGCTTTTTATTGAATTAGTCAAGAAAAAATTGCAAAAAATATACAAAATGACTATTTTTTCACAATTTCAATTAGTTCAACCGTGAAAATGAGCGCACTATAAGGCTTTATCATGCCGGAATCGCGCTCGCCATAAGCAAGGTTGTAGGGGATGTACAGCTCCCACTTACTGCCCACTGGCATGAGTGTAAGGGCTTCGGTCCATCCGGTTATCACCTGGTTTGCTGCAAATTCCACTGGTTTGTCACCGTGTTTTGCCGAAGAGTCGAAGACGGTTCCATCTACCAGGCGTCCCTCGTAGTTCACCTTCACGCGGTCGGTGGCTTTTGGTTTCTCGCCAGTGCCTTCGACGATGACCTTATACTGCAGTCCGCTGGCTGTGGTGTGTACGCTGTCTTTCTTCGCGTTTTCGGCAAGGAAAGTCTCTCCTGCGCGGCGGTTTGGCCCGTAGAGCTTTTCTATCTTAGCTTCCTTGGCCTCTGTCATTATGTCTTTGAAGAGAAGTTCGGCGTTTTCCACCTTATATATAGTAGTGTCGCCGTTGAGGGCATCCACGAAGCCTCTTATGGCGATGCTCTCCACGAGCGAGTCGGGCGAGTCTTTCAGTTCGCGAGCTATGCCGGCGAGCATTCTTTCCTTCAGTTGTTTTGCAATGTCCATACCTGCCGAATAGGCTTTATACTGAGGGCTATCGGCCGAGGCAATAGCTTCTTCAAATCCGCTGATGAAGTCTGCCATATAAGCTGTGTCGATGCCTAACGACTGCTGCAGGAAAGGCACGAGTCCTTTGGTCATGCTCATGCCGGCAACGTAGCTCAGCGTGTCTGACTCGCTGTTCATCACTACGGCGTTCTTCACTGCCTTAGGGGTTTTGGTCTTTTTCTTCCCTGCGTACCCTTCAACGCAAAATGCACCCGCCATGATCATGGCGAGTGCAATTATCTTCATACTGTGTCTCATTATTTCTCGATTCCAAGAAGTTCAATCTTAAAGATGAGAACAGAGAATGGCTTGATGTCGCCCTGCTCACGCTCGCCGTAAGCCAGTTCCTGTGGGATATACACTTCCCAAACAGAGCCTACAGGCATGTGAACCATAGCGTCTGTCCATCCCTTGATGGTCTGGTTGCAGCGGAGCTTGAGAGGCTGGTTGCGCTTGTAAGAGCTGTCAAACACCTTGCCGTCGATGGTGCGACCCTCGTAGTTGCAAGATACCATTGAGGTGTCGGCTGGGATAGGACCATTGCCTTCCTTGATCACCTTGTACTGAACGCCGCTTGGCAGAGTCTTGATGCCTTCCTTGCTCTTGTTGGCAGCCATAAACTCCTCGCCCTTCTTCTTGTTGTCGCCATACTTGGCTTCCATGGTCTTAGCTTTCAGCTGCTGCATCTTTGCCTGTGCCATCATGCCAGCCTCCTGAACAGTCATGATACCATTCTTGCCAGTAACGCCAGAAACGAAACCTGCCATGAAGTTCTTCAGCGAGATGGTCTTTGTAGAGTCGTCGCCAAACACTTCGTGGTTGATGCCCATAACCATCTGGTTGCTTATCTGCTGACCAATCTGGATACCAGCATAGTAAGCGGCTTTCTTCTTGTCGTCGCCAGCGTTTGCACCCTCGTTCAGACCCTTGATAAACTCCTTCATGTAGGTTGTGTCAACACCCATGCGTCCTACGAGATATTCCTTCAGACCCTGTGTCTGAGCCATACCGATGGCGTAGCTCATTGAGTCAACATCGCTCTTGAGGTTTGCCTTAGGAGTCGAGTTGCCGCACGACATGATTGACATTGCGGCGATGGCCGATGCGGCCATGAATGTTAATTTCTTCATTTTCTTTATTATTTTTGTTTTATTCTTGATTGTCTTATTTTACTTCGATAAGCTCAACGTCGAAGATGAGGGTGGAGAATGGAGGGATAGTCTGTCCGGCACCGCTCTCTCCGTAGCCCAGGAGATAAGGTATGAAGAAGCGGTATTTTGCTCCTTCCTGCATCAGCTGGAGACCTTCTGTCCATCCGGCTATCACCTGCTGGAGGCCGAAGGTGGCTGGCTCGCCACGCTGTACGCTACTGTCAAACAGAGTGCCGTCGATGAGGAATCCTTCGTAGTGGCACTTCACGCTGTCGGTGGCTTTTGGCTTGCGGCCGTTGCCTTCCTTCAGCACCTGGTATTGAAGTCCGCTCTTGGTGGTCACTACACCTTCTTTCTTTGCGTTCTCGGCAAGATACTTCTCGCCAGCCTCTTTAGCAGCCTTGCCCTTCTCTGCCATTTCGGCCTGAATCTTCTGTTCCTGCTTAGCGAAATAGTCTTGCACGATATTCTGTGCCTCGTGGTTTGACATCTTCAGTTCGTTGCCTGCTACCACGTCCTTGATTGCGGCGGCGAAGTCATCGATACTCAAGTCGTTGGCGCCCATTTGTGCCAATTGACGACCGATGCCCAAGCCTAAAGCATAGCTTAATTTGTCCATTTTCTTCTTCTTATATAATGTGTTATATTCTAAAAAACGTGCAAAGATACCACTTTTTTTTTATTTCCTCTTGTTATTTCGATAAAAATTAGTATTTTTGTACATTCTTAATAAGAATTCTTGATTTATTCATTAAAAAACATAGCTTTATGAAGAAAATTGTGGTTTTAACTGGTGCAGGTATGTCGGCTGAGAGTGGACTTTCCACCTTTCGCGATGCCGACGGACTTTGGGAGCAGTATCCCGTGCAGAAGGTGGCCTCTCATGAAGGATGGCTCGCCGATCCTGTCTTTGTTAATGACTTCTATAACATGTTGAGAGGAAAGATGCTCGACAAACGGCCTTGTCGGGGACACGAGCTGGTGGCTGAACTGGAAAAGTATTACGACGTAACGGTTGTTACGCAAAACGTTGACAATCTCCACGAGCAGGCTGGTTCATCAAAGGTCATTCATCTTCATGGCGAACTGATGAAGGCTTGTTCGAGCGACAATCCAGACGACACCCGCTATCATGTCCAACTGACTGCCGACCAATATGAAGTTGCTCCAGGAGAGAAGGCTGGCGACGGTTCGTTGCTCCGCCCGTTCATCGTCTTCTTTGGCGAAGCTGTGCCGATGATTACCGTTGCCGCTGAGGCTGTTATGGAGGCCGACATGCTTATCATCATCGGTACGTCGCTCGCTGTATATCCCGCTGCCGGACTCATACGCTATACAAAACCCGGCATCCCCATCTATCTCATCGACCCGAAGCCCGTGACGGCCTATGGCAACATCACGTATATAGCAAAGGGCGCAAGCGATGGCATGGCTGAACTAATGGAGAAGCTGAACATAAGCGAATAGACTGCCATTTGTTTCACCAGGAAACATTTTTTCTGGGGGAAACAGACAACATTTACAGTAAACAACAGATACAACGATAGTCATGAAGATAGACAAGGCAGCCCGAATAAGACGGGCAGAAGAACTTTTCGTGGCAGGATACAACTGCTCACAGTCGGTAGTGGCGGCTTTTGCCGACATCTACGGTTATACAGAAGAACAGGCTCTGAAACTCAGTGCCGGAATGGGCGGCGGTATGGGACGACTGCGCATGACATGCGGAGCCGTAAGCGCCATGGCCATACTTGCAGGCATGGATTGCGGTTCGGCTGACCCTAACGACCGTGAGGGCAAGTCAAACAACTACAAGGTGGTGCAAGAGCTTTGCGAACGGTTTAAGGAAGAGCACCATTCGCTGGTGTGTGCCGAACTGCTCAACCTGAGGAAAGGGGCTCCCCTGAGCTATGAAGCATCAGAACGCACAGCCGAGTACTATAAGACCCGACCGTGCGTCAATATGGTGGTCACTGCCGCAAGAATATTTGCGGAGTACCTTGAAAAAGAGTAGTTTATTTTATGGAATAATCTCCCGGATATACTGCGTATTCGGGAGATTTTTTTCCCTCGTTAGAGCTTAATATCCACGCCTACGCCAATCACACGATTGGTGCGGGTGAACGAGTTCTTCACTCCCATGGAGTCAGGAGCTTTGTCATAGTCGTCGTAAAGAGTCTGGAACCATGCTGCATTCACCTTCACCTTGTCTGTGATGTTGTAGCCTATGCCAAGGCCGTAGGAATAAGAACTTAGGTTGAACGAAATGTCATTCATGCCGGCATCCTTGAAATCGTATGCCGTACGCTGCATACCAGCACTTATCTGAAGTTTCTTGCTGATATCGTACTCGGCACCAAAGAGATATTCGTTGCTGTCGCCCAGCATGTCCTTGGTGTATTGCTTTGTATCTACGTCGAAGTAGTGATGCCAGCCTGCCATGACGCGAAGCGATGGTAAGATTTCGTACTGTGCGCCCAAGGTGAGCAGGGCAGGAGAGTCTTCGTCAACCTTTTCACCATCCTTAAACTTGTTGACCGCAGAGATGAGGCTTGCCTCCTTTACCGTCGATTTGTTCTTCATCCTCATGCGTGTCTTAAACTCATACTTTGCGGCAAGGTTCAGACCGCCTATCTTATAGTCAATGCCAATGATAGGTGCCACGCCCCATGCTGTCTGGTCGCACATCAGGTTCACGCCATTGCGGTAAGGCTCAAGCATGTTGAGGCTTCCTTCGGCACCCTGGAGTGTCTCCTTGGTGGTGAGCAGTTGCTGCTGTGTGGCCTGGAGTTCTGCCAACTTTCCTGTAAGTTCAGCCGGTACTGGCACTCCGGCAGCCTCATACTGGGCTATGCCCTGCTGCACCTGTGCTATACCGCCAGCCACCAAAGGCAGGTTTTCCTCTATCTGAGCCAATCCGTTTATCACGGTCGTGTTTGCACCGTCGAGAAACTTGTCAAAAGCCACTGCTCCATTCGCCGTGTTCACCTTAATATTATTAACAGCAGCCTTGTATGAGGCATTGCCGTAGAGAAGTCTCAGACCGCCATATACCGAGAGATTCTCGTTCACCTTATATGCCGTTCCGGCCGTGAAACCAAAGTAGTATTGGCGACCTTCCATAAATGCGTTCATGTCGTAGCCAGTGGCGCCAAAGGCCTTCAGCTGTGTGGCAATCATTCCGATAGCCGACTCAAACGTAGGGATGCCATAGTCGAACGTACACTTGCCGCCACCGCCGGTGATGGCAAAGCCAAACTGATAGCTCCACTTGCCTTTGTTGTAGGCAGCCTGCAAAGAGGGAATGACAGGAGCGTCGGCCTCGCCTTTAAACTTCTTGAACTCGCTGCCGTTGTTGCTCATTCCTAACTTGTAGAGATTTGACCATGACGATACCGTACGAGTCTGATGAGCATTCTGTATGTTGAGCGAGAGATGGAAACCCTCGCCGAGGAATGCCACACCAGCGGGGTTGCTGTAAACACCATCTATGCCTATGGCGGCATCACGGGCTGGATTGCGGAGAAAACTTACATTCTGATTAGTGTTGGTCAACAGACCACCTGCCATAACTGTTTGCGCTGCGGCTAAAACCATAGCCATACAGCTTAATTTTATCTTTTTCATTAATATAATTTATTCTAAATTCGCCGCAAAGTTACTAATATTGTTCTGAAATTCCATTATCTACACTCTTCTCTTAACCATTGTTAACTATAATTCCTCTCTTTTCTGCACATTCCATCTCATCTGTGCATTATTCTGCAAATAACCCACATGCGCCTGTTTTTCTTGTATAAATCATTTTTCTTTGGAAAATGACCCACGATACGACGAGTACTTCAAGCAACGACAAGAAGCAAAAAGTCGTACACGCCCGCTCAAATGCAGTGCATGACAGCACATAGAGCCGATTATTTAGAACGAGAGATAATTAACAGAATTACACGAGCCGTGTGCGGTGAAAGTCGCATGCACGGTTCTTGAAGGGGAAAGCGGGGGAAACCCCGCAGACCTACTTAGATATAATAATTATACCTTTATATGAAAAAGAATATTTGCATATTATTTATGTTTTTAGCTGTTTATCTATCAGCTGTTACTACTCAGCACCCCTGATAATCTTGCCTCAAAATCCTTTGTTTACAAGGTGATGAGTACGCAAGTTCAACATAGAACTGCAATTTCTGGTAGATTTCGTAAATTTGCGCTTGCTAGTTGAATCCGCGAGTAGTTACGTAGTATAGGTCTTGGTTAATATCTATTAAAAGTTAACTTGTTACCGGTTAACTGGTAACTTTCCCCATTTTCCCTCTCCCGCGACCAAAATATTGTTACCACGCGTGGAATTTATTTTTTCCTCGCGTGGTAGCAAAACGCAACCCTGCCGCCACCCCTTCCTCTTATGGCCTTTGAGAGTGGAAGCCGTGTGTGGGGAGAAGGTAACTACTCAGCACCTTATAAACAAAGGAACATGATGATTTACCTTACTGCTTTACAACAGCAAGTATAGCCTTGTATTTCCGACTACGTTAAAAATATACAAAATACACAACCTTGTATAACACAACCTTGTGTATTTTGTGTGTTTTCACTATATTTGCACTGGTTCTTCATGCAATAGAGTTCCAAAGAAAATAAAAAAATATGCTCAACAAAGCAAGACAAAACAACATAATAAATGGAAATGGAAATAAATAACGGAATACTTAAACGAAGCTATATGCTCTTGGGTGACGACACGATGCACACTCTTGCCTCGCTCCGTGTCATCGTCTTTGGCGTTGGTGGGGTAGGGTCGTGGTGTGCTGAGAGTCTTGTCCGCTCAGGAGTGGCGCATCTCACTATTGTTGACAGCGACCGAGTGTGTGTCACCAATATCAACCGACAGGCCATGGCCACTACAAAGACCGTCGGACAGGTAAAGGTGGAGGCTCTCAAAGAGCGCCTTCTTGACATTAATCCTTCTGCTGATATCGTGGCCATACAACAGGTGTTCTGCGAAGATACAGCCGCGGATTTTGATCTCGACAGTTACGACTATATCGTGGATGCCATTGACTCGCTCAAAGACAAAGCGTTGCTCATAGAACTTGCCTGTCATAGCAAGGCTCGCTTTTTCTCTTCTATGGGAGCAGCCCTGAAGATGGATCCGACGAAGGTGCAAGTGGCAGAGTTCTGGAAGGTGAAAGGCTGTCCGCTCGCCCGTGCGTTGCGTCAGCGGTTTAACAAGCTGAAGCGTAAACCGGCGCGCAAGTTCAAGTGTGTGTTCAGTGAGGAATTACTAAAGAACCGTGGTGAGAATGTTGCTTGCGACACCGATCAGTGTCAGGGCCCATCACGCGTCAATGGTTCAGTGATGCACATCACAGCAATATTTGGGTTGACTATTGCCGGACTTATTCTCAATGAGGTGTATAACAAGAGTCGGTCGGGAATGTCCTATCACGAATAGGAAAAATCCCCCGTTGCTTTAGGGCAATTCTTTTTGCCAGAGACAGGATTTGATGTACCTTTGCAGCAGAAATATTAATCAAGGTTACATCTCTCTCAAGATTTGAATTTATATATGTAGTAAGGTAAAGAAGATTGGTTCAGGAAACAATGGTTTTTGTTTAGGTTAGTTATTTTAGGTTTTTTGTTAGATTGTTTATTGAAAACAAAACTCCCCGTGGCAGTGGTTGTCACGGGGAGTCATTTTTTTTTGTCTAAAAGGCGATATGTACTTGTTACACTTTCGATTAGTCTTCCTTAATCTTACGACCCATTGTCAAGAAGGCAATAGGAGCAGCGATGAAGATTGAAGAGCAAGTACCGAAGATAACACCGAGAATCATTGCGAACGAGAAGCTGCGGATGCTGTCACCACCGAGGATGAAGATACACAGGAGCACGATCAATGTAGTTACAGAGGTGTTGATGGTACGTGCCAAGGTCTGGTTCAGCGAGTCGTTGAACAGCTGCTGACGGTCGCGCTTGGGGAAGAGGTTGAAGTTCTCGCGTACACGGTCGAACACTACCACCTTGTCGTTGATAGAGTAACCGATAACGGTCAGGATAGCACCGATGAAGGTCTGGTCGATCTCGAGTGAGATAGGCAGGATGCCCCAGAGTGCTGAGTAAAGACCGATTACCACGAGAGCGTCAAGAGCCAAGGCAATGGTAGAACCTACAGAGTAAGCTACATTGCGGAAGCGCAAGAGTATATAGAGGAAGATGGCGATGAGGGCGAATACGACGCTCACGATGGCTCCATAGGTGATGTCCTTAGCTACAGAAGGACCGACCTTAGTAGAGCTGATGATAGAACCGCCTGCGCGTACATCTGGATTCTTAAATGCTTCAACGCTCTTCTGTGTAACAAGACCTGCGTTAGACATAGCCTTGTAGAGAATGTTTTCGCATTCGTCATCTACTGTCGGGTCGTTAGACTCAATCTTGTAGTTGGTAGATACACGGATGGTCTTGCCGTCGGTACCAAGGGCAATGGCGCTGACGTTAGCCTCGCCGTATGCTCCCTGAAGTGCCTCGCGCACCTGCTCAGGTTCTACTGCCTTCTCCAGTTTGACTACGTAGTTGCGACCACCGGTGAAGTCGATGCTCTTGCTCAAGCCACGCACACCGAGGCAGATGATGAGCAGAACGGCTGCAATGCCCCAAATGGTGAAGGTCTTCTTATACATGCCCATGAAGTGGAACTTAGTGTTCTGCATGAGGTTCTTGGAGAAACCTGTAGAGAAGGTGAGGTTAAGCCACTTGTCGTGATTCATCTGACGCTCATAAACAAGGCGTGTGAGATATACAGCGGTGAAGAATGAGCAGAAGATACCGATGATAAGTGTGGTGGCAAAACCACGGATTGGACCAGTACCGAAGACGTAGAGGATGACACCGGTAATGATAGATGTCAAGTTAGAGTCAAAGATGGCCGAGAAGGCGTTGGCATAACCTTTCTTCATTGCCTCACGCACGTTGAGGCCGGCACGAAGCTCTTCCTTGGTACGCTCGTAGATAAGCACGTTAGCATCGACAGCCATACCCAACGAGAGCACGATACCTGCGATACCTGGCATGGTAAGAGCTGCCTGGAATGAAGTGAGGATACCGAGTGTGAAGAAGAGGTTGAAGATAAGGGCGATGTTGGCCATCATACCCGGGATGACGCCATAGAGGCAGAGCATATAGATCATCAGAAGCACGAAAGCCACGATGAACGAGATGATACCCTGTTGGATAGACTGTGCTCCGAGAGAAGGACCAACGACCTCTTCCTGTACGATGCGGGTTGGTGCCGGCATCTTACCAGAGTTAAGAGTGTTAGCAAGGTCTTTGGTGTCTTCGATAGTGAAGTTACCTGAAATCTCAGAGTTTCCACCAGGAATCTCACCATTGACGCGTGGTGCGCTATATACAGTACCGTCGAGGACGATAGCTATGGCACGACCGATGTTCATCTTGGTGAGCTGAGCCCAGCGGCGTGCACCGTCAGAGTTCATCTGCATCGATACGTTTGGCTGGCCATACTGCGAGAAGCCGTCCTTAGCTGAGGTGATGACGTCACCTTCCAGTGGGGCGCGACCCGAAGGCTCTGTAACTTTTATGGCGTGAAGTTCATAGATGTTGCCCTTGGTGTCGAAATCAGCTGGCTTTGCACTCCAGAGAAGCTTGAGGTCAGATGGCAACACCTGCTTTGCCACTTCTGAATAGATAATCTTGTTGACATCGGCTGTGTCGCGTGCCATTGCATAACCCACAGTGCTCAGGCCCTGGCCTTGTACTGGCTGGAATACGGCAAACAGAGGGTTCTGCTTCTTCATTGCCTCTGCTGTCTTGTCAGCCTTGGCGTCAGTCTTCTTTAGCTTGGCGAGTGCAGAAGCATTCTCAGTGGTAGCTTTTGCAGAGTCAGTCTCAACAGAAGCTGTCTCGGCTACGGCTTCAGCCTTTGTAGAGTCGGCAGGAGCAACCTCTTCAGCAGCGTCGCCTGCAGCATAACGCTGGTTGAGCTGTGCGAGAAGGGGAACGATTTCCTGACTGTTGTATGTCTCCCAGAACTCGAGGTTGGCACTACCCTGGAGGAGCTTACGTACACGCTCTGGCTCTTTGATACCAGGCATCTCGACCATGATACGACCAGACTGTCCCTCCAGCTTCTGAATGTTTGGCTGAACAACACCGAACTTGTCGATACGATTGCGAACTACGAGGAAAGAGTTGTCAACTGCTGACTGAACCTCAGCACGTACGGCAGCCTCTACCTCAGAGTCAGAGCTCTGGGTGCTTACCTTGCCCTTCATCTGCTGAGTGGCAAACACCTCGGCGAGGCGATGGCCAGGAGCGTTCTGCTTGTAGTACTTGATGAAGAGCGACACGAAGTCAGCCTGACTTGTCTCTTCTTCTTTCTTTGCCTGCTCCATCGACTTGGTGAAGGCTGCGTCTGTCTTGTGGTCGGCGAGAACGGCGACAACGTCTGGTACAGACACTTCGAGGATTACATTCATACCGCCCTTCAGGTCAAGTCCGAGGCCGATCTCCATTTCTCGGCATTGCTTAAGCGAATAAGCGCCGAGGTACACTTTTTCGTTCATGATAGAGTCGAGGTATTCCTGTCCTGCCTCTTCGCCCATCGCTGCCGCCTTGTTTTCGTAGTGGCGAGTAACGAACGAGAAGGAGAGATAGAATACGCACACCAGTATCAAGACAAGTGCGATAAACTTTACAATTCCTTTGTTTTGCATTTTGTTATTATTGTTTTTTAATTTATTATTGTCGCTTCTATGCCTAAAAAGAGCGTGCAAATATAATGAATTTTTTACAATTTGGAAAAGAAATTATCGTTTTTCTTTCTTTTTTTATGGTTTGTAGCCAAATTTTAGCCAGCAATAGATGGGATAATGGTCAGATGCGTGGATTTTATTGTCAACCTTGCAGTTGAATGGAGTGAAGTGTCCTGAGCACAAGATATTGTCAATACGCACGTTAAAGCCTTTCTGATTATATGACAAACCAGGACCATTTGCCGTTTCCATATAGCAGTCGGTGAGCTCTTCTGCCACCTTACGATGGGTATAGGATATCGGGGTGTCGTTAAAGTCGCCGCACACTATGATTGGAGTGTCTTTGTGTGATCTGATAAACTCTGCCACGAGGTCAGCTTGGGGCCCGCGAAGGCGTACTGCCTCACTCAGTTTGTGGGCAATATACCGCGTCTCCTTTTTCATCGTGTCGCGTTCGAGGTCGCCTTTGATGATGTTTTTGTATCGGGTCTTGTCATCGGCCGTGAGTCTGTTGCTCTCAAAGTGGTTGTTGATGACTATCACCTTGCGGCCATTGATGTCAAGCCAACAGGCAAGGCTACCGTTGCGTAACGATTCATAGTGTATCTGTTGGTGTCGCTCTATCGGGAAGCGCGAATAGACGCCGAGTGCATTGGCGCTATCTGAGCCAACTTTGATGCGGACGCTGTGGGCGTAGAGACTGTCAAGATGCACCTTAGGGTGCAGCCAGTCGCCAAGGTCTTCCTGAAGGCAGAGAATGTCTGCCTTGCTGCTTTTGATATAGTCGATGATACGCATGAAGCTGTTGCCGTTGTCTGCTTTGTCATACACATAGCCGTGTACGTTGAACGAGAGCACTTTGATGCTTCCTATCGGTGTCTCGTGAGGAATATTCATCGGGATGTATTTCCTTACTGGCACATAGCACAAGACGAAGCCTAAGAGGGGGATGAACACCATCCTCCGGCAGAAGATGAGCCAGAAGAACAGAAACATTACGTTGATGACAAGGATGATGGGGAAGGTAAGGCCGACGGTGGCCAATAGAGGATGGTCCGCGGGGTTGACATAGTCAGAAAACCCCACGGCAAACATTGTCATTATGGTTGCAATATTTGCACCGGCAATGACTTTACGGGTAAACTCCTTTATCTTGATGATCATTCCTTGCTGCTGTCAAAGAGTTTTTGTTTCTCTTCCTTCGTAAGACTGTCGTATCCGCTACGGCGTATCTTGTCGAGAATGCGGTCTATCTCTTCTTGATTCGCTTTCTTGCGGGCGTTGTACTCCCAATCGTCGTTGACAGATGCTCCACCTTTGTGTACTTTCATCTTTGCGTTACGCCTGCGTTCAAAGCTGTCTTTAAGACGGTCGAAGAACTGCTGGCCGCGTGACTGCCCGTATCCTGATGTGGGATGATTGTTCCAATAGCGTATCATCAGATATCCGAAGAGCATACCGCCAAGGTGAGCCATATGGGCCACGTTGTCGCCTGATGAACTCATGGCAGAGAACAGCTCTATGGCAACGTAGAACATAACAAACCATTTGGCCTTGATGGGGATGGGAAGTGGGAAAATAAATATGCGCTCGTTGGGGAAGATCATTCCGAAGGCGAGAAGAATGGCATATACGGCTCCTGAAGCACCTATGGTAGTCCAGCCGTTGAGCTGTGTTGACAACTGCTGGCCTATGGCAAAGATGTCGGATAAGTGTACGTAAGGATTCTGTCCACTGATGGTGAGATAGAAGGAGAAAAACTGTGCCACTTCCTGTAGAAGACCTGCTCCCACACCGCACGAGATGTAATAAAATAAGAATTTCCTTGGACCCCATACGTTTTCTATCACCATGCCGAACATCCATAGCGCGAACATGTTGAACAGGATATGGGTGAATCCGGCGTGAAGGAACATGTATGTGACGAGTTGCCATGCCTGGAAGTCGCTTGCCATAAAGAAGTGAAGTCCGCAAATGTCGTTGAGGTCTATGCCTCGCAGTTGTAACATCCATGTAGCCAAGAATGCTATGATGTTGACCAATAGTAGGTTTTTGGTCACTACTGGAATATTTCTCATGATTTTTTTGCCTTTCTTTTATTATTGTTGTTACTATTTGGGCGCAAAATTACTAAAAATATCCGTTATATGGCATATTTATAGGGCATAACGTATTTTTTTTAATGAAAAACGCAACTTTTTTTCATTTTTTGTTTGAATTATGAATTCTTTGCCCTATATTTGCGAACGAAATCATGCAAATCATTCAAATAATAACAATATTAATAGTATTCAAATTATGAACAAGTCAGAATTAATTGAGAAAATAGCTGCTGGCTCAGGTCTTTCTAAGGAAGCCTCGAAGAAAGCTCTTGACGCTACAACAAAGGCTATTGTAGAAGCACTTGCTGCAAACGACAAGGTTGCCCTTGTAGGTTTTGGAACATTTAGCGTAAACGAGCGCCCAGCTCGTGAGGGAATCAATCTGAGAACAAAAGAGAAGATACAGATTCCTGCAAAGAAGGTTGCTAAGTTTAAGGCTGGCGCTGAACTGACAGATGCCTTGAACTAATATCAACAGATATTGTAAAGAAAGTTGAACGTTGGATTGCTGCCATTGATACAAGTGCAGCAATCCAACGTTTTATTTTGCCCAATATTATGGCTGTTTGCCGATATATGCGAGAATACCGCCGTCAACGTAGAGAATGTGGCCGTTGACAAAATCTGAGGCATCTGATGCAAGGAATACGGCCGGACCCATGAGATCGTCAGGAGTTCCCCAGCGTGCTGCCGGAGTCTTGGAGATGATGAAACGGTCGAACGGATGACGACTGCCATCGGGTTGCAGTTCGCGAAGCGGAGCTGTCTGCGGGGTGGCAATATATCCCGGGCCAATGCCGTTACACTGTATGTTGTGCTCTCCAAACTCAGAGCAGATATTTCTGGTAAGCATCTTCAAACCGCCCTTGGCAGCAGCATAAGCCGAGACAGTCTCACGGCCTAATTCGCTCATCATAGAGCATATATTGATGATCTTTCCGTGGCCTTTGTTAATCATTCCTGGTATGACAGCCTTTGAAACGATGAAAGGAGCGTTGAGGTCGATATCAACCACCTTGCGGAAGTCCTCAACCGACATCTCTGTCATAGGTATGCGCTTGATGATACCTGCATTGTTCACGAGAATATCTATCGTGCCGAGTTCCTTCTCAATGTCGGCTACCATCTTTTTTACCTGTTCTTCGTCTGTCACGTCACAGATGTATCCTTTTGCGTCGATGCCTTTCGCCTTGTAGTCTTCGAGCGCCTTGTCGAGATGCTCCTGTCCACGACAGTTAAATGCTATCTTTGCACCTGCCATGGCGTATGCCTCTGCAATGGCAAAGCCGATGCCGTAAGCAGCGCCTGTCACGAGAGCGACCTTGCCCTCGAGTGAAAATCTTTTGCTGAATGTATCCATCTTTGTTGTCTTCTTACTTTAAGTCGGTTATCTTTGAGAAGTCCTGATCGCCGTAGTCAAGATTTTCGCCTCCCATACCCCAGATGAAGGTGTAGTTGTGTGTGGCGGCGGCAGAGTGGATGCTCCATTCGGGTGAGAGAACGGCCTGGTCGCCCTTCATCCAGACGTGGCGTGTCTCAGCCACTTCGCCCATGAAGTGACATACTGCCTGGTCTTCCGGTACTTCGAAATAGAAGTAGGCTTCCATACGGCGGCTATGAACGTGTGCCGGCATGGTGTTCCATACGCTACCTGTGGCAAGTTCTGTCATTCCCATCTGCAACTGGCAGGTCGGCAATACCTGAGACACGAGCATCTTGTTGATATTGCGCTCGTTGCTCATCTCCAAAGAACCCATATGAGCTATAATAGCGTCTCCTTTCGTCACTTTGCGACATGGATATTCCTTGTGGGCTGTAGTACTGTTGAAATAGAACTTTGCTGGATTGTTGGCGTCTTTGCTTGCGAAAACCACGTCGCGGTCTCCACGTCCGATGTAGAGAGCCTCCTTGAAACCAAGAGTGAAAGTCTCGTCACCTACGGTAACAGTGCCTTCTCCCTGGCCTACATTAAAGATGCCTATCTCGCGGCGAGTTGTGAAAAAGTCGGCCTTCAAGGGGTCGATAGCTTCGAGCTTTAGGGCTTCGTTGACAGGCATGGCACCACCAACGACCATTCGGTCATACATTGAGTACACCATGTTTACTTCATCGGCAGCAAACACTTTTTCGATAAGAAAGTCACGACGGATGCGTGCTGTGTCGTAGCTTTTTGCATCCTCTGGGTGTGCGGCATAGCGCACTTCATAATTTGTTTTCATAACTATGTTTGTTTTTTATTTGATTTGCTTTTCTTTTCTTTTTGGTGATGATAATCGTGTGCAAAGATAATGCAAAATATCTCCTTCACAAAATAAAATACGATTATTTTCCTGTTTTTACTTATTTTTAAGTAGAAAAAAGGCTGTACGGCGTCTGCGTACAGCCTTTCGGATGGTTGGACCAACGGGACTCGAACCCATAATGACAGAACCAAAACCTGTAGTGTTACCATTACACCATGGTCCAATCCTCAGTTATTTCGGGTGCAAAGGTAGTGGTTTTTTGCTCCACTACCAAATTTTTCGCGGTTTTTTTTATTATTTTACCGTAATTAGGTAGTAATTCTTCTTTCCGCGCTGCACAAGAAGGTATTTTCCATCGATAAGGTCATCGGAAGTGATGACACGGTCGAAGGCTGCGAGCTTCTCCTTATTGAGCGATACTCCACCGCCTTGAACCATCTTGCGCATTTCTCCCTTGCTGGAGAATACAGGTGCTGTCTGAGTAAGTATCTCTACCGCAGGCTGACCCAGTTGGTCGGCTGTCACATTGAAGTGTGGCACGCCGTCGAAGATGTCGAGAAGGGTCTGTTCGTCAAGTTTCAGAAGCGACTCCTTGGTAGATTTGCCAAACAGGATATTACTTGCTTCGATAGCCATGTCGAGAGCCTCTGGGGAGTGTACGAGGACGGTTGTCTCTTCGGCAAGACGCTTCTGTAGCAGGCGACGGCCAGGATCTTGTTTGTGCTCTTCAACAAGGGCGTCGATAGTTGCCTTGTCGAGGCTTGTGAAGATCTTGATATAGCGTTCAGCATCGTCGTCGCTTACGTTGAGCCAGAACTGGTAGAACTTGTATGGAGTGGTGCGTTTCGGATCGAGCCAAATATTGCCAGACTCTGTCTTACCAAATTTCTTGCCGTCAGACTTGGTGATGAGAGGACAGGTGAGGGCGAATGTCTCTACCTCGTTGCCTAAGGTGCGGCGGATTAGTTCCGTACCTGTGGTCATGTTTCCCCATTGGTCGTTGCCACCCAACTGCAATTTACAGCCCTTATGCTGGTACAGATACAAGAAGTCGTATCCTTGGAGCAGCTGGTATGTGAATTCGGTGAACGACAGGCCGTCGCGTGCAGTGCCATTCAGTCGCTGCTGAACGCTCTCCTTTGCCATCATATAGTTGACAGTGATGTGCTTTCCTACCTCACGTGCGAAATCGAGGAAGGTGAAGTTCTTCATCCAGTCGTAGTTGTTGACCATCTCTGCACGGTTGGGAGCGTCGGTATCGAAATCGAGGAACTTTGCCACCTGATTCTTTATGCACTCTTGATTGTGGCGGAGTGTCTCGTCGTTGAGGAGGTTACGCTCCTGGCTTTTTCCCGACGGGTCGCCGATCATACCTGTGGCACCGCCCACCAGGATGATTGGTTTATGTCCGCAATGCTGAAGATGGCGCAGCATCATTATACCACAAAGGTGACCTATGTGGAGTGAGTCGGCAGTAGGGTCTGTGCCGAGATAAGCTGTCACCATCTCTTTCTGGAGCAGCTCTTCTGTTCCTGGCATGATCTGCGCCAACATTCCACGCCATTTCAGTTCTTCGATAAAATTCTTCACGACTTATATATATTACAAAGTTCTTGTTTCCTATTTTTTATATACGACATGTGTCGTCTTTTGTTGTCTATGGGACAGGGTCATATCCGCTACCACCCCAAGGATTGCATCTCAGTATGCGCCATACGGCAAGGTAAAGGCCTTTAAACGGTCCGTGTTTCTTGATGGCTTGCCGCGCGTATTCCGAACATGTGGGAGTGAAGCGGCAGCTCGGTGGAGTGAACGGGGTGATGAATCTCTGATAGAAGAGGATGGGCAGGAGCAAGAGCCAGGATAGGATAGCTGATATTACCTTAACAACCTTCATTGGCTTTGACGTCCCCTTTTTCAACTTCTCTTTCATGAGCAATCTTTTCACCAAGCCTTTTCATCAGTCTGTCGATACATCCATCGATGACGTCCGAACTCTTAATGTCGTCGGCCAGATAGATGAAAGCCACGGCATAGTGATTGTCGGTATTTGCAATGCTTTCAACGAAGCTGTTTCTCGTCTTTCTGTATGCTTCCCTTATCTGCCTTTTCACCCTGTTTCGTTTTACAGCGTGTTTGAAATGGCGTTTTGAGACACTTGTCAACACCTGCACAGGCACGTCAATGGCTTTTGTCGGCATATACACCATTCTTATGGGGAAGGCCACCATAGAGCGGTTTGTGCCACAAAAGAGCTGCTCGACGAGTTTCTTACTCGTAATACGCTCTTTTTTCGGAAATGACATGCATGGTCTTTCAGATGTTGTCATATTATACTGCTTGTTTGACTTATTCCTCTTCGTGCTCGAGGAGATAGTGTTGAAGAGCTCCAGTCATTGACGGATATTTCTCTGTCGGTGCCTCAAGGTCAAGTCTTAAGCCAGCTTCTTTCACAGCGCGTGCCGTTGCAGGTCCAAAGGATGCGATGGCAATATCTTTCTGCTTGAAGTCGGGGAAGTTCTTCACCAGAGCGTCAACGCCGACAGGGCTGAAGAAGACGAGCATATCGTAGTCGAAGTTCTTTACTTCCTCTTCCGTGAAGTCGTTGCTTACTGTACGATACATCACACATTCCGTATGCTTGAGATTCTTAGAGTCGAGTAAATCGCGTATCTCGTCGTTATGTACATCGCTCATCGGTACAAGATATCTTTCAGTCTTGTGTTTCACCATCTGAGGCAACATATCGGCCACCTTTCCTGTAGAACCGAAGAAGATCTTGCGCTTGCGGTATGGGACATACTTCTGAATGTACAGGGATATGGCTTCTGTGACACAGAAATACTTCATGTCCTCGGAGATGTTCACTCTCAGTTCTTTGCACAGCTTGAAGAAATGGTCGATAGCATGACGCGACGTGAACACGATAGCCGTATAGTCGGCTATGCTCACCTTCTGCTGGCGAAATTCCTTGGATGTCAGTCCTTCTACCTTGATGAATGGACGAAACACCAGTTCCACGTCAAAACGTTCAGCGATGGCGAAATACGGTGATTTCTCGCTTGTTGGCTTTGGTTGTGAAACCAAAATCTTTTTAATCATCTTGTCCTAAAAATTTATTTTCAAATAGTTACCAGTTATTGCCAGTGCACCCCAAAAAGCTGCGGTTGGCACCATTTCGAGAGCGCAAAAGTACAAAATTATTTGGAAAAAAAGGCGAGTTTGATGAAAAAAGATTGTATAACTCTTATAAAATGTCAGTAATTTAACTAAAATGACTATCGAAAGAGCGTATATTGTCACGTGTTCTATAGGAACTTCAAAGTATGACTGAAGTATCGCGGCCGGGAATATCAGCACTCCCTCAATAGCTGTGAGAAACAGTAATGTCTTTTGCCATTGTAAATTCTTTTTTCTCCCGAAAAACACGTTGTTAACTATCGAATACAAAAGGCTACGTGTGGCAAAGTAACCTGTGTTCATGGCGAAAAATATGGCTATGAGATGATATTGTGAGCTTAGGACGAACGTGGTACTGACGTAGTGGATGGTATAGAAATACTGCAGAAGCGCCCATAAAAGACATGCCAGACCGACAAGAAACACTTGAAAGCGTATCTCGTTAAGTGTCTCGCTTATGCTGCTCTCGCGGTGTGAGACGTAAAAGAAGCTCTTTGCCTGACGTGCAAGGAAGTGCTTCGACCGCGAGAATGAGATGGTGGCGATGATGAAACTGACGATGAGCAGCAGCGATATCGTGTCGTCGCTCTTTACGGTATAGGGCACGGGGTCGCCGGCCACGCCATAGCGTCCTCCTGCTATCTCGGGATGGAGGAGGCTGTTTTTTGAGAAGAAGGTCTCTTTATAGTATTTCGGAAGACTTACGTCGCGAATGCTCTTGCCTATCTCGTGACCGGGGATGTGCAAAGTGTCGGGACGTGAGCTGTAGCGGATGGGTTTCGGTTGGAAGGTGGCCTGTATGGCGGAGTCTTGTTGGGCAGGCGTAGCATCCTTAGGCAGCATCCTCAGCACCTGATAAGGATGCTGTGGTTTTGCTGGTCGTTGTGCCTGAATTGCCTCGGGCGATGGCGTTTGCTGTATTGTTGATGTTGTATCCTGCTGCATGATGATATATGGTTGGCAAGCTGGTTGTGCGCCAGCTTGCCAACGATAGAATACTAAAGATTAAAATTCTTCTTTATCATATCGACACAGTCGAGTTTCTCCCATGTAAACAGTTCCACGTCGATGGTCTTTGTCTCATGGTAATGGCTTGTGAAGGTCTTCTTGATTATCTCACACTTGCGTCCCATGTGGCCATAGGCTGCTGTCTCGCTGAACATCGGTTGGCGCAGTTTCAGGCGGCGTTCAATAGCCTTTGGACGAAGGTCGAAGAGTGTCTCAATCCTCTTGGCTATCTCTCCGTCGCTCATTGCCACACGGCTACGTCCGTAAGTATTGACGTAGATATTCATTGGCTTGGCCACACCGATGGCATAGCTTATCTGAACGAGCATCTCGTCGGCCACACCAGCTGCCACCATGTTCTTGGCTATGTGGCGTGCAGCGTAGGCAGCTGAGCGGTCCACCTTGCTTGAGTCTTTTCCGCTGAAGGCTCCACCACCATGTGCTCCCTTGCCTCCATAGGTGTCAACGATTATCTTGCGTCCTGTAAGGCCAGTGTCTCCGTGTGGTCCTCCGATGACGAATTTTCCCGTTGGATTCACGTAGTACTTTATGTCGTTGCCAAAGAGTTTAAGCACTTTTTTGTTTGTTATCTTTGCCTTTGCCCGTGGGATAAGTATATTGATGACGTCTTCGCGTATCTTTGCAAGCATAGTGTCGTCGTCGGCAAATTCGTCGTGTTGTGTTGAAACCACGATGGTGTCGATGCGCTCTGGTATGCCTTCATCGCTGTATTGTACTGTCACCTGGCTCTTAGAGTCTGGACGAAGGTAGGTCATCAGCTTGCCCTCCTTGCGTATCTCGGCGAGAGTGGTCATCAACAGATGTGCAATGTCGAGCGAGACAGGCATGAAGCTGTCGGTCTCGTTGGTGGCATATCCGAACATCATTCCCTGGTCGCCGGCTCCCTGTTCCTCTTCCTCCTCGCGATCCACTCCGCGGTTGATGTCGCCACTCTGTTCGTGGATAGCGCTGAGGATACCACACGAGTTGCCGTCGAACTGATATTCGGCTTTTGTGTATCCTATACGTTTTATTGTATTGCGGGCAATGGTCTGCAGGTCGATATACACCTTGCTGCTCACTTCGCCCATTATCACTACCTGGCCGGTGGTCACGAATGTTTCGCAAGCCACACGTGCCTTTTCGTCGTAGGCCAGGAACTGGTCTAGGATGGCGTCCGATATTTGGTCGGCCACCTTGTCGGGATGTCCTTCAGAGACTGACTCTGATGAGAATAGGTATGACATACTTGTAAATAATTTAATTGTTAAATTGTATAATTGGTCTGCAAAGTTAATGATTTACTGCAGATGATGTGCTTTTTGTGTTTCTTTATTAACTTTTATTATCATATCTCTCCTTATAGGCTCTGCATGTCGTTGAGACGTTTGTAGTAGCCGTTGAGGGCGAGCAGTTCCTCGTGACTGCCTCGCTCTACTATCGTTCCCTCATGGATGACGCAAATCTCGTCGGCGCTCTTTATTGTGGATAGACGATGGGCTATGGCCACCGTAGTGCGTGTCTTCATGAGTTTCTCCAATGCGTCTTGCACGAGTCGCTCGCTCTCGGTGTCGAGGGCTGACGTGGCCTCGTCGAGAATGAGTATTGGCGGGTTTTTCAGTATTGCCCTGGCTATGCTTATGCGTTGTCGTTGTCCTCCAGAGAGACGACTACCTCGGTCGCCAATATTTGTGTTCATCTTGTCTTCCGATTCCATGATGAAATCGTAGGCGTTGGCTATGCGTGCCGCTTCTTCTACCTGTTGGTCTGTGGCTCCTTCAACGCCGAAGGTGATATTGTTTCTGAACGAGTCGTTGAACAGTATGGCCTCTTGGTTAACGTTGCCGATGAGGCTGCGAAGGTCGTGGATGCCGAGGTCCTTGACGTTGATTCCATCGATGAGCACCTCGCCTTCCTGCACGTCGTAGTATCGTGGAATAAGATCGACGAGGGTCGATTTGCCGCCTCCGCTCTGTCCCACTAATGCCACGGTCTTTCCCTTCTCTATCGTCAGGTTAATATGTCTGAGCACCCATTTCTTGTCGTATCTGAACGACACGTTGCGGAACTCTATCTTGTGTTCAAAGACCTTTATCGGTTTGGGGTCATTCTTTTCCTTAATATCGTTTTCCGCATTCAGAATCTTGTCTATGCGCTCCATGGAGGCGAGTCCTTTGGGTATATTATATCCTGCCTTGGAAAACTCTTTCAGCGGGTTGATGATGCTGTAGAGCATGACGAGATAATAGATGAACGTTGGGCCTGAGAGTGATGTGTCGCCAGAGAGTACGAGTATGCCTCCGAACCATAATACAATGACTATCATCACGGTGCCAAGAAATTCGCTCATGGGATGAGCCATCTGTTGGCGAATGTTTACCCGCATGATGTCGTTGCGATATTGGCTGTTTATGCTGTCGAATCTCGCATTCATCTTTTTCTCAGCACAGAAGGCTTTGATGATGCGCAGTCCACCAAGCGTCTCTTCCACCTGGCTCATGGTGTCGCTCCATAGGGCTTGTGCCTTTATGGAGTTTTGCTTCAGTTTGCGTCCCACCATGCCCATAAACCATCCCATCACGGGAACGAACACGAGTGTGAAGAGTGTCAGTTGCCATGAAATGACGATGAGTGTAGTGAAATAAGCAACGATGAGCACAGGGTTTTTAAACAGCATGTCGAGCGACGACATTATGGAGTTCTCCACCTCAGCCACGTCGCCGCTCATACGGGCGATAATGTCTCCTTTGCGTTCTTCCGAGAAGAATCCCAAGGGCAGCGAGGTTATCTTGCGGTAAAGCTGGTTGCGAATATCGCGTACCACGCCGGTGCGTATGGGTATTATAGTGGCTGACGACAAGAAGTAGGCGCCTGTCTTCAAGAATGTCATAAAGGCAAGAAAGAGTCCTATGACGAGAAGTGTGGTTGTAGGTCCTATATCGGCTATGAGTTGTCCTATATAGTAGTTGGCATTGTTTGAGAATGCCTCCTGGAGATTGTCCCATCTCATCTCAACCAGCTGTTGTGGAGTGTTTGAGCCGTCAGTCTGGAAGAGGATCTGCAATATGGGAATGATAGCCATAAAAGAGAAGATATTAAGTATGGCTGATAGGATGTTAAACACCACCGACCATATCAGGTATCTCTTGTATGGAGGAACAAAACGCCTTAATACACGTATAAACTCTTTCATCTGTCTTTTCTTTCTTACATTCTGTTTTACAGTATCTTTCTTCTTTATGCCTTCTCCCTTTTATCTCACTTCTTCTCCCAGAAGTGTGGCGCTTGAACTGGAGGTGATCTTTACCATTACCTTCTCGCCGATATGGTGATTGCCTTTGTCAAACACCACCATCTTGTTTTGTTCGGTGCGTCCGCAGAGTTGTTCACGTGAGCGTTTGCTGTATCCTTCTACCAGCACCTCAAAGGTCTTGCCCTCATCGCGCTTGTTGGCTATTGCCGACATCTCCGTCTGAACCTGTATCAGTTCGTTGAGACGTCTTATCTTCACGTCTTCGGCAACGTCGTCGGGTAGGTGTTTTGAGGCATAAGTGCCAGGGCGTTCGCTATATTTGAACATAAAGGCAGAGTCGTAGCCCACTTTGCGCATCAGGTCAAGCGACATCTGGTGGTCTTCCTCTGTCTCACTGTGATATCCCACAAAGATGTCGGTAGAGAGGCCGCAGTCGGGGATGATGCGCCTTATTGCAGCTACACGGTCGAGATACCACTCGAGTGTGTATTTGCGGTTCATGAGTTTTAGTATGCGGTTGCTGCCGCTCTGTACCGGGAGATGTATATGTTTGCAGATGTTGGGCATCTCGGCTATCACGCGGAGTGTCTCGTCGCTCATGTCCTTTGGGTGTGAGGTGGTGAAACGTATTCGCATCTCGGGCACCTCTTCTGCCACGCGGCGCAATAAAGCCGGGAAATCTATCGTTGTGCCTGTCTGTTCGTTAGTAAACGAGTATGAGTTGACGTTCTGTCCAAGCAGTGTCACTTCCTTGAATCCGCGGTCGTTGAGGTCGCGTACTTCGCGCAAGACGCTCTCTACGTCGCGGCTTCGTTCCCGTCCTCTTGTATAAGGCACAATGCAGTAGTGGCAGAAGTTGTTGCAGCCGCGCATGATGCTCACAAAACCGCCTATCTTCGCACCGTGGATACGCTGCGGTACGATATCTTTGTACGTCTCTGATGTTGACAGTTCGATGTTTATGGCCTTATGTCCTGTCTCTGCCTGAGCTATGAGGTCGGGTAGGGAGAGATAGGCGTCAGGTCCTGCCACGAGGTCTGCATGATGGTTTTCGAGCAGGTCTTCCTTCACTCTCTCTGCCATGCATCCTAATACACCTATTATCAGCTTCCTGCCTTTCTTCCTTTCAGCGTTGAGGGTGTCGAGCCGGTTATAGATCTTTTGTTCAGCGTTGTCGCGTACCGAACAAGTGTTGAGGAAGATGGCGTCTGCCTCGCCCACGTTGTCGCATGTGTCGTAACCAGCCATCTTCATCACCGACGCCACTACTTCCGAGTCGGCGACGTTCATCTGGCATCCGTATGTTTCTATATATAGTTTCTTCATATACAATCAGTTTGTCGTCATTTTATCAATGCCTTCATGGGGTTTCTCACTCCCTTATATCCCTTGAGGAAAGCCTTGGCAGAGCCGAAGCTAAGGAACATGTCGAGACGGACGGGGATATGGTTGGCATCGTCGGTGACATAGAAACGGATGAGTTCGTGGTTCTTGCCGTCCTCGCGCTCAATAAACGAGAAGACGAGACAACGGAACTTCTGTTTCGTGTCTTCCATCTCAAACGTCTCCTTGCCTTGGTATTTCAGCCAGGAGTTTGACAGATGTTTGGCGTCGCTTATCGGCATGGGCACGTTTCCCCCGACGGTAAACTTGCTCGCGTCGAAGTTTCTTGCACGCAGGAAGATGCTCATCATGTCGTAGATACAGTCTTGATATTCAGACTCTTTCCACACATGCTCGCCGCTATGTTCAATTCTGTGCTGCTTAAGGTGGCAGTTATTGTTCTTGGGATAGCTGTACCATATCTCGTCCACGTAGTAACGGTCGCCCTCACGAGCTCCTTTGCGGAAGTAGAGTGGGGCGAGGTCTTGTGTGCAGTATGAGAGGAGCGTGTCGCGAAGGGTGAACACCTTGTCGAGCTTGCTGTTGCTACGTGTGGTGAGACTACTGCGCCATGCGCTCTTTCCCTTGTATCTTGACTGTACGGTACTCATCGATGCCGTTCCCACTTTTACCCATACAAACTTCCAGTTGAAGTAAAGGTCGTAAGAGAGATACTCGCCCGACTTGAAGGCGGTGTTCTCTATGCCACATTGTGCCTTGCCGCTTATCGACACGAGCACGAAGGCGATGGTAAGTATGATATGCTTCACGTTCATTTCTTCAGTGTTTTATCTTTTATCTTGCTCATTTCTGTCTTATAGTCGATGCCGAGGTTCTTTGCCCTTTCGGCATTTCTGTTTTTCAGTTTCTTTTCTTTTTCCGACTTTTGTTTCTTTATGGCATCTGGCTTCTGCCTGTCGAGAGGCGTGGCGTTGAGGTCCCAGCCGATGGTGATGTCCCATTTCTCTTTAGCCTCCACCTCTTTCGGGTAGTAATACACTTCCTCGGGTTGCAGGTCGGCATGGTAGTCGCCGGTGTCCCATTTGCCGTTGTCGTTGCGGTCAACGAAAGCCCTGAGATAGTATTTTCCGCCTTTGATATAGTAGAATTCAGCTGTGCCGTCAACGGCCTTCACCTCTTTCTGCATCTTGTCGCCCGAGGCTAATAGCTGTACGATGACAGAAGCCGAGTCGGTCATTCCCGTGATGTTGACGGCGAGCGAACCAAACTGGTCGTTAGAGCTAACTTTTATACCTTGTTTTATTGGTCCTGATGCCAAGCCATAGATGTCGATGAAGGCGGCAGAGTCTATTTCGAGACTGTATTCCACTTCTGGTCGCCATTCCGCCATCAGTTTGAAAGCCCTGATATTGCCTTCTATGGGTTTCCATTCAAATCTTGAATTATACCATAGTGAGTCGATTTTCGAATAGAGATGCACTCCCGACGTGTCGCATTTCAACAGCGGTGTGGCCATTTCGAGGAAGACGTTCTGTTCGGGTGTTATCGTTCCCGTATTAGTAAACTTAATCTCAAGAGGCTTCTCTGTCATTATCGAGTCGTAGTCCTCGCCTTTTTTCTTCTTTTTCTCTTGTTCTTTCTTCCATTTCTCTATCTCCTTCATCTTCAGCTTCATGCGTTTCTCGTAAGAGATCTTGGGCTGTAGTTCGAGAGTGTCGGTCTGCATCACGAGCACTCCGGTGGTGTCTGTGATGAGATATTTGGCTTCGATCATGAGCGAGTCTTGATTGACAAGTGCCGTGTCGCGCAGCCAGTAGGTGATAGTGTCTTTCTTCAGCGATGTCTCTACGACGAAGGCGCTGTCGGAGTTGAAGTTAAGTCCTTTGATTTGAGGCAGCGAGTCGTTGCCGTAGCTGAAGTAGAAGTTCAGCCGGTTAGGCTCCTGTCGCTCGGTCTTTATGAGATAGCGGTCGGTCTGCTCCACGGTGAAAGCCCTGAGTATGAGGTCGTCGGGGAAGAAGTGCGTATAGTCAACACGGATGATATTGTCTATACGTAGCGTGTCGCGCCACACGGTGTCTTGTCTTACGTCGGGTCGGGCATAAGGCTCAAAGGTCTGGTGGTTGAATGCCACCATTTCGCTTTTCTGATTGTAGGTGTAGTCGCCGTCAGCGTCTTGCAGAGCGTAGGCGCGGTACGTGCCTGGAGCAATGCCTTTTATCACGAAGCGTCCGCGGCTGTCGGTTCTTGACACTCGCATGAATGGCTTTTTGGCAAACACCGTGTCTGAGAGGTCGTCATAGAGTCCAACGAGTATGCCTTTGATGGGTTCCAGGTCGCTGGCGTCGAGCACTGTTCCCGACACCTCGAAGGTGTCAATCTTCTCTCCCGTTGAGAAACTGTAGGTATAGTTTCCCATTGGGTTGCTTTCGTTGTTGTCGGTGATGGCGTCAGAGAAGTCGATGGTATAGGTGGTGTTATCCTTCAGCGAGTCTTTTAGCTCGACGATGATTTTCTTTCCCGAGCTTTTTATGTCGGCAGGTTCCATCTGCGGCGGCGAGATCACCACCTTGCTGTTGGCGTCTTCGAGCTTGATAAACTCGTCGAAGGTGATGGTCACCTTGTTTGTCTTCACCTTGGTGCCTTTGTCTGCAGGTGAAGTAGCCACCACAGAGGGCGGTGTGTCGTCATACCATCCTCCGTCGGGTTGTCCCATTCTTGCGCATGAAGCTATCATGGTGATTATCAGCGCAATGATAAGCCATCTGTCTTTCTTCATCAGAGTAATATCTCAAATACTAATTATCTTTCGTTCATTTTCAGCAGTTGGTCGATGATGTCTCGGCTGTTGCTCAGTCGTGGCACCTTATGCTGTCCGCCTAACTTTCCTTTCATCTTCAGCCAGTCGTTGAAGAGGTCGTGGCGTGCCACAACAATCTCAAGATGCTGGAGGGTGATGTCCTTATAGCGTTTCGCCTCGTAGTCGCTATTGAGCTCTTGTAGTTTCTTGTCGAAGAGCTGCGAGAAGAGGTTGAGGTCGTCGGGCTCATTCGAGAACTCTATGAGCCACTGGTGGCGACACTTGCCCTTGGCGTCCATAAATACCGGCGCTGCCGTATATTCGAGCACCTGTGCTCCTGTTTGCTGGCAGGCGTAGGCAAGTCCTTTTTCGGCGTTATCTACGATGAGCTCTTCGCCGAAGGCATTGATGAAATGCTTGGTACGTCCGGTGATGACAAACTTATAGGGGTTTACGGATGTGAACTTCACTGTGTCGCCTATCACATATCGCCAGAGGCCGCACGAGGTGGAGATGAGCATGGCGTAGTTGCGTCCTGTCTCTACGCCCCATAATGGCACCACCATTGGGTTTTCGTTTCCAAACTCGTCCATGGGAATAAACTCGTAGAACACGTCGTAGTCGAGCATCAGGAGCATCGACTTGTCGGCGGGGTCGTCTTGAAGACCGAAGAATCCCTCGCTGGCGTTGTATGTCTCCATATATCTCATGTCGGGTTTGGTGATGAGTTGCTCGTATTGCTTGCGATAAGGCGTGAAAGCCACACCACCATGGAAGAACACCTCGATGTTTGGCCACACCTCTTCGAGATGCTCCTTTCCTGAGAGTTCCATCACCCTGCTCAGCACCGAAAGCATCCACGAGGGCACGCCGCTGAGGTTGGTGACGTTTTTCGTAAGCGTCTCGTGTGCTATACGGTCGCGTTTCACCTCGAAGTCAGAGAGTAGCGCCGTTTGTTTTTTAGGCACTCGCACGAGGTTTGCCAACGGGTTGATGTTCTCGATGAGAATGGCGCTGAGGTCGCCCACGAGACTGTTGTGAATGTTATAGTTGGGTGAGTGGCTGCCGCCGAGAATCAGGGCGCGTCCGTCGAAGAGGCGGCTCTTCTCGTAGTTGCGTAAGTAAAGAGCCACACAGTCGGTGCCGCCTTGGTAGTGTATGTTTTGCAGTCCCTCCTCGCTGACAGGGATAAACTTGCTCTTGTCGTTGGTCGTTCCCGACGACTTGGCATACCACTTCACCTTGCCAGGCCAGAGGATGTCTCTCTCGCCGTGTCGCATGCGGTCGATGTCAGCCTTGAGTTCCTCGTAGGTGTTTACTGGCACGTTGTGCGCAAAATTGTCATATCCCTTTATGGTAGAGAAAGTGTGGTTGCGCCCGTATTCGGTGTCTGCAGCCTTTTTGACGAGCTTCTTCAGCACCTCTCGCTGAAGAAGTTCGCCTTCGGTATAGTGTCGCTCGAGTTCTTTCTGTCGAGGCACAAAAACTTTTCTTATAAATTGAGTTAAGCTCATAATTTACACTTTGAAAGTGCAAAATTAAGCTATTCTTTTGTAAAATCAGAACAATTCACATTATTTAATGCAAATAATGCCGAATAGATGGCTCTGAATGGTGTAATATCTACAACTTTCGGTGAATAACGCTGCCATTTGCCTGATGAGTGGCAAGAATGAGCACTTCGGCTATCTGCACGTGGGCCGGAGCGCTGGCGGCATAGAATGCCACGTCGGCAATGTCGGTGCCAGTGAGTGGTGTGATGCCTTTATATACGTTGTCGGCGCGTGCGTCGTCGCCATGGAAGCGCACGTTGCTGAAACGCGTTTCCACAAGTCCTGGCTTGAGATTGGTCACTCTCACTGCAGTGTGTGCCACGTCGATACGCAGTCCGTCGGTTATTGCCTTCACGGCACTCTTTGTGGCGCAATAGACATTGCCTCCGGCGTATGCTGCATCGCCTGCCACCGAACCGATGTTTATCACGTGGCCGCGGTTTCTCTCCACCATGCCAGGCACGATGAGTCGGGTCATCGTCAGCAGACCTTTAATATTGGTGTCGATCATTGTCTCCCAGTCGTCCATGTCGCCTTCGTATTCGGGCTCCAGACCGAGGGCAAGGCCGGCATTATTGATGAGCACGTCGATATCGGTCCATCCTTCGGGTATCGACTTGACGGCAGCCTCGGTGGCCTTTCTGTCGCGTACGTCATATCTTAGTGTGAGCACCTCGGTGTCGAGTTCATCTTTCAGTTGGTTTAGTTTCTGCTCGTTTCGGCCTGTTATGATGAGTCGGTAGCCGCCTTCGCCGAATTTCCTTGCACAAGCCTCGCCAATACCGCTTGTTGCGCCTGTGATTAATGCTGTCTTTTTCATTATTCTGTTGTTTTATAGGGTGTGAATATTCTATTTTACTTTTCTGTATATACGTTGCAAAGGTACACAATATACTATTCACAATCAAGATATGTGGCGATATTTTATGAAACATTAGCTTTTCGGCCCTCACTATGGCTATCCACTTCCGAAACTAAATCAGGCGACCGCCGTAACTGTGGCAGTCGCCTGACTATATTCGGTGATTCTTTCACCTTTCACTAATCATAGGATTTGGTGAAGTCTTCATCCATTAGCTATGTTACTCTACTTTTTTCCTTTGAGGATAACCGTTGGGACTATCGGGGGAGAATACCAAACGGTCGCCAAGGTGGTTGCCCTTGCTGTCGTTGAGATATACCGACACCTCGTTATCAACAAACACCTGAATGTTTCTCAGAAGGTTGTCGATGGTGGTGTTCCATTCTTTTGTAAGCTTGTCGTCGAGGGCCTTCTTGGTTATGTTCGACTGCTTAAACTTGAATTCCTTTATATAAGTACTGCCGGCAAGAGCCTCCTCAACAGCCTTCACGTCGTCAACGTTCTCCTTTGTCTTCTCAGCAAAGGTAGTGTAGGTCTCGTTATAGCGATATGGGATGGGAAGCTTGAATCTCACCTTTTGCTTGGCAAGAACAGACCTGCTAAAATCGAATCCATTATTATAACCTGTAACATTGCATTTAGCCGAGTAGGCAGGGAATTCGAACACGACATCAAATTCTATGTTCTTTGAAATATCTGCATTAGTGTCAGAAATAAACCATTCCCAATACTGTTTCGTTTCGCAGTCCTTGCGGCAGAGGGCATCTTTACTAATCTCTTTTTTTAATCCGCACCATTTTAGATTATTGTTTTTGACATTCATCTCGTAATCCCAGTATGTCGCTTTCCTGTTTTCGTATGAGTAGTTCCTGTTAAGGGTTACCTCGAGTTCGTTTTCAAATGATGTTATGGTTTCACCCTTCCTGTAGTCGAAAGACAATTTTCCGCCAACACTACCGTCAGAATAGCCTAATTCGCCTTTAATGCCCCAGCTCGAATAGCTCTCCCTAATATAGTAGTTGTTTTTGTTCACAGGAGATTCTGTTGATGGCTGTTCTACTGTATAACCTTCTGGCTTGAATACGTAAATGTCAGGACCTGCATAAACGTATGCACCACGGCCAAAACCTACATCTTCTTGTTGTTCCCAATTCAATTTTGAAAATGCCATTCCGTTTTTCTTATTTATCCCATATTGCCAATAATCGCCTTTATATGCCGCGGCTCCGGGGAAAACCTCTTGCATCACGACATTGTAATAGTCCATTTGTTTTTCAAACGAATAGGCTGTAATTACCCATAGGTCAACGGAAATGTCAAACGTCGCTGTTATATCCGCAAAATCCGTATTGTATTTTGATATATACGGATAGTTCAGATTGCACGATATAAGCTTGTGGATATGATGCTG
>SAMEA3663112__coassemble_35_pt1 | contig 59486 bp, 46 predicted proteins | sample SAMEA3663112__metabat2_high_PE_013 | metagenome-assembled genome bin SAMEA3663112 (sample SAMEA3663112) | pig gut metagenome | biome: pig gut; feature: pig-associated habitat; material: faeces | place: Denmark | collected 2012
TTTGATATTGTATTCTTATTTCTCTATGTGCTTATTTCACCTCCTCGAAGTCGGCGTCTTCTGCTCCTTGTGACTGCTGACCTCCCTGTCCGCCGGCGTTCTGGTCTGCGCCTGGCTGAGGACCGGCCTGAGGACCAGCCTGCTGGTACATCTGGGCAGAGGCGGCCTGCATAACCTGGTTGAGGTTTGCCATAGCAGAGTCAACGGCTGCGATGTCCTGTGACTTGTGGGCGTCCTTAAGCTGCTGGAGAGCCTGCTCGATGGCTGGCTTCTGGTCGGCTGGCAGCTTGTCGCCATTGTCCTTCAGGAAGTTCTCGGTGGTGAAGATGAGAGAGTCGGCCTGGTTGAGCTTGTCGATGCGCTCGCGCTCTGCCTTGTCGGCAGCGGCGTTCTGCTCTGCCTCAGCCTTCATGCGGTCGATCTCCTCCTTGCTCAAGCCTGAAGAAGCCTCGATGCGTATGGCCTGCTCCTTACCTGTTGCCTTATCCTTGGCCGATACCTTGAGGATACCGTTGGCGTCGATGTCGAAGGTCACCTCAATCTGTGGCACACCACGACGTGCGGGAGCGATTCCTGTGAGGTTGAACTGACCGATAGACTTGTTCTGGGCTGCCATCGGACGCTCGCCCTGAAGTACGTGGATGGTAACTTCGGTCTGGTTGTCGGCTGCTGTAGAGAACACCTCACTCTTCTTGCAAGGGATGGTGGTGTTGGCCTCGATGAGCTTGGTCATCACGCCACCCATGGTTTCAATACCGAGGGTAAGAGGAGTGACGTCAAGCAGCACGATGTCGCCTACGCCGCCTTCCTTATTGAGGATGGCACCCTGGATGCAAGCACCTACGGCTACCACCTCGTCGGGGTTAACACCCTTTGAAGGCTCCTTGCCGAAGTAGTTCTTGACGAGAGTCTGCACGGCAGGAATACGGCTTGAACCGCCCACGAGGATAACCTCGTCAATATCAGCAGTGTTGAGCTTGGCATCGCGCATGGCGTTCTGACAAGGTACGAGACATGCCTGGATAAGAGAGTGGGCGAGCTGCTCGAACTTGGCGCGTGTGAGAGTCTTCACAAGGTGCTTTGGTACGCCGCCTACTGGCATGATGTACGGAAGGTTGATCTCTGTGGATGTAGAGCTTGAGAGCTCGATCTTTGCCTTCTCGGCAGCCTCCTTAAGACGCTGCGTGGCCATTGGGTCACCCTTAAGGTCGGCTCCCTCGTCGTTCTTGAACTCCTGTACGAGCCAGTCTATGATGACCTGGTCGAAGTCGTCGCCGCCGAGGTGAGTGTCGCCATTTGTTGAGAGCACTTCGAACACGCCACCGCCGAACTCGAGGATAGAGATATCAAAGGTACCGCCACCGAGGTCGAAGACGGCAATCTTCATGTCCTTGTTTGCCTTGTCAACACCATAGGCAAGAGCGGCTGCTGTAGGCTCGTTGACGATACGGCGAACGTTAAGGCCTGCAATCTGTCCTGCTTCCTTTGTAGCCTGACGCTGAGAGTCGGAGAAGTATGCAGGAACGGTAATTACGGCGTCTGTCACCTCCTGTCCGAGATAGTCCTCGGCAGTCTTCTTCATCTTCTGGAGCACCATGGCCGAGATTTCCTGTGGAGTGTATTTGCGACCGTCGATGTCAACACGTGGATATCCGCCCTCGTTGACAACGGAGAATGGCACGCGGTTTACCTCCTTCTCTACCTGAGCCCAGTTTTCACCCATGAAGCGCTTGATACTATAGACGGTATTCTTCGGGTTGGTGATGGCCTGACGCTTTGCAGGATCGCCAATCTTACGTTCACCGCCTTCTACAAAACCAACTACCGAAGGAGTAGTGCGCTTGCCTTCGCTGTTGGCGATTACAACTGGTTCGTTGCCTTCGAATACGGCAACACATGAATTAGTTGTTCCTAAATCGATTCCAATGATCTTTCCCATGATTATTCTTTTTTATTGTTATTATTCAAGTTAAAAAATGCAGCCTTACGGCAGAAAACCTGACCGTGTGGCGTTTGTTTACACTTTCTGATAAGCAAATGGTGTGCCAAGGAACTTATGACTGACACTTTGTCAGATAGAGTGTCAGTGATTAAAAGATGTTAAATTTTACGCAAGATGCTTGTATATATAAAATAATGTAGTACTTTTGTATTTACAAAACATTTTGTATAACATTATAATACTTACATTCGCATGAAGAAGTTACTGTCGATATGTTTTATGATGGCGATGATGGGCGGTGCAATGGCCCAACAGTCGTATATCGTTAAGACAAAAGGAGTGAAGAAAACTACTGAAGAGGTGTCCCAAAAGGAGGCGGCTGATGATGAAACCGAGGAACCGAAGGACTTTGTCGGTGCAAACTTTAAGCACTACAAACTCTGTGACTGGGAAAAGGGTATGCGCTTTATGGTCATTCCCGAGAAGTATGACTATGTGGTGGGCGCATTCCGTGATGCAGAGACACATAAGGATGTGGGCTGTGGAAAGATGAGACACAAGATTATGGTATATCAAGGTCACGGCAAGAATAAGGACAGAGAGTCTATCGTGAACTTCAAGTGTGAGGACGACGGAAAGAATTACTACTATCCGATACCTAACAGTGAGTTTGACGACTACTGCTACACCAAGGGAGGTGTGCCTACCTTGGCGTTTCTCGGTGATGTGGATAAGGCTCGCACGCTGCTGATGGGAGCGACGTTATACACCACGGCCACATCGTATTGTGTTGATACCGACTATGACAGCGACGGATTCCAAGAGGTTAGCGTGCCACTTAACAAGAAGACGAAGGTTGTGGCTATAGGCGTGGGAACAAGAAAGTTTCCCGTGAAAATTATCGTGGAGGATGAAGAAGGCAACCAGTTCTTTCAGAATGTTGCCATAAGCAAGACTAACTGCGGTATGCGTGATGAGGAGTTTGGCATGACCAACAGGAAGCACACGTTCTATGGCTCGTTCCGCCTGGACGACAAGAAGGTGTCTGACGCACACAAGTATGACCATTACATAGGACAGAAGTATTATACCCAATATGCGACGAAGATGACTGGTCCTACGGGCGAGAGCGTCAGTATGCCGAAGAACTCTCAGTTTACAATCAAGAAGATAATGCCGATAGACAATTCGCCATATGTCAATATGACACTGAAGAGTGCAAAGGACGGATTTGAATATACGAAGCGCGTATCATTCACTAACACCCAGGTTACGGGCGACATTGACGGGCGCCGTGAGGACTATTTCGACTATCTGTTCAAGAAAGGCGTGGTGACCGTAAGGCATAAGGTGGTGAAGAAGATGCAGAGAAAAAGAAGATAAGAAGCAATAATAAAAGAAAAGAAGTGAGAGGTTCGACAGAACCTCTCACTTCTTTTCTTTTATCACTTGTTTCCCAGCTCTTATTCCTTGTCCTCGATGGCTTGCATAATCTTAGCCTCGATTTCGTCGGCAAGTTCAGGATTGTCTTTGATCACCTTCTTCACAGCGTCGCGACCCTGGGCAAGGCGGGTGTCGTTGTAAGAGAACCAACTGCCGCTCTTGCTGATGATGCCATATTCTACACCGAGGTCAACGATCTCGCCGGTCTTGGAGATGCCTTCGCCGAAGGTAATCTCAAACTCGGCCTTGCGGAAAGGAGGAGCAACCTTGTTCTTTATGATCTTCACTCTCACCTGGTTGCCAATCACCTCGTCGCCATCCTTGATGCTGGTGACGCGACGGATGTCGAGACGCACGCTGGAGTAGAACTTAAGGGCGTTTCCACCGGTGGTGGTTTCAGGGTTGCCAAACATTACGCCAATCTTCTCGCGCAACTGGTTGATGAAGATACATGTGGTGCTGGTCTTGCTGATGGTGCTTGTCATCTTTCTCAATGCCTGACTCATGAGGCGTGCCTGCAGTCCCACCACATTATCGCCCATCTCGCCTTCGATTTCCTTTTTGGGAGTAAGGGCGGCAACAGAGTCGATGACGATGATATCGACAGCAGAAGAGCGAATGAGTTGGTCGGCTATTTCTAGAGCCTGTTCGCCATTGTCGGGCTGCGATATGAGCAGGCTGTTGACATCCACTCCGAGTTTTGCCGCATAGAAGCGGTCGAAGGCGTGCTCGGCATCGATAAATGCCGCTATGCCGCCTTGTTTTTGCGCTTCGGCAATGGCGTGTATAGCGAGAGTGGTCTTTCCTGATGATTCAGGACCATAGATTTCGATGATACGTCCTTTAGGGTATCCTCCGACGCCGAGGGCTGCGTTGAGTCCGATGCTGCCTGTAGGAATGACGTCAACCTTCTCGATGTTGTCGTCGCCGAGTTTCATTATAGAACCCTTGCCGTAGTCTTTTTCTATTTTTGACATTGCAGCTTGCAGAGCCTGGAGCTTTGCCTGCTTGTTGTCGATTATTTCTTCTTTTTTTGCCATGAAATGTTTTTTTTAATCTCGATTAATTAATCTTTTCTTTTAAACATCTTCTTAGTTCTGATAGCATTCTTGCTATCTCACTCCTTACAACTCAATATCCTCGTCATGAATCTCGTGCCAAGGTAGGCCTTGCTTGTTGAGCTGTTCCATGAAAGGATCGGGATCAAACTCTTCTACGTTGTGTACGCCAGGGGTGTTCCAGATGCCCTTGACGAACATCATGGCTCCAATCATTGCGGGAACACCGGTGGTATAGCTTACGCCCTGCATGCCCGTCTCGTTATATGCCGCCTGGTGGCTACAGTTGTTATATATATAATAGGTGTGCTCCTTGCCGTCTTTCAATCCTCGTATGCGGCAGCCTATGCTGGTCTCGCCGTCGTAATTCTCGCCGAGGTCTTGCGGATTAGGCAGCACAGCCTTGAGGAACTGCAGAGGCACAATCTTTACCTTTACCTTTTCCGACGGATTATCGGCCAGCGGTGCCTCATATTCGATCTCGTCAATGCGCGACATGCCGAGGTTCTGGATGCAGTCGAGATAAGTGAGATATTGTTGTCCGAACGTCATCCAGAAGCGTGCGCGTTTGATGGTAGGATAGTTGATGACGAGCGACTCTATCTCCTCGTGGTGCAGGAGGTAGCTTTCCTTTGGGCCGATATTTGGATAGTTGAGAGGCTTATGGATCTCGAGTGGTTCGGTCTCCACCCATTTGCCGTCTTCCCAGTATAGGCCTTTCTGGGTGATTTCACGTATGTTGATCTCGGGGTTGAAGTTTGTGGCAAAAGCCTTGTGGTGGTTGCCGGCATTGCAATCGACAATGTCGAGATATTGAATCTCGTCGAAGTGGTGTTTGGCAGCATAGGCGGTGAAGATGCTTGTTACGCCTGGGTCGAAACCGCATCCCAGGATGGCGCACAATCCGGCTTTTTCAAAGCGTTCGCGGTAAGCCCACTGCCAAGAGTACTCGAAGTGAGCCTCGTCTTTTGGCTCGTAGTTGGCAGTGTCGAGATAGTTGCAGCCACATGCCAAGCAAGCGTCCATGATGGTGAGGTCCTGATAAGGCAGTGCAAGGTTGACCACGAGTTCAGGTTTGAAGTCATTGAATAAAGATTTAAGCTGTTCTACGTCGTCGGCATCCACCTGAGCTGTCTTGATGTCCATATTATGTCCAGCCTTGTGAATGGCCTCTACGATTTTGTCACACTTTTCCTTACGACGACTTGCAATCATGAAGTCTGTAAACACATCGGCATTCTGTGCAATTTTGAATGCCGCAACGGTGGCGACGCCACCTGCTCCAATCATAAGAATTCTACTCATTGTAATTATGTATTTTTTGTTGATTATTTATTTCATCGCCCCTTATGCCCAATGCCGCCATGAGGGAATAGCCGAGGATTTCCTGACGGAAGTTGCCGGCAGGGAGTGGCTGCATGGCAAAGACGGTGGTGCGGATGTCGTCGGGAGTGTCGCGCAGCGCGCGTTTCACGCCGTCGTAGTAATTCTCGGCATTGGGTATTATCATCAGCCTCTTGATACCTTTCTGCGAGCATATATGCATGAGAGAGTCGCAGAAGAGATGTTCCTTGTCTGTCATTTCTTCTACGGGCAGTGCGCTGAACGTGAATTCACCGAGATGATCCTTGAAGGCTTTTCCGTCGAGGTCGTTGACGAGGCTTGAAGGGGTGAAGTTTTCGAGTGTCTCATGCCGTTTGTCATATACGAGGATTACCTGTGTGTTGTTCTCGCCTTGGCGTATTCCGCCATCGAGAGCAATGCAGTCGATCCATCGTGAGATGTCGGCCTGAGGTATGCGTCGTTGCAGCATACGTTCGAAGTTGACTATAAGATTGAATGCCACCTTGTCGATATAGTCTGCATCTACGAGGATGACATTTTCGCTCCATTGTTGTTGTTCCATATTCTGAGTCGTTGTTTTTTTCAGGTGCAAATATACTACATTATCTGCTAACGGCAAAATGTTTTCGGTTAATTTTGTGTCGTGGATATAGTTTCGGGTATCCATATCCAGAACGTCGAGCCTTTGCCTACTTCCGATTCAACGCCTATTTGTCCGCCGCATTTCTCGGCGATGGCCTTGCAGATGCTCAGTCCGAGGCCTGCGCCTTGGATGTAATCGTTGAGCTTAACGAATCGGCCGAATATCTTGTCGTGTTTGTCTGCCGGTATTCCCGCACCTGTGTCTTCGCAGTAAATGTAAAGACCGTTGTCCCTGCGTTCATATCCCAGGGTGATATGCCCCTGATGGGTATATTTGACGGCGTTGGTGAGGAAGTTGGTTATCACCTGGTGAATGCGATTGATGTCGATGGTCACTTCGAGATGGTCGTAAGGCTCTACGCTGATAAACTTCACGTTCGGGTCTTGTACTCTCTGTTTGAGCGAAGTACAGATCATATGGAACGAATCGGCAAAATCTACTTTAGCAGGTTTCAGCGACAGCCCGTTGGAGTCTAACTCGGAGATGACAAGAATGTCGTTTATGAGTTGTATGAGAAGGTCGCAGTTGTTGAGGATGATTTTCAGGAATTCGCCTCGTTCCTCTGCAGACTCCACTGCTTGCAGCACGTCGCAGAAGCCCACGATGGCATTGAGCGGGGTTCGGATTTCGTGTGTCATGTTGGCAAGGAACACACTCTTAAGTCTTGCCGAGTCTTGTGCCCGCTCGCTTTCTTTCTTCATGCTGATTTGTGCGTTTATGAGTTCATCGATATCTCTTATCAGTCCGAAGCAACCTTTGATCTTTCCTTCGTTGTCGTATTCAGGCACGCTGTTTATGGCATGCCATGTAGGTATATCCTCACCATTAAGATTCTTGTTGATGAGCACCACGGTATCGCATGGCACGCCGCCATTTACGGTAGGGTCGATGACTCGTCTGAGTTCTTCTTTCTTGTCTTCTTCCATGACGAAATTCACGCAATCCTCCATGGTGTGTCGTCTTTCCAGTGTGCGCAGGTCGCGATAGAGCGTGAACGTTTGTTTCTCAACGTTTGATCGCCATACCATCATATTTGCTTCTTCGAGTAGTATCTTCAGTTCGTTCTCGTATTTCTCCATGTCGTAGCTCACTCGTCTTATCTTCTCGTCCTGCATACGGCTCTGCCTGTACATTTCCCGTTCGTCTTTCATGTCGCGTGCAGTGACCATGTAGTAAGCGATGTCGCCTTTGTCGTTGAGTACGGGCCGGCATCTGAAGTCGATGTAGTCAGGCCTTCCGTTGCCGTTGAGGTCGCAGTTGGTGCATACAAGATAGGTGTATTTGTCTCCCTTGATGAAGTTTCCCCTTAGGGCAGGCAAGTCAAAGAGCAGAGTATCTTCTGCCGTTATTCTCGCGAATTTTCCCGGGTCGAGGATTTTTTTCATCATAGTGTTGGCGCTGACGAGTGTGCCGTTGGTATTGTAGATGGCCATTCCCACAATAGACATCTCAAAGATGTGTTCGTATATTTCCGACGTGTTGTGTTCCTCAGCCTCCTGTTGTTCTACAAGAGTGATGTCTGACAGTGTAGTATATACGTTTATCGTCTTCCCCTTATCCTCCTCAAGAGCCATCTGTCCTGATAAGGAGCGCCATTGAGGCTGGATCTTGGTGCCAAAGTTGTAACGGTATTTTACTTGGTGGATTTTGTCTTTCGACCTATGCATTTCCTTGAAAGCCTCTTTCACTCCTTCCCTGTCGTCAGAGTGAATATTGGCAAACAGTTCTTTCATGTCAATGCTTTCTGACTTGATAAAGTTGCCATAGAGGTTTCTTGCCTTGCCGGTCTTTATGTTAGAGCAGATGATGTAGTTACCACCGGTGGAGAGCGCAGCCTGTATGATGTTGTTGGTGTCTGTAAGCTGTCGCAGGGTGTGTTTCAGCCTGATGTTGACTATGCGGTTGATGAGTAGCAGTACGCAGCAGAAGAGAAGCATACCGAAGGATATGAAGAGGATGGTGACCGCCAAGGAGTTGTCAACCTCGTCGTCATTGCCATATATCCACTTGTTGGTAAGGCGGAACATTTCGCCGCTTTGTTCCATGCTGTTGCATTGTGCGTCGAGGGCGAGGATGAGCGACTTGTCGCGACTGGCAAAGATTATCTTTCCTGCAGGAATGTCGATGCTGTTTATAACCACAGAGTTAGAGAGGTTATATTTATCGATGTAGTGTTCCATCGTCTTTCCTCCGCCGATAATATAGTCGCATTCCCCCCTTGTCATGGCCTCGATAGCGAGCTTGGCAGAGGCATATCTAATCTGTGAGGGTGAGAGAAGACCGTCGTGCAAGGCTTTTTCTGCCGAGTATCCGCCTTTTTTTGCATAAACTATGTCATCATCTTTCAGTTCGCTGAGTTTCCTGACAGGTTTGACACCTTTTCTGGAGACTATTACCGACCTGAAGGAAGCGACCTCAAATTTTCCGTAATACACGCCGGGAATCTCCTCTACCACAGGAGCGAGCACGAGGTTTGTTTCGTTATACTCGAATGCTCCCTGTGCGGCATCTTTTTCTTTTACGAGAAAGTCGTAGTTGATGCTGAGTTTTGAGAATAGTTTTTTCATCAGTTCGATGTTAAAACCGATGGCGTTTCCTTCGTCGTTCATAAACTCAAAAGGATAGAATTCCATGTCGCACGAAACCTTTAGTGGTCTCTCTACTGAATATTTTTCGCGTAGAAACTGGGTTTGCGCTAATGTGTAAGTAGCGAACGTCACTACGACCATTAGGGCTATCCGTCTGCAGCTATGGTGTCTCAGGGAGTGAATTATGCTGATGTACGATGGTTTCATTATCTCTAATTGTTTTCGAGTTCTTTTAATAAATCCTTACAAGGTATGGTGACCCAGACAGTGGTGCCACGTCCCTCTGCAGACTGTATGTCCATTTGTCCGCCGAGGAGTTTTGCGAGTTCGTTGCATATGGTTATCTGTAGTTCCACGTTATAGTCGCCTTTCAGTCCGTCGATGGTTCTGTCAAGGATTCTCTCAATGGTGGTTTGGGCGAATCCCATGCCAGTGTCCTCGATGACAAAGGTGAGGAGACCGTTGCGATATTCGTAACGTGTACGTATATGGCCTCTTTCTGTGAATTTTGCCGAGAGCATGCAAAGTGTCTCGATGATGAATCCTGTCTGTGCACTGTCGATTTCGAGAATCAGTGGGTCGGGGCGTGTCTCTACTTTTGTCTCTACGTTCTCGTTTACACCGCGGCTCAGACCTATTAGGCAGTGTGCATTGAAGAGTTCTCCGAAATCGGTGGGTTGAGGATTCAGTTCGAGCATCTTTGCGTCGATGCGCGAGAGCAGCAGGATGTTGTTGACGAGTTTTAGCAGCAAGTCAGTGTTTTTCTTTATCTCGTCGATGAAAGTGGGTTCGTCGTCGCGGTCGTGAGGAGCGTTGAAGAGTTCGGCAAAACCTACCACGGTGTTGAGCGGAGTACGTATCTCGTAGCTCATGTTCATGAGGAATGAGTTTTTTACTTTCTCGGCTTCCTGTGCTTTTTCCGACTCCTCCTTCAAGCGTTTTTCTGTTTCTGCCAGTTCGGTGATGTCCCTACAAAGGCAGAAGTAGTGGCTTATGTCGCCCTTGTTGTCGCTCATGGGCACGGCGTTGAGCTCAAACTGTCTGTTGTGTCTGTTTTTGTCCATTAAACGGCTGTCAAGTCTCAGTTTGAATTTTCCTGTTTTCTTCTTGTCCATGTTAAGCATTATGCCGGCAATGTGTCTTGTTTGTGATGCTTTCATCATGTGTACGCACTGCAGTTGTGAGAGCATGAGCTTGGGCTTGTTCATGTCGTAAGTCACCTCCATGGTTCTGGTTTTGATGTTGTAGTTGGCCAGCACGGTTTTGCTCACTTCGAGAGCGTTATTGATATTTTCCACATATTTGCTTACCTCTTGAGAAGCGGTCTCGATACGTTTTGAGCGTCGTCGTTCACGGTTCATCTGCAATGCCACATCGGTGATGTCCCTTCCAGCTGACACAATGAAGATGAGTTTGCCCTGGGCGTCGTAGATAGGCAGGATGGTGAACTCGTAATATACAATGCCTTTACGTGTCCAGTATTCTGAGATGAGGTTCTGTCGTCGTAGATCGTCAAAGTCAATGATTGAAGATACCCATAACTCGTCGATGATGTCGTGTTGCATATGGTGGAACACGGGCACCCTTGAGATATGCATCTTTGATTCGAGAAATTCTTTCTTATCTACAATGCCGAACGTCTCGCATGCGCTGTCGTTGATGTCAATCATATATCCGTTGCCGTCATATAGGGCAATCTGAGCCATGGCGGTATTGAAGATGGTACGGAAACGCATGAGGTTGTCGCGAGTCTTGTTGAGCTTGCTCTTTTCAAGGGTCTTGTCTGTCTGCACGCCGAGAAGCACTGTCGGTTCTCCAAATTCCTCGCGCAACACAGAGATACTGAGGTCGAAGAAGTATGTCGCGTTGATGTTTCTTGGATCGTGGCATCTTACGGGCATTGTCTTTGTCTCTGCCCGTTTCTTTGCTATGTCGTCAATGGCACTTAGCATCATGGCATAGTCCTGTGGCTCAAAGAATGCGGCAAAAGCCCTCCTGTTGTAGTTATCATATTCGCTTTTTTCGATGGTGATGCTGTTGAATTGTTGTTCTTTCACATCGTAGGTCCATATTCGATAGTTGCCTGAATTGATGAGCAGGCTGAGCTGTGTCGTCTGTCGCTGTACGTCCTTTCTAGCCTTGCGTTCGCGGTAGTGGTAGTAGAAATAGTAGCAAAGGTAAGAGCATATCAGGAATACAGTAAGCAGGAGGATGTGTAGTAACCATTGCGGCATTCCCGAGACTGGTGACGCAGCGGGATAGAACCATTTCTGTCTTAAGGCAAGTACCTCTTCGCTTGTCGATATCTCGTCGTAGAGGCTGTCGAGTTTTTGCAGCAGTGTAGAGTCTTTGGACATGAAGTGATACTCACCATACCTCATGTTTACCGACGAGATTCTTAGATCTGTGAGTTTGTATTTGTCGATGAGGTATCTGATGGTCATGGAGTTCCAAAGAACGGCCCCCTCATTATCTTCGTTTATCTTCATTAAAGCCGCCTTCATGTCTCTCATGGGGATTGCGTTGTCTTTCATGCCGTCCTGCACCATAAGATTATGGCTGAAGCTATTGTCATGCACTATCACACGGTGGTGTTTTAAGTCAGCGAACTCCCTGATGCCAGGGTCTTTGCTACGTGGGAATGCCACACTATGGGTAAAAAGCGTCAGAACGTTGTTGCCGTAGGCTCCATACTGGTCGTGGAAGAATGCCTTCATGCCTATGGTGAGGTCTGCTTTGCCTGATTGAAGGTCCTCGAAGTTGCCAGGAGTGGCTTTAAGAACGATGTTGACGGGTATGCCCAGCTTCTCGGTCATCATTTTCACAAGCTCTACGTTATAACCGTCAGGTTTCCCCTCGCTGTTAATAAAGGCATAAGGTGCCAAGTCCCACAGGTCTTCATATACCAGCGGGTTGTCTTTAGTGTACTGTCTTTTGCCAGTGTTGGCCTTGACATTTTGCTCTGGTGCAGCTTCCTTTGCTGTCGTCTTGTCTTGTGCCTTAGCAAATAGCACACATAGAGAGCAGAGGGATATAATTATTAGTTTTCTAATGCGCATAGTTAGGATATGTTACATTTGGGTGCAAAGTTAACAAAAAAAAGTTGCGCATTGAAATAATTTTATGTAATAAATGTTAACTTCCCAATGTAAAATCAAACCTCAATCCGCCTGTGGTAATATTTGTAGCCGAAATACTGCCGCCATGCAGAATAACGGCATTCTTTACTATTGCCAATCCCAGACCAGTACCGCCTATTTTCCTGCTCCGTCCCTTGTCCACACGATAGAATCGCTCGAAAAGACGTGCAATGTGTTGATGATCCACTCCGACGCCGTTGTCGGCATAAGTGAAATGCCATGGTCCGTCATTGTCCTTATGGGCAGAGATTGTGATGGTTGTGCCGTTGCCCGCATAGGCGATGGCGTTGTCTGTGAGGTTGCGGAATATGCTGTAGATCATGCCGGGCGAGCCTGTCACTACGATATTCTCAGGTATTGACATTTTTATGGTCATATGTCGTCTTTCCATCTCGAGTGCCGTCTCTTTCTCTATTTGTGAAATAATGGAATTTATGTCCACCTTTTCAAACTCGAACATTTCGGTGGCGTCATCAAGGCGGTTGAGGGTGGAGATGTCGCGCAGCAGGTTGGTCAGACGTTTGCTCTGTGCATAGCAACGTTCCAGGAACTGCTCGCGTTTTGAGCCGTCCATGTCTTTGTTGTCAATAATGGTTTCCAGATACCCCTGTATGCTTGCCACCGGTGTCTTTAGCTCGTGGGCTACGTTTTGGGTCAACTGTCGTTTCAGTTCATTTTGTTCCTCTTTTGTTTTCTGTAGTCTTTTGTAAATTTTTATTATACTCTCAGATATCTCTCCAAGCTCATCGTCGGGAAATTGTGCAAGATCTTCGGTCTCAAGGCTCTCGCCATGGTCTGCACGTTGTGCAAAGATGTTGAGTTTGGTGATGTTGATGTCTAATCGTCGTATGAAACGGTAGAGCATTATGGAGAGGAATGTCATTGTCAGCAGTGCAAACCATATGTAATGTTGGTCGGCTTGCAGTGAGTGAACGAGGTTGTTATCGTATGGCAATGCCGTGCGTATCACTATGTTGTCTTTGGGGAAGAAGGTGGCGGTATAGAAAAACATTCCACCCAGGGTATTGCTTTCGCGTCTAATATCGAATCCTGTACCACTCTTGATGGCCTCTCTCACTTCTTTTCGGTTGAGGTGGTTAGAGAAGTTCTCGTAGTCTTTTCTGCAGTTGTCGTAGAACACATTTCCATCGGCGTCAATCATTGTGACGCGTATGTGCTGAATAGGATTGGTTTGTATAAATCTGTCAATGATTTTTTCGTCAGTTTTCAGTCCGTGAGCCTTATCGTACAGTCTGTAGTTATAGTCCTGCAGATGGAGGTTAAGCACATCAATCTTAAATTGTTTCTCGCGTTGTTGTTGAAACACAATAAACATTATTGCGAATGCAAGAAACAGAAGGAGTGTTCCCCAAAACAGTTGTTTTCCTACAGATAGTTTTGTCATCTTTTGTGCAATTTTAAAAGGTGTGCTCAATACTTATTCTTCAAAAAAATATCCGAATCCCAGTCTTGTTACCACGCATTTTGAGTACGGATTGATTTTTTTTCTCAGACGGGTGATGTTGACATCCACGGTACGGTCGAGTACGAGTACGTCAGAAGGCCAAATGCGGTTGATGAGTTCTTGGCGTGAAAACACGCGTCCGCTTTCTTCGAGCAATGTGCGAAGAATCTCAAACTCTGTCTTGGTGAATGGCACTGGCGTCCCGTCCACAGTCACCGTCTTGCTGTCAAGGTTCAGTTCTAACCCCATATATTTCAGAATTGAGTGTTCTCTTGTGCCGTTAGCTTTGTTTGTGCGTCGCAGTACTGCTTTCACTCTCACCATGACCTCTCTCAGGGAGAACGGCTTTGATATATAGTCGTCTGCTCCCAAATTAAAGCCTGTCACAGTGTCGTTTTCCGTGTCGCGGGCTGTTAGGAAGATTATGGGAATGTCTTTTGTCGCATCATCTTTTTTCAGTTCCTTGGCGAGGGCAAAGCCCGACATCTCGCCCATCATCACATCGAGCAACAGTAAGTCATACGACTTTATGTCGAGTGTGAGGGCCATTTCTGCTGAGTCGGCGGTATCAACGTCGTAGCCTTCAGTTTCAAGGTTAAATCTCAGGATTTCACACAGATCCTGTTCATCATCCACCACAAGAATCCTTTTGTTATTGTTTGCCATATCCGTTACTGAATTGTTTTTTTTCGCTGCAAAGGTACGTAATATTATCGGAAATAGTATAAAAACCATGTTACATTTTTATGAATATTTCCATTTGTTTTAAATGGGGTAGGAGTGGATGGAATTTATTTGTTGCATTAGGCGGTGGGCACGGGAGTAGTGTTTTTCGGCAATAATGGTAAAAATAAAGTTACAAAAAGATAATTATTCGTATTTTCTTAGCGTTATTTTGAAATCTTTCGTATCTTCGCCACCGAAAACTTAATAAAAGGATAGTGCTTATGGATATAAACTCAAAATTCAGTCAGGCTGTCGTATTGGCGGCAAGCATTGCTTATCTTGGCATGTGTGTGAAGTCGGGTATTGACGATTTTTGCAACAAAGACAGAAAAGTGACGGTGAAAGGACTTGCGGAGAAAGAGGTTGAAGCCGACAAAGTGACATGGCCCATTCCTACTAAGGAACTTGGCAACGACCTCCCTGAACTCTATCAGCGTATCAACCAGACTACCGATAAGGTGAAACGCTTTTTGGTGGCGAATGGGGTAAAAGAGAGTGAGATAAGCGTCAATGCGCCAGTAGTGATAGATCTTAATGCAGACCAATATAACACCAACTTACGAGCATATAGGTATAATATCACTTCGACCGTAACTGTCACATCGTCAAATGTGAAACTAATACGTAATATTATGGCGCGTCAGGGAGAACTGCTGAAACAAGGAGTGGCTGTCGTAGATGGCGGATATGAAAATCGCGTAAGTTACGAATACGTATCGTTCCAAAAAATGAAACCGGGGATGATGCAAGAGGCTATAAAGAATGCGGAGATAACCGCTGAACAGTTTGCAAAAAACAGCAAGAGTTCTATCGACAAGATCATGTCTGCTGATCAAGGACAGTTCTCTATTGACGACCGCGACTCAAATACTCCTTACATAAAGAAAGTGCGTGTTGTGACGACTGTCACTTATTCTTTAAAAGACTGATGGGAGATATAAGCCGTCTCTTGTGAGGGAAAATATAGTTCAAGGTGGTGCGAGCTATTGCACCACCTTGAATCTTATGCGAAAACCATGAGACAGCTCGTCCCAGTTAGTGCCGAGGAGCTCGAAACGGCCTATCTGAGATGTAGAGCGTACGTGCTTGCCTATGCATGGACACACGTCATAGTCCCCTATGCGTACCAGACGGATGGCTTCAGACGCATCTTTTGGTAGGCGGTCTGGGCTGACATTAGGTGGCAGCGTGTCGCGTGTTACAAACTCGAAGTTTACGGGCAAGTCTGCCTTTATCAGATCATTCATGCGTTGTTCAATCTCTTTTTCTTCCTTTTTAGACGGTTTGTGTTCTATGATGAATGTAATCTTACTCTTCTTACGCTCTATGTGAGCGTTTTTGGAACGTTCGCAGCCAAACATTCGCGCCATGGTCTGGTTAAGAAGGTGTTCGGCGGTATGGGCAGGAGGAAACTCCTCCTTGTTGTGGGTATTAAGAATAGGGTCGTCCATAATATTATGATGATTCGTTCAGAACTTATATATTGCCACGCCGTAGGCAGGGATGTTTGCTGGGAGTTTACAGTCCTTGGATATAGTGACTGAAGATGTGGCAGACGTGAGCAGTTCAGTGGCTTTGCGCATGCCTTCTGTGATGTGCAGATACTCTATGGCGTGTGCAGGAATGTTCACCTCTACTTTGGCTGCATTATCGCTGAAGTTAGCCACAACAAGGAGTGTACTGCGGCCTGACTTTCGCAAGAATGCATAATGACTCCATGGATTGAAACACTCAGAAGCGGGGTTCACATACATAAGGTCGAAGAATTCGCCTTCGCCCACGCATTTCTCTTTCTTTGCAATGTCGATGAGCCTATGGTGCATGTCGGCCAGACGACGTTCTTCGTCAGAGAGCTGGAATTGCTCAGCACGGCAGAGTGTGTCGATGCTCCAGTAATCAAAGATTGTGGTGCGGCCATCGCGTCCGCTGAATCCCTCGACATCCATCCCTTTCTCTCCATACTCCTCGCCTTCGAAGAGCATAAACGGATTGCGACGTAACAGGAGAGATACTGCAAGGGCGGGTATGGCTTTCCATGCAGAGCCGGCAAAGAAGTCGCTTGCAATGCGTTGTTCGTCATGGTTCTCAAGGAAGTAGAGCATGTGTTCGGCAATGTCGTCGGTTGCTTGCCATGCTCCGGTAATGGCCGAAGCGGGACAATGGCCGCATATTATCGCACGCAGAGTGTCGTACATGCCCACTTTGTCGTAGAGATAATCAAAACCGCTGGCAATATATGTGCGATAGAGGGCAGGATTATATACCTCGCCGATGATTTTTATTTCGGGATACTCTTGCTTAAGTTGTTCAAGAGCCCATGCCCAAAAAGCTGCCGGCACCATTTCTGCCATGTCGCAGCGGAAGGCATCGACACCTTTTGACGCCCAGAACCTGAGTATGTCAAGCATTTTTTTCCAAGTGTCGGGGGTGGGGTGGAAGAAACCTATGCCGCCAGCATAGTAATCGACACCATAGTTGAGTTTGATAGTCTCGTACCAGTCGTTCATGCCAGGACGAGAGTCGAAGTGGTCGTTACCAGTGGCTTTGGCAGGCATCTCGTAGTAAGGCTCTCGCTCGCCTGCATAGATATCAAAGTATGGTGAGAATTGTTCGCCGGGACAATAGTAGAAATTGTTTTGTGGAGAAAATCCCTGAGCAGGGTTGTCGTCATCCCCAAGACCTCTGACGCCTTGAGGTTGGAAAAGCGATTTGTACTGACGAGCCACGTGATTAGGAACGAAATCAATAATCACCTTCATTCCATTTTTGTGAGTACGATGGATAAGTGTCTCAAATTCATCCATGCGCTTTGTGACATTGACAGCGAGGTCGGGGTCAATATCGTAATAATCGGATATAGCGTAAGGGGAGCCAGCCTGTCCCTTTACTACAGCGGGATGGCAAGAGGGAATGCCAGCGGAGGTATAGTCAGTCTTTGTTGCATGTCGTATGACACCCGTAAACCATACATGTGTCACGCCCATGCCTTTTATTTTCTTGAGTTCCTTATCGGTGAAGTCCTCCAGTTTTCCACATCCGTTTTCCTCTATTGTTCCATTAGGCTTACGGGTGGTATTACGGTTGCCGTAGAGACGTGGCAACACTTGGTAGATGATTGTTTTGCTCATTGTTATAGTATTTAGTGGTAGGATAAAAACATAGAAGCTCTGGAAGCTATTCCAGAGCTTCTATGGTATGATGATTAGAAACTTATGCTATACCGCATACAGCCACATTCTTGTTGATGCGGCCAATCATACCTTGAAGAGCCTTGCCAGGACCGCATTCTGTGAAGTCGTCGGCACCGTCAGCAATCATGTTCTCTACGCATGATGTCCAACGTACGCTGCTTGTAAGCTGAGCAATGAGGTTCTGCTTTATCTCTGCAGGGTCAGTATGAGGCTTGCCATCTACATTCTGATATACAGCACACTTAGGTGTTGCAAATTCAGTAGCCTCAATGGCTGCTTGGAGTTCGTCTTTTGCAGGCTGCATAAGTGGCGAGTGGAAGGCACCGCCCACCTTGAGCGGAAGGGCACGCTTGGCACCAGCCTCCTTGAGCTTGTCGCAGGCTGCGTTGATGGCCTCAACCGTGCCCGAGATAACCAGCTGTCCTGGACAGTTGTAGTTTGCGGGAACTACTATAGGATTTGTCTGACTAACCTCAGCGCAGATGGCCTCGATCTTGTCGTCAGCAAGACCTACTATCGCCGCCATAGTGGATGGTGTCTGCTCACAAGCCTTCTGCATAGCCATGGCACGGGCATAGACAAGCTTTAATCCGTCCTCAAAGCTGAGTGCACCGGCTGCCACAAGGGCTGAGAACTCGCCAAGTGAGTGGCCTGCAACCATCGAAGGTTGGAAGTCGTCGCCAAGACTTATGGCTTTGATGACGCTATGAAGGAATACTGCTGGTTGTGTGACCTTCGTCTGTTTCAGTTCGTCGTCAGTACCAGCGAACATGATGTCGGTTATCCTGTAACCAAGAATCTCATTTGCTTTTTCAAAAAGCTCTTTTGCCTTTGGGTCGTTGTCGTACAGGTCTTTGCCCATACCTACAAATTGTGCTCCCTGTCCTGGGAATACGAATGCTTTCATTTCTTTTAGTTGTTTATATTATTTCGTATATGTTTTTTCTTACAGATATATTTGCTCCTTTTGCTTATACATCTTTTAATATTGGTACGAGTACACTAAATGTACTTCCTTCACCGAGTACAGACTCTACCATCACATCTCCGCCGTTTTTCACGGCAAAATCCTTACAAAGCTGAAGTCCGAGTCCACTACCTTCTTCGTTGTTTGTACCATATGTGGTCTCGCCTTTGTGGAAGAGGCCTTCGATGCGGTCAGGGGCGATACCCACTCCATGGTCGCGGATGCTAATCTTTGCAAAGTCGTCTTTTTTGTCAACGATAATCTCGATGGCACTGCCCTCAGGAGTAAACTTAATGGCGTTGCTAAGGAAGTTGCGAACCACGGTATTGAGCATGTCCTTGTCTGCTCTTACCTTGAGCCCCGTGACGTTTTCTTCCATAGTTAGAGCGATGTTCTTAGTTTCGGCAATCATAGTGAAGATACCATAGACGCCGGTTACCACATCCATCACCTCGAAATCTTGATATGCCACCTTTAGACGTCCGGTTTGGCTCTTTGTCCATTTGAGGAGGTTGTCGAGTAGGTCATGTGTTTCCTCTGTCTCCTTGTTCGCCTTATCGATAAGATAATACATCTCAGGGCCGATTGCTTCGGGCGAGACAGTTTGCACGACAAGGTTGAGCACCATACGGATACTGGCCATAGGCGAGCGTAGGTCGTGGGCGATGACGGAGTACATTTTGTCGCGGTTGTTGATAGTGCGTCGCAGCTCATCGTTCTGCTGTACGATGATGCGTTTGGCGGCAACAAGCGAAATCTGATGCATGACACGCATCACGAGTTCCTCCTTGTTAAAAGGCTTTGTAAGGAAGTCGTTGGCACCTACCTGGAAACCATGCACAAGGTCGGCTGGACTATTGAGGGCGGTTAGGAAAATAATAGGAATATCTGCCGTTTCCTTTTCTTTCTTTAGGATAACGGCGGTATCGAAGCCACTGATGTCAGGCATCATAACGTCCAAGAGTATAAGGTCTGGATGCTCTCTCTTGGCAGTTTCTATACAACTGTTGCCATTGTTGGCAGTCAGCACTTGGAATTTCTCATTGGTCAGCAATATCTTGAGTAACAAGACATTGCTGACCACATCGTCAACCACAAGTATCTTATAATCACTGCGGTTTATGCTGGATTCAAAATTTTCACCAAGATCCATAAGCTAAATTTCTCATTATATTATGCTTAAATTGCTGCAAATATACGACTTTTTTTTTATTTGAACAATGTTTTTTGCATAATTTAAGAAATAAGCCATCTGCTACTTATACTCTTCCCAGCTCTTTATGCCGATACCTTCGAGACCTACGGTGCAGAATGCTTGTATGAAGGCTGATGCAAGGCGGCTGTTGGTGATGAGCGGTACGTTGAGGTCGATGGCTGCGCGACGTATTTTGTATCCATTGTCGAGCTCGCTTACGGTGAGATCCTTTGGAATGTTGACTACCATGTCGATCTCGTGGTTATGGAGCATGTCAATGGCTTGCGGTGTACCTTTCTCTGATGGCCAATAGACGAGGCTATTGGAGATGCCATTGTCTGTGAGATAACGCGATGTGCCTCCTGTGGCATACAATTTATAACCATGACTGACAAGCATGCGTGCGGCGTCTAACATTTCGGCTTTTTGCTTGGCGCTACCTGTGGAGAGAAGGATACTTTTCTCTGGTATGCGATGACCTACAGATAGCATCGACTTGAGAAGAGCCGTGGCGGTATTGTCGCCGAGACAACCCACTTCGCCGGTTGAAGCCATATCAACGCCCAGTACAGGGTCTGCCTTTTGCAGACGGTTGAATGAGAACTGGCTTGCCTTGATACCCACATAGTCGAGGTCGAAGAGATTCTTATGAGGTTTCTCAACAGGCAGTCCAAGCATCACTTTTGTTGCAAGTTCTATGAGGTTTATCTTTAGCACCTTGCTAACAAAGGGGAACGAGCGTGATGCGCGTAGGTTACACTCGATGACCTTGATGTCGTTGTCGCGGGCAAGGAATTGGATGTTGAACGGACCAGAGATATGCAGTTCTTCTGCAATCTTTTTGCTGACACGCTTTATGCGGCGTACGGTCTCACAGTAGAGTTTCTGTGGAGGGAACTGGATGGTGGCGTCACCAGAGTGGACACCGGCAAACTCAATGTGCTCAGATATTGCGTAAGCGATTATTTCTCCATTGCGTGCCACGGCATCCATTTCCACCTCTTTGGCATGTTCTATAAATTGGCTTACTACCACTGGGTGGTCCTCGCTGACGTTTGCAGCGAGTTTGAGGAACTTCTCAAGCTCTTCCTGATTAGAGCAAACGTTCATGGCTGCTCCCGAGAGGACGTATGACGGACGAACGAGGACTGGGAAGCCCACTTCGTCGATAAACTTGTTGATATCGTCCATTGATGTAAGAGCACTCCATGCTGGCTGGTCGATGCCGTTGCGAGAGAGCATTGATGAGAATTGGGCGCGGTCTTCTGCATTGTCGATATCGCGTGCAGAGGTACCTAAGATAGGAACGTTCTGGGCGTCAAGGCGCATGGCAAGATTGTTCGGTATCTGTCCGCCGGTAGATACGATGACGCCGTGCGGATTCTCAAGCTCGATGATGTCCATAACACGCTCGAATGTAAGCTCGTCGAAGTAGAGACGGTCGCACATGTCATAGTCGGTAGATACGGTCTCAGGGTTGTAGTTTATCATTACCGAGCGGTAACCTTCTTTGCGGATTGTATTCAGTGCTTGTACACCACACCAGTCGAACTCAACCGAAGAACCAATGCGGTATGCTCCAGAACCGAGAACGATGATGGAACGCTTGTCATTCTCGAACTTTATGTCGCTTGCCACTCCTGCGTAGGTTACGTAGAGATAGTTAGTCTGTGCAGGATATTCAGCCGCCAGAGTATCTATCTGCTTCACCACAGGAACGATGCCATAGTTCTTGCGTAAGTTTCTCACGACGAGACTTGCTTTTGCCATGCCTTGTATTTCGTTTTCAAGACCTACGGCACGGGCTATCTGGAAGTCAGTGAATCCATAAACCTTTGCATCTCTGAGCAATTCCTTGCTTAGGTTGTTGATATTGCCTATTGCCTTCATCTGCTCGTCGATGTCGATGATGTGCTTTAGTTTTTCGAGGAACCATTTGTCTATCTTCGTGAGGTCATGTATCTGGTCAATGGTGTAACCTTTGTGCATGGCTTTAGAGATGATAAACACGCGTTTGTCAGTAGGCTCGCGGAGGGCAGCGTCAATGTCGGGTATCTCCAACTCCTTGTTTTCCACAAATCCATGCATGCCTTGGCCAATCATACGCAGTCCCTTCTGGATAGCCTCTTCAAAGTTGCGTCCTATCGCCATTACCTCGCCCACGGACTTCATAGACGAGCCCAGTTCTTTGTCAACGCCGCGGAACTTAGAGAGATCCCAGCGTGGAATCTTGCAAACCACATAGTCGAGGGCGGGCTCGAAGAATGCACTGGTGGTCTTGGTGACTGAGTTTTTCAGTTCAAAGAGTCCGTAGCCCATACCAAGTTTTGCTGCCACGAAGGCCAAAGGATAGCCTGTTGCCTTTGATGCCAATGCCGATGAGCGACTCAGGCGGGCGTTGACCTCTATGACTCGGTAATCTTCGCTTTGAGGGTCGAAGGCATACTGTACGTTACATTCGCCGACGATGCCAATATGTCGCACGATCTTTATCGATAGTGCGCGTAGCTTATGGTATTCGCTATTGGTGAGTGTCTGTGAAGGGGCAATAACAATGCTTTCGCCAGTATGAATACCAAGAGGGTCGAAGTTTTCCATGTTGCATACGGTGATGCAGTTGTCGTATTTGTCGCGAACGACTTCGTATTCAATCTCCTTCCATCCTTTGAGGCTCTTCTCTACGAGAACCTGAGGAGAGAAAGAGAAAGCTTTTTCAGCAAGTTTGTCGAGTTCTTCTTCGTTGTCGCAGAAGCCTGAGCCAAGGCCGCCGAGGGCATAGGCGGCGCGTAGGATGACGGGATAGCCCAAGTCGGCAGCTGCTCGTCTTGCCTCCTCGATGGTCTCGCAAGCCTCGCTTTTAATGGTTTTCACGTTGATCTCATTGAGTTTCTCAACAAAGAGTTCTCGGTCCTCGGTGTCCATTATGGCTTGAACTGGTGTACCGAGTACGCGTACACCATATTTCTCCAATATGCCATTTCGATAAAGCTCCACACCGCAGTTGAGTGCGGTCTGTCCTCCGAAAGCGAGGAGGATTCCGTCAGGACGTTCCTTGGCGATGACCTTCTCCACGAAATATGGCTGTACGGGGAGGAAGTATATCTGATCAGCCACACCTTCTGATGTCTGTACGGTGGCGATGTTTGGGTTGATGAGTACGGTTTTGACGCCCTCTTCCCTCAGCGCCTTCAAGGCTTGTGAACCCGAGTAGTCGAACTCGCCAGCCTCACCTATTTTCAATGCTCCAGAACCGAGGAGCAGTACTTTCTTTATATTGTTGTCTTTCATTATTCTAATGTCTTAATAAAACGATCGAACATAAACTCGGTATCCACAGGACCTGAGCATGCCTCTGGATGGAACTGACTGGTGAACCAGGGATTCTCTTTGTGGCAGACGCCTTCATTAGAGCCGTCGTTCATATTTATGAATAGTTCTCGCCAGTCGTTGCCCAATGTCTTTGCGTCAACAGCATAACCATGGTTCTGGCTTGTTACGTAGCAGCGGTTAGTGCCCACCTCGCGCACAGGCTGGTTGTGTGAACGGTGGCCGTATTTTAGCTTGTATATCGTTGCGCCTCCAGCTTTTGCGAGCAGTTGGTTTCCCATGCAGATGCCGCATATGGGCTTGCGGCTTTGAGACATCTGCTTGCGAATGATGTTGACTGCGTCCTCGCACATGTCCGGGTCGCCAGGTCCATTACCGAGAAACAGACCGTCGAATTCCATTGTTGTGTAGTCGTAGTTCCAAGGCACTCGTATCACTTCCACTCCTCTGTTGACGAGACATCTGATGATGTTGTTTTTCACGCCGCAATCGACGAGTATTACCTTCTTTCCCGCACCCTCGTTATATCTTATGATGTCCTTGCAGCTGACGCGGTCAACCCAGTTGACACCCTCATATTCAGCTTCGGGGATATTGTCAGGCTCGTCGTCGAAGATAATCTTACCCATCATCACTCCATGTTCTCTGAGTACCTTAGTGAGTTGTCGAGTGTCGATTCCTGTTATGCCTGGCACATGTTCGCGCTTAAGCCAATCGGCGAGGCTCTCCACGGCGTTCCAATGAGAATACTGTTCGCTATAGTCAGCCACGATGATGGCAGAGGCATAGATTCTGTCACTCTCCATAAAGGTGGCGATTCCGTCGCTTTCTACAGAGAATGGTGGCACTCCGTAGTTTCCTACCAGAGGATAGGTGAGAGTCATAAGCTGTCCAGCGTAAGAGGGGTCGGTGAGGCTTTCTGGATATCCCATCATGGCCGTATTGAAAACTACCTCTCCTGCTACTGGCGCGTCGTATCCGAACGATTTTCCATGGAATTTCGTTCCGTCTTCGAGGACTAATGTTACATTTTTCATATATGTTGTATATTAAAACTTCTTTTGAAATTGGTAAACCTTTTCTATATAGTTGATGAAAGCCTGGTTGACGAGTTTCATGCCGCCTGGAGTGGGGTAGTCGCCTGTGAAATACCAGTCGCCGTGGTGATTAGGTATAGCTTTATGCAGACCTTCTATGCTCTGAAAAACGATCTCAATTGGAGTCGTGACGCCGTTAGGACGTAACATTTCCACCATTTTATTATTTAGCTCGTTGACGGTGAAAGGCTTGTATAAGGCCTTGACACAGCATTGCATGTCGCTTTTGGGCTTTTTCATTTCGGCAAGACAACGATGGTATATCTCGTCTATGAGCGGGTGCATTCCACGTTCTTTGAGCAGTTCGATACATGCGCGGAATGCTATAAATTCCTCGAGGCGTGCCATGTCGATACCATAGTAGTCAGGGTAGCGTATCTGTGGTGCCGAACTGACGAGGATAATCTTTTTAGGGTGGAGACGGTCGAGAATCTTTATTATGCTCTCGCGTAAGGTGGTACCGCGTACGATACTGTCGTCTATAATGACGAGGTTGTCTATCCCAGGCTCGAGCACTTCATAGGTTACGTCATAGACGTGGGAGGCAAGGTCGTTGCGCGAATTTCCTTCAGTGATAAATGTTCGAAGTTTAATATCTTTCCATGCTACTTTTTCTGAACGTACATATTTGTTGAGTATGGCCTTAAGCTCGTCGTGAGAAGGGTAGTGACCTAAGCTTTCTATCTCTTTTATCTTTTCTTCATTAAGATATTCCTTGAATCCGCGGAGCATACCGTAATAGGCTACTTCGGCTGTGTTGGGAATGAAAGAGAACACGGTATGGTCAACGTCATAATTCACAGCCTTGAGGATCTGAGGTGTGAGTAGTTCGCCAAGCATTTTGCGTTCTTGGTAAATGTCACGGTCGGAGCCTCGGCTGAAATAAATGCGTTCGAAAGAGCAGGCCGCATCACCTCGCTGGTCAAGAATCTTTTCTATTCTTGCGTTTCCGTCTTTGTTTACGATTAGGGCATGTCCAGGTTGTAGCTCTTTGATGTCGTCGCATTCAAGGTCGAAAGTGGTCTGCAACACTGGGCGTTCGCTTGCCAGGACGGCAATCTCGTCGTTGATGAAGTAGAATGCAGGGCGTATTCCCCACGGGTCGCGCATGGAGAACATCTCTCCACTGCCGGTAAGGCCGCACACTACATAGCCACCATCAAAGTCTGGCATTGTGGTTTTCAGCACATTGCTCATATTGACGTTTTTATCAATATAATCAGTGATGTCTGTTCCGGACAGTCCAAGTTCCTTTGCATAGTCGAAGTTTCGTTCAACCTCTCTGTCGAGCCTGTGTCCCATCCATTCGAGCATAATATAACTGTCGGAATAGATTCGTGGGCATTGTCCCATGGCGGTAATCTTGTCGAATATCTCATCGATATTTGTCATGTTGAAATTTCCGCAGAGACATAAATTCTTCGCTTTCCAATTGTTTCTGCGCAGGAATGGGTGTACGTATTTCAGTCCGCTTTTTCCTGTGGTGGAATATCTTAGATGACCCATGTATATCTCGCCTGCAAAAGCGAGGTTGTCCTTTGCATACATGGGGTCGGCTATCTGTGTAGGAGTGAGAGCGGCGAAACCCTTTTGGGCGTTTTTGAAAATCTCGGTGATGGCGTTTGCCCCTTCTGCTTTTTCTCGAAACATGTATTCATTGCCAGGCATGGTGTCGAGTTTGACGCATGCCATGCCGGCGCCTTCCTGTCCGCGGTTGTGTTGCTTTTCCATCATTAGATAGAGTTTGTTCAAGCCGTACATCCATGTACCGTATTTCCGCTGGTAGTAGTCGAGTGGCTTCAGAAGTCTTATCATTGCCACACCGCATTCGTGTTTTAACTGCTCCATTCTTGTGTAGTATTTATCTGTTATGTTCTATGTTTTGTTTTTGTATAGTCTTGTGGTCTTGCTTATTCTACTGTCACCGATTTGGCAAGGTTCCGTGGTTGGTCAACATCTTTTCCCTTGCATACGGCGATATGATAAGCCAATAGCTGAAGAGGAATAGTGGCTATGAGCGGTTCGAGACACTCAATGGTGGCTGGCATCTCAATAACCTCGTCGGCGATGCGGCTAATGGTGTCGTCACCTTCGTTGACGATGGCAATGACTTTTCCTTTCCTTGCCTTGACTTCCTGGATATTACTGAGCACTTTTTCGTACATTGCGTTGTGTGTGGCTATGACTACCACCGGCATGTCTGAGTCTATGAGTGCTATTGGCCCGTGTTTCATCTCCGCAGCAGGATATCCTTCGGCATGGATGTAACTAATCTCTTTCAGTTTCAGAGCTCCTTCGAGTGCTACAGGGTAGCTGTAGCCGCGTCCCAGAAAGAGAAAGTCGTGGGCGTATGTGAATGTGCGGCTGAGGTCGGCGATGCGTTGGTTGAGTTGTAGCACTTTGCGCATCTTGTCGGGGATGGCATGCATCTCCTTTACAATGTTAAGATAATCTTCGTTGCTGATGGTGCCGAGTTCCTTAGCGAGTGCAAGTGCTAACATAGACAATACTGTCACTTGTCCTGTAAACGCCTTTGTTGAAGCCACTCCAATCTCGGGTCCCACATGTATATAGCTTCCTGTCTCAGTTGCTCTTGGAATGCTTGATCCTATGGCATTACATATACCATAGATGAAGGCTCCATTTTTCTTTGCCAGTTTCACGGCTGCGAGCGTGTCGGCTGTCTCGCCCGACTGCGATATTGCTATTACCACGTCGTCTTTTGTGATGACAGGGTTGCGGTATCTGAATTCAGATGCATATTCCACTTCAACAGGTATGCGGCAATAGTTTTCTATTATCTGTTTGCCTATTAGTCCTGCATGCCACGAAGTGCCACATGCCACGATGATAAATCGCTTGGCGTTGAGCAGTTGCTTTTTATAGTCGATGACGGCACTTAGTACCACGTTGTCAGTGTCGATATTGACTCGTCCTCGCATACAGTTAGTGATACACTCTGGCTGTTCGAATATTTCCTTGAGCATGAAGTGAGGATATCCGCCTTTTTCTATCTGTCCGAGGTTGATATCCACGGTCTGTATTTCGGGATGGATCTTACGGTTGTGGTTGTTGACGATCTCGAGTTCCTTACCCTGCTTTATGACAGCTATGTTCCCGTCTTCGAGATACACTACTTTGTCGGTATATTCCACAATGGGGCTGGCGTCAGATGCGATGAAGTATTCATCGTTTCCGATGCCTACTACGAGAGGGCTTTGGTTTCGTGCCGCTATCAAAGTGTCAGGATGCCTATAGTCGAGGATTGCGATGGCGTATGCTCCTATGGCCTCGTGGAGGGCGAGCTGTACGGCGGTGAGCAAATCTATGTTTTTCTTTTCCTGTATATATTCAATAAGTTGTACAAGGACTTCCGTGTCGGTGTCTGAGACAAATCTTATTCCTTTGGCTTGAAGATGGCTTCTTAGTTGGGAATAGTTCTCGATGATGCCATTATGGATGATGGCGAGGTTTTTCGACCGTGAATAGTGTGGGTGGGCGTTGAGTGACGACGGTTCGCCGTGTGTAGCCCATCGTGTATGAGCGATACCCACCACTCCTGATACGTTTTTGTCACTGCAGTAGTTGACGAGGTCGTCAACTTTACCTTTTGTTTTATAAACGTTCAGTTCTCCATCGTCGTTCACCAGTGCTACTCCTGCGCTGTCGTAGCCTCGATACTCAAGTCTTCTCAAACCTTTTATCAGGATTGGGAATGCGTCTTTGTGTCCAATATAGCCTACAATTCCACACATATTTATATTATATATGATGTTTTCAAATTGGGTGCAAATTTACAGCAATTTTTTTACTCTTGCAAGAAAAATAGTATTTTATTTCTTAATGAGATGTATTTTTCTTATTGAAATACTGTAGTGACCAGGAACGTTCTTCCATTGAGAACGATAGTTTTACCTTGATTATTAGCTTACTCAAAGGAGAGAACCACAGGAAGGTGGTCGCTGACTCCGTCTGGGTCAAAACGCAGTCCCACGAACGATCGTCGTGGTTTTATGTCGCGATATCGTTTGTCTTCTATGAGGAGAAATTCTGGGTCGTGGATGCGGCATTTTGTGGTGGTGAGGTTGATGCTGTTGCTGATAAAGAAGTTGTCTATGGTCTCCCAAAAGCCTTTGTAGCAGTATGAGCCTTTCGCTCCGTTGCAGCCCTTTGCTTCTCGTGTGATATTGTACATTCCGTGTCGTTCAATCTCTTTCAGTGGAGCTTCTTCTGCTGAGGCGTTAAAGTCGCCTGTAACAACTATTTTTGGGTTTTTGTCTGCTGAGTATATAGAATCGATGACAGCGGTGAGAGTATTTGTCGTAGCCATTCTTCTTACAGAAGCCTCATCACCGTTTATCCTGCTTGGTGCGTGTAGGACGAAAACGTGTAAAGTGTCACCTCCGGTTTTTATGCCTTTAACATAGAGGATGTCTCGCGGGACGTGCTGTTCGAAGTCGCCTTTTATAGGTATGTCTTGTTTTGCGAGTGGACGGAACGTGAGAGTGTTGTAAATCAGCGCTACGTCGATACCGCGTTCGTCTCTTGAGTGTGTCATGAGATAGTCGTAAGGCAGGTCCTTTAATGGTGTGCGTCGTTTAAGGTGAATCATCACACTGTCGTTTTCCACTTCGCATAGAGCCATGAGGTCGGGGATTCTCTCATCTGTACAACTGATGAGCGTCTTGGCAATGTTGTTTAGTTTTTTGTAGTATTTGCCTGATGTCCACATGCGTTTTCCCCCAGGAGTAAATTCGAGGTCGTTTTTCAGCGAATCATGGTAGCAGTTGAAGAGGTTTTCGCAGTTGAGTTCTACAATAGTGAAGACAGTAAGCAGTAGTGATAGCATGATGTGAATGATTTTGATGATGAGTAATTTAGGAGTGAAGTTCGTTAAATGAAAAAGCCGCAACTTGACTCTTATTATCTGTTGCGACTTTCCATTTATTCCATTTCTCTTTCTTTTGTTATCTAATTCTGTCAGCAGCTCTGACGAGTTTCTCGTCCGCCCATATAGCTTTATACGCAAGGAAATACATTGCGATGGCGAAGGCAGGTGTTCCGGAACCTATCTCCATCTGGAATTCCACACCTTTTCCGCCCAGTATCTGGCTGAACACGGTAAAGAGGATGTACCATCCCACGATGAGCAACATGTTGAACGTACACAGTCTTGCTTGTATAACCCTGTTGTGATAAGCGAAGATCGTGTAGATTCCGAGAATCGTCGAGAGTAGCAAGATGACGAATAGCGGGCAAGTGGTAAACTGTCTTGTGCCCTGCATGGTGTAGAGCCAAAGGTTGTATTCTGTAGCTACCCGCATCCCCTCGTTCATGAATGTTCCTATAGGAAGCGAGAGGCATAGAATAGACAGCACCACTGCCACGAGCATGAACAATGTCTGTTTACGCTGTATCATTCGTGTTTCTTAATTGAAGTTTTGTGAATCCTTCTGTTGGTCGCGCCAGTAAACCTTATTTTCAACAAATTCCTGGGTGGCGAGAAGGGAAGGCTTGGGAAGTTTCTCGTAGTAACGTGATATCTCTATCTGCTCACGGTTTTCGAACACTTCTTCAAGGCTGTCGTTGTAAGAGGCGAATTCTGCAAGTTTCTTGCTGAGGTCGTCTTTTATCTGCACAGAGATCTGATTTGCGCGCTTAGAGATGATAGCCACGCTTTCGTAGATGTTGCCTGTGTCTTTGCAGAGATCCATAATGTTTCGGGTCACGGTGTTTACCGGAGCCTTTGATTTTTTGTAATCCATTGTCCTTTGTATATTATGTGATGTTTAATATCTGTTGTTTCCTCTAATGATATAAGTGATTAGTCGCCAGTCACCTTCTTGCATTTCTCAAGATACTTCTCGGCCGTTGGCCTTTCGTTGCTTTCTGGGAACTCATTGATGAATGCGTAACATTCATCTTCTGCCTCGCGGTAACGATCGATGCGCTTCTCCTCGACACTCCTTTGGGCGAGTTCAAACTTGCTTTTAAGGATGAGAATAGCGAAGTCCTCGCGCATGCTTGTGAAAGGATATGTCTTGAGCGTGTTTTCAGATGTTACGATACAAGCCTCGTAGTTTGAGCCCCCATAGAGGCAGTTGCCGAAATAGTCGCCAAGGTTGTAATAAAGCTTGGCAGAGAGATATTCCTTGAGGATGAGCTTGTCCTGCAGTTCGTACATGCGCTTTTGGGCACGCTCCTTGTATGAAGATTCGGGGAAATAATCGATAAACTCTTGGTAGGCATTGATAGCGCCCACTGTGGCAGTCTGGTCGAGGCGGGGTTCTGGCGTTGACTGGTAGAGCGATTGACCGATATAGAAACAAGCCTGCTCAGCGAAGATGCCCTTTGGGTAAGAGGTGAAATATTTTTTGAAGGTCTGTGAAGCGCTCTCATAGTCGCGGTCGCAGTATTCAGCCATGCCAAGCATGTAGAGACATTCCTGGGCCTTATCGGTTCCTTTCTGTATGGTGACAAGTTCCTGGAGCAACACTACGGCCTGGTTGAACTTGCCATTAGCAAAGCACTCCTTGGCAAATTCGTACTTGTAGTCGATGTCGTTAGATTTATACACACGATTAAACTCAGCTGCACAGCTACTGAGCAAGGTGATGCATATTATTGGTATGATAAACGCGTATTTCTTCATTTTTATTCTTTTGAGCGTGCAAAATTAGTCATTTTCCTCCATATTTCAAAGTAAAAAAGACGTTTTTTATAAAAAAGTCGGCATTTATAACGTTTATTACGGCGAAAATGTGTAATTTTGTAGAAGATTTAAGTTATGAGCAAATATAAACTGACATCAAAATACCGCCCTACGGGTGACCAACCAGAGGCCATCCGTGAGTTGACTGAGGGCATAAAACGTGGCGACAAAGCACAGGTGCTGCTTGGCGTCACTGGTTCAGGAAAGACGTTTACCGTGGCTAACGTCATTTCCAATATCAATCGTCCGACGCTTATCATCAGCCACAACAAGACTCTTGCCGCACAGTTGTATGAGGAGATGCGCGGTTTCTTTCCTGAGAACGCCGTAGAGTATTATGTGAGCTATTATGACTACTACCAACCAGAGGCGTATCTGCCGGCAAGCGACACTTATATAGAGAAAGATCTTGCTATCAACGAGGAGATTGACCGTCTGCGACTCAGAGCCGTATCGTCGTTGCTCTCGGGAAGGAAAGACGTAGTGGTGATCTCGTCGGTGAGTTGCATATATGGTATGGGAAGTCCTATTGCCCTGACAGAAAATGTCATCGAACTAAGACGCGGGCAAGTAATTGACCGTAACATGCTTCTAAGAAAACTGGTACAGGCTCTATATACACGAAACGATATAGAACTCTCACGAGGTATGTTTCGTGTGAAAGGAGATGTCGTGGATATTGCTCCAGCATACAGCGAGACCATAGTGAGAATCATATTCTGGGACGACGAGATCGATGCCATTGAAGAACTCGATGCCATGACCATGGCACGCATGGCGCGGTTTGAGGAGTACAAGATCTATCCAGCCAATCTGTTTATGACAACACAAGAGCAGACCAACGTAGCTATCCGACAGATACAGGACGACCTTATGGATCAGATTGCTTATTTCCAAAACATGGGTGATCCGATAAAAGCTGATCGTATAAAGGAGCGTGTAGAGTATGATATGGAGATGATAAAAGAATTGGGACATTGCTCTGGAATAGAAAATTATTCAAGATATTTCGATGGAAGGAAGGCTGGAGAACGACCTTACTGTCTTCTTGATTTCTTCCCCGACGACTACCTAATGGTGATTGACGAGAGCCATGTCACAGTGCCACAAGTAAATGCCATGTATGGTGGCGATAAGGCAAGAAAACGCAACCTTGTGGAATATGGATTCAGGTTGCCTGCCGCCTTTGACAACCGTCCGCTGACGTTCGACGAGTTTCAGGATATGACCCATCAGGTGATTTATGTATCTGCCACGCCAGCTGACTTTGAACTTGCTGAGACAGGGGGAGTAGTAGTGGAACAGGTAATCCGGCCTACTGGATTGCTCGATCCGGAGATTGACGTGAGAAAGAGCGAAAATCAAATTGACGATCTCACAGACGAGATACTTACTCGACGCGAACGTAAGGAGCGCGTGCTTGTCACCACGCTGACAAAGCGTATGGCAGAAGAACTCACCGAGTATCTCCTTGATCATGGAATACAGACAGCATACATACATAGTGATGTGGCAACGCTCGACCGTGTAAAGATTCTTGAAGATCTTAGGGCGGGCGTGTATGACGTGCTCGTTGGTGTTAACCTGTTGCGTGAAGGCCTCGACCTGCCAGAGGTGTCGCTTGTTGCCATTCTTGATGCCGACAAAGAAGGATTCCTGCGTAGTAAACGCAGTCTGACGCAGACAGCCGGACGTGCCGCACGTAATGTCAATGGTAAGGTGATTATGTATGCTGACACCATAACGCGCAGCATGCAGGAGACGATAGATGAGACACAGCGCCGCCGAATGAAACAACTTCATTACAATGAAGAGAACGGGATAACACCACGGCAGATAATGAAAAATTCGAAGAGCAGTCTTAGAAATGAAGCTGGTGTGGTGGATGAGGACGCAATAAAGAAAAGCAAACAATACACCGCAACCGCTTATTCTGGGCCTGACGAGAGCGCCTTTGCCGCTGATCCAATTATTCGCAGCATGACTCCCGAACAGCTTGAGAAGAGCATCGCTAACACAACAAAGCTTATGAAGGAGGCTGCCAAACGACTCGACTTTATCCAGGCTGCTCAATATAGGGATGAGATTGTAAGGTTAAAGTCGCTGCTTGGAGAGTGATATTCACACAAAAAGTGTTAATATCGCCTATGCTTTACTCATATTATAAATAATATTAGTACCTTTGCAAAAATTATAATAGGAAAGAAATGAAAAGAATCGCACTTGCAATAATGTGTCTCATGCCCTTAGCGGCAGTGGCACAAGACAACACTTGGGAACGTATTAACCAAGAGGAAACAGAATCAGAGCATGTTAATCCCGACCAGAAATATCTTGTCGGGGCAGTTCCCGTAGTGAATGGGAAAGTGGAGCTTTCGACAGTGATAAAGGCCCCGGGAAAGTCGAAGAAAGAGATTTACCAAGTTGCTTTGAAATACATGACAAAGATGACAAAGGAACCAAACCAGACGGAGTTTAGCCGTGTGGTGATAGACAACGAGGAGAAAGGCGAGGTCTGCGGCGTATTTCAGGAATGGCTTGTCTTCAAGAGTACGACACTTGCTCTCGACCGCACACGATTCTTCTATAATCTTGTTGCCAGATGTAAGGACGGAGAGATGGAGCTCAAGATGATTCGCCTGCATTATCTTTATGAAGAAGAGCGCGACCCGCAGACATATAAGGCTGAGGAATGGATAACCGACGAATATGCCTTGAGAAAGGACAAGCAGAGATTGGCGCGTGTAAGTGGAAAGTTCAGACGCAAGACCATCGACCGCAAAGACTATCTCTTCGCAAAGTTCGAATCTTTGGTCAATGACAAGAAATAATTCTTTTTCCAATCTTTTTAACACATTATCGTAATGGATAAGAATCAACAGATAGACGAGATGGTGGAGTCGAGACTACATCATCGCCGTCCGGACGACACCACCGACAAGGAAAGGATGATGCTCAAGATAAGAAACGTGCTGAATATCGTGTTTATGATATTGGCAGTGGTCGGAGCCGTCTTGTATGTAAAGTACGACGTGGTGACAGGCGGATGGATCATAGGTACCGCTGTGGTCGTCAAGACAGCAGAAGTGGCAATAAGATTATTCAAGGTATAGATGAAAAGATTTTTTAGTTTTCTTGCGGCATTATCCCTCTCACTCTTATTGAATGCGCAGGGCTTCCAACAGATGAATAATCCGTTGGACAACAATGGTATGGGGATGAACAACAACACGACAAACCGCAACTTTAACAAGCACAATAACGATACCACAAAAAACAAAGAGATTCCCAAGGGGCTTCGTGTATGGACTATCGACAGACGTTTTGGTGACGTGACACCGGCAAAGCCCGATACCATGCAGCATCTCTTTATGAACACAATATTCAATACTGGACTCTATGGTCAGTATAACACTATTGGCAATAATTACACGCCCCGTATCAACCGTATTGTCATCGACCGTCCGCTGACTGACCAATTTGCCTTTGTGCAACCATACGACCACGTTACGTTTCAGCCAGACAAATATCACTTTACCAATACATTGTCGCCGATTACCAATGTTATTTACGATAACTGTGGCGACAAACTCAATGGCGAAGACCATATCGACGCAAAGTTTGCGGTCAATGCCAACAAAAGACTTGGTTTTGGCTTTGATCTCAACTATTCGTATGCTCGTGGATATTATGCAAACCAAAGTACGTCGCATTTTGGTGCATTGCTCTATGGCTCGTATGATGGAGACAGGTACAAAATGCATACCATGTTCTCCACTTACCATAGAAAGGCGGCTGAAAACGGAGGCCTGCTCAATGACGAATATGTGACTAAGCCAGAGGTGTTTGAGGACAATTTCGCAACTAACGAGATGCCTACCGTGCTCAGTCAGAACTGGAACCGTAACAATAGCATCCATCTCTTCCTTACACACAGGTACAGCGTGGGATTCTATCGCGATGTGAAGATGACCGAGGAAGAGATTAAGGCAAGGAAATTCGCACAGCAGGCAAAAAAAGATAATGAAGACCAAAAAGAAGATGACAGCGACGGAAACAAAAACTCCAACAAGAATCGAAGAAAAGATAACAAGAAAGAAGCTCCAACAGGGCGTCCCGATGGAGCACGTATAGCGGGTGACGAACCGGCTGTCAAAGCCGATGCCGCATCAGATACAACACGAATAAAGGTTGACAGTCAGGAAAAGATGGACAGTCTTCTCGCTGTAAAGGCTGCTGAGGACTCTATTGCCGCCACGATGAAGAAAGAGTATGTTCCCGTGACGAGCTTTATCCATACTCTCGACTTCAACAACTACGACCATATCTATCAGGCATATCAGACACCAGAAAGATATTATGCCAACACTTACTACGACAGCAACGTGTCGAATGTCTATTCGGGCGACTCTATCTACGATCAGACGAAACTCACTCAGGTGAAGAATATCTTTGCCATTGCCATGCTTGAGGGATTCAACAAATGGATGAAGGCAGGTTTGAAAATATTCGCCGCCCACGAACTGCGCAAATATACCATGCCCGACACTGTGGGCATTGATGGTGGAGGCAAGACTACCATTGCCGGACACTGGAATGAGAACAACGTAAGTATTGGCGGCCAGATAACCAAAACGCTTGGACGTGCTTTCCACTATAATCTCACAGCAGAGACATGGCTCGTGGGTGAGGATGCAGGACAGTTGAAGATTGATTTTTCGACAGACCTGAATTTCCCGCTGCTTGGCGATACTGTGACACTTGCGGCAAAGGCTTATTTTTACAATCTCAATCCCACATTCCTCCATCGTCACTACCATTCCAAACATTTATGGTGGGATAATGACAATCTCAGCAAGGAAACGCGCACGAGGATAGAAGGCCTCTTCACCTATCGTAAGACAAACACCCGTCTCCGTGTGGCAGTGGAGGAGATACAGAATTACACTTACCTCGGCATGAGCTATGATAAGAGTAATGCAGGTGTGACAAATATGAAGGCATCTGTTCTGCAGGAGGGTGGTAATATCAACATCCTCACGGCGCAGCTGATGCAAGACTTTAAGCTCGGACCTCTGCATTGGGAGAATGTGTTGACTTACCAGAACTGTAGCAATGGCAATGTCCTTCCTGTTCCTACTTTCAATGTGTTTACCAATCTATACCTGAAGTTTAAGATTGCCGGCGAGCTTGCAGTTGACTTTGGAGCCGACGCCATTTGGTTCACCAAATATTATGCTCCAGATTATTCGCCTCAACTCAGTCAGTATGCCGTTCAACAAAATGAGAAGAGTAGAGTGGAATTAGGTGGATATCCCTTCGTTGACGTCTATGCCAACATGCATCTGAAACACACCCGTTTCTTCATCATGTATAGCCATGTCAATGCAGGCAGCGGAAGTCGCATGCAGTTCCTTGCACCTCATTACGCACAGAACAACAGTATTTTACGTTTCGGTCTGTCGTGGAACTTCTTCAACTGATTGACTTCATACCAGTACTCCGCCCAGAATTACAGCAGTACTCCGCCCAGAATTACAGCAGTATTCCGCCCAGAGTACCACAGTACTCCGCCCAGAGTACCAGAGTACTCCCGCGGGAGTACGACCATAAGGAAGGAGTATCGAGAAGTAATAAGAACAGGTAACTATGAAAAAAAATCGAAGCCCAGCATATTGCCGAGCTTCGATTATCTTTTTTGTGTATATAAGAATGTCTTGCGTAATGAGTAATTATTGTAAGACACCTTACGAGTTATGCAATTATTGCAAGTCCTTTACCCGTTGTTTTTGATCTCGTTGAATATTGTCTTACCTTTTCCCCAATATTCTTTTCCATATAGCACCCATGCAGTGGAAATGGCGAATCCGAGGAATACCCATATCATGACTACCTTTCTACGGCTATTGGATGGCAATAGAGGAACAGTTGCAGGTTGGATTACTGCAAATACAGGTTTGTCTTCAATCACCTTGCCGCGAGCCATCTCGGCCTGTACCTTCATCTGCTGATAAATCTGCGAGCTAATCTGAACTTCGTTTTGCAGGCGTTGGCCTTCAGATATCACGGCATTAAGGATAAGTCCGCGGTTGTGATCCTGATAGTATGCGTAGGCCTTGGTGGCTTTCAGATAGCGCTGGTGGCTCTCCTCTGCAATCTTCTGGTATGACTCGAGGTTCTCGCGAGCCTTACGTGTACGATATTCAACGATATAGTCACGCAGGTTTTTGCAGATTGTGTCAGCAACGGTGGCAGAGACGACTGGGTTGTCTAATGTTACCTGAATGGTTGTCTCTCCGGTTTTCTTGTCAACATCCACGCTGATTTGTTTGGTGAGATACTCCACCAGGCGGTTCTGTGGTTTTGTCAACTGGAAGATGTTTACCTTAGATATCTCGTCTTCCTCTGTCTTGTCGTCAGAAGAAAACATATCCATGATAGGTTTTGTGACAGCACCTATTGCTTTGCCGACGGCCGACTTTCTTGTCAGATAGCCAACAAGAGTAGTGTCGATGTTGTTCTCTGGGTCGGAGACGCGAATGTCAAACAGGTCGGTAATGAATGGAGTTGATGCTACTACCTCAGGATAAACCATTACGTTATATGCGTCGGCGGTGGCACCTTGAGGAAGGTTACCAAGTCCCAATGCACCCAGCATGCCACTTAAAGAAGAAGAAGTGGTGCTTGACTTGCCCAGTTCAGGTACGAGGGTGACGGTGGTGCAGTATGCTCTCGACATCATCAAGGCGGCGATAACACCGAGGACGGCGAAGACGGCAGTTACTTTTATAATAAACTTCCTGCCTTTCCAAGCCTTGCCGAGTAGTTCTTTCCAGTCGATGTCTGAGACTTCTTCTGTTGCTGTGGCGTTGGCGTTGCTGTTCTTCTCGCTTTCTATCTCCTTAAGGATTTCCTTTATTTCGTTTTTGTCCATATTGTTTTCTCCTTATTTCGTTGCGTTGATGAGTGAAGCGATTACGGCGAGCATAGATACCGATGTAGTTATAGAAGAGAGCGTGGTTCCGAGGTTCCATTGGCTCCTGCCCTTTTGTGGAACGATTATCTTCGCACCTCCGACAATTTCTTTTGCACTGGCGTTCCTGCCCAGTTCCTTGATATGTCCGTTAGGATAGAGTATGAAGGTGCCGCTCTTGCGTGCGCGTTCAGCATATCCACCGGCTTCGCTGATATAATCCTTCAGCTTCATGTCTGGATTATACACCACTGAGTTTGGCTTGCGTACAGAGCCAGTTACTTGCACTGTGGTCATGAGTTGAGGAATAATCACGGCGTCGCCGTCCTGTAGTACGGGATCTAAAGAAGAGTGAGGGTTTGACATGATCTTTTCAAGGTCGATGGCTACGGTGTAAGTTCTCGACACGGCAGGAATAATGATAGAGTCGTTGCCAGAGATTTGGTTGTTGCTTGCCACCATGGTGAGGAGTTCCTTTGCCTGGAGATATTCTTCTTCCGTCAGTTGGCGCTCGAGACGTGCGCCCTTAAGATATGCGAAACCAGTAAGGCCGCCAGCATGTGCGATAAGGTCTGAGAGTCGCTCGTTACGTTCGTTAAGGGCATAAGAACCCTCAAACTCCACCTCTCCGGTGATGCTGACATTCACTTTTGGTGTGTATCCTGGTGAACGGCGTACGAATACCTGGTCATAAGGCTCGAGTATGAATCCTGGGTCACCTTCTACCACGAATCCGTCTTTCACGGCAAAGGAGAACATCTTCGATATCTCTTTCTGTTTCTTTGTGCTGTTGGGGTCGTTGAGGCGACGGGCAATGTCAACACGCACCTTCGATGCAGACTCTGTCAGACCGCCAGCCATGATGATGAGGTCTTCGAGTTTGGTGTTTTCAGCATAAGGGAAGATGCCTGGTGAATAAACCTCGCCACTTATTTCTATTGTGCCTTTAGCTTCCAAGTCGTACTTGCTTGGTATGAAGAGTACGTCGTTTCTCTGCAGGGTGATGTCAGGCTCGGTGCCGTCCAGCACACCTTTCACGTTGACTGAAATAATCTCCAGTGTCTTGTCAAGGTTCTCACGATGCAGTACGGCACGATTGGTGAATGCGTCCTCAAGCAGTCCGTCAGCTTTTGTGATAAGGTCGCGCACGGTACTTATCTCTTTGCCCAGTTCGTAGAATCCTGGACGATATACGGCGCCCTTTATCTCGATACGGTTATTGTAGCGGTCGAGAATTGCTCCTACGCTGACAACGTCTCCGTCTTTAACTTTGAACACTCCGTAGTTCATGTCGTCAACCGAGCAGATGGTGCGCTCTTTTTCGTCATTACGTTCTACGGTGACGGCGCTGGTATATGCGTCGTTGGTGAAACCGCCGGCGTAGTCAATAAGAGTTCTTATAGACTCAGTGCGTTTCATCTCGTAGTACATAGGTCGTTTTATTTTTCCCTTGACGAGTACGAGTGCGTCGTATGGGCTCGCCAGGATCACGTCGCCCTCTTGCAGACGGATGTCAGAATGCGAGCGTCCGTGGAGGATATAGTCATAGACATCAACAGTAGCCACGGTTCTTCCGCCGCGTACCACTTTGATGTTACGGAGGCTACCAAGCTGGCTGATACCTCCAGCCTTGTAAAGAGCGTGGAATACAGTACTGAACGACGAGAGTGCGTATGTTCCTGGTTGTGCCACCTCGCCCATGATGTTTACCTGTATGGTTCTTATCTGTCCGAGGCTTACTTTTACGTCGGTGCTGAGGTCAACATTCGTTGTTCCCATTCCAGAGTAAATCTTGCTAAGTTTAGCGCGGATTTTGTTGCTCGCAGCCTGTACGGTGAGACCGTTTACCTGTATTGGTCCGACGTCAGGAATGGTGATATATCCGTCAGGAGTGACTTTCTGAGTGATGTTTGCCTGGCTTGCTCCCCACACCTCGATAACGAGTTGGTCGCCAGGACCGAGGCGGTAATCCACAGGAGTGGCGATGTTAAGGCTTGGTTCGAAGGTAAGGTTGCTGTTGTTGAAGATGTCACGTCCAAACACCTTGATGTTTCCCACAGGTGCAGCCTCTCTCATGTTGTTGTTTTGGGCCTTTTCGCTGTCGTCCCTTTTTTCCGGGTTCACACGTTGTGTGTCAGCCTTTTGCTCTGCCCGGACTTCATTTGTCTTGGCCTGTTGCCTTTCATACTCTTCCTTGATGCGCAGCATCTGGTCTTTTGTCACACCTTTGAGCAGGAGCTCTTGATACAGTTGTTTTTGCGACTTTCCTTGGTTCACACCGTTTTTTGCGTACTGAATTACGGCCTTGTCGCTCATTGCTTGAGCGTTAGCCTGTACGGAGCACAGTGCGATGAACATTAAAATTAGGATTTTTTTCATCATTATTGTTATTATTTGTTTTTTCCTTTAGTTAATACCTATATAGTCTTCGACTATCTATTTCCGCCACAAAGTTAACTATAATATTCCATTGAGCCAAATTTTTTGGAAAAAAACATTAAAGAACACATAAAATATTGATTTCTTTTTTGAAAAATACAATATTTTTGTACAAAAAATATATCCCCGCCACAAAGAGTGACGGGGATAGGGTATTAGTAAAAGTCATTATCGTTCGATAATAAGTATTATCGTTCGAGAAGAAATCTCTCAGCCTCGATGGCAGCTTGGCAACCGCTTGCCGCTGCGGTGATAGCCTGACGATATACAGGGTCAGCCACATCACCGGCGACGAACACACCAGGAATCTTGGTGCGTGGTGTGCCGTTGACCTTTTTTAGATATCCCACCTCGTCAGTGTCGAGCCATTCTTTAAACACGTCGCTGTTTGGTTTGTGTCCTATGGCGAGGAAGAATCCGTCGATGGCGATGTCAACAAGTTGTTCGTCGGGTTCGCCCTTTCGTTTCACGAGATGAGCACCTTCCACGCCGTTCTCGCCGAAGAGTCCGATGGTGTTGTGTTCAAAGAGGATTTCGATATTCTCGGTGTTCATCACTCTCTCCTGCATCACTTTAGAAGCTCTGAGGAAAGGTTTGCGCACGATGAGATATACTTTTTTAGCCAGTCCGGCGAGGTAGAGAGCGTCTTCGCAAGCCGTGTCTCCTCCGCCTACCACGGCCACCACTTTCTTGCGGTAGAAGAATCCGTCGCATGTGGCGCAAGCCGAGACGCCCTGTCCGTTATATTTGCGTTCGTCGTCCAGTCCGAGATATTTTGCCGATGCTCCTGTTGCAATGATCACTGTGTCGGCGGCGATTTCGTGTCCTTCATCGGTAGTGAGAAGATAAGGAGCCTTTGAGAAGTCAGCCTTTACGATCTCTCCGTCGCGAATGTCGGCTCCGAAATGTTCTGCTTGTTCGCGTATGTCCATCATCATCTGGTTGCCGTCCACACCTTGGGGATAGCCAGGAAAATTCTCCACGGTGGTAGTCTGTGTGAGTTGTCCTCCAGGTTGTAACCCGCAGTATTCCACTGGGTTTAAGTTAGCTCTTGAGGCGTAGATAGCTGCTGTATATCCAGCTGGTCCACTGCCCACGATTAGACATTTTACATGTTCCATAATAGTGTTTTTTTGGTTGTTTATAAGAGTTCAGTTATAGCTTTTTCAATATTTTCAATGCTTTCTGTAGGTTCGAATCGTGCTACTACCAAACCGCGTTTGTCGGTAAGGAACTTGGTGAAGTTCCATTTGATGTCAGGTTTTTGGTCATATTCGGCATCCTCTTTTCTGAGCATGTCGTCGAGGATATGAGCCAGAGGATGTGTCATGTCCCATCCGGCAAACCCTTTTTGTTCCTTAAGATATTTATATACGGGGTCGGCATCGTCGCCGTTGACTTTAATTTTCTTGAATCGTGGGAATTCGGTGCCGTAGGTAAGTTTGCAGAATTGGTGAATAGACTCATCGGTGCCAGGTGCTTGTTGTCCAAACTGGTTGCAAGGGAAGTCGAGGATTTCAAATCCCTTGCTATGATATTTCTCGTATAGTCTTTCAAGTTCCTCATACTGAGGAGTGAAGCCGCATTTTGTGGCAGTGTTGACGATGAGCAGCACCTCTCCGGCATATCCTTTAAGTGCCACAGGTTTTCCCTTTCTGTCCTTAACTGTAAAGTCGAAAATTGTGTTCATTTCTGTATGTATTGTTGTGTTTTCAAAAAAGTAAAGGGTGCGTCTGAAGTATATGCAACTACTCCGACGCACCCTTCCAAGGTCTGACCAATAGAAATATTGTCGTATGCTTTATTTCTTGGCAGCCTTACCGTAGCGGCTCATGAACTTGTCAACGCGTCCTGCGGTATCGACAAGCTTGCTCTTGCCCGTGTAGAACGGATGCGAAGTGCTTGAGATTTCAATCTTTACCACTGGGTAAGTTTCGCCTTCGAATTCTACTGTGTCGTTAGTCTTACAAGTAGAACGTGTAAGGAACATATCGCCGTTGGACATATCCTTGAATACGACGGGGCGATAGTTCTCTGGATGAATTCCTTTTTTCATTTTTTGTTAAAATATTATTGTTGTATATAAATATAATGTCTGCTTTTGGTGTGCAAAGTTACATGTTTTTTCTCTTTCATCCAAATCTTTTCCTATGTTTTTCTCATTTTTTTGAAAAAAAGTGGTGTTATGTTTGATATTTCGCGGATATTTTGTATTTTTGTCTCCCAAAAACATATATTTTTGCTTATGAAGATAATTGGTGTAGCAGGTGGTACGGGTTCGGGCAAGACCACCGTTGTGAAAAAAATTGTGGAGGCGTTGCCTCCTCATCACGTAGCCGTTGTGCCTCTTGATTCTTATTACAACGACACGTCGGAGTTGACCTCTGAGGAGCGTCGTGCCATTAATTTTGATCATCCAGACGCTTTTGACTGGCCGTTGCTCATTGATCATGTCAGGCGGTTGAAGGCAGGCGAGAGTGTCGAACAGCCCACCTATTCCTATCTCATCAGCAACCGCCTTCCCGAGACGGTGCATGTAGAACCCAAGCCAGTGATTCTTATTGAAGGCATCATGACGCTTGTTAACAAGGAGCTTCGCGACATGATGGACATTCGTATCTTTGTCGATACCGACTCTGACGAGCGTCTTATTCGCAATATTCAGCGCGATGTGGTGGAGCGTGGGCGTACGGTAGATATGGTCATCGACCGTTATCTCAAGGTGTTGAAGCCGATGCACGAGCAGTTTATCGAACCGTCGAAGAAGTATGCTGACATCATTATCCCGTTGGGTGGTGAAAACAAGACAGGGATAAATATTATAAAGACATATATAGAAAAGGTGGTAAAATAACTATAGGACGACTTGACGAATGACAAAACTCTATCTTGTCCGCCACGGAGAGACTGTTGACAACGTAAACCGGATAATGCAGGGACAGACGCAAGGCGAACTCACCGCGGTGGGTGTCAGCCAGGCGGAAGCGTTGGCAGAGCAGATGGCCGGCTTGCCTCTTGACGCCATTGTGGCGAGCGATCTGAAACGAGCCGTTGACACTGCCGCCGCCACCGCTCGTCGCCGTGGAATGGAAGTGTTGACGACACCTTTGTTGCGTGAGCGCGACTGGGGCGGTTTCACAGGCCGTTATATTCCCGACTTGAAAGACGAAAAGTGGCCGGACGACATAGAGTCGCTCGACCACTTGAAATTAAGAGCAGAGAAATTTATTTCTTTTGTTCGTGACACATACCCTGGCAAGCGTGTGCTTGCCGTCGGGCATGGAATAATCAATAAGGCGATACAATCTGTGTATTACAATCTTGAGATGAAAGACGTGAAGCCTATGGCCAATGCCGAGATCCGTGTGCTTGATCTTTAACCTGTGGGTTAGAGGCGTTTCATCTGCATTCTCTCACCTTGTCTTTTCGATCCAGAGATGCCTCTGTCGTTGAAGCGTGGCGAACGTTGCATCTGCGAACGGTTTTCTGAACGCTGCATTTGCGAACGTTGCATTTGCGAACGGTTTTCTGAACGCTGCATCTGCGAGCGGTTTTGCGGACGTTGCATCTGCGAGCGGTTCTCTATTCTTTGCTGACGTTCCATGCGTGGTTGTTGCATTTGGTGGTTGCGTTGCAGTTGTTGTTGGCGCTCGTATCGTTGTGGTTGTGTACGCTGCGGGTTGTAGCCTTCCGACTTGCGCTCGTAGCTGTTGCCTTCTTTCTGGCGGTTGTTTACTGTCACTCGTGTTGAGCTGTTTCTGTTGAAACGGTCGTTGCCATAGCGGTTGCTGTTACCGTTGTTGTTTCGGTCGAAGCGGTTGCCGTTACCGTTATTGTTACGGTCGAAGTGGTTGCCGTTGTTGCGGTTGCTGTGTCCTATTTCTCCTCTGTCGAATCTGTCTCTCATGCCGTTGTTGGCGTGATGGTTTCTGAAGTGAGAGCTGTGGTTATGGTAATAGCTGTGTCCACCGTTCATTCTCCAGCAGTGTCCACCTCTGTAGGAAACATACACCGTTGGTCGGGCGAAGTAGTAGAACGAGCGTCTCGGATATCTTGCGTAGATGCCGAAGTGCCAGCACCCAGCGTTCCAGTAGAGCGGACGGAAGAAGTAAGAAGCAGCTCTGAAAGCGTTCCATTGCCAGTCGAGCAAGATGTAGCTAAGGTCGAGATTGCGTCTTGTCCAGTAGTCGCCATAGACATCATCCACGCTGGTCACGCCCATCAGGTAGTCGAGGTTAATCTCGTATGCGGCGTCATACTGAGCGTCAGAGAGATTGAGCTCGTAAGCCATTTTGTCTGTCAGGAACAGCGCCTCTCTGCGAGCCTGTTCGTAACTCATTGCGTTGGCCGAAGCCGTAAAGGTCATCAGTGCCACTATTGCCATCAATATCTTTTTCATAACCGTATATTTTTTAAATTGTTGTTTTAAATGTTTATTATCTCGTGTTCTCGACCTCGGCGTTTTTTTTGCTTGTGAAAGTCGAGTTTTTGTTTCTTTGCTGCAAAGATACGGCAATTATGGCAAAAGAAAAAGGGATTTTCCCTAAGTAGTGAGAGGAAAATCCCTAATGCGTTATTTATTCACCTTTTTTCTATTCGTTTTTGAACAAATCTTTTATTCCGCCGATGCTTCCCATGAGGTTTGTTGCCTCGTAAGGCAGATATACGGTCTTGGTCTTGTCGCCCTCGGCTATCTGTTGCAGCATCTGTATATATTTCTGTGCCAGGAGGTAGTTGGCGGGGTTTGTCGTCTTGCCCACCGCCTCGGTTATTTTCTGTATGGCGATGGCCTCTGCCTCCGCCTTTCTTATTCTTGCCTGCGCTTCGCCTTCAGCCTTTAGGATGGCCTGTTGCTTAAGAGCCTCGGCTCGGTTGATGGTAGCCATTTTCTCGCCTTCCGACTGCAGGATGTCGCTGGCTTTCTTACCTTCGCTGGTGAGGATGGTGGCACGTTTGTTACGTTCAGCCTGCATTTGTTTTTCCATTGCCGTGAGCACGCTTTCAGGCGGTGTTATGTCTTGCAGTTCCACTCGGTTCACCTTTATTCCCCATTTGTTTGTGGCATCGTCGAGCACCGAGCGTAGTTTAGTGTTGATTGTGTCTCGCGATGTGAGAGTCTCGTCGAGTTCCAGTTCGCCGATAATGTTTCTCAGCGTGGTCTGTGTGAGTTTCTCGATAGCATTTGGGAGATTGTTTATTTCATACACCGCCTTGAATGGATCCACAATCTGGAAGTAGAGCAGAGCGTTGATTTCCGTCTGTACGTTGTCTTTTGTTATCACGTTTTGTTTCGGGAAGTCATACACCTGTTCACGCAGGTCTATAGAGTTAGAATACACATATCGTCCGGCTCTCATCACCACAATTTCCTTTGCCCTATCGACGATAGGTATGATGATGTTGATACCAGGGCGCAGTGTGGCATAGTAACGTCCGAGGCGTTCAATGATTTTTGTTTCTGACTGTGGTATGATGACGAGAGCCATCTTCGCGAAAATCAGCACGAGTACCACGATAGCGATGAGTACGTAGGTCATAAGCTAAAAAAAATAAGTTGATGAATAATTCAAGGATTATGCTGGTTCAACGGTGAGGATGATGCTTTCGCGCGTCACTATTGTCACCGTATCGCCTTTTTTGATGTCTGTTGAAGCTGTGGCCTTCCAGTCGTCGCCGTCGATGGCCACTCGTCCGTATCCGTTTGCGGGAATGTCCTGGCTCACCTTAGCCTTTCGTCCTATGATGGCGTCAGCATTGCTTGGCACGGGCTCTGTTCCTCGATGGATGTATCTCAAGGCGAAGGGTCGTACGAGGAAGATGGCAATAGCCGAGACGATGGCGAACACGGCCGTCTGCACGTAGATGCCACCTAAGAGAGTAGATACCAAGGCAGCTAATCCTCCCACTGCAAAGCAGATGATGAAGAAGCTTCCCGAGAACATCTCGAGCACTATGCTCGCCACAATTATCAGCGACCATAGTTGCCATAAGTTAGCGTTAATGTAATCTGTCATATTTTTCTTTTTTTGTTTAATCACTGTCGATATGGAGGCAGATCATGCTTCATATTTTGTTTATTCACTGCCGATATGGAGGCAGGTCATGCTTCATATTTTGATTAATGACTACCGATATAGAGGCAGATCATGCCGAGCAGTACGAGCGCCAGGTCGATGACCTTCGACTTGAGGTTTTTCTCGTGGAAAGCCAGTGCTGCAAAGAGGAAGCTCACCACCACGCTGCCCCGTCGTATCATGGAGACGATGCTTATCATTGCCCCTGGCAGCGACAGCGAGTAGAAATAGACGAAGTCTGCAGCCGAGAGGAAGATGCTTATGAAGATGATGCACCAATGCCATCTGAACGGTGTGGTGTGTTGTCTTTTCGGCCACCACAGCAGCATGAGCATAGCTCCCATCATGAAGCACTGGTAGATGTTATACCAGCTCTGCACCATCATCTTGTCGAGTCCCACGCCGCCGTCTTCTGGAGCCGCCATGAGATATTTGTCATACAGTCCGCTGACGGCACCGAGCACCGCCGCTCCCACTATCATCCATATCCAGTGGTCGCGTTTGAAGTCGATGCCCTCCTTCTTTCCGCTTCTGCTCAGCATGAAAAACGAGAGTACGGCTAATGCCACTCCGAGCCATTGCCATCCGTTGAGCCTTTCGCCGAAGAACAGCAGTGCGCCTACGAGCACCATCACGGGTCGTGTGGCATTGATTGGTCCTACGATGGTCAGCGGCAAGTGTTTCATGCCGAAATATCCTAATATCCAGCTGCTCAAGACGATGAAGCTCTTCAGTACTATATATTTGTGAACCTCCCATCCGCCTGAAGCCACGTGGAAGATGTTTCCGTCAAGGGCGTCGGTGGTATAGCTGACGATGATAAACGGGAGGAAGATGAGCGACGAGAACAGTGTGTTGAGAAACAACACTGGTATCACGGCGTTTCCGCTCAATGCCTTTTTCTTAAACGAGTCGTAGAAGCCGAGTAAGGCAGCCGACAGGAATGCTAATATTAACCACATATTACAATTTAATAATCTACCTTTTCTAAAAACAAGGCATTGCCAGGCATCGATTCGCCGGCCGCCGTTCGCTTCCCTCCTTCTATCACGCGTCTAAACTCGTCTATTGTCAGTCTGTGTCTTCCCACGTCGATCAGTGTTCCCACCACCGCTCTGACCATGTTTCTCAGGAAGCGGTCGGCGCTGATTTCGAAATACCACTGTGTCGGCGATGTCTGTATCCATTCCGCCTTTGTCACCTTGCAGAGTGTGGTCTTCACGTCTGAATGGCTCTTGCAGAATGCCCCGAAGTCGGTATAGTCCTTCAGCAATGCCGCGGCAGTGTTCATCAGTTCGAAGTCCAGTTCGTATGGTGTGAGAAACGAGTAATGTCTGAGGAACGGGTCTTTTCGTGTGTGGATGAAATAGCGGTAGGTACGTTTTTTCGCGCTGAACCGCGCGTGCATGTCTTCCCCCACCTCTCTTACGTCGTGAATGGCCATTGTCCTTGGCACCAGCCGGTTTAGTTTGTATGCGAGCTGCTGGCAGTCGATAGCCGTGTCGTGGTCGAAGTGAGCCACCATCTCGCGAGCGTGCACACCAGCGTCGGTTCTTCCCGCTCCCACCACGTCGGTTTGTTTTCTCAGCAGTGTGGTCAGCGCCTTTTGCAGCTCTTCCTGTACCGAGATGCCGTTAGGCTGTATCTGCCATCCGTGGAAGTCGGTGCCGTCGTAAGCCAGAGAAATGAAATATCTCATTTTTTTTTTGTGTGTTATTTATCTACTTTACGAGTGCAAATATAATACATTTATTTCAATCTGACGCAATAAAACGGTGAAAAATGATATTTTCCCGCCATTTATTTTGCGAAATCAAAGATTTGTTGTACCTTTGGCGCATGATTTTCTATTTTTCAGGAACCGGAAACAGTGCTTGGGCAGCCCGTCGTCTTCATCAGTGCACGGGCGAGGAGCTGGTCGATATGGCTGGTGCGCTGCAATCGGGAGCAGACAGTCTTCACTATACGTTAGAGCCAGGCGAGCGTCTTGGCTTTTGTTTTCCCATTCACGGCTGGCAGCCGCCCGCCCTTGTCAGGCGTTTCGTTCGTGGCATGCATCTCGACGGCGCTGACGGAGCCATGACCTATGCTGTGGTTACCTGCGGCGACAATATCGGCGAGGCGATGGCCATCTTTTCGCGCGAGTTGCGCCGAAGAGGTTTAGAACTCCATTCCGCCCTTTCGCTCGTCATGCCCGAGTCATATGTAGCCCTTCCGTTTATGTACACCGACACCATAGAGCGTGAAAGGGAGAAATGCCGTCAGGCATCAGCCGACCTCGAGCGTTTCCTGCCGTTGCTTCTCGACGGTCGTCGTGGCGAGTGGCGTTTGGTCAAGGGCAAGTGTGCCTGGCTGTTGTCGTACGTCATTGGCAGTTTTTTCAATCGTTTCATGATCACCGACAAGAAGTTCCGTGCCGATGCTTCCCGTTGCATAGGTTGTGGTCAGTGTGTCAAAGCCTGTCCTGTAGGCAATATGTCGCTCGCCGACGGCCAGCCGCAGTGGCATCACGACGGCAGCTGCACCACGTGTCTCGCCTGTTATCACCATTGTCCCCGTCATGCCATCGACTACGGTCGCGTCACGCGTCGTCGCGGACAGTATTATTTCGGGAAAAACAATTAAAGCTACATTGTTGAAAGACAAATTAAAGCTACATTGTTGAAAGACAAATAAAAGCAATTATCTACTATGTTACTTAGAATATTCTTACTTCTCACCATTGCCGTTACCATGTCGCAACGGGTGTCGGCAGCGAAGGCCTTCCGCGAATGGAGCCAGTTCCGTCAGACCGACGGCAGCCGCCTCGACGTACAGCTCGTGGGCGACGAGTATTTCCACTATTACATCGCCACCGACGGCGCCATCCTCGTCCACGACGGTTCCAGCCTGTATCTTGCCGACCAAGACAGCGACGGCAACCTCGTTTCCTCGCGTATCCTTGCCCATGCTCCTGGCCAGCGCGCGTTGGCAGAGACGATGGCAGTGATGCGTCAAGACCGCGAGTCGATGGTAGCCAAGGGCATGGAGAAAGCCAGTCGCCAGCGTCTCGCCACGCGCTCCTCTTCGTCGCCCTCCTTATTTCCCGCTATCGGCTCGCCCCGTGCCGTTGTCATCATGGTCGAGTTTTCCGACCTCCAGTTTCGCATTCCCGATGCTTTCGGGCAGTTTGACAACAGTCTCAACGGCAAGGGCACCAATCCCGATCATGTCATGTATGAGAATTTCGGTAGCGTCAACCAGTATTTCTCTGACATGAGCGGCGGACGATATTCGCCCCAGTTCGACCTCTACGGCCCTTACCGGCTCAGCGAGTCGTACAAGACCTACGGCCGCGGCCGCGACAATATCACCGCGCTGCTTAAGGCCAGCTGTCAGGCCGCCGATGCCGATGTCGATTTCTCGCAATACGACGCCGACGGCGACGGCTATGCCGACCTCGTGTATATCATCTACGCCGGCTATGGCGAGAACTATGCTTCCAACAGTTCCGATTATATCTGGCCTCAGTCAGGTCATATCTCCTCCACGCCGGTCTTCGACGGGGTGAAGATATGCCGTTATGGCGTCAGCAACGAGTTGCATGGCTCAGAGAACAACCAAGCCAACATAGGCTATAAGATGAGCGGAATCGGGCTCTTCTGCCACGAGTTCTGCCACACCCTCGGTCTTCCCGACCTCTATCCCACCTATGGCTACGCCTCGGAATGTTGCGATGTAGGACTGGGCTATTACGGACTGATGGACGCGGGCGAATACACCTTCAACGGCTATCGCCCTTCGGCATTGACCTGCTGGGAGCGCGAGCATCTGGGCTGGATCACTGTGCCTGAGCTTTACCAATCGCAGGATGTGATGCTGACCACGGCCGAGCGTGGTGGCGGCAGCTACAAGATCAGCAATCCCGTCAATCCTGCCGAGTGTTATATGCTTGAGGTGGTGGAGAATTCCTCCGACCTTTGGAACGGCAAGGTCTTTGGTCGCGGACTCGTGATCTATCATATCGACTTCGACGACTACGCATTCAAAATAGCCGGCTTAGGCGGCAACAATCTGAATAACACCATCGGTCATCCGCGTTTCTCGCTTGTGGCCGCCGACGGCCTGATGCTCAGCGACTATTATGTCAAGACCACCGTGACGAATAGCGTTTGGACAGACGTCAACACCGTCAATGCCGAGCTGTTGCGCCGCTATGGTGGCCAGTATATAGACTACGCCACATACAAGGAAGAGGCGGCTGGCGACCCTTTCCCTGGAGTCAGTGGCGTGACGTCGTTCACCGACTATTCGCCTCTGCCCGCCTTCTGGTATTCAGGTGGTGGCATAGAAAAGCCGCTGACCGACATTACAGAGGTGTCAGCCAGCAGCGTCTCGTTCAAGTTCATGGGCGGTTCCGCGTCAGTGGAAGGTGTCGAGGCCGATGCCTCGTCGCCCGTAGCCTGTTATGGTCTCGACGGCCGCAGGGTGCCGAAGGGTCAGGGCAGGGGAGTGTTAATATACACGAGGTCCGAAAATCCTCGTTCCGACACGCACCATCGTGCTCCTGCACTCAACAGCAAGCGGATAGTCGTCACTCATACCCCATGACCGTTGGTCGAAGTAAGGCGCGTCGGCAAAGTGTCGTGCCTTTACTTCGTCGAAGAAGTTGGCGGCGGTCATAAACTCGTTGCGTATCTGCGTCTCGTCGTCGGTGTTCGACGCCATCATCATCAGTCCGCGGATGCGCACGTTTTTCATCTCGCGCCACAGCCCCTCGTCAAGCATCTTACGGCAGTCGTCGGGTGTCAGTCCGTATTTCGTCGCCTCCTGCGCTATATGCAGTTCGAGCAGCACGTCGATGGTGCGGTTGTTTTTCGCCGCCTGCTTCTGTATCTCTGCCATGAGCTTCATCGAATCTACGGCCTCTATCATGCTGATATATGGAGCTATATACTTGACCTTGTTGGTCTGCAGGTGGCCTATGAAATGCCAGCAGATGTCTTTCGGCATCACCTCCACCTTGCGTTGCAGTTCCTGCACATGGCTTTCGCCGAAGATGCGTTGTCCCTCGTCGTATGCTGCCTGCAGGTATTCAGCAGGGTGATACTTGCTGATGGCCACGAGTCTCACGTGCTCTGGCAGAGTGGCTAATACCTCCTGCAGGTTTTTCTTCACGTCGTAATCCAACATCATGTATCCTCCCCGTCGGTTATTGCTGTTCGTATTCGGGCTTGTCGTCCTTTTCCTTCTTCTTGTATTCAAACACGTCCATCAGCGTGGTCTCGTTGACGGCTGAAACGACATAGTCCACCATCGACTGCGACATCACCTCGTCGATGCTCTTCACGGCGCCGTTCATCGAGCCTGCGTTGAACAGGTAGTTCACTGTCGATTTCTTCTCTTTCTGTGTCTTCTCGTCGAGTGTGATGAAGGCGAGTTTCGCCTTGTACCACTTGTCGGCAGAGTCGCTGTCGGCGAAGAACACCTCGGCGTATGGTGCAATCTTGATGTCCATGATCTCAAATTCGCCGCTGACGTACGACGACATTTCCTCGGTGATACGTTCTTCTGCTTCGCTGAATGAAAGTGCGTCAACCACGTAGTTCTCCGACACTTTCTTCTGCATTCCGTCTTCCATGGTCTTTTCGTAACGGATTCGGCATTCAAACCAAATAGCTGTTCTACTTCTCATTGTCTTTCTTTTTCTTTCTTTATTTGTTTATTTACTGTTTTATTTCCTTTTTCTTCATGTTGCTCACCCTGTCGATAATCTCCTGGGCTATGCGTTGGCTCTTCGACATGGGCATGGCCGTCTGGCTTGCTATCTTCTCCTGCACCTCGTTCAGTTCCGAGATAGCCTTTTGGCTCGAAGCGGAGAATTTGCTTTGCGACGAGTTCATCACCCCGGCGTTATACACCTTCGAGAGTATTCTGTCGGCTTCCTTTTCAAATCGTTTTCGGAATATGTCCTCCGCTTTCTTCTGGTAGGCCTCCATCTTTTTCTTTTGCGCCTCGGTCAGCGCGCCCGACGAGTCGGTGGGCAGTATTCCTAATTCTGTCGTCGGGTCGATGCCCTCGTCGAGGAAGTCCTCTGTCTTAGGCTGCGGTGCGGGCTTGATATATTCCATCTCGTTTTGTTCGGGCACGATGCTGAAATACGCGCCGACGATGATGGCGGTAGTGGCGGCTGCTGTGAGCAGCGTTACGGCCTGTCGTCTGAAGGCGGCGAGTCTTTTCAGGGCTTTCTCCATGTTCCTTACCGAGTCGTAGCGGTCTTCGGGCAGTTCGCGTGTAGCCTTCTTCACCACTTTCTTCACTGGCATCGGCATCGATCCCGTGGAGTAGAGATACTCTATCAGCTTTCCTATCGAATACACGTCGCATCGCTCGTCGATGGTGCCGTGAGCCAACACTTCAGGCGCCACATAGCTGGCGAGGTCGCCGTAGAGCTCCTCTTGGTTTTCTATGTTCTGATAGAACGAGCCGTGGTTCAGCAGCATCAGCCTGCCGTCGCCGCGTCGTATCAGTATGTTCTCCGGCGCGAAACACGTGTGATAGATGCCGTTGGCGTGCAGCTCCTTGGCTGCCTCGAAAGTCTGCGAAATGATGTCTTTGAGAAAGTCGTTGCGCGCCACCATCGACGGCGTGTCAAACAGCATCTGAGCCAGCGTGACAAACACGCCTCTTTCGGCCACGAGCGTCTTTTTCGTCTTTCCCTTAACGTCGTCGCCGCCTGGCATATATCTTATCTGATGGTTGGCCTTTATCTCCTTGTGTGCCTCGTGTTCCTTCCTGAGGTCTTCTTCAAAGAGGATGTTGTCGGTGAGTTCGTCCCTGATGTCAATCACGTTCACAAAGCGTGCTCCGGCGTTTCTTTTCGTGAAACAGCCGAGCAAGGTATGGCAAAGTTTATTTTCTCCCGCGTCGCGCTTCGATAAGAGTTCGTCGTAATTCATTGTCTGTAGTCCTTTCGAGTTAAAGTTTGGCAAAAGTAATTCTTTTTGTTGAAAAGAGCGAAGAGATTGCGCAAAAATATGTTAATTCCCATGATTTAGGTAATAAAATAGTTTTATTTCGAATTTTTTTTATTTCAGTTTGCCGTTTTCCAATTAATAATAGTACCTTTGCAGTCGAAAATTAATTTTTTTGTAGAATCATGCCGGAAATATCTGTTCGCGGACACGAGATGCCCGAGTCGCCTATACGCAAGCTCGCACCTCTTGCTGCCGCTGCAAAGAAGCGTGGGACGAAGGTCTATCACCTCAACATCGGCCAGCCCGATCTGCCCACACCACAAGTTGCTCTCGATGCCCTGAAGCGTATCGACCGCAACATTCTCGAATATTCGCCTTCCCAGGGTATCCAGAGCTACCGTGAGAAGCTCGTGAGCTATTACCGTCGTTACGACATCAATGTCGATGCCGACGACATCATCATCACCTCGGGAGGAAGCGAGGCGGTGCTCTTCGCCTTTATGTCGTGTCTTAACCCAGGCGACGAGATTATCGTCCCCGAGCCAGCCTACGCCAACTACATGGCGTTTGCCATCTCCGCGGGCGCGCGCATACGTACCATAGCTACTACTATAGAGGAAGGCTTCTCGCTGCCAAAGGTGGAGAAGTTTGAGGAGCTCATCAACGACCGCACACGTGCCATCATGATCTGCAATCCCAACAACCCCACGGGCTATCTCTACACACGCCGCGAGATGAACCAGATACGCGACCTCGTGAAGAAGTACGACCTTTACCTCTTCTCCGACGAGGTCTATCGCGAATATATCTACACCGGTTCGCCGTATATCAGCGCGTGCCATCTCGAAGGCATCCAGCAGAATGTCATCCTCATCGACTCCGTGTCGAAGCGCTATTCCGAGTGCGGCATCCGCATCGGCGCCCTCATCACCAAGAACGAGGCCGTGCGCAAGGCGGTGATGAAGTTCTGCCAGGCGCGTCTCTCGCCGCCGCTCATAGGCCAGCTTGTAGCCGAGGCGTCGCTCGACACGCCCGAGGAGTACCTGCGTGACGTGTATGACGAGTATGTGGAGCGCCGCAAGTGTCTCATCGACGGACTCAACCGCATCCCCGGTGTCTATTCGCCCATCCCCATGGGAGCGTTCTACACCGTGGCGAAGTTGCCCGTTGACGATAGCGAGAAGTTCTGCCGCTGGTGTCTGTCGGAGTTCGAATACGAGGGCGAGACCGTGATGATGGCTCCCGCCTCAGGCTTCTACACCACTCCTGGCGCTGGCCACAACCAGGTGCGTATAGCCTACGTCCTGAAGAAAGAAGACCTCTCCCGCGCCCTCGTGGTGCTGCAGAAAGCCCTCGAGGCTTATCCTGGCAGGGTGGAGGAGTGAGATTTACTTGGGGAGTTAAAGAAGAATGAGGCATTCCATACCTCCAATACTTCTGTAAAAGAACAACAATACATTGAACCTTTCATATTTCATAGCACGCCGCATATATAGCGACAAGGGCGATGGCCGCAAGGTGAGCCGCCCGGCCATACATATAGCCACGGCAGGAGTGGCCATCGGCCTCGCCATCATGATCATCACCGTCTCGGTGGTGATGGGATTTAAGCATACCATACGCGACAAGGTGGTAGGCTTCGGCTGCCATATTCAGGTAGCCAACTTCCTCGCCATGCAGAGCACCGACAACTATCCCATCTGCATCGACGACAGCACCATGCGCGCCATGAGCCGCATCGACGGCATCAGCCATGTGCAGCGCTATGCCGTGGCACAAGGCATACTCAAGACCGACGACGACTTCCTCGGCATCGCCTTCAAGGGCGTGGCAAAGGAATATGAATGGGACTTCATACGCGACCATCTCGTCGCTGGCTCCATACCGCAGTTCTCCGACACCGCATCGACCAACGCCATCCTCATCTCCACCAATACCGCCTCCACGCTCAAACTCAAACAGGGCGACCGCATCTACGGCTATTTCGTCGGGACACAAGGCGTGCGCACACGCCGCTTCACCGTGGCAGGCATCTACGAGACCAACATGAGCCAGTTCGACAACACGCTCTGCTTCACCGACCTCTACACCACCTGCAAGGTCAACGGATGGAAAGAAGGACAGTGCTCGGGAGCCGAACTCACCGTCAGCGACTTCACCCGCCTCGACGCCACCGCGCAAAACGTGGTGGAGAAAGTCAACCGCCACACCGACCGCTATGGCGACACCATGGTCTCGCAGACCATCTACGACGCCTATCCGCAGATCTTCTCATGGCTCTCGCTGCTCGACATCAACGTGTGGATCATCCTCGTGCTGATGATCTGCGTGGCAGGATTCACCATGATTTCCGGACTGCTCATCATCATCCTCGAACGCACACAGATGATAGGCACACTGAAAGCCCTCGGCGCGCCTAACGCCACCATACGCCACACGTTCCTCTGGTTTGCCGTCTTCGTCATCGGCCGCGGCATGCTCTTCGGCGACATCGCCGCAGCAGCACTCATCATCTTGCAGCAGACCACGGGCATCGTCAGCCTCGACCCCGCCACCTACTACGTGTCCGAAGCACCCATGGAGGTCCATCTGCCTGCCTTCGCCGCGCTCAACGCCGTCACGCTCGTCGTCAGCGTGCTCATCCTCATCGCCCCAAGCTATCTCATCTCGCATATCTCTCCGTCGAAATCCATGAGATACGAGTAGGTCTGCTACAAGCACTTCACCGATTATATCCCCAAAACCACCACTTATACCCCAAAAAACGCTGATTATGCCTCAAAAATAGTCATAATCGGAAAAAACGTAGGCATAACATAAAGTTTTTGCACAAAAAGTTTTGGAATGTGCAGAAAAACGATTATCTTTGCACAAAATTTCAAAAATTGTGCAATGAATACATTTCGCAGCTTCAATTCATATATAGAACGAAGTATAATAGACAACTGGAATCTCGATGCCCTTACCGACTATAAGGGCATCACGCTGCAGTATCACGACGTGGCGCGAAAGATAGAGAAACTCCACATCCTCTTTGAATATTCAGGCGTGAAGCCCGGCGACAAGATCGGACTCTGCGGACGCAACTCCTCGCACTGGGCGGTGGCATTCTTCGCCACACTCACCTACGGCGCCGTCGCCGTGCCCATACAAAACGAGTTCAAGCCCGAGCAGATATACAACATCGTCAACCACAGCGAGTCGAAACTCCTCTTTGTGGGCGACTACGTGGCCAAGGAGATCAACCCCGCAGAGATGCCGTCACTCGAAGGCATAATCAACATCCCCGACTATTCGCTCATGCTCTCGCGCACCGACGACCTCACCTACGCGCGCGAACATCTCAACGAAATATTCGGCCGCCGCTTCCCACGCTGCTTCCGGGCCGACGACGTCCACTATCACGAGGATCAGGCAGAAGAGCTCGCCGTCATCAACTACACCAGCGGCACCACAGGCTTCTCAAAGGGCGTCATGCTGCCCTACCGCGCCCTGTGGGGCAATCTCGACGGACTGCTCGACACCATGGGGACGCATATCAAAAACGGCAGCAGCATACTCAGCATCCTGCCCATGGCACACATGTACGGCATGCTCGTGGAGTTTATCTTCCCCTTCGTCCATGGCTGCCATCTCTTCTTCCTCACCCGACTGCCCTCGCCAGCCATCATTGCACAAGCCTTCGCCGAGGTCCATCCCTCCATTGTCATCTCCGTGCCACTCGTGGTCGATAAGATCATACGCAAGCACGTCTTCCCGCGCATCCAGAACAACAAAGTCAGGCTGCTGTGGAACATGCCCGTCATCAACAAGAAAGTCAAGGAGCGCATCTGCCAGCTCGTCATGGAGGTCTTCGGCGGCAACGCCTATCAGGTCATGACCGGCGGCGCGGCACTCAATCAAGAGATAGAACAGTTTCTGAAGTCCATCGACTTCCCCATCACCTCGGGCTACGGAGCCACCGAGTGCGCTCCGCTCATCACCTATAGCGACTGGCACCAGTTCGTGCCAGGCAGCTGCGGCACACCCGTCAAGCACATGGAGGTGAAGATACTCAGCCCCGACCCCGCACGCATCCCCGGCGAGATCGTGGCGCGTGGCGTCAACGTCATGCTCGGCTACTACAAAAACCCCGAGGCCACGGCCGAGGTGCTCGACGCCGACGGATGGTATCACACCGGCGACCTCGCCACCATGAGCGCCGACGGACATGTGTTCATCCGCGGACGCATCAAAAACATGCTCCTCGGAGCCAACGGACAGAACGTCTATCCCGAGGAGATAGAAGACAAACTCAACAATATGGCCATGGTCAGCGAGAGCCTTATCCTACAGCGTGGCGACAAGTTTGTAGCCCTCGTCGTGCCCGACAAGGAAGAGGCGCAGACCATGAACTTCACCACCGACGACATCGTCAGCGTCATGGAGCAAAACCGCAAGGAACTCAACCTCCAGCTGCCGCCCTTCTGCCAGCTCTCCGCCATAGAGATACACGAGGAAGACTTTGCCAAGACCCCAAAGAAGAGCATCAAACGCTACCTCTATAAATAGAGCCCCAAAGCAATACACATACAAACCCACTCATCATATGGAATCATTCAACGCTATCATCGAGAAAAGCATCTTCGACAACTGGGACCGCGACGCCCTCACCGACTATAAGGGCATCACCCTGCAGTACCACGACGTGGCGCGAAAGATAGAGAAACTCCACATCCTCTTCGAGAACGGAGGCGTTGAGCGAGGCGACAAGATCGCCCTCTGCGGACGCAACAGCGCACACTGGGCAGTGGCATTCCTCGCCACTCTCACCTATGGAGCCATCGCCGTGCCAGTGCTCCACGAGTTCACAGCCGAACAGATCCATAACATCGTCAACCACAGCGAGGCGAAGTTCCTCTTCGTGGGAGATGTCGTGGCCACACAGGTCGATCCCGTGAAGATGCCAGGACTGGAAGGCATCATCAACATACCCGACTACTCGCTCCGCCTCTCGCGCACCGACAAGCTCACCTACGCCCGCGAACACCTCAACGAGATGTTCGGACGCAAATACCCCAAGTATTTCCGCCGACAGCACGTAGCCTACTACAAGGAACAGAGCCCCGACGAACTCGCACTCATCAACTACACCTCGGGCACCACAGGCTTCTCCAAGGGCGTCATGATACCATACCGCGCCCTCTGGGGCAACTACGACTTCGCCGAGCACGTGTTAGGCAACGTGGTGAAACAGGGCGACAGCGTCATCAGCATCCTGCCCATGGCACACATGTATGGCATGGCGTTCGAGTTCATCTTCGAGTTCCTGCACGGCTGCCATATCTACTACCTCACGCGCATCCCCTCGCCAGCCATCATCGCACAGGCGTTCACCGACATCCGCCCGGCCATCATCATCGCCGTGCCACTCATCATCGAGAAGATCATCCGCAAGAGGGTGTTCCCCAAGCTCCAGAACAACACCATGCGCCTGCTCTGGAACATGCCCGTCATCAGCAAGAAGATACAACAGCGCGTATGCGAACAGGTGCGCAAGGCCTTCGGCGACCAGTTCTACGAGATCATCATCGGCGGAGCTGCCTTCAACCACGAGGTGGAACAGTTTCTCAAGGCCATCGGCTTCCCCTTCACCGTGGGCTACGGCGCCACCGAGTGCGCCCCCATCATCTGCTATTCCGACTGGCAGCACTTCGTGCCAGGCAGCTGCGGCAGGGCGGTCGTCCACATGGAAGTGAAGATCGACAGCCCCGACCCCGCACGCATCCCCGGCGAGATCCTCGCCCGCGGCACCAACGTCATGCTCGGCTACTACAAAAACCCCGAGGCCACGGCGCAGACCATCGACGCCGACGGCTGGTATCACACCGGCGACCTCGGCACCATGGATGCCGACGGCAATGTCTTCATCCGCGGCCGTTCGAAAAACATGCTCCTCGGCCCCAGCGGACAGAACATCTACCCCGAGGAGATTGAAGACAAGCTCAACTCCATGCAACTCGTCCTCGAGAGCGTCGTCGTACAGCGCGACACCAAGCTCGTGGCACTCGTCCATCCCGACATGGATGCCGCCACCGACCTCGGCATACGTCCCGATGCCCTTGCCCAGCTCATGGAGCAAAACCGCATACAGGTCAACGAGCAGCTCCCCGCCTACTGCAAACTCGCCGAAATAGAAATCCACAAAAACGAGTTTGAAAAGACTC
>SAMEA3663112__coassemble_43_pt1 | contig 49585 bp, 36 predicted proteins | sample SAMEA3663112__metabat2_high_PE_013 | metagenome-assembled genome bin SAMEA3663112 (sample SAMEA3663112) | pig gut metagenome | biome: pig gut; feature: pig-associated habitat; material: faeces | place: Denmark | collected 2012
TTTTCGAGTAATGCAGACGTGCGCACTCGGCTGAGAGTCTCCGGGGTCATCTGCAGGAGGTTGGCGATATATACCAATGGAGCACGCAGAACAAGCTGCGGCTGAAGTTTTACCAGTTTGGCATAGCGGTCTTGTGCCGACTCGAATCGCAGCATGTCGGCATGGATTTGGCTATCGATGAGCGACTCTTCGAGAATCTTTCTGTAGAGAATCTGTATGTTGACGCTTTTCATTGCCACTTGTTCGAGCAATACGCGTGGAATGGCATAAACCAAAGAGGGTTCGATTGCCATTATCTGTAGCCTTGTTGGTTCTTCTTTGAACAAACTCTCGATACACATCACGATATTGTTTTCTACAGCCATGTGTTCTGTAAGTTCCTTACCGTTTTTGTAGTAGAACTGTCTGAGCAGTCCCTTAGCTATCCAATAAATGTTTTCGCACACCTCTCCTTCTACCAAGATTTTCTCGTTCTTGGCGAATTTCATAGGTCGTAATATACTTTCAAGCACGTCGAGCTCGTCGTGAGTCATTGTGCTGTATCGTCTTGCCAATTCTCTTGCCACATCTCTTGTGGTGAACAATAAGTTTGCCATAGGTTTTATTTCCTCCTCAAATTTAGGTAAATAATATATATAATGTTGATAATAATTCTCTTGTGACAGATAGAGAGCAGACTTAGTCGAGCTTGAGTACGGCGAGGAAGGCCTTTTGCGGCACTTCTACATTGCCAATCTGCTTCATTCTCTTCTTGCCTTTCTTTTGTTTTTCAAGTAGCTTGCGCTTACGGCTGACATCACCGCCATAGCATTTCGCCGTCACGTCTTTTCTCACGCATTTGATGGTCTCGCGTGCTATGATTTTCGCTCCGATAGCAGCTTGGATGGCGATGTCGAACTGCTGACGCGGGATGAGTTCCTTGAGTTTCTCGCACATGCGCCTACCGAAGGTGACTGCATTGTCTTGGTGTGTCAGTGTGGAGAGAGCATCCACGGGTTCGCCGTTGAGCAGGATGTCGAGCTTTGCCAGTTTTGAAGGGCGGAAGCAATCGACGTGGTAGTCGAACGAGGCGTATCCTTTGGATATGCTTTTCAGTTTGTCGTAGAAGTCGATGACTATTTCACCGAGAGGCAGCATAAAGTGTAGTTCCACGCGGTTGCCGCTGACATACTGCTGGTCGATAAGTTCTCCGCGCTTGTCAAGACATAGCGTCATGATAGGACCGATATAGTCGGTTGCGGTGATTATTGTTGCTCTGATATAAGGTTCCTCGATATGGTCTATCATGGTCTGTTCGGGCAGTCCCGATGGGTTGTGTACCTCCTTGACGTTGCCCTGTTTGTCGTAGCACATGTATGACACGTTAGGTACGGTGGTGATGACATCCATATTAAACTCACGGTCGAGTCGTTCCTGTACGATCTCCATGTGCAGAAGTCCGAGGAAACCGCAACGGAAGCCGAACCCGAGAGCTATCGACGACTCTGGCTGGAACGTGAGCGAGGCGTCGTTGAGCTGTAGTTTCTCGAGCGAGGCGCGCAGGTTCTCGTATTCAGACGGGTCGATAGGATATACACCGGCAAATACCATTGGCTTTACCTCTTGGAAGCCCGATATGGCCTTGTCGCACGGACGAGCCACGTGTGTGATGGTGTCGCCCACCTTCACCTCCTTACTGTCCTTGATGCCGCTGATGATATATCCCACGTTGCCGGTAGATAGTTCTTTTCTTGGCAGCATGTCCATCTTCAGCACGCCCACCTCGTCGGCCACGTATTCCATGCCGGTATTGAAGAATTTCACCTTGTCGCCTTGTCGTATGGTTCCGTTCTCGATTTTGAAGTATGCGATGATGCCTCTGAAGGAGTTGAACACCGAGTCGAAGATGAGAGCCTGCAGCGGTTTGTCCTTGTCGCCTTCGGGATGTGGTATTCGGTTGACAACGGCGTTGAGTATCTCCTCTACTCCTTCACCGGTCTTTCCGCTTGCCCTGATTATCTCGCTTCGGTCGCATCCTATGAGGTCGATGATTTCGTCTTCCACCTCGTCGGGCATGGCGCTGGGCATGTCGATCTTGTTTATGACGGGGATAATCTCCAGATTATGGTCGATTGCCATGTAGAGGTTGGAGATGGTCTGTGCTTGTACGCCTTGTGTGGCATCCACCACGAGCAGTGCTCCCTCGCACGCGGCAATACTTCTTGACACCTCGTATGAGAAATCCACATGCCCCGGGGTGTCTATAAGGTTGAGTGTATATTTTGTACCATTATGTAGGTATTCCATTTGTATGGCATGGCTCTTGATTGTGATGCCTCTCTCTTTTTCGAGGTCCATATCGTCAAGCATCTGTCCTTCGGTTACTTTTATCGTGTTGGTATGTTCCAACAGACGGTCGGCCAAGGTCGATTTGCCATGGTCTATATGGGCTATGATGCAAAAGTTTCTTGTATTCTCCATTTGTTGTAGCTTTTGAAGTGCAAAATTACTGTAATTTATTCATTCTACAAAATTTTTTATTGACTAATTCGGTAGTTGGTGTTAAAATGGACCATTTTGGGCGGTTAAAAATATTTAAATAGGTGTTTTTTTGTATATGAATGCTTGATTTTTGTCAATAATCTGCTTCCTTCCTATTTTATATTTGAAAAAAAGAGAGTAATTTTGCAGTCGGAAATAAACAAAAACAATTATCATAGAAGGATGAAAAAAACATTATCATGCATGATGGCTGCAATGCTGATTGCCGTGTCATGTCAAGAGTCGCTTGAAGACCGTTGTGCGCGTGAGGCGAAGGAATATAACGACAAGAAGTGTCCGGCGAAGGTACTCGATGGTGTGACCATAGACAGTCTCGTCTTTGACCGTTCCACCCATACGCTCAATTATTACTATACGTTTAGCGGTATGTCTGACAATAAGGAGATGATGTCAAAAATCAATCCGAGGAAAATTCTTGTCGATGAGTTGCGTAACTCCACAAAGGTGCAGGCATACAAGGAAGCCGGCTATAACTTCCATTATATCTACTTCTCTGCTTCTACAAGGGAGAAACTTGCAGATATATTGGTGACTGAGAAAGATTACAAATAGGAGTTAAGGATTCTCTTCCTTAACTCCTATTACTATACTTATTCAGCTGGTTTCATATTAGTGTAAACGCTCTGCACGTCGTCGTCATCCTCGAGCAGGTCAACCATCTTCTCGATAGTCTCGCGTTGCTCTTGGGTCACTTCCTTCAGATCGTTAGGTATGCGTGTGAACTCGGCGCCAGTCACTTCGAAGCCATTGCCTTCGAGATATTTCTGAATCTCGCTGAAGCTTGTAGGTTCGCCGTAGATGGTGATCTCGCCGCTCTCCTCGTCGGTATCATACTCGTCGTCAACACCGAGGTCGATGAGTTCGAGTATCAGTTCGTCCATGTCGAGGTCGTCCTTCTTCTTAAATGTGAACACACACTTGTGGTCGAAAAGGAAAGAGAGCGAGCCCTGTGTACCCATGTTGCCTGAGAACTTGTTGAAGACTGCACGCACGTTAGCCACGGTGCGTGTGCCGTTATCGGTGGCTGCATCCACGAAGATTGCCACTCCGTGAGGTCCGTAGCCCTCGTATGTCACTTCTTTGTAGTCTTTCTGGTCCTTGCCCATGGCGTTCTTTATGGCACGCTCAACGTTGGCATTAGGCATGTTTTCGCGCTTAGCTGTCTGTATGACAGCGCGCAGGTGTGGGTTGGTGTCGGGGTCAGGTCCTCCAGCTTTCACTGCTATGGCAATCTGTTTGCCGATTTTGGTAAACGTACGGGCCATGTGTCCCCATCTCTTCAGCTTTGCTGCTTTACGATATTCAAATGCTCTTCCCATTGGATTAATATTTTTTTTGTTTATAACTTTCTTATTCTCTATGACATTATCTCAGTTCTGCACCGAGCTTATTCTTTAGATTTGTGGTGAGTTTACTCATGATAGCTTCTATCTGCTTGTCGTTGAGCGTCTTTGTCTCGTCTTGTAGTATGAAGTTGACTGCATAGCTCTTCTTGCCTTCAGGCAGGTTTTTACCTTCATAGACGTCAAACAGTTCCACGCTCTTGAGAAGTTTTTTCTCTGTTTGTCGTGCTATCTGTTCGATATCGGCAAATTCCACCTTCTCATCTACGAGCAGTGCAAGGTCGCGGCTAACGGCAGGGTATTTGCTGATTTCAGAATACAGCACCTCGTTTTTGCGTACCGCCTTCATCAGCAGTGTCCAGTTGAGTTCGGCATAATATACGGGGCGGTCGATGTCAGCAGCCTTCAGCACCTTCTTTGAGAGGATACCCATTTCGATAAGTTTCTTTCCTCCGCGGTTTTCGATGGTGAGTCCGGCAGCGAAGACGTCGTTGTCGCTCTTCATGCGTACTGTAGCGGCAGGGTTGAGACCAATACGGCTGAGAATGTTCTCAACGTAAGCCATTAGCTCATAGAAGGAGCTGTCCTCGTCGGCATGTGCCCAAGAGCCTTCCACGCGTTTTCCGGTAAGCCAGAGAGCAAGATGGTTCTGCTCAAGGTATGCGTCCATTGGGTTCTCGTCGTTCTGTCGTTCGGGGGCAAAGTGATATACGTTGCCGAATTCGAAGAAGCGGAGATTGCCATTCTTTCGCTTAGCGTTATGCTCGATGCTTTCAAGACCTCCAAAGAGGAGTGTCTGTCGCATGACGCTAAGGTCGGAGCTAAGCGGGTTCATGATCTTCACTGAGTTGTCGGCAGGCCAGGCGTTATGATTGTCATAGTAGGCGCCGCGTGTCAGCGAGTTGTTGAGAATCTCGTTGAATCCGCTTCCAACGAGTTGTTCGCTTACGATGTTGGTCATCTTGTGTTTCTTGTCCTCCTCGCCCTTTATGACGAGACAGCTCTTCAGCTGAGTAGGTATCTCCACATTATTATATCCATAGATGCGCAGGATATCTTCCACCACGTCGCATGGACGGGTCACGTCAACTCGATATGCCGGCACATCGATATTGATGCCTTTGTCGTCTTCGGCCGTGATCTTCATCTCGAGCGACTCGCAGATACTCTTGATAGTCTCTGGCTCGATAGTCTTGCCGACGAGAGTGTGTACATAGTCGTAGTCGAGACGTACCTTTGCGTCTTCTATGGGGTTAGGATAAACGTCGCAAATCTCCATGGCTACCTTACCGCCAGCCAGTTGTTTGCAGAGGATGGCTGCCTGTTTGAGGGCATAGATGGTGGCGTTTGGATCTACTCCCCGCTCGAAACGGAATGAGGAGTCTGTGCTGAGGCCATGTCGGCGTGCACTCTTTCTAATCCATGTGGGATGGAAATAGGCGCTCTCCAAGACCACATCGCGTGTGGTGTCGTATGTGCCGCTACCTTTGCCACCAAAGATGCCGGCGATGCACATCGGTTCTTCAGCGTTGCAGATGCTCAGGTCATGCTCGCCAAGGGTGTGTTCCACGCCATCGAGGGTTACAAACTTTGTTCCCTCAGGCTGGGTACGCACCACGATCTTCTTGCCAGTCACCATGTCGGCGTCAAAGCAGTGCATGGGTTGGCCGTAAGCCATCATTATGTAATTGGTGATATCTACGATGTTGTTGATGGGACGGAGACCGATGACGCGCAGTTTGTTTTGCAGCCATTCAGGACTCTCCTTAACCTCGCAGTCCTTGATGCTTACGCAGGCATAACGCTTACAAGCATCGGTGTTCTGTATCTCTACTTCTATGGGCAGGTCGTTACACTCAACGGCAAACTCGCTACAGTCGGGGCGATGCAGGGTTGTCTCATAGCCATTGCTATTCAGCCACGCGTAAAGGTCGCGTGCGACACCCCAGTGTGAAAGAGCGTCAGAGCGGTTGGCTGTGATGTCAACTTCAATGAGCCAGTCGCTTTCGAGATTATAATATTCGGCAGCAGGCATGCCTACTTGGGCATCGTCTGGCAGCACGATGATTCCATCATGGCTGGTACCCACGCCAATCTCGTCTTCGGCACAGATCATACCGCAGCTCTCCACTCCACGAAGTTTAGATTTTTTGATAACAAATTCTTTGTCGCCATCGTAGAGAACGCAACCCAAGTCAGCGACAATCACTTTCTGTCCTGCTGCAACGTTAGGTGCACCGCATACGATTTGTGAAGGATTTTCATGTCCTAAATCCACAGTGGTGACATGCAAGTGGTCGGAGTTTGGGTGTACGTCGCAAGTGAGAACCTTTCCGACGTATAATCCCTTGAGACCGCCTTTAATACTTTGCACTTCCTCGAGTGCATCCACTTCGAGTCCTGTTGATGTCAGAGCATCACACACTTCTTGTGGTGAAAGGTTGAAGTCAACGTATTCTTTCAACCATTTGTATGAAATATTCATTATATATTATATTTATGTCTTCAATTTTCGGCGCAAAATTAATAATTTTTCGTCATTTATGCAAATTTTTTGCCCCTTATCTTTTAGTTATTTGGAAGTTTCGTTCTCCCATTGTTCCCATTCTTTCATAGCTTCCTTCCAGTCGGTTGCGCCGTTTTCGAGCGCTTCTTTTTCCTTTTCGGCTTCGTCACGTGCCTTGTCGCGTGCTCTTTTTTCCTTCATTGCTGCTATTGTGGCATCGTCGAGAATCTGTATGGCACCTCTGTTAATAGCCTCCATGAGTTCGGTGTCGCCGAAAGCCTTTCCCTGGACGTTGAAGTCAGAGATGTTGAATTCGAAGTTGACTCTTAGTTGATGTCTTATCTGTTTCTGTTGGAAGCGAGTGCCAGCATTTTTTTTTCTTAGCAACATCGCTATAATGTCTATCTCATGTCGTGAGAACTTGTTTCTTCCCATTATACTTTATGTTTTGGAGTTAATGATGATTATTATTACAGGATTTTCCTGATTCCCCGTGATTATTCACAAGAATCCGTCAGTCGAGCAGTTGTTGTGGGGAGGAGATTAGAGTTGTGGCCCCTTGGGCTTGGAGGAAGTCGCGGTCGCGGAATCCCCATAATACACTTACGCACGGTATTCCGGCGTTGCGTGCTGTTGCAATATCCACATCGCTGTCGCCAATATATACCGCCCCAGCTTTGTCAGTGCCGAGTTGGCGTAACGCCTCGAAGACAGTATCGGGTGCAGGTTTTTTCATAATGCCTTCACGCTCACCTATTGCCACCTCTACCGTGTCGGGGAAGAAGTGGTGGCAGAGCTGTTGAGTGGCAGAGTAGAACTTGTTGCTTACTACGGCAATGCGTTTCCCTCTTCTCCTCAGTTCTCGTAACATGTCTTCGACGTGTGGGTAAGGTCTGGTATTGTCGAGCGAATGTAATGAATAGTGCTGGCGGAAGGTGGCAAGAGTGTCTTCAAAGAGAGGATTGTTCTCCCCGCCGGGAACAGCTCTTTCCATGAGTTTTCTTACTCCATTGCCAACAAAACGGCGAATGTCGTCGGTAGAATGCCTGGGCATACCATGGGCGGCCAGTGCATAGTTTGTGCTTGCGGCAAGGTCGTCGAGAGTGGCGAGAAGAGTGCCGTCAAGATCGAATATGTATGTGTCGTATTGAGTCATCGTCTGCTTCTTGTTATCATGGTCTTTATCTTACTGTTATATCGTGTTTGTTCCATTAGTTGTTCAATGGAGAGGTGCATGCGGTATTTCCAGCGGTTATAGCTGTCTCCAGGAGTGTTGATTCGTTCACCGCGGATGTTTTTTGCCCTTAGTTCGCCATCTATGGCGAGCCAGTCTTGCAGCGACAAGATACACATCATCGACGGAGAATAGAGATGTCGCGCAACGATTTCCTCGGCCAGAACGGTAGTGAGTTGTTCAGGAGCGCGTCCCTCCTTCTGCATCATGTCTGAATAATAGTGTTGCGCTTTCTGTTGGTTGTCTTGCCACCATAGGCGCATTGGAGCCATATCGTGTGTGGAAATCGTCGTTACGCTAAGGTAAGGGTTTGCCTCAAGGTGGGCGAATTCTGTATCATCGTTTTTCGGCATGGTCTGTATCTCCAGTGTTGGTATTCGCAGTTGTTCGAGCACATTGCCCACGCATGAAGGGTTGTGTCCGAGGTCTTCTGCACACGCAAGGATGTCGCAACCGTTGAATATCATCGAAAGCCTTCTGCGTCCTACGAGTTCCCAAAGAGCCTTGTGTCGTTCGAAATAGTAGTTGTTATATAGTCTCATGAAGGCATCACGGTCTTCGCCGCTGAGCATTTGGTATGCCGTGGTTGAAAAAGCGTTGACACGTGGGTGGAACATCATATCGTTGTATCTGTCTGGTACGAAGAGCACGTTGGCTGCAAGTCGGCAAAGTCCGTCACGTATCCAGATGCTATTTTCGTCGCCTCTTCCTCCGAAGAGCTCGTGAATCTTCTTCTGCGACGAGCATTCAGGCTTAAGAGCGTAAAGGTCATAGTCTTTACGGACGAGGAATTTCTCCCTGACATAGTTAGCATGAATGCCGAAGATGCGGTTTATTATCGCGTCGTTGATGATGGGATTAGTATAGCTGTCGCGATGGAATGACAGACCGTAATAGCCCATCTCGTTTTCGTTCATAGGTAATGAAGGCGCGAAGTGGCCCTTCAGTCCGTCAGTGTTCTCATCAGGAATCTCCCATATACGGAAAAATCCCAGTACATGGTCGATACGTAAGGCACCGAAGTACTGCCGTGCCACCTTTAGCCGCTGGTGCCACCACTTATAGTGTTCGGCTTCGATAGCGTCCCAGTTGTATGTTGGGAATCCCCAGTTCTGTCCTGTCCGGTTGATATTGTCGGGCATAGTTCCTGCATGGAAGTCTTTGTTGAACAGAGAAGGGTTGGCCCACATCTCGGCACTGTCGCGGCTTACGCCTACGGGCATGTCGCCCATGATGGTGATGCCGATGCTTGCAGCATATTCGGCTGCATTTTTCAGTTGGGTGTGCAGAAGATATTGGCAGTAGCTGACGAGGCGTCCCTCGTCGGTTTCGAAGATTGCCTTTGCCTTTTTCCTGTCATAGTCTGCATCGTCGTTCCAGTCGCTGAAGCGGGCGGTGTTGTAGCGGTCGCGTAGAATGGTGAATGCTACATACGGTATGAGCCAATGGCTGTTTTCATCTTCGAAGTGTCTGAACATCTCGTCTTTCTCTATCTCGTTTTTGTTTTGATAGAAGAAAGTCTCAAGATACTCATGTTTCACCTTTTCCACTGCTTCATAGTCGGTGTGGTCGAGCGAGTTTAGTTCAGTGCGCCTGCGGTTGTAGTCGGTCATGTCTGTAGCATCAGCGAGTTTTCCTACTTGTTCGAGGTCGAGGTATTGTGGATGTAAGGCGTTGACGCTTATGATGTTGTAAGGATAAGAATCCTGCCAGTTGTGTTGCATGGTCGTGTCGTTGACAGGCAGTATTTGCATTACCTTCATTCCGGTTATGGCCATCCAGTCGGCAAAGCGTTTGATGTCGCCGAAGTCGCCCACTCCGCATGAGTGTTCGCTACGCAACGAGAATACGGGGATTGCGACTCCAGCCACTCTCCATGTGTCTTCGGCGATGCGCAGGGTCCCATTGTCGAGCACCTGTACCTCCCCGTCGCGCATTTTCTCAACGCCGACATGCCGGTTGTCGCCTCCCTCCCATTCTACCAGATTGTGAGTCTTTTCGTCGATGACCACATATTTGTATTCCACCTCAGGCAATAAGGCATCGGCGTTGACTGAAAGAGTCCAGACCGTACGGCCGCAGTATATCATCTTGAGGTATCGTGACTGGCTCCAACCTCCCAGCGAAGGATGGCTGCCGCAGATAGCCATTGCCTGTCCAGGCTTTAGCTGTGGGGCTGAGATTTTGAATATGAGCGTTTTTCGGTATATAGGCAACTTCTCAGGCCGTAACATTCCTCCTGCCACCGTCACCTTATCAGATGTTGTGATTACCGCCTTAGTGTAGAGGTGTGCGGTGAGAGGAATGTCTTTCCATGAGTCGTTGAGCAGGTAGTCGTGTGCATTGTCACAAGGAAGAGCACGTGTCACCATGGTCCACTCACGTCGTAGTATGGTGTTGTCGGTGCTTCTTACTTGGTACTCATAGTCAAACGAGGAGAACACTTTATGTCTTGACTCGATTACAGCCATTTCAGTCGTCCAGTGTTCACCATCATCGGTGACAAGCATTTGAGAGTATGTTTTCCTTACACCGTCAGAAGTGGTTATTCTTGCTTCCACCCATATGCTCTCTCCCCATTTGGTGCAGTATTGAATATTAAATCTGAGTTTCATCGTCTAAAATTTTGACCCAAAGGTACAATAATTTGCGGAGAAGACAAAATATTTTAGTTTTTTTTTTGTTGTTTCGCTAATAAATACTACCTTTGCAAAATAAAGAACCACTTATATGGTGAAAAATACAAGAAAAATAGAAGAAAGTATAAGACAATAATATGATAATACAATTTACCCCACAGGTATCAGAAATCCTTGCCTACGGAAAGGAAGAGGCGCAAAGACTCAGCACCCCATATGTAGGCCCGGAACATTTGTTGCTTGGCATTCTTAGACAGAATGGACAGGAGGTGTCGAGCGTATTCAGGAAGCTGAACATTGATGCTCAGAAGATAAAGAGAGACATCGAAGAACAGCTGGTACACGACGTGCAGCCAGAGGTGGAACAAGGGGAGAAAATGAATCTCTCTAACTCAGCAAATAATATTCTTAAGCTTGCCGTGCTTGAGGCAAGGATGCAACGCACAACCAAGGCCGACGTGAAGCACGTACTGCTCGGCATACTCCACGACAAGGGAGAAAACAAAGCTAGGAAAGTGCTCGAGAATAACAATATTGACTATGACATGCTAAGGAACGCCCTGCTGAATGACGGGAACAAACCTTTGGCAAGCGTTGGCATACCCGAAGAAGATTTTGACGACGATACGGAGGCTCGTGGGGGAAGAGAACCTCAGCGTGCCACCGAAACACAGGCTAAGAAACAGTCAAAGACACCGTTGCTCGACAACTTCGGCATCGACCTTACCGACGCTGCCGCTAAGGGAATGCTTGACCCCGTGGTGGGACGTGAGAACGAGATAACACGCGTAACGGAGATACTTGCAAGGAGAAAGAAGAACAATCCGGTGCTCATTGGAGAACCCGGCGTTGGAAAAAGCGCGATTGTGGAAGGACTGGCTCAGATGATAGCCAGTCATCGTACTTCACCTATTTTATATAATAAGAGGGTGATAAATCTCGACCTCACTGGACTTGTGGCTGGAACGAAATACCGCGGGCAGTTTGAGGAACGCATGAAAGCCTTGATGCGTGAGATAGAATCCAACAAGGACATCATCGTATTCATAGACGAGATACACACTCTTATCGGTGCCGGTTCTACACCAGGCAGCATGGATGCCGCCAATATCCTCAAGCCCTCGTTGGCAAGAGGAAAGATGCAGTGCATAGGTGCCACCACACTCGACGAGTACCGAAAGAGCATTGAGAAGGACGGAGCGTTGGAAAGACGATTCCAGAAAGTCATCGTAGAGCCGACCACTCGCGAACAGACGCTCGAGATACTCGGGAATATACGCGACAGGTATGAAGACCACCACTCGGTGTCATACACCGACGAAGCTATCAAGGCCTGCGTGGAGCTTACCGAAAGATACGTCACCGACCGTCATTTCCCCGACAAGGCAATAGACGCACTTGACGAGACGGGTGCACACATCCACGTGAGCCGCATTGCCATGTCGCCTGAGGTGATAGAGACTCAGAAGAATATCGATATCCTGATAAAGAAGAAGCAGGATGCCGTCAACTCGCAGGACTACGAACTGGCCGCCTCTTACCGCGACAGACAAGTGGCTGAAGAGCAAAAGCTTGAAGAGTTGAAGGCAAATGCCAATGATACAGGAAACAGTTCAAGAGTAATAGTAAACGAGGATGACGTAGCTGATGTGGTGTCACGTATCACTGGCATTCCTGTACAGAGAATGTGTGAGTCGGAAAACCAAAGGCTCAGGAACATGCCCTCATTCCTTAAACAGCAAGTGGTGGCTCAGGACGCTGCCATAGACAAGATGGTGAAGGCCATACAACGCAACCGTATAGGACTACGCGACCCTAACCGCCCCATTGGCGTGTTTATGTTCCTCGGTCCAACAGGAGTGGGAAAGACATATCTTGCCAAGCAACTGGCAGAATACATGTTTGGATCAAAAGATTCTCTCATACGTATCGACATGAGCGAATTTGGCGAGAGTTTTAATGTTTCGAGACTCGTCGGCGCCCCTCCAGGATATGTGGGCTTTGACGAGGGCGGACAACTGACGGAAAAGGTACGCCGTCGTCCCTACTCCATCGTTCTGCTCGACGAGATAGAGAAGGCGCATGCCAATGTGTTTAACATGTTGCTGCAAGTGCTCGACGAAGGACGACTTACTGACGGGACGGGCAGGCTTGTTGACTTCCGCAACACGGTAATCATCATGACCAGCAATGCCGGCACTCGTCAGCTTAAGGAGTTCCAGCACGGAGTGGGATTCAACGCTGCAGGGATGATAGGCGGAACAGCCGTTGACGACAAGGGCAAGGAGTATGCTCGCGGCATCATACAAAAGGCCCTCAGCAAGCAGTTTGCCCCCGAGTTCTTGAACCGTCTCGACGAGATTGTCACTTTCGACCAATTAGACCAAAATGCCATCCGCCAAATCGTGGAGATAGAGATAAAGCCACTGGTGAAGCGTGTGGAAGAGATGGGCTATCTAATAGAGATAACCGGAAAAGCGAAAGACCTCCTCGCGAAGAAGGGATACGACATACAGTTTGGAGCACGCCCGCTGAAACGTGCGCTTCAGAACTATGTGGAAGACTGCTTGTGTGAGATGATAATCTCCGACAAATTGAAGAAAGGCGACTCTATCACTATCGACAAGGCAGACAATGAAGACAAACTCACATTTAACGTAAATCATTAATAACAATAATGAGACTCAAAGCTTTCCTAACAATGGCTATGCTGTGCCTCACTACACATGTTATGGCAGAAAAAAAGAATGTCACAATAAAGATGCTGGCAACCAGCGATGTCCACGGATACTTCTTCCCGTACGACTTCATTGAACACAAGCCCATAAGAGGCTCGTTGGCACGCGTGAGCCGATACGTGAAGGACGTGAGAAAGGAGTACGGGAAAAACATGCTTCTCTTTGACAATGGTGACATCCTCCAAGGCCAACCCACTTGCTATTACAGTAACTTTGTACGTAAGGACAGTATCAACGCAGCTGCCCTGGCAGTCAATTACATGCAGTATGATGCACAGACAATAGGTAATCATGACGTGGAGACAGGCCATGACGTGTATGACAAGTGGATAAGCGAAGTGAACTGTCCAATGCTTGGGGCAAACGTTGTTGATACCGCTACAGGCGACACATATCTCAAACCGTATTCAGTCTTTGAACGTGAGGGAGTGAGGATAGCCGTCATTGGTATGATAACCCCAGCCATTCCCTATTGGCTACATGAGAAGTTGTGGCAAGGACTACGCTTTGAGGATATGGTGAGTGCATCGAGAAAATGGGTGAGACACGTAAAAGACGTTGAAAAAGCCGATGTCGTAGTGGGTCTTTTCCATAGTGGATGGGATGGAGGAATCACCACAGATAAATATTCAGAAGATGCCTCAATGGCTGTTGCCCAACAAGTTGACGGCTTCGACGTCATCTTCTATGGTCATGACCATAAGAGAGCCATACAGAACGTGGTGAACCATAACGGAAATAAGGTGGTGTGTATCGATCCAGGATGCAATGCTACGTCAGTTGCAGACGCCACATTGACGCTGACGCTTGAAGACGGAAAGGTGGTTTCGAAAAACATTGAGAGCAGCCTTATAGATGTCAGGGATATGGATATTGATGAGGGCTTTATGGAGTGTATGGAAGATGTCGTTAACGATGTGACACGATTCGTCAGCATCAAACTTGGCAGACTGACAAGAGCCATTCGTACGCGTGACTGTTTCTTCGGTAGTTCAGATCTTAACGACCTTATCCATGACATTCAACTCACCGTCACAGGTGCAGACATATCTATCAACGCTCCATTGACATTCAACTCTACCATTGAGGCAGGCGACGTAACGATAGCCGACATGTTCAAACTTTATAAGTATGAAAATGACCTATATGTGATGAAACTGCGTGGCCATGAGATACGAAAGCATCTTGAGATGAGTTACGACCAATGGGTGAATACCATGACCTCTCCCGCCGATCATATCATGCTGCTTAGTGACGATAATACGAGTACACGACCCGGATTCAAAAACTTAACGTTCAACTTTGATTCAGCCGCAGGTATAGACTATGAGGTGGATGTGACAAAACCTGACGGACAGAAGGTGAGCATACGACGTATGTCGAATGGCGAACCATTTGTTGAAAGCAAGTGGTATAGGGTGGCAATGAACAGCTATAGGGGAAATGGCGGAGGAGAACTGCTTACCAAAGGAGCGGGCATACCAGCTGAAGAACTCGAGAGCCGTATTATTTGGAAGAGCGAACACGACCAACGATATTATATCTTGAAGGAAATTCAACGTAGGAAAATTGTGACGCCTAAGGCATTCAACAACTGGAAGTTCGTACCAGAAGAGTGGACTCGTCCAGCCCTTGAGCGCGATCGCAAATTATTGTTTAATGAATGATGAAGAAGTATTATTTCGTTTTCTGTAAAGGTGACATCATGCTTGAGCGCCTTGAGGATGGCACATACACCATTCCATATCTTGAACAAGCACCAACGGAGATAAAGCCTTGGACCAATGTGATGAACATATCGCCACTCGGCGACAGGGATGTGAGGACATACCGTATAGACAACCCAGTGACCAACGACTCGCGCTATGAGATGTGTGGCTTGCGCCCCAGCTACTATAAACTCCCTTTTGAACTATATCTCAAGGCGGGCAAATGCCAGGAGATACTCTATTGGGACCAAAACACTCGATATTGTGGCGTCTGTGGTGCACCGATGAAGATGCATACCGACATCAGCAAGCGTTGTACAGAATGTGGCAAGGAGGTATGGCCTCAACTTGCTACAGCCATTATCGTACTTGTGCACCGAGGCGATGAGGTACTTCTCGTACATGCAAAGAACTTCCGAAGCAATTTCTTCGGACTCGTTGCAGGATTCGTGGAGACAGGAGAGACACTCGAAGAGGCTGTGCATCGAGAGGTAATGGAAGAAACTGGACTGACGATAGACAATATCCGTTATTTCGGTAGTCAACCATGGCCGTACCCTTGTGGACTCATGGTGGGTTTTGAAGCAGACTATGTTAGTGGCGAGATCAAACTGCAGCAAGAAGAATTGGCAGCGGGAGCTTGGTTTACAAAAGACAATCTTCCCACCATACCTGAGAAGCTCTCAATAGCACGAAAACTGATTGATTATTGGCTTGAGAAACAATAATTACACATTATATAATATAAAAAGGCGTTTTTTTTGATAAATAATGAAAATAAACGCTCAAATATTTGGTGGAATGAAAAAAAGTCAGTACCTTTGCACCCGCAAATGAGAGGAGGGCGCTTAGCTCAGCTGGTTTAGAGCATCTGCCTTACAAGCAGAGGGTCGGGGGTTCGAATCCCTCAGCGCCCACTAAGATAAACGGAAACGGGTGTTTTCCAGAGTGGCCAAATGGGGCAGACTGTAAATCTGCTGTCTTTCGACTTCGGTGGTTCGAATCCATCAGCACCCACAAAGAGACATGCAAGTGTTTTTACTTGCATGTCTCTTTGTTTTTAGTGGTATTTTCATATATACGACAATAATTCATTTATGATTTTTTAAGAATAAATATTAAAAAAAACAATGAAGTTTGCCGTATTTTTTGTAACTTTGCAAGCGATTTATGCAAAATGCGCATAGTTGTTTGAATATCAGATACTTAGAATATAATAGAGGAAATTAAGCATGAGACAATTAAAAATTCAGAAGAGTATTACGAATCGTTCAAGTGAGGCTTTGGACAAGTATCTTGTCGAAATAGGTCGCGCACCATTGATTTCCATTGATGAGGAGATTGAACTGGCTCAGAAGATAAGGAAAGGTGGTCCAGAGGGCGAGCGCGCCAAGGATAAGCTTGTTACAGCCAACTTGCGTTTCGTTGTATCCGTAGCGAAGCAGTATCAGCATCAGGGACTTACTCTTACTGACTTGATTGATGAGGGTAACATTGGCCTTATTAAGGCTGCACAGAAATTTGACGAAACAAGAGGATTTAAATTCATCTCATATGCTGTATGGTGGATCAGACAGAGCATACTCCAGGCTATTGCGGAACAGAGCCGTATAGTACGTCTGCCACTGAACCAGGTTGGTTCGCTCAGCAAGATCAACCACGAGATTAATAAGTTTGAACAGGAGAATCAGCGTCATCCGTCAGTATCAGAGCTCAGCGAAGCAACTAATCTCGATGAGGAAAAGATCGGACAGAGCCTTATGGCCGATGGTCATCACGTCTCTATTGATGCGCCATTCCAGGATGGTGAGGACAACTGTATGCTCGACGTGATGGCAAGTGGTGATGACAGCCGTACAGACCGACATGTTGATCATGAGTCGATGGCTCTTGAGCTTGAGAATGTACTTAATAAAGTGCTTAAAGACCGTGAGATAACCATTATCCGCGAGTGCTTCGGCATCGGAGGTCCAGAAAAGGGACTTGAGGAGATTGGCGATCGTCTTGGACTTACCCGAGAGCGTGTGCGTCAGATTCGCGAAAAGAGCATCGCGAAGTTGCGCGACAGCGGCAATGCCAAGATCCTTATGAAATATCTTGGCTAACAGGAGTAGCTTGATATACAAAACTATCATAAGAATAACGGTAATATTGGGCATGCTCTTTGGCATGCCCAATATTGTTAAAGGGCGGCAGGTGACTGACTCCCTAATACTCGAACGTTTGTTTTCTTTCCAGCGTATTTCTGGTTGTGGCATCATAGACTCAACCACAAACGTATATAAGAAACTTTATATTGATACTCGAAGACGAAACTTTACGATGATGTGCGTGCCATCGTTGTTCCATATAGCTTATGGCGACAGACAATACATCTTGGAATCTTATGGAAAGATAAGGTTCGACAGTCTCACACACTTTACAGACAAGAAACAGATCTATGTAAGTACAGTGCCACATCGCTCGTCGATCCTCACTGTGCTCAGATCATACACAGTGCCAAACATATATGGAGTGGCGATATTTGACGGACACGTACTCTCGCCTTTCAACCGGAACAACACTATATACTACAGATATACCATAAGCGAGGTGAGCGAGGAATGCCATCTTGTCACATTTAAGCCGCGAAGCAACAACACACAACTCGTGAAAGGGTTCGCTATGGTGGAAACAGCCACTGGACGTGTCTCTTTTGCCAGGCTTCAAGGAGAGTTCGACATGTTGCATTTTGATATCGAGACACACTTCAGCCAAGAAGAAGCGAAGAAACGTTCGTCGGTACCAAAGGAATGTGTCATCAATACACGGTTCAAGTTTCTTGGAAATGATATTCAATCCTCATTTACGACAATCTACGGTTGTGATGTGGCACTGCCCGACTCCATCGAGTCGAGTGCCGACATGCGAATGCTCAATATGGTGCGTCCCGTGCCACTCGATTCTGCCGAGATTGAGGTATATAAGGATTTCTTCGGAAAGGTAATCACCGAGGACATTACCATTAAGGAAGAAGAGGCAAAAGATACACTAACGGTGGCTGAAAAGAAGAAAAACAACTTTGGAAAGATAGCGTGGGACCTGCTTGAAGACAATATGCTGAGTAGCATACGTGGAGAAAACGAAAACGGGTATTTTAAACTCTCGCCCATCATCAATCCTCAGTATCTCAGCTACAGCAACAGCCGTGGATTAGCCTACAAGATGAAACTATGGGCTCAATACAAGTTTAACGAAAAACGAAAGCTCTCTTTCGACGCACGTATAGGTTATAATTTCAAGATTAAACAATTCTATTTCGACAACTGCCTCCACTTCGACTTTAATCCCAAACGCAACGGATGGTTGGAATTACAGGTGGGAAACGGCAATAGGATTACCAACTCGTCGGTACTTGATGTACTGAAAGAGGAACACCGCGACACTCTGGACTTCTCTCAACTCGGACTACACTATTTCAACGACAACCGATATGAATTGAGATGCAATATAGCGGTCACAGACCAATTTGAAGTGATGCCCGCATTAACATATCACAACCGAACTGCCGTAAACAAAGAAGCCATGATACTCACAGGGCAACCTACGGCATATAAAGGCTTTGCCCCGTCGTTGACATTGAAATACCAGCCTTCCCCATCATGGCCAGTGATGTCGGTAAACTATGAGAGATGTATCGACAATGTGATAGAGTCGAACATGGAATATGAACGATGGGAGATTGACTGCTCATACCGACGCCGCTATAGCTCGCTGAAACGCTTCAATGCACGAGTGGGAGCAGGATTCTATACCAACAAGTCAACAACATATTTCGTCGATTACCTCAATTTCCATGAAGACTACCTGCCAGGCGGATGGGACGACGAGTGGACAGGCGAATTCCAATTGCTCAACAGCCAGTGGTATAACGCATCTAACTATTATCTGCGTACAAACCTGTCGTATGACTCTCCCTTGTTGATGATGACATGTCTGCCTATCGCTGGACGCATCATCGAATCTGAACGCCTCTATTTCAGCTTTGTGCAGCTGGAGAAGACACGTCCATATTTTGAATTTGGATATGGGTTCTCCACCCGCTTTGTATCCTTGGCATTCTTCTCCAGTTTCCTTGGAAACTCGTTTGAGAGGTTTGGAACGAAGTTTACCTTCGAATTATTTAGAAAGTGGTAACAAACAAATAATTAAACTGACATATATGACAAAACCATTGACAGTCTATAAGGCAAGTGCAGGAAGCGGAAAGACCTTTACCCTTGCCGTGGAATATATAAAACTGCTCGTGGAGAATCCGCAGCAGTACCGCAATATTCTCGCAGTGACCTTCACCAACAAGGCTACGGAAGAGATGAAGATGAGAATACTCAGCCAACTCTACGGCATCTGGAATCAGTATCCTGATTCGGATCAATACACAAAAAAGATCTGCGCTGAACTCAATTGTAGTGTGGAGTTCCTCAGAGGAAGAGTTAACACAGCCCTGAAACTATTGATTCATAACTACAGTTTCTTCCGTATAGAGACCATCGACAGCTTCTTCCAGAGTGTGTTGCGTAATCTTGCACATGAACTCGATCTCACGCCAAACCTAAGGATAGAACTCAACGACGACGAGGTGGAAGAACGTGCCGTTGACAAGATGATAGAAGAACTGACGCCAAACAAAGACATCATGGATTGGATCATGGCATATATACGTGATGCGATGCAAGACGACAAGAGTTGGAACGTGATAGGTCAGATAAAAAAGTTTGGACTCACCATCTTCAAGGACTTCTATAAGGATAACCATAAGGAACTGTCGGATGCCATAGGCGATATTGACGCATATAAAGCCTACATACGGCACTTGAAAAAAGAACGTGACGAAGCCGTAAACAGGGTGAAAAAAATATCAGCGTCTTTCTATAAGACCATTGGTGACGCAAATCTGACTGTCGATGATTTCTTATATAAAAAATCTGGAGTGGTAGGATTGTTCGAGAAAATAAAAAACGGCCCTATCCCACCCTCAGAAATCAAAGGCAGACAGATAAGTGCCGTGGGTAATCCTGACAATTGGGTTACGAATAAACATAAAAGAGCCGATGAGATTAAAGCACTTGTAAGCAGCGATCTCAACCCTCTGCTTGAACAAGTCGTAAACAATATGGCGAATGAATGGAAAACATATCAGACTGCACAGCTCACGTTACGACATCTCTACCAGCTCCGCCTCCTCGATGCTATTGAAAAAACAGTAAGGACTATGAATGAGGAAGCAGGGCAATTCCTGCTGTCAGACACACAACATCTGCTACGCTCACTCATCGACAACAGCGACTCGCCATTCATCTTCGAGAAGATTGGCTCTAGACTTGAACACATCATGATAGACGAGTTTCAGGACACCAGCGTGGTGCAGTGGAATAACTTCAAAGTGCTGCTTGAAGAATGTATGAGCCATAAGGGCAGTCATAACCTCATCGTGGGTGATGTCAAGCAGAGCATCTATCGTTGGCGTTCAGGCGACTGGCGCTTGCTGAACGATATTGAGGGAAATTTCCGAAATGCCTCGAAGATGGTGGAAGTGATGCCACTGAAGACCAACTACCGTTCACAGGCAGTGATCATCAACTTCAATAATGTGTTTTTCAAGGAGGCAAAGACCATTGAATATGATAATCACAAATTGATTCTGCCTGATGATGCCGATCAACTCAGACGTGGCTATTCTGATGTGGTGCAGCGACGTCGTAGAGGCATAGACAAGAAAGGACTGGTTGAGATAACCTTGTTGCCAAAAGAAGACAGTCAGCAAGAGACACTGAAGATGGTAAGCGACACACTTAAGACACTCATTGAGGCTGGCGCCAAACAGAGCGATATAGCCATCCTCGTGCGAACCAATGCGTCGATACCGCTCATTGCTGACTATCTTGCACAGGAGTGTCCCGACATACAAGTGGTTTCTGATGAGGCGTTCAGACTGCAGTCGTCAACGGCGGTGTGTATCATCGTCGATGCACTCCACTTGCTGACACATCCCGACGATATCCTCACACGTTACTCGTTGGTGATGATGTATCAGACGATGGTCATGAAGAAAGATGCCGACATGAACGACATATTTCTCAACACAGCAGAGGAAGATTGGTTGCCGTCTGAGTTTACCGAACATCGTCAGGACTTGTTGCTCATGCCATTGTTCGACCTGGCTCAGAGACTTTGCAACATCTTCAAGGTGAATGATATTGAGGGACAGACGGCGTATATATGCGCATTCTTCGACCAACTCACCAAGTTCTCTACCGATACCACCAGCGACATCGATGCCTTTGTAAATCATTGGTACGAGTCGGTAGCAAAGAAGAACATACGTAGCGACGAGGCAAATGGAGTGAGAATACTCTCGATACACAAGAGCAAGGGACTGGAGTATGAACATGTCATTATACCCTTCTGCGACTGGGATTTGGAGCCTAAAACAGGCAGCATGATATGGTGTAAGCCTGAGCCTATTCAGGATTATTCCCTGCCTATCGTACCAATCGACTATAGCAGCAAGGCTCTTGGAGGTACCAGATATGAAACCGATTACCACAAGGAAAACTTTCAGAACACCGTGGATAATCTCAACCTTCTGTATGTGGCTTTCACACGTGCTGGACGCAGCCTCTTTGTCATAGGCACAAGAGCTTCAAAGTCAAGACGTTCGTACTTGTTGGAGGAGTGTCTTCCAATAGTATTACAAAAACTCTCAGGTTCTATTATAGAAGGTGTGGATGATAAGGAAGCGAAGCTTATATTTAAATACGGACAACTCGATATTTGCAATAAGGAAAAGGCAGAATCTAAGAACGTGATGCTTGCAAAGTCATCACCAGTAAGGGTAACTTTTGATTGTCATGATAGTAATGTTGTATTCAAACAGAGCAATAAAAGCCGTGAGTTTATCGAGGGAGAGAGCGAACAGGCGGGCTATATCAAGTCTGGCAATGTGTTGCACTATGTCTTCTCGAAGATAAAAACAAAAGACGACATTGACCATGTCCTTAACACTCTTGATAACGAGGGAATCTTCGACAATGTCACGATGACAAAAAAGTCGGTAAGGAATATGCTCCACAAGCGACTGAACCACCCAGTGGTAAGTCAATGGTTTGCACCAGGACTCACGCTCTATAATGAATGTACAATATTACAATATGACAAAGATGAAAAGAAGGTCGTCGAGTGTCGTCCTGACCGTGTGGTGAATGACGGAAAGACAATGACCGTTATCGACTTTAAGTTTGGCAATCCTCATGACGAACATGTCAACCAGGTTCAAGGCTATATGAAAACCATGAAGGAGATGGGACATTACGACGTGAAGGGATATGTATGGTATGTATTTATGAACAATATTGTAGAAGTAAAGGCATGAAGACATTTTTGGAATATGTAGCAGAAGATATCATTAGGAAGTATGGCAGCAATCTGGCGCACACAGCCGTCATCTTCCCCAACAAGCGGGCACGCCTGTTCTTTAACGAATATCTTGCGAAGGCTGTCAACGGACCGATGTGGAGCCCGGCTTATCTTACTATCAGTGAACTGTTTCGCAAACATTCTGATAAGGTAGTTGCAGACCCAATAAAACTTGTTTGCGATCTTCATAAGACATTTGTGGAGGTGACAGGCATGACAGAGTCGCTCGACCATTTCTACTCCTGGGGACAGATTATGCTGGCCGACTTCGACGATATTGACAAGAATATGGCTGACGCATCGCTTGTGTTCAAAAACGTGAGAGATATTCACGAACTGGACGATATTACGTATCTTACAACCGAACAGAAGGAGATGCTGAAACATTTCTTTACCAATTTTTCAGACGACAAGCAGAGCGAGCTGAAGAAGCGCTTCCTGTCATTATGGCAGCATTTTCATGACATTTACCTCCGTTTCAACCGAAGGTTAGCAGACAATAATGAGGCATATGAAGGTGCTTTATACCGTGAGGTGGCATCCAATGATGATCTAGACTTTGGATATGAGCGATATATCTTCGTGGGATTCAACTTGTTGCAGACAGTGGAGCAACGTGTGTTCTCACGTCTGAAAAAGGAAGGCCGAGCCGTGTTCTATTGGGATTTCGATAAATACTATATGTCTATCAATGGCATCCAGAACGAAGCCGGACATTACATATCAAAGTATCTCAGTGAATATCCTAATGCTCTCGATTCTGACAATGACTATATCTATGGTAACTTTAATAAGCCAAAGAAAATTACCTATATCTCAGCACCTACAGAAAATGTTCAGGCTTCATATTCCCGACAGTGGTTGGAACAAGACAATAGACTCGACGGAGGACGTGAAACAGCTATTGTACTATGCAACGAACAACTGCTACAGGCTATAGTGCATAACATACCGGACAAGGCGGAGAAAGTGAATATCACCACAGGATATCCCTTGGCTCAGTCGCCTTTTTGCTCGCTACTCACCATGATCATATCACTGCGTAACGAAGGCCTTAGGAAGTCGAATGCCAGTTTCAAACTGCGTTATGTTAATAGACTGCTTAAACATCCGTATATCAGCTATATAACTGCAAATTCAAAAGAATTGCTTGAAGAGATAAACGGAGAGAATAGACAATACTTCGTTAGGCCTGATGTGCTTTCAAGAGACGAGGGAACACGCACGCTCTTCACCATTCCAGCAGATAACACCCTACCCTCCTCAGCATCTCTGCTACGCTGGCTTTCAGACATATTGTGTATAGTGGCTTCCAATGCCAAAGAGACAGACGACAGCTTTTTCCATGAGTCTCTTTTCCGTGTGTTTACCATTGTCAATCGTCTCCTTGGCCTTGTCAATTCAGGCGACCTTACTGTCGATGTGAAAACCATGCAGCGTCTTCTTTCTCAGATTATTCAGACGTCCAGCATACCATTTCATGGAGAGCCGGCAGAAGGCATACAGTATATGGGTGTGTTAGAGACACGTAACCTTGACTTTAAGCATCTCTTGTTGCTGTCATGCAACGAAGGTAATATGCCCAAGGGTGTCAACGACACATCTTTTATACCTTATAGCATACGCAAGGCAAACGGACTCACCACTATAGACAACAAGGTGGCTATTTATGCCTATTATTTCTATCGATTGATGCAACGTGCAGAGGATATAACCATCGTTTATAATTCTACGGCTGACCTTACCTCTACGGGAGAGATGAGCCGTTTCATGCTACAGATGCTCATCGAGAGCAATCACTGCATCTGTCGTAAGACAATTGTATCAGGAGCTGTGAGCATGAAGAGAAAACCTGCCGAAATAGAGAAGAATGCTAAGGTGATGGATATTCTTCGCAAAAGGTTTGACATTGATTATAACCCGAAATCAAAACGTCCGTTGTTGACCCCGACATCGATAGCCACCTACTGTCGTTGCCAGCTTAGGTACTACTATACATACGTCCTAGGATTGCGCGACATAAAGGACAAAGAAGAAGAGACGATAGACAATGTAGCATTTGGAAATGTCTTCCACCACTCGGCTGAGGAGATATACAAACGAATGTTAAATAATGGAAATGTTCTGAGTCAGCAGGCGTTCGATGAAGTGCTGAAGTCTAAGAACTATATTCTCGGCATTGTACAGAAGATGTTTGACGAAGTGGTATATAATGTGAAAAACCATCAGTATCGTCCCGAATACAATGGTCTTGAACTCATCAATATCCGCGTTATAGTGAGTTATATAGAACAACTGCTGAGGATCGATAGGGATATGGCCCCTATAAAGATAAAGTCTCTGGAGATGACTGTGAAAGAATCTATAGAAGTGAGGATGGGTGATACAGGGCAGAAATTCCAATCCACCATAGGTGGTGATATTGACCGTCTTGATGAGTTGACAGATAAGAATGGTTATCGACGGATACGAGTGGTGGATTACAAGACAGGCAGTTCAAAGATGAATGCCAGTCTGAAAGACGTTGGGGAAATCTTCGAACCGATGAAGATATCGTCCCACAGCGACTACTATATGCAGACCATCATCTATTCAAATATTGTGCGTCATTCGAGTCAGTTGAACGACAAAGACCTCCCCGTTTCGCCGGCATTATTGTTCATCCAACACGCCAACACCAATCCGATACTCTTGCTTGATAAGAAGCCTATTGCTGACGTGAAAGATATTGAGGTAGATTTCCGGAAAGGACTTTCGAATCTTCTTGCAGAGATGTTCGATCCCACTCTGACGTTTAAGCCTACAGAAGACCCGAAACGTTGTGAGAATTGTCCGTATAAGAAGATGTGCGGAAAATGAATGGGTTTGCCACAGACATTGCCAAAACGTAACGTCTGTGGCAAATCTTTTATAGTGAGTTGTACACTTCGAGGAGCTGTTCGGCTGTTTTTCTCCAAGAGAACATCTTCACTCTCTTCAGTCCTTTTTCGATGATGTCGGTACGGAACTGCGGTTCGCGTTCCATCTTTAGCATCATGCTGGCCATGTCGTCGATGTCCTCTGGATTGACAAGTGCAGCATCGGCACCTGCAATCTCTGGCATCGACGATGTGTTGCTCGTGATGACAGCGGTGCCTGATGCCATACCTTCGAGCAGTGGTATGCCGAAACTCTCGCGCAGCGAAGTGTAGAGGAAAGCAAAAGCTTTGCTGTATATAAATGGCAGGTCTTGGTTTCTGATATATCCCGAGATGACAATCTTATCGCGGATACCTGCCATGCCATTTCGCTCGAGGATATCGTCTATCTCGTCTCTTTTCAGGTCGGCCACCAGCAACGGTCGTTTCACCTGGCTCTGTTCAAGATACCGTGCATATGCCTTTATGGTACGTTCAGAGTTTTTCTTCGGGTCGGTATTGCCGAGGAAGAAGAAGTAGTCAGGATGGTCGATATATTTTGATACCACGTAATCGTGGTCTTCTACCTTCCTGAACCATTCGTTGTAGCCGTTGTATATCATTGTCACTTGTTGGTCGGGGAGGTTGAGCTTCTTTTGTATGTTGTCTTTTTCGAATGCTGACACGGTGATGATGGTCTTGCACTTGCTTATTATCCTCGGCACTACAAGACGGCGGTATAACCATCCGAGGTTCTGATATAGAGAATTATTTCTCTTGTCGCGTGGCTCAAGGAAGATGATGTCGTGCAGGGTGAGAATTAACGGGATATTGCACCATATAGGGGCAGTATTGCTGGTGCAATGCAGTAGCTCCACACCACATTCACGTGCCGCTTTTGGAAGGGCATACTGTTCCCATAAAGGATAGCTGGGGCACTTCAATGTGATGATATGGCAGTTGAAGGTGCTTTGCAGACAATGGTCGGGGCCGGGTTTGACAAAGACGAAATACTCGTTGCGGGAATCTATTTTCTGGAGTTGCTTTATCTCTTCCAACACTACATAGTCCATGCCATGTTTGTTGCGACGGAAGATGCGTTGTGCTTCTATACCTATTTTCATGTCATTAATGTCATATCGTTCGTTTTACAATAGCCGGCACTCCTGCTGCAAGGGAGTGAGGCGGAATACTTTTTGTGACTACAGCTCCCGCCGCAATCACCGAGTGATTGCCTATGGTGACGCCTGGCAGTATGACAGCGTTTGCACCAATCCATACGTCATCTTCTATAACTACTTCCTTGGTACTTACTCCTTGGCTGTCAATAGTTTTATCTGTGTCGTTGAAGTTGTGGTTTAGGGCACTCACGGTGATGCCTTGTGCCAGGTTTACATGCGAGCCAATGCGTACAGGACCTATCACAGTACAATGCAGACCAATACGTGAATGGTCGCCAATGACAACGTCGCCTACAGCATTGTTTATGCAGGCATACGACTCGACGACACTCTTCTTCCCAATGACGAAACGCCGGTAAGGTGGAGTGTCCATACGCACACTTCGGTAAATTTTTGCCGACCATGCTCGTTTTTGGTAAAGAGGCATTAAGAGTCTGATATACCATCGTGGACGCGTCAACAGCTGGTTCATTATCACCCTGTCGAGCATTCTTTTTAGTCCACGGTATCGTCCAATGCGTTGTCTTGCCAGTTCCTTGTCCATAATATTTGGGTTATATTTGTGCTATCTTCTGCAAAAATACCATTATTTATTGTTATACACAAGAGTTTTGTCCTTTTTTTTATGTTTTGTCTGAATATTTACCAAAAAATCCATATAAATAGGGATTGTGAGGAACAGAAAATTGCAATACCTTTGCACTCGAATTACAAAACACTCATAATGAAAACAAAAAGACATATCATTTTGCTGGCGGCTCTCGTTGCCCTGCCCGTCGCTGCCGGCGCAAACTGTAAAGTTGACTATACCAGTTTGGCAGAGGCACGTATAGACACCTCGCGTGTGGTCGATCTCGATGAACTCGTCGTCGTTTCCCAACCAAAGGAGTCGGCTCTTCTCAGGCAGCAGCCGTTGAGCAGTACTGTCTTCTCAGACTGTGAACTGTCGCGGTTTAACATACGAGAGATGAGTCAGCTCACGTCGTACGTCCCTACCCTTGTGATTCCGAAGTATGGTTCGCGCCTCACCTCTTCTATATATATAAGGGGTATAGGGTCGCGCACGGGAGCTTCAGCCATTGGTCTTTATTATGACAATATCCCATTGGTTGACAAGAGTTCGTTCAACCGATATTTTTATCAGACCGACCGCATCGACGTGTTGCGTGGACCTCAGGGTTCGCTTTATGGCCTTAATGCCGAAGGAGGTATTATCCGCATGTATTCTAAGAATCCGCTAAATTACCAAGGCACAGACTTACGTTTGGGTGTAGGCACGGGTCTGACGCGTAATATTGAGGTTGCGCATTACCATCGTCCATCCGAGCGTTTCGCATTCTCTACAGCCGTGTTCTATAATGGCCAGAACGGCTTCTTCCATAATTCCAATTTGGATAGCCGTGCCGATGTAAGCAATGAGGCAGGTGGAAAGATAAGACTCGTCTGGCTTCCATCAGACAGTCTTACCCTTGATCTCACTACTGATTACCAGTATGTGAACCAAGACGGTTTCCCATATGCTGAATACGATGGCGAGGCAAATGTAATTGGAGATCCAGCTACGACCATCCTAAACTCATATCGCAGGAATATGGTAACCACTGGTCTAAATATCACTTACCGCATGCCTCGACTGATGCTCAGTTCGGTCACCAGTCATCAGTTTGTTGACGATGAGATGAATATGGACCAGGACTACCTCCCGGCAGACTATATGCGTCTGATGCAGAAGCAGAAGATGAACTCACTGACGCAGGAGTTTGCACTCCGTTCTGCTGACAATAGCTCATGGCGGCATGCTACGGGTGTTTTCTTCAGTCAGAAATGGCTGCGCACCGATGGTCCGGTATTCTTTGGCGACGACATGAACAAGTCCATACTCTCTTATCTCGGTATGCCTCAGAGTGTGGCTTCGCTGATGACCCTCAACGAGAATAGCGTTCCAGGCCTGTTCCACACTCCGTCGCAGAATATCGGAGTCTTCCATGAGTCGAACATAGACATCACAAGACACCTTCGTCTCACTCTTGGCTTGCGCTACGACTACCAGCACGTGAAGATTGACTACGACACTCGTGCGCAGTTCCGTCTTGCTTGCGATGCTCAGATGATGGGTCGCCCCATGAAGTTCGACAGCCGATATGTCTCGGCTCTCGTCGGTTCTGCAGATGAAGGTTACCAGCAGCTGTTGCCAAAATTTGCCCTGACATGGAAGTTTAATGAGGCTGACAACATGTATGCTGTCGTCAGCAAGGGATTCCGTGCCGGTGGATATAACCTGCAGATGTTTTCCGACATCTTCCAGACCGAACAGCGCAATATGGCAAAGGGCATGGCTGCGCTCATGCAGGGAGACCTCAATGTGACTCACGATGAGAAAGACTATGAGAATATCAACAACACCATATCATATAAGCCAGAGGAGAGCTGGAGCTACGAGGCTGGAACCCATCTTAATCTTTTTGGCAAGCGTGTGCATGCCGATGTGTCGGTATTCTATATGAGGATACAAAACCAGCAGCTCTCGGTGATGGCGGGTAACTATGGCTATGGACGGATGATGGTCAATGCCGGACGCAGCGCAAGTTGCGGTGTTGACGTGACATTAAGGGGTAGCGCCTTTGACGACCGTCTGTCGTGGAACGCCATCTATGGATATACCAACTCCTCGTTCCGCAACTATTCAGACCAGACCACCATCGTAGGTGCTGACGGCAAGTCACAAACCGTAGATGTAGATTATCGTGGAAAGAAGGTGCCTTTCGTGCCTGCACATACCATGAGCGTATCGGCAGACTACCGTTTCCCTATCTCGCAGCGGACTATTCTCAAGAATATTGTCGTTGGAGCGAATGTAGTTGGCAATGGTCCTACGTATTGGGATGTGGCTAACGACTATCGTCAGGACTTCTATGCCGTGGCAGGTGCTCACCTCACCTTCGATTTTGGTGCTCTCGGAGTGGACCTCTGGGGACGCAACCTCACAGACACGGGATATAACACGTTCCTTGTAAACAGTGCCGTGGATGGCGTACGCCGCTCGTTTGCACAGCGAGGATTGCCCGTACAGGCTGGTATGGATATTAAGGTGAAGTTCTAACAATACAGAAAAGGAGTTAAGCCACTTACAGCTTAACTCCTTTTTATCTTTCTATTTTCCAATATTTCAAAATACTATTCTTTCAATTTTAGAAATTTCTATAGACGTTTTTCAGTGCTTCAGGGTTGCCCATGTCAAACATCTGTCCGTCAATCTTCACTCCAACCATGCCATAGTTTTTCCTCACGGTTTCCAGTGCCGTGGTAAGTTCAATCTCTCGTCCGTCATCTTTGTTTTCATAAGCCTCAAGGATGTCGGCTGCAAGCTGTTCATAGACCTCTGGCGTCAGGATGTATTGTCCGAATACGGAATAGTATTCTTTCTCGCCACTCTCGTTTTCCACTCCAAGAAATTCCTCAGCATATCCTACGGTAGGTTTCTCAGCCATTTCCGACACGTTCATTATCGTGCGGCTTTTGTCTTCCCATACGCCGCAAAGCATGCCGTAACGGCTCACCTCTGCCAGGGGTATTGAATGAATGGCAAGTGTCAGTTTGTTGTGACGTTCGTAATTCTCAATCAGTTGAAGTGCGCACGTCTTGCTTGTATCGCTGCGGTAAATGGTGTCGCCAAGCATGAGCAGTACGGGTTCGTTACCAGCAAAGTCGCGCGTCTGATAAACAGCATGTCCGAAACCCCGTTTCTCGTTCTGTATCACATATCTCAGGCGTTTGCCGATATTAAGTATCGTGTTTTCGTATTCAAGGTTATGCTGGCTAAGTTTCGACTGATGGTCAGCGGGCAGAGGTGTCTCGAAATATGCGCGATACATCTCGCGTTCTTCCTCCGAACCGAGCACGAGGCATATCTCGTCGATACCGCTTTCTACCAGTTCTTCAAGGATGACGAGTATCACGGGCTTTATCATTCCGTCCTTGCAAGGTATGGGGAAGAAATCCTTTTTCATACAACGTGTGGCTGGATAGAGCCTTGTGCCGAAGCCTGCCACTGGCACTATCGCCTTGTGTACGGTATGAACGGGACAGATGGTGAGCTTGTATGCCATCATGCCGTTGCTGTTAAGGTAGTCAACCAGCTCCTGTTGTGATGCTTCATCGCGTGCCAGGAACTGCACCGAGCCGTCGCCATGAGAGCCGACACCTTTTCCGCCATATATGAGATGTTGGATATTCGGGTCTGTAAGGACATATCTTAGTTTCGGCGCTGTCAGCGCTTTCGACATTGGTGCAATCTCTTCGTTGAACAGCCGTTCGGCTTCGGTCATTAGCTTTCCAAGAGCTTCTACATTGCCGTCGGCCATATATCTCACAGCCCTGTCAACGATTTCTCTGTTTTTCTCGCCCAAGGCGGCTTGCTCGCGTTTTTCCTTATCGTTTGATGCGAAGGGATATGCCCTGTTCAGGTCGCTTAGAATCTGTATGGTGTTTTTGTCGGCACAGAGGTCGGCAAACACCCAGTAGAGATGTTTCTTTATGTTGAGTGCCTTCACGTCTATCTCGTCGCCGTCGAAAGTCATGAGACTGGGTTTTACGCCGAAGGCGCAAGCCTGGTCGAGACGTCCGCAACGGGACTGTGTCCGCAGTTCGCCCAGGTAGGCGATGTTCATTTCGCCGAGAGTGTTAAGGTTGAGTTTATACAGGATGTTGAACGCGCGTGCCACGAGTACGCAGATGGCAGCTGAGCTTGACAGACCACTTTTTATAGGTAGCGTCATCTTCTTGATATGGATATGTACGCCTCCGACGTTGTACCATTCAAGCATATATGAAGCCACTCCAGCACAATAACAGAAGAAGGATCCCGATCGTGCCACATGCTTTAGGTCTTGCTCTTGCATCCGGCAGGAGAAGTCGTGCCACAGCCCTTCCATCTCAGGAGCGTCGCTTGTCAGTTTGAAGACCGGCGATTTCTCTATCTCTGCATATATGCCTTGTTCGATGCCTGTCACAATGGCGGCTCCAGCCACGATATCGGCATTCATCGTTCGGTAATGTCCTGCCCAATCCGAATGTTCGCCGAAAAGACACAAACGGCCAGGTACGAAGAGTTGTTTCATAGAAAAAATTTCAGTTTTTGTTAAGTTTGCTGCAAAGATAATGCTTTTCTATAAAAATACCAAACAAATTCTTATATTTTCTTCTATTTTGTTATTATTCCAGCTTCTCTAAGTGCCTCTTTGCGTTCAACGCAGGTGCCGCAGGTGCCGCAGGGCGTTTCTCCGCCCTTATAGCACGACCATGTCTCGTCGTAGTTTATGCCTAAGGCTTTGCCGCGTCGGGCAATGTCTGCCTTGGTGATGTTGGTGTATGGTGCGTCTATGGCGACGTCGATATATGTACCTGCCTTGGCGGCTTTGTCCATGGCGTCTATAAACTCTGGTCGGCAATCAGGATAAATGGTGTGGTCGCCTCCATGGTTGGCAATGAGGACCCGTTTCAGTCCCTTACTTTCAGCCAATCCCACGGCTATCGACAGCATGATACCATTTCGGAATGGCACTACGGTCGATTTCATGTTTTCTTCGGCATAGTGTCCGTCAGGTATGGCATCGGCTCCTTCCAGTAGCGAACTTTTGAAATAGTTATGCATGAAATCTAGAGGGATGACGATATGCGGGATGCCGAGACGCTCGCAGTGAAGACGGGCGAATGGTATTTCGCGTGCATTGTGGTTGCTGCCGTAGTCGAACGTTACAGCGAGGGCTATATAGTCTTTGCGGTCGTACAGCAGGGTGATGCTGTCCATCCCCCCACTGACGATAATAACACTGTCTTTTGTCATTGCTTATTTTGCTGCGATCATTTCTATTTCCACGAGAGCTCCCTTTGGAAGGTCGCGAACGGCAAATGCCGAGCGGCCGGGATAAGGTGCGTTGAAGAAGCTGGCATATACCTCGTTCATTGCCGCAAAGTCGGCTATGTCGGCGAGTAATACCGTTGTTTTCACCACGTTACAGAGGTCGGCTCCAGCCTCTTTGAGGATAGCCTGTGCGTTGAGTATTGACTGGCGTGTCTGCTCTTTTATTCCACCCTCAGGGAATGCTCCCGTAGCTGGGTCGATAGGCAGCTGGCCTGAACAATAGATAAATCCGTTTGCTTCGATGGCCTGGCTGTATGGTCCTATAGCTGCAGGCGCATTGTTTGTACTGATAGCTTTCATTTTTACGATTATTTAAATTAGTTGATGATTAGATGCGATAAGAGAACCTTTATTCCGATGAATACGAGTATTATTCCCCCAAGTAGTTCTGGGTTGATACGGCGGCGTATGGGTGCACCGAAACGTATTCCGAGCATATTGCCCGCGATGCTGAATAAGAACGAGCCTACACCTATAGCCATAAGGGGAATGGTGAGTTGCGAGAGGTGTATATAGCCTATACAGCCTAATGATATGCCTACGGCAAGTGCGTCAATGCTTGTGGCTACGGCCAGTATTAGCTGTGTGGTGAGTGCTGATGGTATGGCGTGATGGTCGTCGTCTTTGTTGTGATTCAGCACAGCCTCACGTATCATCCTTCCGCCGAGATATGCCAGCAGGCCAAAGGCTATCCAGTGGTCAACGGCTTCGAGATAACTGGCAAAGAAGCTTATGCCGAGCCAACCAGCGAGAGGCATGGCTGCCTGGAAGACGCCGAAGAGGATAGCCATGCGTATCATCAGTCCCGTCATCCATTTCCCGCAGCTCACTCCGCTCACTATCGACACTGCAAAACAGTCCATTGCTAACGCAGCCGAGAGGAATATTATATCTATTGCTGACATTTCGCTTTTCTGTTGTATTAATTGGACATTTATTCTTTTGTTGCTCTATTGGCCTCGTCTATTCCAAGGCCAAAAAGGGCGAAGTCGCCTTTCAGCGGGTCGTCGGGAAACACCTCTAACATGGCGTCGGTGAGTCTTCTTGCAGTCGTCATGCTTGCTGAGGCTGCCTTGAGCAATCCTAACGCGTTTGACTGTCGCATCACATGTACGTCCATTGGCATTATCAGAGTGCGTCGGTCTATGAAGTCCTTCCACAGCCCGAGATCTACTGGAGACTCTGTGCGCGACATCCATCTGAGAAACATACACAGTCGTTTGCACGACGACTTGGTGTTGCGTGGTATGATGCCTTCCGAGCCTTCGTTGAGGAAATATCCCGTCAGACTCTCGCATGCTGAAAGAGCGTCGTGCGACGTCTTGTGTATAAAGTCACCTATGGAGCCATGGCTGCGCAACATGGACTGTAGAGCTGTGAGGAAGGAGTTGAACATACGGTTGTTGTACAGTCGGTAGAAACACCCGTCGTCGCGTGGGATCATGTCAATAAATGCCCCCTCAGCCACCCAAGATGCCATGTTGCCGTCTGAGGCATCGAGCAGTCGCTGTATCTTGGGCATGAACTGCTTTCTGCTTCCGTAGCTCACCGCTTGGGCGATGAATGCCGTCACCTCCTGGTTTTCCCTGCCTCTCACCTGGTGCATAAACCAGCTTGGGTCGCCCACGATGAAGTCAGGCTTTTCATACTGGTCGGCAAGGCGATGCAGTGTGTCGGCTAAATATGGGGTGATGGTGCTGCTCATGTTATCTGTTTTTGTTTCTTATAAACCAGTTGTGGGTGAATAGGATATACATTGCCATGGAGATGACCGTAAGGGTCAGGGATGTCATCAGCGTCATGTGTGGATTGCCGTAAAAGAAGGCGTATCCTATGCCTATGCCGAGGGCTAAGCCTGACTCCCACGACAGTATGTAGGTGCTCTGCGACGTGCCGCGTTGGCAGTGGCGGCTTAGTTTTATGAAAAACAGAAGGAAGCGTGCGCCTATGATGCCCATGGCAGTGCCTATCATCGTTGGTGCTGCGTAGTTTACCACCACGGCATGCCTTGTGATGAGCAGCAACAATGCTCCTATTAGTAGTATCTGTCCTGTCACCACCTCGCTCTTCAGTTCGGCATTGACAAATACAAAACGCTGTGCAAGTAGCGAGAATACAAAACCCACCATCAACATTCCGTAGAAGGTGAACGACAATTCTATCGACAGTATCAGTCCGACGGCTATGGTTATGAGCAGCAGGTTGATAAACAGTGTGAAACCGTGAGGCAGGAAAAATCTGTCGAGGCTGAACACTGTCTGGTGCTCGTCTGGCGCACGGAAGGGGAAGTCAACCATTCTTATGAGCATGACTGAGATGAGGCAGAAGGCTGCCGACATGATAAGTACTGCGCTCACTCCAAAATGGTGGTTCATGACTATGGCAGCCAATGGACCGAGTGATATGGCAAATCTCGCAAACCATGAGGTACTGTGGTTGGCCTCTGTACGCTGGAACGACTCGCTGGTGTCAACGATCAACGTGCTTGACAATATCATTTGAGCAAGCCCAAAAGAGGCACCGAGCAGGAATCGTTGTGAGATGATTATCCACACATCGATCATCGTGATGTGATGGTCGTCGATGTAGTATATCGCTGTGATGAGCAACGCCATGAGCAGTATGGAATAGATACACACTACGTTGCGCCTGAATCGTTGTACGAGATAAGAGCAGAAAAAGCCGAAGCCGAACATACCAAAGGCGAATGCCCCCATCGACATACCAGTGTATAAAGGCGAGAAGTGTTCATACGTCATCAGCCATATAGGTAACACAGGCACCAAGGCATATATGCTCATGGTGAGAAAGAGATTGGCTAACAACAGTAGCCAGAATCCCTTGTGCCACAGAGTTATATGTACGGGTGTATTCTGTGTGTTCATCAGATCAGCTTTTTGTTAGCATTAATGTCAATATGACTCTTTTTCGTTGGGGAAGTCGCAGTTTTTTACGTCTTCCACGTATCTGCCGATAGCAGAAGTCATGATGTTGTTGAGGTCTGCATATCTTCGTAGGAAGCGTGGACTGAAACCTTGTGTCTTTCCTAACATGTCGTCGATGACGAGTATCTGTCCGTCGGTGCCGTTGCCGGCTCCTATGCCTATGGTGGGCACGTCGATGGCTTCAGACACTTCAGCAGCAAGTTTTGCCGGTACCTTTTCAAGCACCACGGCGAAACAACCAGCATCTGCAAGGGCCTTGGCATCTGACATGAGCTTAGCTGCCTCTGCCTCGTCTTTTGCTCTCACTGAATAGGTGCCGAACTTGTTGATACTCTGAGGAGTAAGTCCGAGATGCCCCATCACTGGGATGCCGGCATCGAGAATGCGGCGTATGGTGTCAAGTATCTCAACCCCACCCTCCAACTTCAAGGCGTCACATCCGCTTTCTTTCATTATGCGTACGGCATTTTTCACGCCATCGACCACGTCAACCTGATAGCTGCCAAAAGGCATGTCGCACACCACGAGGGCACGTTTCACTCCGCGCATCACCGAGCGTGCGTGGTAAATCATCTGGTCAACGGTCATGGGTAGTGTGGTGGTGTTTCCTGCCATCACGTTTGAGGCGGAGTCGCCTACGAGGATGCCGTCGATGCCTGAGCCATCCACTATCTGTGCTGTGGTATAGTCGTAGGAGGTGAGCATGGAGATCTTCTCTCCTTTTTGTTTCATTTCAATAAAGCGGTGCGTTGTCACTTTGCGCATGTCGCTTGCTAAATATCCTGCCATAATTTCTTATGAATTTATTATTTCAATACAATTATTATAGTCAAATGTGCTGTAGTCGGCTATCACCTTGTCGGCATACTCGCTGATAGACTCAGCGCTGTTGGTGGTGGAGAGTCCTACAACCTTCATCTTTGCCGCGCAACCAGACTTCAAACCATTGAAGCTATCCTCAAAGACAATACACTGATCAGCCTTTGCATCAAAGCGTTGTGCTGCTTTCTGATAACAGTCGGGGTCGGGCTTGCTACGCTCAAAATCCTCCGATGTCAATATGGCGTCGAAGAGGTCCTTGAAGCCTTTGACTTTACTATATACGGCGTTCATCTTGTCGATATTCGAACTGGTGACAACGGCGGTCTTCACCCCTTTGTCGCGAAGTTGCCTAATAAACGTTTCAAATCCTCTGATGAACTCGAAGTTCATGTTTTTCTCAAACTCATTGAGACGTTCCACTATTAATGGCTGCATTTTTTCCAGTTCTCCGTCGAAGTGGCGGTCGAAGATCTGTACGAGAGTCTGGCCCTTTATCTCGTGCTCGAGTCCAGGGTGTTCGGGATGGAACTCCTGGCATTGACTTCCCCAAAATATGGTGTATTGCGGTTCAGTGTCAAACACCACCCCGTCGAGGTCGAACAATGCGGCCTTGAATGTTCTTTTTTCCATTGTTTTTTATTTTTGGGTGCAAAAGTAACACTTTTTTGTCATTTAACAAAAAGAACAGACAAGAAATATCATTTTATAAGCATCTTTATGATATAGATGCAGTGTAGTGAGACGATTGCCAATACGATAATAGGTGCAAAACGGCTTATTCCGCGCGACAAGCTATCTATAACTTGAACAAGATTGTTGTATGTACCTCTTATAAAGCCAAACACGACAGAACTGGATATCATCCATAGACACGTAAGAGGAAACAACGCCTCGCTGAAGGGTGATGGGAAAAGGTTTCCCGTGCTGTTGAGTAAAAGAGAGCCAGGTAGGAAGGGGATAACTGAGAGCAGTGTCACGAAAAGTAGCGTCATAAAGTACAGCGAGCGCATGGCCATACGCTCGCGGAATTGTAAAGTTCTATACTTGTCTTTCGATGTTAACAACAAACGTAGTGTAGCCCCCATACCGCTACATGTTATGCTGCCGTAGGTCATTGCCACGAGAAGCAAGCCGATGAGCCATTTTGATGTCACTAACGAGAGAGAGTGGCGGAACATCCATCTCAGGCTTTCAGATGAAAAGGGGTTTGAGACGGGACCGAACGGGTCTATAGCGCTCGTTATCCATGCTATGGTGATAAACACCATTTCTATAGCCACTGCCGTCAGGCAGAGGTATGCTGCCACCCTATTACCTTTCATCAGCATGCAGGTTGTCGATGTCGAGAATGTTGAGTTCAAAGGCACGCACCACGAGACGTGTGGCGTTGACGCCCTTGGAGTCAGAAAATAGCTTCTGTATCAGCTCATTCTGGCGCTTTTCGAGACTCTTAACTCCAAAAGGCATTCCTCTGAGCGACGAAATCTGTTCCTTGGTGTAGCCTAAGGCGAGATGGCGCAAGAAACGCTCGTCATACTCGTCAATCTCGTATTCGAGCAGTGCCTCTTGCTTGGCGGTCTGACGGCTGATGGTGTGCTTGAACACCTCTACTATCCGTTTCTGTATAGGTTCGTTGAACACGAGAGTCTTACCGCCCATTACACTTGCCACGTCAGCTCTGGTGAGCAGTTCGCCGGTCTTGAGTATTATGCCGTCTGCCCCTGCGTCGAGCACATCTACCCATAGCTTTTCGTTTAGTATCTCGCCGGTAAATATAAGCACCTTAACCTTAGGATAAGCCTCCTTGGTATGTCGGCAAATTTCAACGCCGGCAGTGGTAGAGCCTCCTAACCCGAGGTCTAGCAACACGAGGTCGGGACACTGCTGCTTTATCAGTCTCCAATATGCGGCATCGCTATCGGCGGTGCCAATGATTTCAGCTTCGGGTATGTCGTTACGAATAATACCCTCGGTGCCTTTTAGTTCAAGAGGCACGTCTTCAACTATGATAATTTTGAAATTCTCCATTAATGTATATTCTTTTAGTGCGGGCAAAGTTACGAATAAATATCCGAACTGCCAAACAAAAAATGGTATCAACTTACCTTAAAAGACAAAAAGTTTCTTAAATTATCACATACTTAGATAAGAATTAATATTTTTTAGACAGAATAATGCCGTTTTTTCCCATTTCTTGGTTAATTTTGCAGCCAAAATTAGAAAAAAAGAAGATTAAAAACAATAATACACACAAATTATGGCAGAAGCTATTGACATTCGCGAATTGAATATTCGCATTGAACAACAAAGTGCGTTTGTAACAAATCTGACCTCTGGTATGGACCAAGTCATCGTGGGTCAGAAACATCTTGTAGATACATTGCTTATAGGTCTCCTTAGCGACGGACACATATTGCTTGAAGGTGTACCTGGACTTGCAAAGACACTTGCCATCAAAACACTTGCCCAGCTCATCGACGCTGACTTCAGTCGTATCCAGTTCACTCCCGACCTCTTGCCTGCCGACGTGGTAGGTACGATGATCTATTCCCAGAAAGACGAGAAGTTCAACGTGAAGAAAGGTCCTATCTTCGCCAACTTTGTATTGGCAGATGAGATAAACCGCGCCCCAGCCAAGGTGCAGAGCGCGCTCCTCGAAGGTATGCAAGAGAAACAGGTGACCATCGGCAGCCAGACATTCCAACTGCCCACTCCGTTCCTCGTGATGGCTACACAGAACCCTATCGAGCAGGAAGGTACTTATCAGTTGCCCGAAGCACAGGTCGATCGTTTCATGCTCAAGGTCATTATCGACTATCCTACCATAGAAGAGGAGAAACGCATCATACGCGAGAATATCACCGGTAAGATGCCTGAGGTGCGTGCCGTGACCTCCGCAGCAGAGATAATAAAGGCCCGCGATGTGGTGCGTGAGGTGTATATAGACGAGAAAATCGAACAGTATATAGCCGACATCGTTTTTGCCACCCGCTATCCCGACCGTTACGGACTGAAAGATATGAAGTCGATGATTTCATTCGGAGGCAGCCCTCGTGCCAGCATCAGCCTCGCCAAGGCTGCCAGAGCATACGCTTTCATCAAGCGCAGAGGATATGTGGTGCCAGAAGATGTGCGTGCTGTGGCTCACGACGTGTTGCGCCATCGTGTTGGTCTTACCTACGAGGCTGAGGCAAGCAACATTACAAGCGAGGAAATCGTCAGCAAGATAATAAATAAGGTGGAGGTTCCTTAATGGATACTCAAGAGATATTAAAGAAAGTACGCAAGGTAGAGATAAAGACGCGTCGCCTGAGTGCGAATATCTTTGCCGGACAGTACCACTCGGCTTTCAAGGGACGCGGTATGGCGTTCAGTGAGGTGAGGGAGTACCAGTTCGGCGATGACGTGCGCGACATCGACTGGAACGTCACTGCCCGCTTCCACCGCCCTTACGTCAAGGTTTTTGAGGAGGAACGCGAGCTCACCGTGATGCTCATGGTAGATGTCAGCGGTTCGCTCGACTTCGGTACCGAGGTGCAGACCAAGCGCGACATGGTGACGGAGATTGCCGCTACCCTCGCCTTCAGTGCCATCCAGAATAACGACAAGATCGGCGTCATCTTCTTCTCCGACAAGATAGAGAAATATATTCCACCCAAGAAAGGCAGGAAACATATCCTCTATATAATTCGCGAGATGCTCGACTTCAAGCCCGAGAGCCGCAAGACAGACATACGACAGGCGCTGGAGTTCCTTTCGGGAGTTAGTAAGCGACGATGTACTGCCTTCTTGCTCAGCGACTTCTATGTCCGGCAAGACTTCTCACAGTCGCTCGTCATCGGCAACAGGAAGCATGATATTGTCGCCATACAGGTTTATGACCACAGGGCAAAGGAATTACCCGACGTGGGACTGATGAAGGTGATTGACTCAGAGACAGGTTACGAACAGTATATTGATACCAGTAGCAAGAAGTTGCGTACCGCCTACACTCGTTACTGGAACAACAGACAGCAGAATCTTCAGGAGACCTTTAACAAGAGCAATGTTGACTCCATCTCTATTGCCACGAGCGACGATTATGTCAAGGCTCTGATGATGCTGTTCAAGAAAAGAAGCTAAAATGAATATTGTGAAAAGATTTCTCATCATAGTGCTTGTCGTCGTCTGCTCATTAGCGGCTATGGCACAAGTGGATGTGGAGGCAAGGATAGACTCGCTGGAGATGGTCATCGGCCAACAGACAAAGATCACCCTCACAGCAAAGACAAAGGAAGGCTCGCAGGTGCAATTCCCCACATTCAAACCGCAACAGATGATAACACCTGGCGTGGAAGTGGTGGAGACAGGTCCTGTCGTCACCTCTGATGTCGGCAACGGACTTTGCTCCTATCAGCGCAGCTATACCATAACATCGTTTGACGGTCGTCTCTATTATCTGCCGCCTTTCGAGGTGAAGGTGGGCGGAAAGGCGTATAAGACCAAGAGTCTTGCGTTGAAGGTGCTGGACATCCCCGTTGATACTACAAATGTAGAGAAGTTCTTCGGTCCAAAGGACGTGCAAGACAATCCTTTCCTTTGGTCAGACTGGAGCGTGGTGTTCTGGTTTAGCCTGCTGATGCTGCTCACGGGAGCGGCTACTCTCTATCTCTATCTCAGGCTGAGGGACAATAAGCCTGTCGTGGCTCATATCCGGATTGTCAAGCGTCTGCTGCCTCACCAGAAGGCCATGAAACGAATAGAGGAGATAAAGGCGGAGAAGATGGTAAGCTCAGAAAATCAGAAAGAGTACTACACCCGTCTTACAGAGACCCTGCGTAAGTATATAGAGGAGCGTTACGGTTTCAGGGCAATGGAGATGACAAGTAGCGAGATTATCGACCGTCTTACCGAGACTCAGGACCGTCAGGCTCTCGACGAGTTGCGCGCCCTCTTCCAGACCGCCGACCTCGTGAAGTTTGCCAAGTATTCCACCCTTATCAATGAGAATGACATGAACCTCGTCAATGCCATCGAGTTTATCAACAAGACTAAACTTGAGAACCAGCAAGAAGAGGTTGTGGAGAAACCGCAGCTCACGGAGGAAGAAGAGCGTTCAGTAAAGGAGCGCCGCGTGCTGAAGACTACTATATGGGCTTTTGCGGCCGTGTCGGCGGCGATAATGGTATATGTGGTGTACTCACTGTATCAGCTGTTGACATGAGTCTTGTGACTTTTTTCCGGGCTTCCGGATTTTCCAGACTTTCCAGACTTTCCGGGTTTTCCAGACTTTCCGCAATCTCTGGTCTTTCCTGAAATTCCGGAATTCTTATATTAACAAAAAGAAAACATCTTATAGAACAAAATGGAATTTGCCAATAAAGAATATCTTTTCCTACTGCTACTCATCATACCTTATATAATATGGTATGTGATGTATCGGAAGAAAAGCGAGCCTACCATGCGTATGAGCGATACGTTTGTCTTCCGTTACGCGCCAAAGAGTTTGAAGGTGAGACTCATGCCACTGCAGATGTTGCTACGTCTGACGGCTTTCACCTTCTTGGTATTAGCACTGGCAAGACCTCAGACAAGCAACTCATGGAAAAACCGCCAGACTGAGGGTATTGACATCATGCTCGCCATCGACGTATCGACAAGTATGCTTGCAGAAGACCTCAAGCCGAATCGTCTGGAGGCTGCAAAGATGGTGGCGGCCGAGTTTATCTCTGGCAGACCTGACGACAATATCGGTCTGACGATATTTGCCGGCGAGTCGTTTACACAGTGCCCTATGACCACCGATCATACCTCGCTTCTCAACCTTCTGCAGAATGTACGCGCTGACATCGCAGCACGTGGACTTATTAGCGACGGAACTGCCATCGGTATGGGACTTGCCAATGCTGTGGGACGACTGAAAGCATCTAAGGCAAAGAGTAAGGTGGTGATCCTCCTCACCGATGGTAGCAACAATATGGGCGACATATCGCCAATGACGGCTGCAGAGATAGCACAAAGTCTCGGCATCAGGGTTTATACCATCGGTGTGGGAACTAACAAGGTGGCTCCCTATCCCATGCCAGTGGCAGGAGGTGTGCAGTATGTGAATATGCCCGTAGAGATCGACACGAAGACCCTCAGCGAGATAGCACAGACTACACAAGGCGATTTCTACCGTGCCACAAACAACAACGAGCTGAAGAAAATATACAAGGAGATCGACCAGCTTGAGAAGTCGAAGATGAGTGTGAAGAAGTTTAAGAAGAAGTTCGACGCCTTCCCGCCTTTTGTCATGGCGGCAGCCCTTGCACTTCTCCTCGAACTCCTACTCCGCATTACCATATTTAGGAGAATACCATAACAGAGTGTTGACGAAAAGAAAAATAACAATATGTTCAGATTTGAAGAACCAATATATCTCTATCTGCTTGCCATCATCCCTCTATTGGCAGTGGTGAAATGGATGCTTGACAGACAGCAGAAGAAAAGACTAAGACGCTTTGGCGACCCACAGCTTCTGAAGCAACTCATGCCCGACGTGTCGAAATGGCGACCCACGGCAAAGTTCTGGTTGTTGCAGGCTGCCTTGACGCTACTCATCGTGATGTTGGCAAGGCCGCAGATGGGCACTCGTGTAAGCAATGAGAAACGTACCGGCATTGAGACCATCATCGCCATGGACATAAGCAACTCCATGCTTGCCGAAGACGTGGCGCCAAGTCGTCTCGATCGTACAAAGATGATGGTTGAGAACCTCGTGGATAACTTCACCGACGACAAGATAGGACTTATCGTGTTTGCCGGCGAGGCTTTCGTGCAGTTGCCCATCACCAGCGACTATGTGTCGGCAAAGATGTTTCTTTCTGACATCACGCCTTCGCTCATAGTATCGCAAGGCACCGATATCGCTACCGCCATCAATATGGCAGTCAACAGCTTCACCCAACAGCAGGGCGTGGGCAAGGCGATAATAGTGGTCACCGACGGTGAGGACCATGAGGGAGGAGCCGAAGAGGCGGCAAAGGCAGCACGCAAGAAGGGCATGAGGGTGTATGTGCTCGGAGTGGGCTCGCCCGACGGCTCACCCATACCGCTTGGCAACGGCGAGTATATGAAAGACAAGACTGGCAACACCGTGATGACTAAGCTCAACGAGGACATGTGCCGCACCATAGCACAGGCTGGCGGCGGAGCCTACATACATGTTAACAACAACAGCAACGCCCAGCAGCAGCTTGACAACGAACTGGCAAAACTATCCAAGAAAGAGATGCTGTCAACCGTGTATAGCGACTACGACGAGCAGTATCAAGCCTTCGGCGTCATCGTCCTCATCTTGCTCATCATCGAGATATGTCTGCTTGAGAGGAAGAATCCCTTGGCCAAGCGTATCAATATCTTCGGACGTCGGCAGCGTCAGACCACGATGGTCGTGGCATTCCTTATGATGGCTACCTTTGCTTCAGCACAGACCGACCGCCAGTATGTGAGCCAGGGCAACAAGCTCTTCCGCGGCGGACAGTACGACAAGGCCGAGGTGGCATACCGCAAGGCCATAGAGAAGAACCCGCGTAACCCTCAGGCACACTACAACCTCGGCAACTCTCTCATGGCGCAGCGCAAAGACTCTGCCGCCATTCAGAGCCTGCAGAAATCTACCGAGCTCGAGACCAGCAAGACACGTAAGGCCATGGCTTACCATAACATAGGTGTCGTGTGCCAGCAGCATAAGATGTACGGCGAGGCTATTGACGCCTACAAGAACGCCCTCCGTCTTAACCCCGCAGACGACACTACACGCTACAACCTTGAACTCTGCAAGAGGCAGCAGAAGCAGCAACAGCAACAACAGAAAAACCAGCAGCAGAACAAGGATAATAAAGACAAGAACGGCAAAGACAAGAAAGACGAAAAACAACAGAATAAAGACAATAAGCAACAGAACAAAGACAAGGAAAACAAGATGAGCAAGGAGAATGCCGAACAGATGCTCAACGCTGCCATGCAACAGGAGAAGAGCACACAGCAGCGCATAAAGAAAGCTATGCAGAAACCCCGCTCAAACAAATTAGATAAAGAATGGTAATAGATATGAAGAGACTTGTATTGACATTTTTTGCACTCGTGACCATCGCTGCCGTATATGCCCAGAAACTTGTGGGCAATGCGCCGGCACAGGTGGCTGTAGGAGAACAATTCAGACTGACATATACCATCAACACGCAGGACGTCAGCGGATTCCGTGCAGGAAATATCCCCGACGACCTTGAGGTGCTTATGGGTCCAAGACAATCATCGCAATCGAGTTTCCAGATGATCAATGGACATACCAGTTCCTCATCGTCTATTACATATACTTATATAGTGCTCGCCAATAAGGCTGGCTCTTACACCATTCCGCCTGCACAGATCTCTTACAATGGCAAGACTCTGCACTCCAACGCCTTGCATATCAAAGTGTCGGGCTCGGCACAGGGCAACCATGGCTCGCAGCAGAGCCGCGGCGGCAACTCCAACGACGACTACGAGATACGCTCTGCTGGCTCACGCATCAGCGGCAGCGACCTCTTCATCAAGGTCAGCGCCAACAAGAAGAGGATACACGAGCAGGAACCTGTGCTTCTCACCTACAAGGTTTATACCGTGGTGGGACTTACCAGCCTGCGCGGCGACATGCCCGACATGAAGGGCTTCCACTCCCAGGAGATTCCTTTGCCCAGGGAGAAGAACTTCGTCGTGGAGATGTTTAACGGCCGACCATACAAGACGGTGAAATGGCAGCAGTGGGTGGTGTTCCCGCAGATGACCGGCAAGCTGCAGATACCAAGCATCACCTTCGAGGGTATCGTGGTGCAGCAGAACAGGGACGTGGATCCCTTCGAGGCGTTCTTCAACGGCGGCTCGGGTTATGTGGAGGTGAAGAAGAAGATTGTGGCTCCGGGACTTGAGATACAGGTCGATCCGCTCCCCTCGCGTCCTGCCAACTTCTCGGGCGGCGTGGGTAAGTTTAACATCACCGCACAGATAGACAAGACCGAGGTGAAGGCCAACGACCCCATTTCGCTCAGGATCATCGTGAGCGGTTCGGGCAACCTTAAGCTCATCAAGGAACCTGCCGTCGTCTTCCCAAAGGACTTTGACAAATACGACGCAAAGGTCACCGACAAGACAAAGATCACTCCTAACGGTGTGGAAGGCAGTATGGTGTATGACATCATGACTGTGCCGCGCCATCAGGGTACTTACGAGATACCGCCAGTGGAGTTCACCTACTACGACACCTCGACCAACTCCTACAAGACACTCAAGAGCGAAGGGTTTAAGATAAACGTGGTCAAGGGCAGCAGCGCAGCTGTGACCACCTACTCTGAGGATGTGGAACAGCTTAACAAGGACATACGTTATATCAAGACCGGCGACGCTGAGGTACGCCCGCTCGACGACTTCTTCTTCGGCTCAGCAGCCTACTGGATATCACTCGCCGTGCTTGCTGTCATCTTTGTCTCACTGTTTGTAGTCTTCCGCCAGCGTGCCATCGACAATTCCAACATCGGCAAGATGAGGGGCAAGAAGGCCAACAAAGTGGCCACACGACGCCTGCGTGCCGCAAAGAAGCTCATGGCCGAAAATCGCCAGGCTGAGTTCTACGACGAGACCCTCCGTGCCCTCTGGGGCTATGTGGGCGACAAGCTCAACATGCCCGTCGAGAGTCTCTCGCGCGAGAACATTCAGCAGCGTCTCGCCGAACGCGAGGTGACCGACGACACTATAATGAAGTTTATCAACGCCATTGACGAGTGTGAGTTTGAGCGCTACGCCCCTGGCGATGCCAAGGGAAATATGAACAAGACTTTTGAAGCTGCCATGACAGCCATAATGGATATTGAAGACAAGATGAAAAGCAAGCGAAAGACAGCATCCGCCAAGTCGGTGATGCTACTCATGTGGCTCATGCTGCTCTGCTCTAACGGGGCAATGGCAATGGCCACAAAGGCAAATGCCGACCGCGCCTACGCCAAGGAACAATACCAGCAAGCCATAGCCGACTACGAGGAACTGCTAAAGGGCGGCTCCTCGGCAGAGATATATTTCAACCTCGGCAACGCATACTACCGCAGTGGCAACATCACACGTGCCATCATCAACTACGAGCGTGCTTTGCTCCTCGCACCAGCCGACGGCGACATCCGCTTCAACCTGCAGCTGGCACGCTCAAAGACCATCGACAAGATCACACCACAGTCGGAGATGTTCTTCTTCGACTGGTACAGACAGCTGGTCAATGCCATGAGTGTTGACGGATGGGCACGCGTGGCGCTGCTCGCCCTTGCCATAGCCATCGTCTGTGCCCTCTCCTATCTCTTCTCCGAGAGAATGTGGATGCGTAAGGGTGGATTCTTCGGCGCCATAGCGATGGTGCTCCTGTTTGTAATGGCAAATGTTATGGCACAACAGCAGAAGTCGCGCCTGCTTAACCGCACTGGAGCCGTCGTCGTCTCGCCAGCGGCAGAGGTGAAGAGCTCGCCGGCAAGTAATGGCACCGTACTGTTCAACATCCACGAGGGAACAAAGGTGGAGATAACAGACGGCACCATGAAGCAGTGGAAGGAGATAAAGATTGCCGACGGAAAGCGCGGATGGATAGAATCCTCAAAAATTGAACTTATATGATAGACTCGATACTGCAATACGATAAGCAGTTGCTGCTCAGCCTGAACGGCAGCCATTCGCTCTTCGCCGACGGACTCATGCTCACGCTGACCGACGCCAAGACGTGGATACCGATGTATGTGGCTTTGCTCTATCTCGTCATCAAAAACAACAACTCGATGACAAAGATACTCGCCATCATTGCGGGTGCAGCCCTCTGCGTGCTGTTCACGGGCACCCTCGACGACCTCTTCGTCAAGCCCGTGGTGGCACGATGGCGACCCACCCACGACCCTGAAATAGGATACATGGTAGATGTGGTGGATGGCTACAGGGGAGGCCGCTACGGATTCTTCTCAGCCCATGCCGCAAACACGTTCTCGATTGCCCTCTTCTTCGTACTGCTGGTGCGCAGCCGCTGGTTGAGCGTCGCGCTCGTCTTATGGTCGCTCATCAACTGCTGGACACGCATCTATCTTGGCGTCCACTATCCCATTGACATCGCCGTGGGACTACTCTGGGGAGCCTTCGTGGCGGTGCTGGTGTATGTCCTCTTCAATGTCGTCACTCGCAGTACCAACGGTCACAACAATTACATCTCCACGCAATATACCTCCACGGGATATGTCGTCACCGACACCGACGTGGTGGTGAGCGTATTCGTGTTTACCCTAATGTACGCCCTCGTGAGGGCAAGCATCATAATATAGTACATACACCGACAATGGATACAAGACATATACATATCAGCGACTATAACTATCCCCTCCCCGACGAGCGGATAGCCAAGTTTCCGCTTTCGCAGCGCGACCATTCCAAACTCTTGATATACAGGAAGGGCGAGATATCAGAAGACCATTTCTATAATCTGCCCTCATACTTGCCAAAGGGGGCGTTAATGATATTCAACAACACCAAGGTCATACAGGCACGTCTGCACTTCCGTAAGCCTACGGGCGCCCTCGTGGAGGTGTTCCTTCTCGAACCCGCCGCGCCAGCTGACTACGAGCAGATGTTTCAGACACGTCAGAGCTGCGATTGGCACTGCCTCGTGGGCAACCTCAAGAAGTGGAAAGAAGGCACACTCGAGCGCACGTTTGACGTAGCTGGCCACACCATCACCCTCACCGCCTCTTATCTCGAGGCGGAACGCACGTGCCACCTCATACGCTTCACATGGGACAACAGCTCCGTGTCGTTTGCCGAGATACTTGATACCGTCGGCGAACTGCCCATACCGCCCTACCTCAACCGCGACACCGAGGAGAGCGATAAGACCACATACCAGACGGTATATTCGAAGATCAAGGGCAGCGTAGCAGCTCCCACCGCCGGACTACACTTCACCGACAAGGTGCTTGCCGACATCGACGCCCAGGGCATAGAGCGCGAGGAACTAACGCTGCACGTGGGAGCAGGCACGTTTAAGCCTGTGAAGAGCGAGGAGATCAACGAGCACGAGATGCACACTGAGTTTATCGCCGTGCATCGCGACACCATAAGGAAACTCATCGCACATAATGCCGAGGCCATAGCCGTGGGCACCACCAGCGTGCGCACCCTTGAGAGCTTGTACTTCATGGGACTTAAGGTAATGGTCAACCCCGACATCGCCTCCGAACAACTGCATGTATTGCAGTGGGAGCCATACGACAATGCCACAGACGTCAGTCCGCTCGACTCCCTGCGCGCCCTCGACGCTTATCTCGAGCGTCACCAGCTCTCCACCCTTCATTCCAGCACACAGATCATAATTGCCCCGGGCTATGAGTATAAGATCGTGAAGACACTCGTCACCAATTTTCATCAGCCGCAGAGCACCCTCTTGTTGCTTGTCAGCGCTCTCGTCAAAGGTGACTGGCGCCGCATCTACGACTATGCCCTCGACCACAACTTCCGTTTCCTGAGCTATGGCGACAGTTGCCTGATATTACCATAAAGGAGACAGCTGATTGACAATAGCTTTTTTACTTTTTGATAAGAACAATTAATGAATATACAATGAAAATAGGAGATAAAGTAAGATTTCTTAGCGAGACCGGAGGCGGCCGCGTAGCCGGCTTCCAAGGTAACAACATCGTGCTCGTGGAAGACGAGGACGGATTCCAGGTGCCAACACCAATAAAAGAGGTGGTCGTGATAGACAACGACGACTACAGCACCGCACGCATGGTGGCCGAGAAACAGAAGAACGCCAACCTTCAGGCTGACGACGACACCGACTACGACCCAGCCGACCGCCCCATCACCTTCAAGGCTCCCGCCGAGGAACGCAAGGGCGGCGACAAACTCTCGGCATATCTCGCCTATGTGCCCATGTCTCCAAAGGAGATGACCACCACACGCTTCGAGACATATATCGTCAACGACAGCAACTACTACATGCACTTCGCCTACATGACCGCCGAAGGCAACAACTGGACCCTCCGCGCCACAGGCGAGATTGACCCAAACACGAAACTCTATATCGAAGAGTTCGGACGCGAGGACCTCAACAGTCTCAACCGGGTGGCGATGCAGCTCATAGCCTATAAGCGCAGCAAGACATTCCTCATCAAACCCGCTGTCGATGTGCAGTTGAGAGTCGATCCCGTGAAGTTCTACAAGCTACACACATTCCAGGAAAACGACTTCTTCGAACAGCCAGCTTACGTGCTCACACTCGTGGAAAACGACGAGGAGGCACGACCGCTGGTCATCGACACCAAACGACTTAAACAGGAGATGATGGGGAAGATAAACGCCGACCGGCCGAAGTCACATGCGCCAAAGCACAAGAAAGACGACCCCGACGCTCCCGTAGTGGTCGATCTGCACGCCTCAGAACTACTTGAGACCACAGCAGGCATGTCGGCCTCCGACATACTCAACTACCAGCTCGACCACTTCCGCAAGACCCTCCAGCAGTATTCTGACAAGAAGGGCAAGAAGCTCGTCTTCATCCACGGCAAGGGCGAAGGCATACTTCGTCAGGCTCTCGTCAACGAGCTGCGCTACCGGTATAAGACATACACTTATCAGGA
>SAMEA3663112__coassemble_47_pt1 | contig 43880 bp, 34 predicted proteins | sample SAMEA3663112__metabat2_high_PE_013 | metagenome-assembled genome bin SAMEA3663112 (sample SAMEA3663112) | pig gut metagenome | biome: pig gut; feature: pig-associated habitat; material: faeces | place: Denmark | collected 2012
GCAAAGGTACGGCAAAAATCGATACGCTCCAAACGTTTGGACAATTATTTTCCGAATTATTACACTATTTAACAATTACTATAAATATCTATAATTTATATTTGCTTATATTAACAATCATGCATGATTTATTTTTTTATAGAAAATAGAATTATCATGAACAAAGTATTCATATATATTCCTATAATATAATAAGGTGTAATGAAGGACGCAAGAGATATTGCTCGATAAGCATTAGATAATATCCAAAAGTGTTTTGAAATTATGAATTATGAAATCGGCATGAGCAAGTTCGCCAATGGCACCATTCCCGTAAGTAACGGCACAAGTTTTAACGCCGGCAGAAAATCCCATATTTACATCATAAGCAGTATCACCCACGACAAGCACATTCTCTGGTATATCTTCTGTATAGTCGAGTATGAGATTAACCATGTCAGGTGCAGGTTTCGCATTGGGAACATCCTCTGAAGTGACGACATAAGAAAAGAATCGCCTTATGTTCAACATGTCGAGAAGGGTATCGAGAGAATCATGTCCACGACTACTGGCGACAGCCAAGACACACCCCATGGCTCTCATTTCGGCAAGAGTATCTTCAACGTCAGGAAAAAGAACAACGATTCCTGGTTTGTAATTTTTTACAAAAAGATTCTTATACAAGTTTTCGCAAAGAGCAGCTTGTTCATCATCGACAGACAAGAGCTGGGCGAAAGACTGCCGAAGAGGCAATCCAATCATTTTTATGCACTCGAGTTCAGTCTTGGCAGGTAAGCCAAGTTGAGCGATAGTTTGTTGCATGGTAGAAACGATTAGGTTTCTTGTATCGGCCAATGTTCCGTCGAAATCAAAGACAATTGTGTTCATATCCGTAAAGTAAATGTTAGTTTGTTATTATTATTAATAGAATGGAAAGGAAGAAGGAAGACAAAAAAAATGAGTATATAAAAAAAGGAACCTCACTTCACAGTGAAGCTCCTTCAAAAAAACTAAATTAATCAACCATAAACCTTAACCATTTTGTATTTTTATTAGAATACGTACTATGTTACAAAACTCTTTTTGTATTTGCACTGCAAAGGTAACGCAAAAAAATCAAATAGCGGTTCAATATTAAGTAAAATAAGTTTAAAATGCGTGAAATTCACGTAATTTGAACCAAAAACAACATATTTCAAACCAAAAATGATAACAAAGGGCGATTTTTTCATAAAAAACGAACTAAAATTCGAGAAAAAGGAGTAACTTCGCAGCAAAATTTTGAATAATATGAGCACAGACAACATATACATTATTATCCTGATAGCGGCATTAGTATTATCGATATTGGTAATTCGCCATTTATACATACGCAATAACCGCCTTGCAGACAAGGTGAAGATGAACAAATTGTTCACTCAAATCTCGCACGAGTTGCTCACTCCGATGACGATATTATCAGCATCGGTAGATCATCTGCGCGAGAAAGAGCCGAAGAACGAGTTGGAATATGAGCTGATGTCGTTAAATATCCAACGTACGATAAGACTTCTTGGTCAGCTCAACGAGAAGAGCAAATCGACCGACGACAGGCTGCGTCTTCAAGTAAGTAACGGGGACGTGATGTCCTACATACGCGAGACGGCCCGAAGTGTAATCCCATTAGTGAAACGAAAGGGTCTGGAGTTTGAGATTACATGTTATCCGGAAAGTATGTTGGGTTGGATAGATACGGACAAGATAGACAAGATAGTGTTCAACCTTTTGTCGAACTCAGTAAAATACACGACAAAAGAAGGCGGAAAGATAAGTATAGAAGTAAGGACAAACACCCATTACGACCGAATAGAGATAATAGTCAAGGACAATGGCGACGGCATACCAGCCAAGCGACAGAAGCACATTTTTGAGATGTACAATGACATAGACTACAAGAAATACGGTTCGACAAACACGGACATAGGTCTGTCGTTGACCCACGACCTTGTACAGCTTATAGGCGGAAGCATAAGATATGAAAGCGAAGAAAACGTAGGCACAACGTTTTACGTCACCCTTCCTATAGGCAAGGAATCCTTTTCATCGTCAGAGATAGACGAAAGCCACAGCATAACGATACCGATGACAAATATCATCGACTTCAAGGCCAAAGACATGTTGATAAACAGCAACAACATACTCGACGACATGATACTGGATAAAAATTCCTCCAACCTACTGTTTGTTGACGACAATGCAGAGTTGCTCTTGCTGATGAAGCAAATACTACGAACGAAATACAACATCTTCACCGCCAGTAACGGAGAGAAAGCCCTTGAAGTGGTGAAGAAATGCGACATAGACATCATCATATCAGACGTTAACATGCCCGTGATGAACGGATGGCAGCTAACGAGAACACTGAAGAGCAATCCTGAACACAGCCATCTTCCCATCATCTTGCTCACGTCACATGACCAGGAAGAGGAAGACAAGAAAAAGTCGCTCATTGCAGGAGCCGACGATTGTATATCCAAGCCGTTCAAGATGGGAGATTTGCAATTGCGAATACGCAACCTGATAGAGAACCGACAAAGAATAAGGGGAACCGAGTCGCCGACAATGCCTGATACAGAGGCAGAAGAGAAAGACATCATAGAGAAAGCCTCGAGCGAGAACGATTTCATAAAGCGTGCCGTAGCGATGGTGCAAACCCATCTTGACGACAGCGACTACAACCGCGAAGCGTTTGCGTCCGACATGGGACTTAGCGCATCGTCGCTATATAACAAGATACGCGAGGTGACAGGCATGAACGTCAGTTTCTTCATCCGTGAGATAAGGATGAAGGAAGCCTGCCGCATAGCCAAGAGCGAACCAGACATACGCATCAGCGAGCTTGCCTACAGAGTAGGATTCAAGGATCCGAAATATTTCGCCACCACCTTCAAGAAGACTATCGGCATGCAGCCTTCGGAATATATCGAGAGCGTGAAATAAGTGAAAGTCCGACGAAAGTGAGCAATCCGTTGAGCATGAGCAACTCATAGCCGAAACGATAGTCGAAGAAGCGCTGCGTAAGACAGTCGAGGACGAAGCAGACACATGGCGACAGCACGGCTACGACAGGCACCCAACGATCGACGAGCCGTCGGCGCATGACGAGCGCGAAGGTGAAGAGACCGAGTAGCGGGCCGTAAGTATAAGAACACATTATATATATGGCATCGATGACGCTTGTGCTGTTGAGCAGGCGGAAAAGGAGGATGAAGACGATGAACGTGGCGCACAAAGCCATATGCGCCATCCGCCGAAGCTTCTCATCAGCCGGGCGACGAATGATATCGACGCAAAAGCTCGTGGTGAGCGATGTGAGAGCAGAGTCGGCGCTGCTGAACGACGAAGCGACAATGCCTATGGTGAAGAAGACGACGACAGGAAAGCCGAGCGTACCTGTGGCAGCAAACATTGGAAGTAGTTCATCGCCCGAAGACGGCAGTGTAGAGCCATTGCCCGCTGCCAGTTGGACGAGGAGTACGCCCAAGGCCAAGAACAGCCAGTTGACAGGCACGAAAGCCAACCCGTATGTACACATATCTTTCTGTGCTTCACGTAGTGTCTTGCAAGTAAGATTTTTTTGCATCATATCCTGATCGAGTCCCGTCATCACCACTACGATAAAAATTCCGCTGAGAAACTGCTTCCAGAAATATCTTGTCGAGTTAATGTCGTCGAAGACGAACACACGACTCATGGAACTGCCGGAAACGACATTTACGGCGTCAGCCAACGACAAACCGAGAGCATCAGCCACGTTGACGACAATCATGACCAAAGCCGTGAGCATGCAGAGCGTCTGGAAAGTGTCTGTCCACACCAACGTCTTTATCCCTCCTCGCCTGGTATAAAGCCATATCAATGCAACCATAGCCGTCACCGTAATCCAGAAGGGAATGCCGACGGCGTCAAAAACGAACTTCTGCAAGATGATGCATACGACATAGAATCTTACGGAAGCACCTGTTAGTTTGGACAATATGAAGAACCATGCTCCTGTCTTGTATGCGCCCTCCCCTAACCTTTTGTTGAGGAAAGAATAGATTGTCGTGAGGTTGTATCGATAATATACAGGCAAGAGGACGAAAGCCACCACGGCGTATCCGAGTATGAATCCGAGGCAAGTCTGCAGGTATGTCATGTCGCTTTTCATCACCATTCCTGGAACGGAGACGAACGTCACTCCCGAAACAGAAGCGCCCACCATTCCAAAAGCCACCATATACCAAGGCGACTTTCTGTTGCCCCGGAAGAAAGTGTCGTTATCGGCCTTTCCCCCTACAATTCTGCTAAAGAGGAACAAGGCGGCGAAATAAGCCATTATGGTGATTAAAATCGTCATATCGAGTTTAAGAATTAATTGTCTTTATTTTTTCAAGAATAGCCACGCCCTCTTCTACTGACTTCACCTGGTCGATGACTACCGACCGTTTCCCGTTAGCCTCCCTGAGGTTGCATCTTCGTGGATAGGCCGTGATAAAGTTGAGCAGGAGGTCGAAAGTCTGGCTCTGGTAGTAAGCACTTTTAATGTTGCTTACGAGATAGAGAGCCATGCGTTGTTTTTTCAGCATGATTTTCTCGCATCCCAATTGTTTTCCCAGTCGTCTGAGCGGTACGACCTGCATGAGTTCTTCAGCCACGTCGGGCAGTTTGCCGAATCGGTCGATCATCCTTTCTCGGAATGTCTTCAGTTCGTCGTCGGTTTTCAGTCCGTCGAGTTCCCTATAGAGCAACATACGTTCGCTGTCGCTCGGCACATATTGGTCGGGGAAATACATCTCTATATCGCTTTCGAGCGAACAGTCTTCGACGAAATAGTCGCCGACGAGATAGTTTTTCTTCACCTCATCCTTATATAGGTCGGCGAACTCATCGTTTTTGAGTTCGGTGACGGCTTGGTTAAGTATCTTTTGATACGTCTCATATCCGAGGTCGGAGATGAATCCGCTCTGTTCGGCACCTAACAGGTTGCCGGCTCCTCGAATGTCAAGATCCTGCATGGCAATATTTATTCCGCTGCCGAGGTCGCTGAAGTTTTCGAGAGCCTCAAGACGTCGTCTCGATTCGGGGTTGAGTGCCGACAATGGCGGTGCGAGCAGATAGCAGAAAGCCTTTCTGTTTCCTCGTCCCACTCGTCCTCTCATCTGGTGCAAGTCGCTGAGTCCGAAGTTATGTGCGCCGTTGATCATGATGGTATTTGCATTCGGGATGTCGATGCCGTTCTCGACAATAGTTGTTGAGAGGAGCACGTCGTAGTCGTAGTTGGCGAATCCGAGTATGATTTTCTCGAGTTCCTCGGGTTTCATCTGTCCGTGTCCTATGGCGATGCGCACGTCGGGAATATACTTGCGTATCATATCGGCGATGCGTGTGAGGTCGTTGATTCTGTTGTTGACGAAATACACCTGTCCGTTACGACTCATTTCGAAGTTGATGGCATCGGTGATGATCTCTGGTCCGAAGCTGTGGATCTCGGTCTGTATGGGATAACGGTTAGGCGGTGGAGTCTGTATGACGCTCATGTCTCTTGCCCCGACGAGCGAGAACTGCAGTGTGCGTGGAATAGGTGTGGCCGACATTGTCAAGGTATCGACATTGGTTTTCAGCTGTCGCAGTTTCTCTTTTGTGGCCACACCGAACTTCTGTTCCTCGTCGATGATGAGCAGTCCTAAGTCGTTGAATTTCACGTTTTTGCCTATCATCTTCTGTGTACCGATGACGATGTCTATCTTCCCTTCTGCGAGGTCGGCGAGCAGCTCTTTAGTCTGTTTTGCCGTCTTAGCCCTTGTGAGATAATCGACCCTTACGGGCAGGTCGCGCAGACGTTTGGAGAAGGTTTGGAAATGCTGGTAAGCCAGCACCGTCGTGGGCACGAGCACAGCCACCTGCTTTGAGTCGCAGGCAGCCTTGAAGGCAGCCCTTACGGCCACCTCGGTTTTTCCGAATCCGACGTCGCCGCATACTAGTCGGTCCATAGGTTTCTGGCTTTCCATGTCGGCTTTCACCTCGTTTGTAGCCCTGAGTTGGTCTGGCGTATCCTCGTAGAGGAAGCTTGCCTCGAGTTCGTGTTGCATGAACGAGTCTGGGCTGAAAGCGAATCCTTTTTCATGTCTTCTTCTCGAGTATAGTTTTATCAGGTCTCGGGCTATGTCCTTGATTTTCTTTTTGGTGCGTTCCTTGAGCCGCTCCCATTGTCCGGTGCCGAGATGACTCAGTCGTGGCGGTTCGCCGTTGTCCTGAGCCTTATATTTCGCCACCTTATATAGAGAGTGTATAGAGACGTAGATAGAGTCGCCGTTATGATAAATGATTTTTATCATCTCTTGGTACGTGTCGCCCTGAGGCATTCTCACCAGTCCGCCAAATTTTCCTATTCCGTGATCCACGTGAACGACGAAGTCGCCTACCTCAAACTGCTTTATCTCTTTCAGCGTGAGTGCCACCTTTCCGCCACGAGCCTTGTCGGAGCGTAGGTTATACTTATGGAATCTGTCGAAGATCTGATGGTCGGTAAAGAGGCACAATCCCAGGCTCTTGTCCACGAAGCCCTCGTGCAGGGTTTTATCTACGGGTGTGAACGAGCAAGCCTCGCCAAGTATTTCCTTTAGTCGTTCCTGTTGTTTCTGGCTGTCGGCAAGGATATAGATTTTGTTGCCCGAGAGCTGATAGTCTTCGAGCGACTTTTTGAGCATGTCGAAGTTTTTGTGGAACAACGGCTGCGGGACGATGGCGAACGAAATTTTCGCGTTAGCATCTCGCAAGGGTCGATGTCCGAACTCTATGGTACGGAATGCTGAGAGTCGTCTTTTGAAGTCGTTGCCGCTGACGAGCTGTGTCTCGCGTTTCATCTCGGCTATGATTTCCTCCCGTTGCATCTCGGTTGCGCTTTCGAGTTTTTCGGTCAATGCCTGTGAGGAGAAGCCCTCGTTGTATGTCTTCTCTACGGCGTCGCAGACGAAGGTGCAGTCGCGCATGGCGACCATCGCGTGGGCTGGCAAGAAGTCGAGCAAGGGCACTTTTTCCTCTTTTGATGAGGCGAGTTCGGGTACGATCTCCACGGTGTCGCGTCGTTCCTTTGAGAGCTGTGTGTCAACCTCAAAGGTGCGTATTGAGTCGATTTCGTCGCCGAAGAAGTCGATGCGGAAAGGCAGTTCGCACGAGAATGAGAACACGTCGAGTATGCTGCCTCGGCGTGCAAACTGTCCAGGCTCATAGACATAGTCCACCTCTGAGAATCCGTATTCGCGCAGTGTCTTCACCACTCTGGTCACGTCTGTTGTGTCGCCGTTTCTGAGCGTCATGGTGCGATCGTCGAGTTTTTTTCGCGAGATGACCAGTTCGGCTATGGCTTCTGGATGGGTCACTATATAAAGAGGTGTATTGTCTTTTGCGTTAGTGGCTACATTGATGGCTGTGAGCACTTCGGTGCGCAGTATTTCGTTTGCCGCGTCTCGCTGTCCGTATTTCACCGCCCTTCTGTAAGACGATGGGAAGAAGAGTGCATCGCTGTCTCCCATTATCTGTACGAGGTCGTGATAGAAATATCCTGCCTCGTCGGCATCGTTGAGCACGAAGAGAATGATTTTTCCCACCTTTGTGGCCATGGCTGCAAACGCGAGTGGTGTGGCAGAAGCCATGAGTCCTTCGAGGAAAATGTTTTTGACCGAAACACTTCCCACAGCCTTCGCCATTGCCGCCACATTAGGCGACTGGGCGTATAGTAATTGTAATTCTTTTATTGTCATTCTATAAAAATTGTTGCAAAATTACTTATTATTGTCGAAATAAACAAAAAAAAGAGCGATTTATTTTGATATTCCAACTATCTGAATTACTTTTGCATCATAAAATCAACAGAATATGAGCGACAGCATAGTAATCATACCCACTTATAATGAAAAGGAGAACATCGAGAAGATCATCCGGGCGGTGTTTGGCTTGGAGAAGTCGTTTCACATACTCATCATCGACGACGGTTCGCCAGACGGCACTGCCGGCATTGTGAAGCGTCTGATGTCTGAGGAGTTTGCCGGCAGGTTGTTTTTGGTGGAGCGCAGCGGCAAGTTGGGCTTGGGCACGGCGTATATCACCGGATTCCGTTGGGCTTTGGAGCGCGACTATGAGTATGTGTTTGAGATGGACGCCGACTTCAGCCACGATCCCGCCGACCTTCCCCGCCTCTATTCTGCATGTCATGACGAGGGTTATGATGTGGCCATCGGTTCGCGCTATGTCTCGGGTGTGAACGTGGTGAACTGGCCCATCGGTCGTGTGTTGATGAGCTATTTTGCATCGAAGTATGTGCGTTTCGTCACAGGCTTCAAGGTCCACGACACCACAGCTGGTTTCAAGTGTTATCGTCGCGAGGTGCTTGAGACCCTCGAGTTGGACAAGATCCGTTTCAAGGGTTACGCATTCCAGATTGAGATGAAGTTCACGGCCTTTAAGATTGGATTCAAGATCAAGGAGGTGCCTGTCATCTTCGTCAATCGCCGCGAAGGCACGAGCAAGATGAGCGGCGGCATCTTCGGCGAGGCGTTCTTCGGCGTGATGCGTCTCAGATGGGACGGATGGACGAGGAAATATCCAAAGAGAAAGGGGAAATAGGAGTTTAGAAGTTAAGGCGTTTAGGAGTTAAGCCAATAGTCATGAGCGCAGAGTTAAAAGGCTCAGGCATTTGTCTTAACTCCTTATGTTTTGTTTCTCCTCTTTTCCCTTAGAACACCTTTATTTCATAAGAGGCCATGAAAGTGGCTCCAGGCAGGAGATGGTTCATCAGATACTTGTCTTTGAATTCGCCTTCGTAGCCAGCCCAGTCGTGTACGCCATACCACGGTTCGATGCATAGGAATGGTGCGTGCTTGCCGTAAGGAGTCCAGATGCCAAGGCAAGGGCAGTCGAACGAGAGGCCTATCTGCGGTCGTCCTTCCTTATCTACGATTACCGCCATTCCCACCTGCGACTTGTCGAGTATCACGGCGTCGTCTGCAAACGACTCCTCGTCGAACGCCCATATATGGCGGTCGGTCTTCACGTCGTATCTCTCTGGCTTGATGCATCCTCCGGTGTTTCCGATGATGCGTGTCAGCGGCTGTTCGTTGTCGAAGAGCAGCGTGCCTTCCACCTTGTCGCCTTCGCCCACGTCAGGCAGGTTGAATGCTGGATGTCCGCCAATCTGGAAGTGCATCTCTTCCTTGCCCATGTTTCTTACTGTCCACACCACGTTGATCATGTCGTCGTTGAGAAAATACGACACGTTGAGTCCGAACTCATACGGATACACCTTCATCGTCTCCTCGTTTGAGGTCAGTTCGTAAGTGACGCTGCTCTCGGTTTTCTCTATCACGTCGAAATCCATGTCGCGTGCGAATCCGTGACGCGGCAGTTCGTAAGTCTTTCCATCCACCCTGTACTGCCCGTTCCACAGTCCGCAGACTATCGGGAAAAGCAGCGGCGAGCGTCTTGGCCAGTATTTTTCGTCGCCTTGCCAGAGATATTCACGTCCTTCGGCACTCTTGATGCTTTGCAATTCAGCCCCGTGAGCCGAGATAATCACGGTGATTTTGTCGTTTTTCAGTTCTTCCATAAGTATGATTTTTGTGTTTTAGAAATTATTGTCACGCTAAAAAAACGCTTTGTCACGATGGGACAAATGCTGTTGGATTACGATTTTATTTTACATCGGCAAAGGTAACACATTTTCTTTGATTCTCCAAGAGTTTCGTCGGCTTATTTTCCCCGATTAACATATATTATATAGATAGAGCGGGAAATAGGGCGGAAAAATTTCTTTAGTTAGAGAAACTTTTTTCTTTAGTTAGAGAAAAATTTCGCCTTGGGAATGGGAATAAATTTCACAGCCGACAGAAGCCTCCATTCCTCTTGGCGTGACAGCGTGACAGGCGTGACAGTGGTTTTTCGCACTTGCATAGTTTGAATTTTTATTATAAAAAAACTTCTATATTATATAATATAGATGCTATTTTGCCCTAAAGAGGATAGGGAAAAATGGCTGTCACGCTTGTCACGCTGTCACGCTTGTCACGTTTTTGCCGGCAAAGAACGAAAAACTGCACACCAAAAAACAATGTGCGCAATTTCACGAGAAAACGTTTTAAAATAATATAAAACACTGATAGGTTATTCTCTTTTTCCGTAGAAAATGCGTATCTTTGCAGAAAATAAGCTGCATCTCGGCAAAACAATCAAGCAAGCTTGTTGTGTTGCACTCGATTTGCATTATCTTTGCAGAAAATAAGCTGCATTATCTTTGCAGAAAATAAGAAGAGAAAGAAATAATACATATATGTTTGAAAACTTAAGCGACAGACTTGAACGCTCTTTCAAAATACTGAAAGGCGAAGGAAAAATCACCGAAATCAACGTGGCAGAGACGTTGAAAGACGTGAGAAGGGCATTGCTCGATGCCGACGTGAATTATAAGGTGGCGAAAAGCTTCACCGATACAGTGAAAAAGAAAGCCCTCGGAATGAACGTGCTCACAGCCGTAAAGCCGAGCCAGCTGATGGTAAAGATCGTACACGATGAGCTCGCACAGCTCATGGGTGGAACGGCAGTGCCCGTCAACCTCGACGGCCGCCCCACGATAATCCTCATGTCGGGTCTCCAAGGCTCGGGAAAGACCACCTTCAGCGGAAAACTCGCCAACCTGCTCAAGACCAAGAACCACAAGAAGCCGATGCTCGTGGCGTGCGACGTCTATCGTCCAGCCGCCATCGAACAGTTGCGCGTGGTGGGAGCCACTGTGGATGTGCCCGTATATAGCGAGCCCGACAACAAGAACGTGGTGGAAATCGCCCACAACGCCATACGCGAAGCCAAGGCCAAGGCCTGCGACGTGGTGATCATCGACACCGCTGGACGTCTCGCCGTGGACGAGGAGATGATGAACGAGATAGCCACGCTGAAAGAAGCCGTCAACCCCAACGAGACACTCTTCGTGGTGGATTCGATGACCGGACAGGATGCCGTGAACACAGCAAAGGAATTCAACGACCGTCTCGACTTCGACGGCGTGGTGCTGACCAAGCTCGACGGCGACACACGTGGCGGTGCAGCCCTTTCCATCCGCACCGTGGTCACCAAGCCTATCAAGTTTGTAGGTACAGGCGAGAAGATGGAAGCCATAGACGTGTTCCATCCCGACCGAATGGCCGACCGCATCCTCGGCATGGGCGACATCGTCAGCCTCGTGGAACGCGCACAGATGCAGTACGACGAGAAGCAGGCCAAGGAGCTGGAGAAGAAGATCATGAAGAACAAGTTTGACTTCAACGACTTCATGAACCAGATACAGCAGATAAAGAAGATGGGCAACATCAAGGACCTCGCTGCCATGATTCCCGGAGTGGGAAAAGCCATCAAGGACGTGGACATCGACGACAACGCCTTCAAGAGCATCGAGGCCATCATCAGCAGCATGACTCCCAAGGAGCGCACTCATCCCGAAATCATCAACCAGAGCCGACGCACACGCATTGCCAAAGGCTCGGGCACGACCATACAGGACGTCAACCGCCTGCTCAAGCAGTTTGACCAGATGCGCAAGATGATGAAGATGGTGACCGGCATGAACAACTCGAAGATGATGCAGATGGCGGCCGCCATGAGACAAAAGATGAAATAACATACAAAGAGAGAGATACATACACACACGCTTATGCAACTGATAGACGGAAAGGCCACAGCGGCCAAGATAAAGGAGGAAATCGCTCAGGAAGTGGAGCAGATAGTGGCAGCAGGAGGCAAACGCCCTCATCTGGCTGCAGTGCTCGTGGGCCACGACGGAGGCTCGGAGACATACGTTAAGAACAAGGTACTCGCGTGCGATGCATGCGGATTCAAGTCAACACTCATCAGATACGAGGACGACATCACCGAGCAAGAGTTGCTCGACTGCGTGGCAAAGCTCAATGCCGACGACGACGTGGACGGATTCATTGTACAGCTCCCGCTGCCGAAACATATCGACGAACAGAAGATAATCGAAGCCATCGACTACCGCAAGGACGTGGACGGATTCCACCCCATCAACGTGGGACGCATGGCCATCGGCCTGCCATGCTTCATCTCAGCCACACCACTCGGCATCATCACACTGCTGAAGCGCTACGGCATTGAGACCAGCGGAAAGAAATGCGTCATCCTCGGCAGAAGCAACATCGTGGGCAAGCCCATGGCACAGCTGATGATGCAGAAACAGTATGGCGACTCCACCGTCACCGTATGCCACAGCCGCTCGGCCAACCTCAAGGACGAGTGTCGCCAGGCCGACATCATCATCGCTGCCATTGGCCGTCCCGACTTCGTGACAGCCGACATGGTGAAAGAAGGAGCTGTGATAGTGGATGTGGGCACGACACGTGTGGCTGACGCTACCCGCAAGAGCGGATTCCGCCTCAACGGCGACGTGAAGTTCGACGAGGTGGCGCCACGCTGCTCTTACATCACTCCCGTCCCAGGAGGCGTCGGTCCGATGACCATCTGCTCGCTGATGAAAAACACTCTCGCCGCAGGCAAAAAAGAGTACTACAAGTAAAAAGTGCCTGAGAAAAAACAAGGAACTCAACTCCCCGAGACAAGGGAGAACAGCGGTCAAGCAATGAACAGCAGAGAGCTATACGAGCAAGGCAACGACTACCGTAGGCAGGGCAACTGGCAAGAAGCCATCAACAGCTATATACAAGCCATTGAGCTCGACCCCGACAGTCCTGCCGTAGAGGCAAAAGCCATGCTCGACGATATATTGAATTATTATCATAAGGACGCATACAATCCTTAAACAACAAAAAATAAGGTAAAAAGAAATGGGTAAAATCAAAGGTGCCATTGTTGTTGACATGGACCGCTGCAAAGGCTGCTCACTCTGTGTGGAAGCCTGTCCGCAGAATGTCATAGCACTGGCAAAGAAAGTAAACAAAAGCGGCTATCCATTCGTCGAAGTGGTGAGCCAAGACAATTGCGTCGGATGTGCCTCTTGTGCCATCGTCTGTCCCGACGGTTGCATCACGGTATATCGAAAAAAGATGGAGGACTGACAATGGCAGAACAGGAAGTAACACTGATGAAGGGCAACGAGGCCATTGCCCGTGCAGCAATAAGATGCGGAGTAGATGGATTTTTCGGATATCCTATCACACCGCAGAGTGAGATTATCGAGACACTCGCGCTCGACAAACCATGGGAAACCACCGGCATGGTGGTCGTACAGGCCGAGAGCGAAGTGGCAGCCATCAACATGGTACACGGTGCGGCTGGAGCAGGCAAGCGAGCATTCACATCGTCGTCAAGCCCTGGCGTGGCACTGATGCAGGAGTGCATCTCGTACATGGCCGGCTCTGAACTGCCCGGCGTCGTGGTCAACGTGCAGCGCGGAGGTCCGGGATTAGGCACCATTCAGCCATCGCAGAGCGACTATATCCAGGCCACCAAAGGCGGCGGCAATGGCGACTATAACGTCATCGTGCTGGCACCCAACTCCGTACAAGAGATGGCAGACTTTGTCGATCTCGCCTTCAACCTCGCCTTCAAATACCGCAACCCAGCAATGATACTCAGCGACGGCGTCATCGGACAGATGATGGAAAAGGTGGTGTTGCCACCATACAAGCCACGTCGCACCGAGGAAGAGATCAGACGCGAGTGTCCTTGGGCAACCATCGGACGCACCAAAGACCGCCAGCCCAACATCCACACCTCGCTCGAACTGAAGCCCGAGGCAATGGAAAAGCACAACATCCACTTGCAGGAGAAATACCGTCAGATAGAAGAAAACGAAGTAAGATATGAGACGCTGCAGTGCGACGACGCCGACTACATCATCGTAGCCTTTGGCTCCGCAGCACGACTGGCGCAGAAAGCCATCGAGATAGCACGCCAGCAGGGCATCAAGGTCGGACTGTTCCGTCCCATCACGCTGTGGCCGTTCCCGAAGAATGAGATAAGGGAAATGGCACATGGCAAGAAAGGAATACTCGTGGCGGAAATCAACGCTGGACAGATGGTGTACGACGTGCGTCTTGCCGTCAACGGCGAAGAGAGAGTAGAGCATTTCGGTCGTCTGGGCGGCATCGTGCCCGAGCCCGACGAGATTGTGGAGGCACTGAAACAAAAACTGTTATAGACAATTATGGCCAATATAAATGAAATCATAGCACCCGAGAACCTGGTGTACAAAAAGCCTGAACTGATGAACAACGTTCCGATGCACTACTGTCCGGGATGCAGCCACGGCGTGGTTCACAAACTCGTGGCTGAGGTAATAGAAGAGATGGGCATGGAGGAAAAGACCGTCGGCGTATGCCCAGTGGGCTGCGCTGTGTTCGCCTACCGCTATCTCGACATCGACTGGCAAGAGGCTGCTCACGGACGTGCACCAGCCGTTGCCACGGGCATCAAACGCCTCTGGCCCGACCGTCTCGTGTTCACATACCAAGGCGATGGCGACCTCGCGTGTATCGGAGCCGCCGAGACCATTCACGCCCTCAACCGTGGCGAGAACATCACCATCATCTTCATCAACAACGCCATCTACGGAATGACCGGTGGACAGATGGCGCCGACAACACTGATAGGACAAAAGACCAGCACATGTCCTTACGGACGACAAGCCGACCTTCACGGATATCCGCTGAAGATGACCGAACTGGCAGTGCAACTCGAAGGCACATGTTACGTCACACGCCAGAGCGTGGAGTCAGTAGCAGCCATACGCGGAGCGAAGAAAGCCATACGCAAGGCTTTCGAGGCATCGATGGCAGGCAAAGGCAGCTCGCTCGTAGAGATCGTCTCCACCTGCAACAGCGGATGGAAGCTCTCGCCCGTACAGGCCAACGAGTGGATGAAAGAACACATGTTCAAGTTCTATCCAAAGGGCGATTTGAAAGATACTATTAAATAGAGGGAAGAAGGTGGAAGATAGAGGGTAGAGATTACTGAACTGCCATAAACCACGGGTAGAACATATCTCTACCCTCTACCTTCTACCTTCTACCCTCCTCACAAAACATAAGCTTATGAAAAAAGAAATAATCATATCAGGATTCGGCGGCCAAGGCGTGCTCTCAATGGGCAAGATCCTCGCCTACTCCGGACTCATGGAGGGAAAGGAAGTGACATGGATGCCTGCCTACGGACCGGAACAACGTGGCGGAACGGCTAACGTCACCGTCATCGTGAGCGACGAACAGATCTCCTCGCCCATACTCAGTACTTACGACGTCGCCGTGGTGCTCAACCAGCCATCGCTCGAGAAGTTTGAGCCAAAGGTGAAGCCAGGCGGAATACTCATCTACGACGGCTACGGCATCTTCAATCCTCCCACCAGAAGCGACATCAACGTCTATCGCATCGACGCCATGGACAAGGCGGCGGAGATGAAAAACGGAAAGGTGTTCAACATGATCGTACTCGGCGGACTGCTGAAAGTATGCCCGGTCATCAGCCACGCTGGCGTGGAGAAAGCTCTCTACAAGACCTTGCCCGAAAGGCATCATGCGCTCATCCCGCTCAACATGGAGGCACTGAAAGCCGGAGGCGACATTATTGAATAAACAAGCCGGAAGCGACATTATTGAATAAACAAGAAACATCAACCGCCGTGAACGACCGTACAGACAGTCTTCACGGCGGTCCATACACGTTTTATGACTCTATACAAAAAGGGAATTGATATCTTCAAGACCACGGTCATCGCACTGCTTTTGACCATCTTCTCGGCAACCACGGCAATGGCTGCCGAAAAGATTCTATATATCACCTCATACAATCCCGACAACGCGAATGTGGTAGGACAGCTGTCGTCGTTTGTCAAGCAAACAAACCAAAGAGACCCTAACATACAAGTCGTCGTGGAAAGTATGGACATCAACGGGATGATCGGCATCGACGGATGGAAAGACTTGCTTATCTCACTGCTCAGGAAATATGACTCGCCCAAGAAAAAGCCCTCAGTAGTCGTGCTTACCGGACGTGAAGCCGTTTCCACATTCTTCTCCATCGACGACACAAGAATAAAGGACGTGCCAGTGGTCATCGGCTCCTGCAGCACCGACATTGTGCAGATTCCCGGAGAAAAAACCGACTTCTCCACATGGAAGCCTGACGCGAAAGACCTCTTCAAAGACTTCAACGACTACAACATCGTAGGCGGCATACTGACACATTTCGACGTAGAGAAAAACCTTGAGACCATAAAACAATTTTATCCCAACACACGTCGCTTGCTCTTCATCAGCGACAACTCGCTGGGAGGAATCACCCTGCAAGCCATTGCACGGCAGGATGCGAAAGCATACAAAGACGTCAGCATCGACTATTTCGACGGACGTACAGAGACATACACCAACCTGCTCAACATCCTGAGGAAAATGCCAAGCACGACACGAGTGCTCCTCGGCTCATGGCGACTCGACAAAAACAACAGCTTCACACTCAGCCGCTCAACAAACAACTTGCGCAACTCCAATCCAAAGCTCGCCGTGTTTACCGTCTCGGGTATCGGACTCGACGGATGGGCTGTAGGCGGCTACATACCCGACTTCGACGAGACTGGCGAACGACTGGCCGACATCTGCCACAACTATCTCGTCACAAAGAGAAAACAGTCGCTCGTCGCACAGTCGGCAAGTTACAAGTTTGACTACAACAGAATAAAACAACTCAATATCGACGAGGCTCTCATCCCGATGAAAGCCAACGTCATCAATCGCCCAGTATCGTTCTTCCAGGCCAACAGCGAGTCGATAATCACCGTCCTTGGAATTATCCTCGTGCTAGCCCTCGGCTTTACCGTGTCGAGCTACTATGTGGTAAAGCTCAACAGGATGAAACTGGCTCTCATCCAGAAAGGTAAGGAACTCGAAGTGGCAAGAAACAAGGCGGAGGACGCCAACCGCATGAAGTCGGCTTTCCTCGCCAACATGAGCCACGAGATACGCACACCGCTGAATGCCATCGTAGGTTTCTCCAATCTCCTCGCCAAGCAGGGAGAGGAATTCACAGAAGACGAGAAAAACCACTTCAACAACATCATCAGCGAAAACTCCGACGCCCTGCTCAACCTCATCAACGACGTGCTCGACCTTTCGAAGATAGAAAGTGGAAGAATAAGCCTCGAACTCGACACATGCAACATCAGCCGACTCTGTAAGTCGGTACTCGAATCGGTTGAGGTGACGTGCAAGAAGCCTATCTCCTTCGTCTTCAACTGCAAAGAGAAGGCCGACGTGGAGTTTGTCACCGACGAGGCTCGTCTCAGACAGGTGCTCGTCAACCTCCTCACCAACTCCATAAAATTCAGCGACAAAGGCTCAATCTGCATCTCTCTCACCATCGACCGTGGAGTGAAGATAGCCAAGTTTGAAGTCACCGACCAAGGTTGCGGTATAAAGAAAGAAAACTCGGAGCGCATCTTCGAGCGATTTGTCAAGCTCAACCAGTTTAAGCAAGGCACTGGATTAGGACTGCAGATCTGCCGACAGATAATCGAACTCCTCGGTGGAAAGATATGGCACGACAACTCATACGCAGATGGAGCACGATTCATCTTTATCCATCCCATCGACCTGAAAAAGTGATTCCTTTTCACTTTTTCAAGCGATAAAACTTAAGGTTGTTTAGTCTTCACCAGTGAAGATCTATCTTGATTCCTCTTCTCAGACGAAGAACGATCTCGATTCCTTTTCTGCCATGAAGAAACCATTTCTTGGCAGACTATTTACTTCACTATCAAAGCGGTGAAGTGTCAATAGATTAGTACGAAGGTGAGGTAGAACGACAGTTCGGTGAGAAGAAACAAAGCTCCGCAACAATCGCCCGTATAACCGTGCAACTTGTTTTTCATAAGCATGTAAAGGCCGTAGAACACGAAGCAAGGCGCCATCACCAGCATCTCAATTGTAGATACCGCATAGCCAAACTGCGTCACCATGACATAACCGAGAATCACCATCGGCAGCAGTCCGGCAACAGCTAACCGCAAACCTGCAGCAAGATTATATTTCACATACACTGTCTTCGCCTTTGCCTCTTCCTCACGGCGTGCGTATGGCAAGAACATTATTATCTGTCCGCTCAGCATCTTGCAAAACGGGTCGGCAGCCAGCATGACAAAGGCAAGCAGTCCGGCCGGAATATCCGTCATCGATGCCACGAGCAAAGCCAAATACACGATGAGTCCAAGCACTCCGTAAGTGCCTATATGCGAGTCTTTCATTATCTCTAAGATGCGCTCGCGCGACGTTCCTCCACCAAACCCGTCGAAGAAGTCAGCCAGTCCGTCCTCGTGAAGAGCCCCCGTAACAAGCATTCTTGCCCCGACAGCCAACAGCACGGCAAGCGTCATCGACACATGCTGACTTGCCAGGAAAAACACCAGTCCCATCATTCCGCCCGTCAGCCATCCTGTCAGCGGCCAATATTCCACCACGTGTTTGTAACAGTGGCGTGGAGGTTCGTGCAGTCGCCAGAAAGGCAACCTCGTGAAGAAGATAAATGCAGCCAATGGCGTTTCCCACCATCGTGCATGGTCGATATTAATCTGCATGGCAAACTAAAAATATTTCGTTATCTTTGCATTGTCAAAGTTGTTCATCTCGCGTATCATCCTCACCGCACTGTCTATTACGGCATACGAACACAGAGCACCCGTGCCTTCGCCCAGACGCAAGCCAAGGCTCAACAACGGACGAGCGCCCATCTCGTGCAACATACGCGCATGACCGCCCTCATCGCCCACATGTCCGAATATCATATAGTCAAATGCCTCAGGATAGAGTCGTATGGCAGCTAATGCGCAGGCAGACATGATAAATCCATCCACCATCACAGCCACGTGTCTCTCAGCCGCCCTGAGCATGGCGCCAATGGCAGCCACCATCTCATATCCGCCGAAATAACGTATCGTCTCCTCGGTGGAAGCCGTCAGTCCCATCGTGGCATGGAAATGCTGCACAGCCTGACTCAGCACGTCATACTTATGACAGATGCCCTCGCTATTGAGTCCCGCACCTGCTCCCACACATTCAGCCAGCGGAATAATCTCAAAGATGCTCATCCAGATGCTCGACGGCGAGGTGTTGGCAATGCCCATCTCTCCGCAGCAAATAATGTTACTTCCCTCTTCCACAGCCTTGTCAACCATCTCCACGCCAACGGCTATCGCCCGGTCCATCTGCTCGTGAGTCATGGCTGGTCTGTGAAGGAAGTTGTCTGTTCCTCGTGCTATCTTCCTGTCGATTATCCCTTCCACATTGCTTAAGTCGTAATCCACTCCCACATCCACAATCTTCAAGTCGAAGCCATGTTGACGGCAAAACATATTCACTCCACCGCCGCCACGCGTGAAGTTTATCATCTGCTGCCATGTCACCTGTCGTGGTGACACGCTCACTCCTTCACGCTCAATACCATGGTCGGCACCGAAGAGGAAATGGGTGGGACGGCGCAGTTCGGGAGTAAGCGTCTGCTGTATGAGACTCAACTGCATGGCCAGCTCTTCCAGTCGTCCTAACGAGCCCTTTGGTTTGTTGAGATTGTCAATCTTCTGTTGTATCTTATCTTTTAAGCCACAGTCGGGCTTGGTAATGGAGAATGTTCTCATTGTTGTCTTTTTCTTTGTCTATTTAATTTTCACTTCTATTCCACTCACCATGAATATCACCTCGTCGGCTTTCGAAGCTACATATTGGTTCATCCATCCTTCAAGGTCGGTGAATCGCCGTTGTATTGCGCTCTCGCTCACTCCGCCACTGCCTATCTCATTAGTGACGAAGATGAAAGTGGCGTCCTGATTGGTGAATCGGTCAAATTCCGACTTCAGTGCTTCGAGAGCCGAATCTACCGTTGGTTGTTCCCATTCCGCCTTCTCTCGTGCGAAGAAGAAATTCGTACACCACAGAGTGATACAGTCCACCACGACCACCCTTCCTTCCACGTTGTGTCGGCTAAGTTCCTTTTCCTCCTCAATGTTTGTCCACTGCGGACCGCGTCGTCTTTGGTGCATCTCCACCCTTCGTTTGAACTCCTCGTCCCAGATATGTGCTGTGGCGAGATAGACAGGATTGTCAGATAGCTGCAGAGCCATTCGTTCTGCCGTCTGGCTTTTTCCTGAACGTTGTCCTCCGGTGATAAGTATTATTCTTCGCATATAATGAAATGGTATTGCTAAATAAAAAAGGTGTTACAAAAATGAAGGTATTGCAAAAATGATGATATTGCAAAAATGTTGGTATTGCAAGAGGATGGTATTGCAAAAAAAGCAGACACGCTGACTCCTCACCGTAATGAGAGAACCAACGTGTCTGAAATGTATTTTTAGGAGAGTGTATTATTCACCCTTCTCCATCTGTGCCTTGAGCTGAGCGAGAACATCGATATCGCCAAGTGTTGTAGAAGCTGGCTGGTTGTCGATCTTCACGGTCTCTTCCTTCTTGCTGGTACGAGCAGCCTTCTTGGCAGCCTTCTTCTCCTCACGCTGAGCGTCCTCGAAAGTGCGGCTGTGAGAAAGGATGATGCGCTTGCTGTCCTTGTTGAACTCGATAACCTTGAATGGCAGAGTCTCGCCGAGAGCAGCCTGTGTGCCATCTTCCTTAACGAGGTGCTTTGGAGTAGCGAAGCCCTCAACGCCCTTCTCGAGAGAAACTACTGCTCCCTTCTCGAGCATCTCGATAATCTTACCCTCGTGGATGCTGCCCACGGTGTATGTAGCCTCAAACTGCTCCCATGGGTTGTCCTCGAGCTGCTTGTGACCGAGGCTGAGACGACGGTTCTCCTTGTCGATATCAAGAACCATAACGTCGATGTCGGCACCAGCCTGTGTGAACTCAGAAGGATGCTTAACCTTCTTTGTCCAAGAGAGGTCAGAGATATGAATGAGTCCGTCAACGCCTTCCTCAAGTTCAACGAATACACCGAAGTTGGTGAAGTTGCGAACCTTAGCGGTGTGCTTGCTTCCAACAGGATACTTCACTTCGATAGCCTCCCATGGATCTTCCTTAAGCTGCTTGATACCAAGGCTCATCTTGCGCTCCTCGCGGTCGAGAGTGAGGATGACAGCCTCTACCTCGTCGCCTACCTTCAGGAAGTCCTGAGCCGAACGCAGGTGCTGGCTCCAAGACATCTCCGATACGTGGATGAGTCCCTCTACGCCTGGCTGAATCTCTACGAATGCGCCGTAGTCTGCAATAACAACAACCTTTCCGTTTACACGGTCGCCAACCTTGAGTTCTGCGTCGAGAGCGTCCCATGGATGTGGAGTGAGCTGCTTCAGACCGAGAGCGATGCGGTTCTTTTCGTCGTTGAAGTCGAGGATAACCACGTTGATCTTCTGGTCGAGCTCAACCACCTTGTGAGGATCATCTACGCGGCCCCAAGAGAGGTCGGTGATATGGATGAGTCCGTCAACACCACCGAGGTCAACGAATACGCCGTAAGAAGTGATGTTCTTAACAGTACCCTCGAGGATCTGACCCTTCTCGAGCTTACCGATGATTTCCTTCTTCTGAGCCTCAAGCTCCTGCTCGATAAGAGCCTTGTGTGAAACGACTACGTTGCGGTATTCCTGGTTGATCTTCACAACCTTGAACTCCATTGTCTTGTTTACGAACTGGTCGTAGTCGCGTATAGGATGAACGTCGATCTGGCTGCCTGGCAAGAAAGCCTCGATACCGAATACGTCAACGATCATACCACCCTTAGTGCGGCACTTAATGTAACCCTGGATAACCTCTTGGTTGTCGAGAGCTGCATTAACACGCTCCCAGCTCTTGCTGAGGCGAGCCTTCTTGTGAGAAAGGATCAGCTGACCCTTCTTGTCCTCCTGGTTCTCTACGTAAACCTCTACCTTGTCACCTACCTTGAGGTCTGGGTTGTAGCGGAATTCGCTTGCAGGGATGATACCATCGCTCTTATAGCCGATGTTTACGATAACCTCTTTCTTGTCGCAAGAGATTACGGTTCCCTCGGTCACCTGATGCTCGCTGACCTTGTTGAGGGTTTCGTTGTAAGCTTTGTCAAGCTCTTCTTTGCTGACGTTTGCAGCAGAGCCATTTTCAAACTCTTCCCAATTGAAGTCGTCCAATGGCTTGACGTTTTTTGTTAATTCTGACATAAATTTTAAATTGTTGTTTTTTTATAATAAAGTTAGACTTTATGTGAATTGTCCAGCCGACATTCCGCCGACCTTCTTTAAAATCGGCTGCAAAGGTACTGATTTTCATTCAGATATAATTCATCTTACTCGATAATTATCTCCTGTTTAATGTTTTTTAACCAAATATACAATAAAAAACATCACACTCTGTCACTACTCACACCTTTTTTTCGTACCTTTGCAATACTATTGATTTACTATAGCGTAAATATTGCTATACATTATTTATATATATGACAGAAGAAATCAGACTTTGGATTGAACATCTTGTGACGGGATGGGGTTCATCTGCCACTGGTGCCGTCTATATCACTGACGCGTTGCTTGTGGTGCTGACCGTCATCTTCTCGTGGTTGTCTTTTGTGGTGTGTCACCAGATGTTGGTGCCTATCACGGTGAAGATTGCCGAAAAGACCGACGCCAACTGGGACGACGTGTTGCTCAACAAGACCACACTCCGCAAGGCATGTCTTATAGTGCCTGCCATAGTGATATCGATGCTCATTCCCCATATCTTCTTTCGTCTGCCAGAGATAGAAGAGATATTAGAGCGCGTCACGGCCATATACATCACCGTGATGTCAACAAGACTCGGCATCTCGGTGGTCGATTCGCTGAAGATGCTCGACGTTGACATGCAGTCGGCGCGCCACCAGTATCTCCACACCTTCTGCGGAGTGCTGAAGATAGTGGTCATATTCCTTGCCATCATCGTGGTGGTGTCGATAGTCATCGACCGCAACCCGCTGACGCTTCTTGCCGGTCTTGGCGCCACATCAGCAGTGCTGATGCTCGTGTTCAAGGACACCATCTCCGGACTCGTGGCAGGGATAAGGCTGACGAGCAACGACATGCTGCACAAAGGCGACTGGATAACGGTGGAAAAGGCCGGAGTGAATGGCGTGGTAGAAGAGATAACGCTGACCACGGTGAAGGTGAGAAACTACGACAACACCATCGTCACCATCACGCCCCAGACTCTCGTCGATGACTCGTTCCAGAACTGGAAGTCAATGCAGGACGGCGACGGCCGACGGGTGACGCGACGCGTGTATATCGACTTCCAGTCGGTAAGGCTCGTTGACGACGATATTCGCCGGCGTCTCACCGATAAAGGCTACATCGGAGAGAAGGCGTTAGTGAAAGAAAAGGACGTGGCGAAAGACTGCGTCAACCTCTCACTGTTTCGCCTCTGGGCCGACCGTTACCTGTCGAAGCACAAGGACGTCAATGCCGACATGCTTTATATGGTGCGTCAGCTGGAATCCACTCCAACCGGCCTACCCGTGGAGTTCTACTTCTTCCTCCGCCAAAAGTCGTGGAAGCCATTCGAGAATCAGAAAGACACCATTCTCGAGCGCATGTATGCTGCTGTAGAAGACTTTGGCTTGCACATTTATCAGCGCACCGCTGACAGATGACAGTAGCAAGAAGAAAATCACGTCCAAAAGAAGAAGATGACATCCAAAAGAAGGAAATCACATCCAAAAGGAGGAATCGTCTTTTTGTTATTGCATCAGAATAATGACATATTGAAACAAGAAACATAAATCAGTAATAATTAATAAATTAGAACGAAAACATGAAAAAAATCTCAATGCTCGCACTGGCATCGGCAATCACCCTGTCAGCCTGTGCACAACAGAAAGAAGGCGACTTCACCATCGAAGGCACCTTGCCCGACACCGTAAAAACGGTGATGGTCTATGCCGACGGCACCAAGGAACCAGTCGTTACTGGTCAGGTGACAAACGGCAAGTTTAGCGTGAAAGGCAACGCTCCGAAGGACGCGTTCCTCAACATCGGATACATGATGGACGGTGGCCGTCCACGTTTCATTACGGTTCTCAACGACGGCGAGCCGATCGAGATACGCCTCGTTGACGACTACTGGGTAAAGGGTTCGAAGCTCAACAACGAGTTGAACGAGATGAACCTCAAGAGCGACATCACCATTCTCGCAGCATCGCTCATCAAGGATTGGCAGGCAGCCCGTGCCAGTCAGGACGAAGCAAAGGCCAACGAGATTGCCGTCAAGATCAACGCCATTCAAGAGAGATGCGACAGCATCAAGATAGCATATATCGCCAACCACAAGAACGATGTCACTCCTGCGCTGCTGATGTCTCAGATGTACTATATGTTCGACTACAAAGAACTTGTTGAATATATCAACTCCGGTGCCGTATGGGTAAACCATCCCTTGTGCGACAGAATGAAGAAGCAGGTGGAGGCAATGGCAAAGCGTCAGCCGGGCATCAAGTTCACCGACCTTGAGATGAACGACCTCGACGGCAATGCCGCCAAACTGAGCAACTGGGTAGGCAAAGGCAACTATGTACTGGTGGATTTCTGGGCGAGCTGGTGTGGACCATGCCGACGCGAGATGCCACATGTGGTGAAGGCATATCAGACATATAAGGCCAAGGGCTTTGATGTTGTTGGCGTGAGCTTCGACAATAAGGCAGAGGCATGGAAGAAAGCTGTAGCAGAACTTGGTTTAGAGTGGCACAACATCTCCGACCTCAAGGGTTGGCAGTGCGCCGCCTCGTCGGCTTATGGCATCAATTCCATCCCGTCAAACATACTTGTTGGTCCCGATGGCATCATCATCGCTTCCGACCTCAGAGGCGAAGACTTGCTCAACAAGTTGGCGGAGATATATAAATAATCAGGAGTTAAGAAATTAAAGAAGTTAAGAAATTAAGGAGTTAATACAATGGCTACGAGCATAAAACACTAAGGCTCAACCGCTTGTACTAACTCCTTAATTCTTTTTTATTCCATTATTAACACTATCACAGTCTCTGTTTTCTCCCCCACTCTGCATTTCTCGCTCGTTCTCTCTCCCACGAGCCATACGATGAGTCCGGTAGCGTCTTCCACCACCAGTTGTCGGCGACGTTGGAAAAAGTTTAGTTTGCAGTCGGTAAGATAGTCGCTTACCAGTTTTGTTCCACGCATACCAAACGGAGCGAAGCGGTCGCCGCTTTTCCACGGGCGGACCACGAGAGGAAACGTCACTGTCTTTGCGTCGAGACAAGCCACCGACTTTGATTTCACAACAGCGAAACCGTCAGCTTTCTTTCGCTCAATGCGCAGCCGTCTGCCGTTCATAACATACAAGCCTTCGATAGGCATTCTCACGGGTTGTGGCATTTCTTCTTTCCGTGCCACGAGCAATAGATTGTGTTCTGATGCCATCTCGTATTCCGTCGAGGCGACGGTCTTTCCTTTCTCCCCGTGTTCCATCATCGCCCACACCACGTTACTTTGCTGTGGCAAGAATCCGTATTGTCGGCAAATCTCAAACAGCACATATCTCGGGGCGGGCAGCTGTCGGAGTAATGTAGTGTCAATCCTTACGACACCGTCGTCGCCCTCTTCCATCACGTCGGCTTTCATCTTTTCCAAAGCCCACTCCACTATCTCGTCAGCATCCTGCAGATGTCGTGCCGTAGTGTCTATCGCTCGCGCCACGCTCTGGTTAATCTCCTTCAGTGCAGGTATCACCTCCAGACGATACTTGTTGCGTGTGGCGTCAGTCTCAAGATTAGTGCTGTCGGTGACAAAACTCTCACCTCTTTTATATATATAAGCTTCGATATCCTCTCGCGTCATATCGAGCAACGGTCTTATCACACGTCCGTTCACTGGTCTTATTCCAGCCAGTCCCTTCAGTCCCGTGCCACGCACAAGGTTCATCAGCACCGTTTCCACGTTGTCGTCACGGTGATGCGCCACAACGATAGCCTCAGCCCCAATATCCTCTCGCAGTCGTTCGAAATAGCCGTATCGCAGGTCGCGTGCAGCAGTCTCTATGCTCAGCTTATGCAACGCAGCATATCCACGAGTGTCGAAATGCACGCGGTGCAACGCCACGCCAAACCTCTCACACAGACTAGCCACAAACGCCTCGTCGCGGTCGGCCTCCTCGCCACGCAGATGGAAGTTGCAGTGAACGGCCTCCACGCGGTATCCCTCGTCGAGCATCATCATCAGTAGGGCCACGCTGTCTGCCCCTCCGCTGATAGCCACGAGGTAGAGTTTGTCGCGATCTAATATCTTCTTATTCAACATAAAGCACCAATCCCTTTAGATATTCACCCTCAGGATGGAAAATGTTTATCGGATGGTCGGCAGGCTGATGCAGCTGATGCAGGATGCGCACCTTCCTTCCTGCGATGGCGGCAGCCGTGAAGACAGCGTTACGGAAATTGTCTTTTGTCACCACCTGCGAGCAGGAGAAGGTGAAGAGTATTCCTCCCTTTTGTATCTTCTCGAAAGCCTTGGTGTTCAGACGGGTATAGCCCTTCAGCGCGTTATGCAGCGCTCCTCTGTGCTTGGCGAAGGCAGGAGGGTCGAGAATGACCAGGTCGTAGCGGTCGCCCATGCGGTCGAGATATTTAAATGCGTCCTCACAGAAAGCCTCGTGTCGGGTGTCGCCTGGGAAGTTCATATCCACATTGCGTGTGGTGAGCTCAATTGCCTTTGCGCTACTATCGACAGAATGTACCAGTTCGGCTCCTCCTCGCATGGCATAGAAGGAGAATCCGCCTGTGTAGCAGAACATGTTCAGCACCTTCTTTCCCTTGGCGAAGCGTTCAAGCAGCGAGCGGTTCTCACGCTGGTCAACAAAGAATCCTGTCTTCTGTCCCTTCAGCCAGTCAACGTGGAACTTCAGTCCGTTTTCCATCGCCAAGTTGTCGTCGCTACCTCCGATAATGAATCCGTCTTCCTGTCCTAGTTCGGCCTTGTATGGCAGCGTTGTCTCGCTTTTGTAATACACGTTGGCTATTCTGTCTCCTGCCACCCCAACGAGGGCTTTCGCTATTGCCATTCGTTCCTGGTGTATTCCCACGCTATGCGCCTGCATCACGGCCGTGTTTCCATAAATATCGATGACGAGTCCTGGGATGTTGTCGCCCTCGCCATGCACCAGACGGTATGTATTGTTATGCGGGTCGTCCACGATGCCGATGCTGCGTCTCATCTGGAAGGCAGACTCGAGTCGGCTCTGCCAGAACATGTCGTCGATATCGACGTCGCTAAACGAGAGCACTCTCACGGCTATCGATCCTATCTGATAGTGTCCCACAGCGATGAAGTCACCTTCTGAGGTGATCACCCTTACCACCTCTCCTTCTTCCAGTCCGCCGTCAGCCTTTTGTATGGCACCTGAGAAGATCCAGGGATGGAAACGTTTCAGACTCTCTTCCTTTCCCCTTTTGAGATATACTTTCTTATACATAATATTATTGGTTGTTCTGCTGTTCAGCTTGTTTTATGAGTTTATAATCGCCAGTCGTCTCAAGTCTCATTAGTTCCTCGTATATCCTTATGCAGCTCCATGCGTCAGTGGCGGCATACACTTTCTGCTTGTCGGAGAGGATGTCGGCTTCCCAGTTGGTGAGCCGTTGTCCCTTGCTTATCTTTCCGCCGAAGAGGTTGGCGTAGATCTTCTGCAGGCTGAGATCCTCGATACCTATTTCCTTCACGTGTTTCTGCAGGTCGAAGAAGTTTCCGGGTGTGAAAGGCTCGAGCTTGTTGAGAGCCGCCACATCGTCGTGGAGCGACAGTCCCACCTTCAGCACCTTCTTGTCTTCAAGCAGCCGCTTCACGGGCTCACACATCTTTATGTGGTTTAGACGGAAGAGGAAGCACACCTCGCGCGACGACACCTGCAACAGTGCCACCGTGTAGTTTGTACCTCTACGGAACGACGGTCTTGTCTCCGTGTCGATGCCAACGATATCCTGCGAGAGCAGGTAATCGACCGCTCTACCGGCTTCCGATTCTGACACCACGACGACTATCTTCCCGTCGAAAACGGCACGTGGCAAATCGGCTATTTTTGCCTTGTCAAACTTGTCGTATAATAGCTTTTCCATTACTTTTTTGATTTCGAGATGCAAAAATACAAAAAAAATGGGACATTTATGGTATTTTCTGACTTTTTTCAGTTACTTTTGCACAAGATTTCATATAACACACCAAAAAATGGCAAAGAAAAAGAAGATAAACAACAATAAATCGTTTAATAAGATACTCGGATTCGACTTCATTCAGAACGAGAAGGTCATCTTTGTGTTCAGCATTATACTGCTCGCCGTGGCCATATTCTTCGTCGCGTCGTTCGTGTCGTTTCTCACCAGCGGCAACATCGACCAGAGCATGATAGAATCGCCGCGCGAAGGGGAGATTATGAACCAGAACGGGGAGTTTACCAACTCCTGTGGATCGCTCGGTGCACACCTCTCTCATTTCTTCATCAAGAACTGTTTCGGTCTCTCGGCATTCCTCATTCCCGTGTTCATCGGAGCCATGGCGTTCCATTTCATGAGGGCATACTCCATCAGCCTCCTGAAATGGTTTCTCTCTCTCTCCATCGTGATGATATGGTCGAGCGTCACCTTCGCAAAGTTTCTCTCGCCCTTGTTCATCGACAGCTTCTACAATCCCGGCGGCGACCACGGACAGTTTGTTTGCCAATGGATTGAGAACCTCGTGGGTGCTCCCGGACTCCTCGGCATCCTCTGCGTCATAGCCATAGCCTTCCTCACCTATCTCAGTGCCGAGACGATCTATATGATTCGCAAGATGCTCAATCCCGTGAAATTCTTCACCGACAGGGTGAAGTTTGACGTCAGCGTGGGAGGCAAACACGACGAAACGGCAACGGCTATAGTCGCCGACGACATCGTCGAGGATCCTGACGTGTTCGACAACCCCGAGACTCAGACCGTAGAGTTTGCAGTCAACAGCGACGTGCATATTATAAACAATGTAGAGACCGACAGCGGCGACGAAGCTACGACAGCAGAAAAGGCAACGATAAAAGCCGCAGACAGCGACCCTAACAGTCAGATCGACATGGAGGTGAGCGCGGCTCAGGACGAGGAGAAGGCTAAGAGCAAGCAGCTCGTCAATGTCGGCGAGCGTCAGTTAGAGGCTTACGACCCTAAGCTCGACCTCGAAAACTACCACTACCCCACCCTCGACCTGCTGAAGAAATACGAGAACGACGGCAAGCCGTTTATCGACATGGCCGAACAGACAGCCAACAAAAACCGCATCATAGAGGTGCTGCGTAACTTCAACATCGAGATAAGCAGCATCAAGGCCACCGTCGGTCCTACCATCACGCTCTACGAGATCACACCCGCACAGGGAGTGCGCATAGCAAAGATACGCAACCTCGAAGACGACATAGCCCTCTCGCTGAAGGCTCTCGGCATACGTATCATAGCTCCTATCCCTGGCAAAGGCACCATTGGTATTGAAGTGCCTAACGCCAAGCCCAACATCGTGTCGATGGAGTCCATCCTCAACTCGAAGAAGTTCCAGGAGTCGGAGATGGAACTGCCCTGCGCCGTAGGAAAGACCATCACCAACGAGGTGTTTATGTTCGACCTCGCCAAGATTCCCCACCTCCTCGTGGCAGGTGCCACCGGACAGGGAAAGTCTGTTGGCCTTAACGCCATCCTCACCTCGCTCCTCTACAAGAAGCATCCAGCCGAACTCAAGATCGTGCTCATCGACCCTAAGAAGGTGGAGTTCAGCATCTACGGACCTATAGCCAACCACTTCCTTGCCAAGGTGCCTGACGAGGACGCCGAACCCATCATCACCGATGTCACCAAGGTGGTGCGCACGCTCAACAGCCTCTGTAAGGAGATGGACACACGCTACGACCTCCTCAAGAGTGCTGGCACACGCAACATAAAGGAATACAACAAGAAGTTTGTCTCGCGTATGCTCAACCCCGAGAACGGACACCGCTACATGCCGTATATCGTAGTGGTAATTGACGAGTTTGGAGACCTTATCATGACTGCCGGCAAGGAGATAGAGATGCCTATAGCACGCATCGCCCAACTGGCGCGTGCCGTCGGCATACACATGATCATCGCCACTCAGCGACCCACCACGACCATCATCACTGGAAATATCAAGGCCAACTTCCCTGGTCGCATAGCATTCAAGGTGTCGGCAATGATCGACTCGAAGACCATTCTCGACCGTCCCGGTGCCAACCAGCTCATTGGCCGTGGCGACATGCTCTTCCTCAACGGAGCCGAACCAGTGCGCGTGCAGTGTGCCTTTGTCGATACTCCCGAGGTGGAAAGCATCAACAAGTTTATCGCCAAGCAACAGGGATATGTCACTCCGTTTGAGCTGCCTGAGCCTGACATGGCCGACGGCGAGATGGGCAGCGCCAACGATGTCGATATGCAACATCTCGACCCTCTGTTTGAAGACACGGCACGTCTCATCGTGGCAAGCCAGTCGGGTTCGACGAGTCTCATCCAGCGCAAGTTCTCCATCGGCTACAACCGTGCCGGACGCATCATGGACCAGATGGAGAAGGCGGGCATCGTCGGCGCAGCCAGTGGCAGCAAGCCACGCGAGGTGCTCATTCAAGACGAGGTGAGTCTTAACAATCTCCTGAGCAACTTCAGGTAGTAATGTGTCGTAATGTGTCGCCACGACACCTTATAATATATATAGGACGGCCATTTCAGAAGACATCGATTTTAGAAGACATTCATTTTAGAAGACATACATTCATTTCAGACAACGTAACTATGAAGAAACTTTTTTCCATACTCACCGCTATGCTGATAGCCATCTGCGCCGAGGCCCAGACCGCTCGTCAGGTGCTCGACCGCACGGCAGCCAACCTCAGCAACAAGGGCGGTGTCACCGCTTCTTTCTCCATCAAGGGTGGAGCCTCGGGCACCATAAAGGTCAAGGGACGCAAGTTTCAGGCCACCACTCCGCAAGGCATCGTATGGTTTGACGGGAAGACACAGTGGACCTACGTGAAACAGAACGGCGAGGTCAACGTGAGCAATCCCACCGAAGCACAGCTTCAGTCTATCAATCCCTATAACTTCATCAACATGTACAAGAAGGGATACAAGGCCGAGCTGAAAGACGTCGGCCAACTCTATCAGGTGTATCTCAAAGCCACCGACAAGAAACTTGGCGTGCAGGAGATATTCATCCGTGTTGACAAATCTTCATACACGCCGACCATCCTGTCCATGCGCCAGGGAAAGAAGTGGACCACGTTCACCATCACCGACTTCAAGAAGGGCAACATCCCCGACGGCGTGTTCCGTTTCAACTCAAAAGATTTTCCACAAGCAGAAGTTATTGACCTACGATGAATAAGTTACAACTCTTCCTCATGCTGAGACGCAACATGAAACTCAGCAACCGCCGCCATCCCATGTTTGAACAGAACAAGGTGGCCATCGTCTTCACCATGATAGGCGTCGGCTTCATGTCGATATATTTCATAGCCATCGGCACCATGATGGGCTGGGGAGCGCGTGGTGGTGCGGAGGACATGATCTTCGCCGTCCTCCCCATCTTCCTCATCCTCGACTTCTTCATGCGCTTCGGTGGACAGCAGCTTCCCATGCTAATGATCAAGCCATATCTGCTCATGCCCATCAAGCGTAACGACATCACCGACTGCTTCATCATCATGTCGATGCTCAGTTCCTACAACCTACTGTGGTTGCTGGTATTCGTGCCTTATTTCTTCATCGTATGTTGCGGCGGACTGCCTTTCTCCACCACCATGGGCATGCTCTTGGTGTGCGAATGGCTCTTTGTGATCAACGCCCTCTGGTATATGCTCGTGCGCACGCTCATCAACCAGTCGCTCTGGTGGATAGCCCTGCCTATAGTTGTCTATTGTCTGCCTCTCACACCCCTGCTCATTATGGGTCCGGAGAAAGGCTTCGAGAAACTGTGCGAATTCTTCTTCGACCATGCCTACTCGCTGGTAGGCGTAGCCGTCTATGCTGTACTCACCGCAGTGCTCTTCATCGTCAACAGCCGTCTGCAGAAGCGTCTGGCCGCGTCTGAGGTGGCAGCAGAGGAGAAGAAAGACTTCCAGAACACTGCCGACATAGCGTTCCTCAACCGCTATGGCCTCACTGGCGAATATCTCAAGCTTGAGATCAAGAGCGCCATACGCAACAAGTCATTGCGCCAGCGCTATATCCAGGGCCTGTTTATCATCACGATGTTCTCGTTGATACTCGCCTTCACCGACACCTACGACGGCCGCTTCACGGTCAACATGTGGTGCCTCTATTGTTTCGTCTTCTTCGGCGCTGTCAACCTCGTGAAGATCATGGCTCCCGAAGGCAACTATATCGACCTGCTGATGACCCACAAGGAAAACATCCTGCAGATTCTCAAGGCGAAGTATTACTTCTTCTGCTTGGTGCTCGTCATACCTGCGCTGCTGCTCATCCCACCAGTGGTGTCAGGCCGTTTCTCGGTGCTCATGATGATTGCCTATATCCTCGTCACCACGGGTATTTGCTATTTTCTGCTGTTCCAGTTGGCGGTGTATAACAAAAGCTCGCTGCCTCTTAACGAGAAGGTGACGGCTAAGGGCAACTTCGAGAACACACTCCAGTTAGTCATCGAAATGATGGTGTTCTTTGTTCCCGTCGTCATCGGCGTTATCCTCACTACGCTTTTCGGCGATACCATGGGCTACATCATCCTCATCGCCATCGGAGCAGGCTTCACGTTCACCCACAACATCTGGCTACGTAACATCTACAACCGGTTTATGGAGCGCCATTACGAGAATATCGAGGGCTTCCATGCCACACGTTAGTATTTTCACAAAAATAAAAGTATCAGCTTATCATGCATTTCACAGGTATATTAATAGCCATAGGCACATTTGTCATCATAGGCGTTTTTCACCCCATAGTCATCAAGTGTGAGTATTATTTCGGCACCCGACAGTGGTGGCTCTTCCTTGCCGTGGGCATAGCCACGCTCGTAGCAGCACTCTTCATCGACGACGTCCTCACCTCGTCGCTGCTTGGCGTCTTCGGTGCTTCCTGCCTGTGGTCGATAGGCGAACTCTTCGAACAGAAAAAGCGTGTGGAGAAGGGATGGTTTCCTAAAAATCCACGTCGCGCCAAGGAATATAAGTCACGATGAAGACCGTACTCATCCTCGTGGGTAAGACCACCGACAAGCATTTCGCCGCCGGCATCGACGACTATGCCAGTCGCATAAGCCATTATATGCCGTTCGAGATCGTCGTCATCCCCGAACTGCGCAACACCAAAAGCCTTGGCGAGCATCAGCAGAAAGCCGCTGAGGGCGAGCTCATACTGCGCCAAATCCAACCGTCAGACACCGTGGTGCTGCTCGACGAGCACGGCAAGGAACGGCGTAGCGTGGAGTATGCCAGATGGCTTGAGCAGCGCTCGATGAACGCCCGCCGCCTGGTTTTCGTCATCGGCGGTCCCTACGGCTTCTCGCCCGAGGTCTATCAGCGTGCCGACGAGAAGCTCTCTCTCTCGCTGATGACCTTCTCACACCAAATGGTCCGCCTTATATTCACCGAACAGCTCTACAGGGCATGTACGATAATAAAAGGCGAACCATATCATCACGAGTGATTTTTTCGTTTACTTGTCTATTGGTTTCAACTGCTTCACCAGCTCCTTGGCATACCGCTTGGGATAGCCTGGACGCACGGGACGCTCGCCGATGCCGTGTTTCGACAGTTGGAACGTGCCGTCGGCATTCTCTTTCTTCACCACCATGTCGTTATACTTCACAATGAGGTAGGTGGCAAGCTGTCGCCAGCGTGCTATCATCTCGTCGCCCTTCTGGCACGAGTAGTCGTTGAGATACTTCACTGCTGCCTCGCTGCCCTGTTGTGTCATCAGCTCCGCTGCCTTTGCCTCCACAGCTGCCTGGTTGGCAAGCCATGAGTTGTCGAGCGAGTCGCGCACTGCCTCTAAGCTGACGAACATCTGCGCATAGCGCGGATAAACCATGTTGCTCACCCAGTTGCACACCCAGAAGGCGTTGTCCATGCTGAAGTGGATGGCGTCGGCTCCGGGGGTGTTGAAACAGTTTGGAATGCGTGTGGCGGAGCAATAGACTGGATTATACGACACCATGTTGGCGTCGTCGTTGCCAAACCACAGCACACCGCCAATCTCGCGTGGCAACCACGAGCGCATCTGACTCACATAGACGAAACCTGACTGCTGCGTGCTCACGGGACGCTCGTTGAAGTATGTCTTGCCGTCAACCTCAAACTTCAGTGGCGTGGGACGGTAGGGCATCTCCCATATACCGCCACCGATGTCGCCGTCAAGTGCGAACGGCGTTCCCTCGTAGTGGTCGCGCATGGCCATCTCAAGGTCTTTCACACTCAACTTGCGGTTGGGCACAATCCATAGCGGCATAGGCTCGGCTCCATCTACCTCACCCGAGGCATATCCCACATAGCGGTCCATGTAGTCGCAATACTTGTTGAAGAAGGTCCACACGCGCGCCTCACAGAAGCGTCGGCCACCGAAGTCGGGTGCAGCGTAGGTGTCGCAGAAGCTGAAGTCTGCGTCCTTACCACTATACCAGCCTTTCTCGCGCGCAAACTTCACCACGTTTTTCGATGCCATGCAGTTTGCCTTATCCTTAACGTTGAAGGTCCTGATGCGGCTCTGGTTGGCATGTGCGCAGATGGCATCGTCAGGCACTCGCAGTGCCACCCATACCACTCCTTTGCTGCCTGCGCCGCAGCCCATCATCTCCATGATCCACGCCTCCTCAGGGTCGCAGATGGTGAAGGTCTCTCCCTCGCTGTTATATCCGTAGGTCTCGGCGAGAGTGGTCATCACCTTTATCGCCTCGCGCGCTGTCTTCGAGCGCTGCAGAGCAATATAGATGAGCGATCCATAGTCGAGTGTACCCGTCGAATCCACCATCTCCTCGCGACCGCCAAAGGTGGTCTCGCCAATGGTCACCTGCCATTCGTTGATGTTTCCCACCACGTTGTAGGTCTCTTCCGCTTCAGGTATCTGTCCGTGATACTCATTAGAGTCCCAGTCGCGTATGTCTCTCATCGTGCCCTTCGGGTGCTTGCCTGCAGGGAAGTGGCAGAGGGGTTGAAACATGCCGTAGTCGTCGGCGCTGTAGGTACACATCACAGAACCATCTACACTGGCTTTCTTTCCAACAATGTAGTTGGTACATGCCATGGCGTAAGTGCCAGCCATGAGCATGAGAGAGAAAAATACTGTTTTCTTCATTCTTACCTTATTTATATTATATATATATCTTTGGCACAAAGGTACAACATTTCATCTACATTTCAAAACTAAACACCTATAAGAAATCAAAAAAATGCGCAAAAGAGCTTATTTGTGCATAAATCGATTTTAGTATAGATTTTTTAACATTTGCTTAATCACTGATTTTCAATATCTTACAAAAATGTTACAAAAACACTGAAAAAAAAATCATAAAAATATGAACGACATATCAAAAAAATGACTACCTTTGCAGCGTTTTAATAAACAAATGATTGTTTTACAGATTTAAAAAAGCAAAGAAATGAAGAAATTAGTATTTATGTTCGTAGCTGTTGCAGCTATCTCTTTCGCATCATGTGGTAACAACACAAATCAGGCTGCTCCTGTAGATTCTGATTCTGTAGCTACTGTTGACAGTGCAGTTGTTGATTCTGCTGCTGCTGATAGCGCTGCTGCTCCTGCTGATTCAGCTGTTGCCGAGTAATATTGCAACACCGAACCTAAAGAGAGAAAATTCCGCTGAGCCAAGCTCAGCGGTTTTTTTATCTCCATACACGTGATCGACTAAACATTCGGAAGAAAAAGCTGCCGCAATCCCAGCCGCAAATATGCTGCAAATACGCAGCAAATACGCGATAAATCCGCGTTGTTGTCTGCCGTAGGGTCTTACTTTATGTAAGACCGCCCGCCAAAAATCGCCGAAAATCGGGTTGCGTATCCGCGACAAATCGGTGTGCGGTCTTACATAAAGTAAGACCCTACAGCGGAGATTAGCGGCGGACAATACCGGAGATTAGCGGCAGACGTTGGCGCAATCAACTCGTCAACTCGTCAACTCGTCAACTCGTTTACTCGTCATCTTACAAAAGTTACCAATTTACCGGTAATAAGTTAACTTTTTCACGGTTGTTAACATTCGAGTCTTTTCCCCACACACTGCTTCCACTCTCAAAGGCCATAAGAGGAAGGGATGGAGGAAGGGTGGCGTTTTGCTACCACGCGAGGAAAAAATAAATTCCACGCGTGGAAACAAATTTTTGGTCGTGAGAGGGGAAAAGGAATCACCACAACAAATCCGCCGAAAATCGAGCTGCGGTCTTACATAAAGTAGGACCCTACAACGGCGATTTTCGGCGGAATACGACAGTTTTCGTTATCGTTAAACTGTCGTCGATAAACTGTTCTCGTTATCGTTAAACTGTTTTCGTTTTTCTATTCTATCGTCACCACCAACGGCGAGGCGACGGCATCGGCTGCTTCTGCAGTGCGCTGCTGCCACTCAGCCATGGAACGGCAGTCGTACTTGCTCCACGACGAACCGAAATAGTAGGTGAAGGGCTGGTTGGCTTCAACGCCACTCTTCACTCCAAGGGCATGGCCTGCATTGCCGCTGAACGGCTTGTCGAACATCTTTTTCATAGTCTTCACACCGTCGGGGAAGAAGGCTCCGACATAGATCTGGAAGTTCTGACCCTTAGGGTTGTCGGTAGGATCGGCATAGAGCACGCTGTTAGCACCTAAAACGACGCTCTCGGTGTCCTCGCTGTGGATAACCACGCCCGACGCCACGTCGATGGGCTGAGTGATGCCGCTGTAGCTGACGGTCATCTTGTTGAAGTTAGAGCCTTTGTCGATGCTCAGCAGACGGTGTTCCACTGCCTTGTCGCCATTCTTCAGCGCGGTCTCGCCATAGGTGAGGCTGACGGCGAAGCGTAGCGGTCCGTTGTCGAGTATCTCGTATGATGTGTAACAATAGGGGAATACGATCTCGCCACCATCGATGATAGCCGGTGTACCGCATCCTAAGGTCGGTCCCACCTTGTAGCAGTCGAGTCCGTTGCCACGGTCGTAGTGGTAGCTGGTCTTCATCTCGTAAGCCTTGGCAGCCTTCTCGTCCTTCTTCTTGAGGGCGGCGATGACGGGTTTGGCATTGTCTTCGACAAAGTAACGTTTCTCAACCACGAGGTCGGGAGTGTTTTTCAGCCACACGTCGTTGCCGAAGGCACGTTCGCCACTGCGCTGCAAGGCAGGTCCGTAGCAGCGGTAGGCACCGCGGTCGTTCTCCCATGCTATGTCATCCACACGTTCAGGATACATGCGTCCGTAGCAAGTGTTCTTGAAGAGCTGTGGCTCGCCCTTGGCGATGGTAAAGACGGTCTTTCCACCGGGACGCACAGCAGCGTCGATGAGCAGTTTGCCGTCGTGGGTGAGCTGATAAGCCACCTGCTGTCCGAGGGCGTTGGTCACCACAAACTGTCGGCCTCCGCTGATGCCCAGACGCGCAAAGACGTCGGCTGCAGAAATCTCAACCACCTCCTGACGCTGACGTGAGGAAGGATTGCTCACGCTGACGTTGAACGCACGGCTGTCAGCAGGCATCACCGAGCTGTCCTCGTTTCTCACCCTCTCGCATGCGGCGAGGAGGAAGGCACCTGTACCGAAGTTGGTGACGTTAGCTGCAAAGAGCGTCTGTCCCTTTATGGCGCGGTCGCCGATGGGCTGCACGAAGCCCACGGTGCCGTCGGCCTGCAATGCTGTCTCAGAGAGGTAGCGCCATGCCAGGTCGGCCACAGGCTGGTAGGTGTCGGCTGGGAGCAGCTGGTGGTTGATACCCCAGTAGAGGGCGTAGGCGAAGAATGCCGTACCACTGGTCTCGTAGCCCTCAGCCTGCTGTGGGTCGAGCATGGAGCGGGTCCAGTGTCCCTCTTTCTGCTGGCATGCGGCCACGGCCTCAGCCAGCTGGCGATAGCGTGTGAGGAAGAAGTCGCGATGACGGTAGCACTCAGGCATGTCGGCGAGCACCTTTGCCAGTCCTGCCATCACCCATCCGTTGCCTCTTGCCCAGAAGTCTTTCTTTCCCTGTTCGGTCTTGTGTGCGGGATAGACATAGCGTCCGTCGCGATAATAGAGCTTTGCCTCGGCGTCGAACATGAGACTGTCGGCATAGCGGAAGTTGTCGTAGAGTTTGTCGAGATACTTCACATCCTCGGTGGCCTTATAGAGTTTGGTGAACACTGGCATGACCATATAGAGGGCGTCGGCCCACCACCAGTAGTCGTTAGTCTTCTGGCTCACCATATAGTCCATCACCTCTTTTGCCCTACGGATCTTATAGTCGTCGGGGTTCATCTCATACATGTCGAGATAGGTCTGGAAGCAAATCTGCCAGTCGCCGAAGAGCACATGCTGCATCGACTCGCCATACTGTTTGTAGAGCCATTTCGAGCGGTCGGTCTCCGTCGCCCCACTCCACTTGTTGTGACGAGCCCATTTGTCGCTATACTCGAGGTATCGAGCGCATCCGGTGAGTTTGTAAGCCTCCATGTTTCCGGTGAAATACGCAGCGTCGTCCCAGAACGAGCGTACCTCAGGGGCATTAGTAGATTGCCACTTGTCGTTGACTTTTTTCACGATGTCCATAGTTGGCAGTGGCATTGCCTTTGTCTTTTTCTTTGCCTTTGCCGCGATGGTGGCTGGCACCATGAGCAGCATGAGGGCAATGATAGCAATAGTTTTTTTCATTGTTTGTAGTTTAAAGAATTATATTTAGTTGACGAGTTGACAAGTTGACGAGTTGACGAGTTGTCATCATTTCATTTCACTGTCAAACCAGTTGATGATCTGTCGGTAAAGATGATTGCGGGTGTTGCCGCCACTGATGCCGTGGTTGCGGTTGACGTAGATATTCTCCTTGAAGTCCTTGTCGGCCTGCACGAGAGCCTCAGAGTATTCGGCAGTATTCTGGAAGTGGACGTTGTCGTCGGCAAGTCCGTGACAGATGAGCAGCGAACCATGGAGTTTCTGAGCTCGCGCTATGGGGTTCACCTCGTCGTAGCCAGCCTTGTTCTCTTTCGGTGTGCGCATGTAACGCTCGGTATAGACGGTGTCGTAGTAGCGCCAGCAGGTGGGAGGTGCCACTGCCACGCCAGCACGGAACACCGGTCGTCCCTCGCTCATGCTCATGAGAGTGTTCCATCCGCCGTAGCTCCATCCCCACATGCCTATGCGGTTTTTATCGACGTAGGTCTGACGGCCGAGCCACAGGGCTGTCTCCACCTGGTCGAATGCTTCTTTCTCGCCGAGACGCAGGTAAGTACACTTCTCGAAGTCGGCTCCGCGTCCGCCTGTACCGCGGTTATCTACACACACCACTATATACCCTTTCTGCGCCATATACTGTTCGAGCAGCGCTCCCTGTCCGGCCGCACCTATCCTCCACGAGTTGAGCACCTGCTGGCTGCCTGGACCGCCATACTGGTACATGATGACGGGATAGCGTCGCGAGGCGTCGAAGCCGGCCGGCTTCACCATCCATCCGTTGAGCTTCACTCCTTCTGAGGTGGTGAAGGAGAAGAGTTCCTTGGTGCCCTGGCACGCCTCGTCGTATTTCTGCTTGAGAGCCTTGTTATCGATCATGGTGTGGAGTGTGCGTCCACGGCTGTCGTTGAGCGTATAAACAGAGGGGGTGTTGATGTCGTTCCAGACGTTGATGAAGTAGGTGAAGTTACTACTGAAGACGGCGCTGTTCTGTCCCTCCTTGGAGGTGAGACGTTCGGTCTTGCCGTTGGCATGCGCCACATAAACCTGCTTGTCCTGCGGTCCGAGTTCGTTGGCTGCATAGAAGACGTCGCCCGTCTTGTCGTTCATGCCATAGACGTCGGTCACCTCACAGTTGCCCTTGCCCACCTGTCGCTTCAGCTGTCCGTTGAGGTTGTAGATATAGAGTCGTGTGAATCCGTCGCGGTCGCTGGGGACGATGATGTGCGAGTCGGTGAAGGTGACGGCGCACATGGCTTCCTGTCTGACATACTTCTCCACCTTGTCCTGCACTACGAGCTTTGCCACGGTAGAGAGCGGGTTGACCATATATATACGCATGTCGTCCTGATGGCGGTTCATGGTAAACACAGCCACCTTCGTCGGGTCGGCTGTCATGGCTATGCGAGGAATATATCCGTCGGCGTCGAGCGGGATGTCCATCTTGCGTGTCTGTCGCGACTTGATGTCGAAGCTATAGACAGCTACCTTTGAGTTGTCCTCGCCTGCCTTCGGGTATTTATAGACGTAGCTGCCTGGATAGGCGAGATAGTCGTCGAGCGAGGGGTTAGAGCCTCTGAACCATTGGAACGAGTATTCCTTGACGGCGCTCTCGTCGTATTTTATCCAAACGAGCTGTCGGCTGTCGGCAGAGAACACCATGCTGCGGTTGGTGGAGAACTCCTCCTCATACACCCAGTCGGGTATGCCGTTGATGATCTTATTGCGCTCGCCGTCGGTGGTAACCTGGCTCTCGGCGTTGTCGTAGAGGAGTTTCACGAGGAAGATATTGTTATCGCGCACGTAGGCTATCATATTGCCGTCGGGCGAGAATAGCGGAGTCTGCTGTGCACCGCCGACCGAGAGCGGAGCCATCTTGTTGTTGTCCATCTCATATATATAATAGGTGGCGGTGAACGAGCGTCGATAGACGTATCGTGTGTCGGTCTGTATAAGCATTCGCTTGCCGTCGGGCGAGAAGATATATCCGTCGATGCGGTCGATGCGTATCTTCGGTCCGCGCACGTTGTTGAGATCGAAGAGCACTCCGGTCTGTTTTCCCGTCTTGAACGAGAACTTGAGAATCTTCGTTCCGTCGGTGCTGACCTGCGAGTACGACTCGCCGTCGGCCATTGGTTTAAGACTTGCCATGGTCTCTTCGCGGAAGTCTCCGCTGGTGATGCTCTTCAGGTCGAGCTTAGCTGCAGACATCTGTGTGGTGATCATCATGATAGCAGCAAAAAGAATGAATGTTTTTCTTATCATAGGTAATTAAACTAACAAATATTGTCTCACATGTATTATCCCATTCTCGCTCCTTATCTCCTCAACATCCTCATTTCCTCGTTTTCCTCAAGGAACCGGTCGAGAATCTCTATTCCTTCTTTCGTGCAGAATCCGCGGAGGAAGACGAAGATGAGGTTATATAGCACACGGTCCAGTGCGGTGCCGAGGGTCTCATTGTGGTCGAGCACATAACGGTTGGAGGCGTCGAAGAGTTCGAGCACCAAGGGATAATCGACGTCGGTGCGGAAATAGCCCTCGCGGATGCCGCGCTCCACGAACTCCATATTGTGCTTGCGCTTCTCCTCGTCTTTGCTCTGGAGATATTCCAGCACATCGGGATATTTAGTCAGTTCGACATAAAAAAGAGGATGGGTCTGACGCAGCGCCTCCATCCTCAGGCGATAGATGCGAATAAGGAGGTCCATCACGTTCTCCGACTTCTCCACAGCCTCTATCGTCTTACGTTCAGACTCCTCCAGACGCGTCTTCACACACTCGAAGAGCAAGAGCTCCTTATTGTCGTAAATCTCATAGAGTGTACGTTTGGAAATAGAGAGCTCGTTGGAGATGTCGTCCATCTTCACCGCCTTTATTCCATGTTTGGCAAAAAGAGAGGCTGCCGTAGTAAGAATTTTCTGTTTTAACGACCTTCTATAGGACGTATTATATCTGATTACATTCATTTTCATAGCTTTTTGTGCACAAAGGTACTAAATAATTTAAAAAAATGCACCTTTTAGGAACTTTTTTATTAACTTTGCGCTCAAATTTAAGTAAAACTAAGCAAACACACTGGTTTTTTTGCAAAAAAAAAGCAATGAAGCATAGAAATATTTATAACACAATAAACAACTGAAAAACGTATGGTTAAGATTTCGAAAGAGGCCGCTCTCGAATACCACGAGAATGGAAGGCCTGGAAAAATTGAGGTAAAGCCAACCAAGCCTTACCGCACGCAGACAGACTTGAGCTTGGCATACTCGCCTGGAGTAGCTTATCCCTGCCTGGAGATTCAGGATAACCCTGATGCCGCTTACAAGTACACCGACAAAGGCAACCTCGTGGCTGTGATCAGCAACGGCACTGCTGTGCTCGGACTGGGCGACATAGGCGCACTGAGCGGAAAGCCCGTCATGGAGGGTAAGGGACTGCTGTTTAAGATCTACGGCGGCATCGACGTCTTCGACATTGAGGTGGCTGAGAAAGACCCGGAGAAATTCTGCGAGGCAGTGGAGAAGATAGCACCTACCTTCGGCGGTATCAACCTTGAGGACATCAAGGCTCCTGAGTGCTTCTATATCGAGGACCGTCTGAAGAAGACTCTCGACATCCCCGTGATGCACGACGACCAGCATGGCACAGCCATCATCTCGGCCGCCGGACTGAAGAACGCCCTCGAGGTGAACGGAAAGGATATTAAGAAGGTGAAGATCGTGGTCAACGGTGCCGGAGCCGCTGCCATATCATGCACCAAACTATATATGGCACTCGGAGCACAGCGCGAGAATATCGTGATGCTCGACTCGAAGGGAGTGATCACGTCAGACCGTCCGAACCTCACGGAACAGAAGAAATTCTTCGCCACCGACAGACGCGACGTTCACACTCTGGAAGAGGCTGTGAAGGGAGCCGACGTCTTCGTGGGACTCTCTAAAGGCAACGTGCTCACCAAGGACATGATACGCTCGATGGCCGACCAGCCCATCGTCTTCGCCCTCGCCAACCCTGTACCGGAGATCAGCTACGAGGACGCTATGGACAGCCGCCCCGACGTGCTGATGTCAACCGGACGCAGCGACTATCCTAACCAGATAAACAACGTCATCGGATTCCCTTACATCTTCCGCGGAGCACTCGACGTGAACGCCACCGCCATCAACGAGGAGATGAAGATGGCTGCAGTCTATGCCATCGCCGACCTCGCCAAGCAACCCGTTCCCGACGTGGTCAACGACGTTTATCACGTCAACAACCTCTCGTTCGGACCCGACTACTTCATTCCGAAGCCCGTCGATCCACGACTCATCACCGAGGTGTCGGCAGCTGTGGCAAAGGCCGCTATTGACAGCGGTGTGGCAAGAAAGAACATCACCAACTGGGCTGAATACAAAAACCGCCTGCGCGAGATGCTCGGACAGGAGACAAAGCTCACACAGAAGCTCTACGACACAGCTCGCAGCCACCCACAGAGAGTGGTGTTTGCCGAGGGCATACATCCCACTATGCTCAAGGCGGCCGTACAGGCAAAGGCTGAAGGACTATGCTACCCTATACTCCTCGGCAACGACGAGCGCATAGAGAAACTCGCCAAGGAACTCGACCTAAGCCTCGAAGGCATAGAGGTGATCAACCTGCGCCACGACCGCGAGGCTGAACGACGCGAACGCTACGCACGCATCCTCACACAGAAACGCCAGCGCGACGGATACACCTATCAGGAGGCCAACGACAAGATGTTTGAGCGCAACTACTTCGGAATGATGATGGTGGAGACAGGAGAGGCTGACGCCTTCATCACAGGTCTCTACACGAAATACTCAAACACCATCAAGGTGGCAAAGGAGATTATCGGCATACGTCCGGAATACAACAACTTCGGCACCATGCACATCATCAACTCAGCACGCGGACCGCTCTTCATTGCCGACACACTGATAAACCAGAACCCGACAACCGACGTGCTCGTCGATCTGGCCAAGATCAGCGCAACGGCGGTACGCTTCTTCAACGAGAAACCGGTTATCTCGATGATTTCTCACTCTAACTTC
>SAMEA3663112__coassemble_54_pt1 | contig 38220 bp, 36 predicted proteins | sample SAMEA3663112__metabat2_high_PE_013 | metagenome-assembled genome bin SAMEA3663112 (sample SAMEA3663112) | pig gut metagenome | biome: pig gut; feature: pig-associated habitat; material: faeces | place: Denmark | collected 2012
GGTTACCTTTGCAGAAAGATGAAGCGAAAAGACTATTGTCCTTAACTTCTTTGACTTCCTTAATGGAGTTGAGCAAATAAGAAACTTAAACTGAAAATACCTTGCAAAAGCATATTTTGGGGATTTATGGACAGGAGGAAACGATTACCCGACAAAAGATATCAATATGCCATTTTGACTGATAAAAGTGCCATTTTGACCGATTCAGATGCTGTTTTTACTGATGCAGACGCTATTTTTTACTGATGCAGATGCCATTTTGACACAGAAGAGGAACTTGGCACAATGGTTGCGGGAAAATGAGCAGAAACGATTAAAAGAACTTAAAGAAAGGAGTAATGAATATGACATTCGACAAATTTACAATCAAAGCACAGGAGACCGTACAAGAGGCGGTGAACCTGGCACAGAGTTCAGGACAACAGTCTATAGAACCTGTCCACCTGCTCAAGGCAATAATGACCAAGGCTAAGGATGTGAGCAACTTCATTTTCCAAAAGCTCGGAGTCAACAGTCGTCAGGTGGAGATGCTGATAGACTCGGAGATAAGCCATCTGCCACGAGTGCAGGGCGGACAGCCTTACCTCTCGGCCGACACCAACCAGACGCTGCAACGCGCCGTGGAGACGGCACAGAAGATGGGCGACCAGTTTGTCAGCGTCGAACCGATATTGCTCGCCATAGTCGCGTCGAACTCTACCGCAAGCCGCATCCTTAAGGACGCAGGATGCTCGGAGAAGGAGATGAGAAAGGCCATCAACGAACTCCGACAAGGTCAGAAGGTAGAGTCGCAGTCGGCCGACGACAACTATCAGAGCCTTGCCAAATACGCCAAAAACCTTGTTGAGGAAGCGCGCAACGGAAAACTCGACCCGGTGATAGGACGTGACGACGAGATAAGGCGTGTGTTGCAGATTCTGAGCCGACGCACAAAAAACAACCCTATCCTCATAGGCGAACCAGGCACGGGAAAGACTGCCATCGTGGAGGGATTGGCTGAACGAATAGTCAGGGGCGACGTTCCCGAGAACCTCAAAGACAAGCAGTTATACTCGCTCGACATGGGTGCACTCGTGGCTGGCGCGAAATATAAAGGTGAGTTTGAGGAACGACTGAAATCGGTGATTAACGAGGTGACGAAGAGCGACGGACGCATCATTCTCTTCATCGACGAGATTCACACACTGGTGGGAGCAGGTGGCGGAGAAGGTGCTATGGACGCTGCCAACATTCTCAAACCAGCACTGGCGCGAGGCGAACTGCGCAGCATCGGAGCGACCACTCTCAACGAGTACCAGAAGTATTTCGAGAAAGACAAAGCACTGGAACGACGCTTCCAGACGGTAATGGTGGACGAACCTGACGAACTCAGCGCAATATCAATATTAAGAGGTCTGAAGGAAAGATACGAAAACCACCACAAGGTGCGTATCCAGGACGACGCCTGCATAGCTGCCGTGAAACTGTCTGAACGATACATCTCCGACAGATTCCTGCCCGACAAGGCCATCGACCTCATGGACGAGGCTGCCGCAAAACTGCGTATGGAACGCGACTCGGTGCCTGAAGAGCTCGACGAGATAACACGACGGCTGAAGCAACTCGAAATAGAACGCGAAGCCATCAAAAACGAACAGGCGAGAAACAAGGACGAGGAATCGTCGTCTGAAGGCAAGCTCGCGCAACTCGACAAGGACATAGCCGAACTGAGAGACAAAGAGAAAGCCTTCCGCGCCAAATGGGAAGGAGAAAAGGCTCTCGTAAACCGTATTCAGGACGACAAACAGCAGATGGAAAACCTGAAGCTCGAAGCGGAAAGGGCTGAGCGTGAGGGCAACTACGAAAGGGTGGCTGAAATACGCTACAGCAAACTGAAAATGCTGGAAGACGACATCAAACGTATTCAGCAACAACTGAAAAACGCACAGGGCGCTGAAGCTATGGTGCGCGAGGAGGTGACTGAAGACGACATCGCGGAAGTGGTGAGCCGATGGACGGGAATACCAGTGACGAGGATGCTGCAGAGCGAACGCGAGAAACTGCTGCACTTGGAAGAGGAACTGCACAAGCGGGTGATAGGACAGGAAGAAGCCATCTCGGCCGTCAGCGACGCCGTACGCCGCAGCCGTGCTGGACTGCAAGACCCGAAACGCCCCATAGCCTCGTTCATCTTCCTCGGCACCACTGGCGTGGGAAAGACCGAACTGGCAAAGGCATTGGCCGAATACCTCTTCAACGACGAGACGATGATGACACGTATCGACATGAGCGAGTATCAGGAGAAATTCAGCGTGTCAAGACTCATCGGAGCGCCTCCGGGATATGTAGGCTACGACGAGGGCGGACAGCTCACCGAGGCAGTGAGACGCAAGCCTTACTCCGTGGTGCTGTTCGACGAGATTGAGAAGGCTCATCCCGACGTGTTCAACATACTGCTCCAGGTGCTCGACGACGGACGTCTAACCGACAACAAAGGCCGCACGGTGAACTTCAAGAACACGATCATCATCATGACCTCTAACCTCGGCAGTCAGATGATAAACGACGAGATAAGAAGAAAAACCGAGACACTCGGCAACACGCTCGACGAAGGCTTTATCATCACGCTTAAGAACAAGATCCTCGACATGCTCAAGCAGACCATACGTCCGGAATTCCTCAACAGAATCGACGAGACGATCATGTTCCTGCCACTGAGAAAAGACGAGATAGCCAACGTGGTGCGCCTGCAGATGAACGCCGTGAAGAGGATGCTCGAGCCACAGGGATTCGAACTCGACATCACCGATGCAGCCGTAGATATCCTTGCACAAGAAGGTTTCGATCCCGAGTTTGGAGCACGACCCGTGAAACGAGCCATACAGCGCTGCGTGCTCAACGAACTCTCGCGAAAGATACTCTCCGAGGAAGTGTCGCGCGAGAAGCCTATCACAATAGACGCCGTCGGCGAGCAACTCGTGTTCCGTAATTAGTCATTATACAATGTGAGAGAATGCAGATTTAGGTGGGTTTTTGACAAGCCCACCTAAATTATTTCAAAAAAATTTGGCAGTATCTTAAACTTTATGTACATTTGCACCCAAAATAACTATTATGGAACACATCTATACAGAAGAAGAAAAGACGCTGCGTAAAAAAATGAAAAGGAAACAGACCGTAAAGGACTATTTCTTCATTTCATTGGGCATATTACTTTATGCCATCGGATTCAATGCGTTCATCCTGCCTGAAAGGGTCGTGATGGGAGGAATGACAGGTGTGAGCTCGCTGCTCTACTATGCCTTCAACCTGCCACCGGGCATCATGCTCTGGATCATGAACGTGGCTCTGCTCATTCTCGCCTACAAGGCTCTATCGAAGCAGTTTGTCATACGCACCATCGTCGGCGTGACCATCATGTCGTTCTTCATCGACGCTCTCCGCCCCCTATTCATCGCCAATCCCATCATCACGGCTGGCGAGGATAAGTTTATGCATGTGCTCATAGGAGGCATGATGGGCGGTGCTGGACTGGGCATCGTCTTCTCCCATAATGGTTCAACGGGTGGCACCGACATCCTCGTGGCGCTTTTAGGAAAATACACGAGAATGAGTTTCGGACGCGCCATGCAGATGATAGACATGTGTATCATTTCGTCATCATATTTCCTATTCCACAGTACTGAACTTGTGGTTTATGGTCTGTGCTTCACTTTCGTCGCCGCCTACGTGTGCGACTATGTGATAAACGGTACAAGGCAGACGGTGCAGTTCCTTATCATATCGAAGAAATATGACGAGATAGCCGACATCGTCAACAAGCGGATGCACCGTGGTGTGACAGTGATACAGGGCATGGGATGGTTTAAGAAGAGCGACGTGAAACTGCTCATTATCCTTACAAGGAAATATGAGTCTCAGGAGGTGTTCAACACCATAAAGCGCATCGATCCCAACGCCATGGTGTCGCAGTCGTTCTGCCAAGGTGTGTTTGGTGAGGGATTCGATAAGATAAAATAAATTCCTAACGCCAGACCTCACCTAACATGGCTGCTCCACCAAAACCGTAGTCGCTGACTAACTGCAACTTACTGAAAGAGATGCCGCCAAGGGCTATCACTCGCTCGTCGATGATACCGCTCTTGGCGGCATCTCTTATTTCTTCCTCGCTGAAGGCGGAGCGATAGCCTTGCTTCGAGATACTGTCGAAGATGGGACTGAGAAACACATACTGGCACACTCGCTTCATCTTCACGACCTCGGCAAACGAGTGACAAGAGGCTGACAGCGTCGCACTGCAACATGAAGGAGGCTCAGGATGGCGCGCATTGAGGTGTATGCCGCATCCGTACTCCAACGCCACCTCGTGATGGTCGTGTAGCGAGAGCGACTGATGCCAGCGTGGATCAATCTGTTCTATCAGCCTCCTGTGCTGGTCGGCTGTGGCATCCGGCTTGCGTATGTGTACACGCCAATAGCCTTCCTCGAAAAGGCGGTTAATCAATTTGCCCTCGTCCGCAATGAACGAGGGCAACGTGATGGCTATTGTCTTCATTTGTCACAATCTTTCAGTGAATGACTGATACGGGCGGCACAGAAGTTAGGGCCGCACATCGTACAGAACTCTCCTTCTGTCTTGTTCGATGTCTTATAATACTCGAGCGCCTTCTCGGGGTCGAGGGCAAGGTTGAACTGGTCTTTCCACCTGAACTCATAACGAGCCTTCGACAGGGCATTGTCGCGAACAGTTGCTCCAGGATGTCCCTTGGCTATGTCAGCTGCATGAGCGGCAATCTTGTATGTCACCACACCGGCACGCACGTCGTCCTTGTTTGGCAAGGCGAGATGCTCCTTCGGCGTGACATAACAGAGCATGGCCGTGCCATACCATCCTATCATCGCCGCACCAATGGCTGAGGTGATGTGGTCGTAGGCAGGGGCGATGTCGGTGACGAGCGGACCGAGCGTGTAGAATGGAGCGCCATGGCACTTCTCTATCTGACGATCCATATTGGCACGTATCTTCTGCATGGGCACATGGCCAGGACCTTCGATAAACGCCTGCACATTCTTTTCCCATGCACGCTCGACGAGTTCGCCCATGGTGTCGAGTTCGGCAAACTGGGCTGCATCGTTGGCGTCGTATGTCGAGCCAGGACGAAGACCATCGCCGAGGGAGATAGCCACGTCATACTTTGCGCAGATGTCGCAGATATCGTCGAAATGGTCGTAGAGGAAGCTCTCCTGCTGATGAACCATACACCACTTAGAGATGATCGAACCGCCGCGGCTCACCATGCCAGTGAGTCGGCCTTGTGACAGTGGCACGTTCTTCAGTCGTATGCCACAGTGGATGGTGAAGTAATCTACGCCCTGCTCACACTGCTCTATCAAGGTGTCGCGGAAGATTTCCCAAGTGAGGTCTTCTGCCTTTCCGTTCACCTTTTCGAAAGCCTGATACATTGGCACTGTACCTACGGGAACAGGACAGTTGCGAAGTATCCATTCGCGTGTCTCGTGTATGTTCTTGCCCGTTGAGAGATCCATCAGCGTGTCGCCTCCCCACTTGCAGCTCCATACGGCCTTCTCCACCTCCTCCTCGATGCTGGAGTTGAGATGCGAGTTGCCGATGTTGGTATTGATCTTCACGAGGAAGTCGGTACCGATGATCATCGGCTCTGCTTCGGGGTGATTGATGTTTGCGGGGATGACGGCGCGTCCCTCAGCCACCTTCTGGCGCACAAACTCGGGTGTGATATGTGTCTCGATGCCCAGTTCGCGGCAGTTCATGTTCTCTCGTATGGCAACATACTCCATCTCTTCGGTGATGATGCCTTTCTTTGCCAAAGCCATTTGCGTCTCTCCTGGCTGTCGCTTGGCTACCCATGGCTGACGGAGCTTCGGCAGTCCTTTCTCAAGGTCGATATCTACAGCAGGGTCGCTGTAAGGACCGCTGGTGTCGTAGATATACACTGGGGCATTGTCGCTGAAATGCTTCTCGCCCTCTTCTATTGTCACCGTAGGCGTAAGCGTCACCTTGCGCATGCCCACCTTCAGTTCGGGATGGATGACTCCATTCATATAGACCTTTTCCGAACTGGGATAAGTTATTTTTATGTTATTGTTCATTCTGTTGGTTATTTATAAGTTTACACATTTCTTCTTTCGGATCTTCTGCCCTCAGTATGGTTCCGCTGACGGCTATGCCTTTCACGCCCGTAGCGAGGATTTCGTCTATATCCTCTGCCGTGATGCCTCCGATGGCCACCACTGGGAGGTTGATGCCTGCCTCTTCCATGCGTTGCATTATAGAGCGATAGCCGTCGATGCCGAGTACTGGAGCAAGGTTTTTCTTTGTGGTGGTGTAACGGTACGGGCCGCAGCCTATATAGTCGGCTCCTTGTTGCCACAGTCGCTCGATGTCGTCAAAAGTGTTTGCCGTTCCACCTATTATATATTCCTCGCCCAACACTCGTCTGGCTTCATCCACTGGCATGTCGTTCTTGCCGAGATGTACGCCGTCGGCTCCCACTTCCTTAACAAGATGTACGCGGTCGTCGAGCAGGAATACCGCATCGTGCGACTTACACATAGGGAGAATCTCGGCGGCGGCTTTCCTTACCTCGTCGTCTGAGGCATCTTTCATCCTCAGCTGCACCCAGCGACATCCGCCTTCTAATGCCAGACGAGCACCTTCTACGTAGCTGATGGTGTCTGTCTCGTGGGTTATGAATTGTATTGCTCGCATATCTTCATCTTTTGTGGGTTATAGAAATGATTTACCGGTCCATGACCTTTGCCTATCTCCACGTCGGCTCCATAGCGGAGAGTATCGGTGAGCCATTGTTTCGCCTTGCCTATTGCCTCTTCTACAGGCAACCCTAAGGCAAGCAGTGCGGTGATGGCTGAGGAGAGCGTGCAGCCTGTGCCATGGGTATTGCGTGTGGCAACATTATCCGACACATATTCGCGTTCTACGTCGCCATACAGGCGGTCTGTCTTAGTCCCGTCGAAATGTCCGCCCTTAATGAGCACAGCACGGCAACCTAATGTCAGTATTTTCCGTCCTGCCTCGTCCATCGTGGTCTTGTCGGTGATTTTTATGCCTGAAAGCACCTCAGCCTCGGGGATATTGGGCGTGAGCAATGTAGCCAAAGGCAGCAATTCACTACAAAACGTAGCCACGGCGTCGTCTTCCATCAGTCGTGATCCGCTTGTCGCCACCATCACGGGGTCAACAACGAGATGCTTCAGCTCGTGACGCCTGAGTGTGTCGGCAATGGCGTGGATGGTGGTCGTGTCGTTTACCATGCCCACCTTTACAGCCAATGGGCGGATATCGTCCATCACGGCATCTATCTGCCCTGCTACTATTTCTGGCGGCACGGCATGTACGGCGCTGACACCGGTAGTGTTCTGCACCGTGATGGCGGTGATGGCCGAGGCGGCATAACACCCGAGGGCCGACATAGTCTTTATGTCTGCCTGAATGCCTGCCCCACCCGACGAGTCGCTTCCGGCAATGGTCAGTGTTGTGAAATAACGTCCCATCGGTCAAAACTTCTGTCCCAATTTTTCCAAACCGGTTCCATGCCTAACGCTCTGAGGTCGGCATCCACCTGCTTTGCTGTGCGTGGGTCGCTGATTTCAAACTGCGCCAACGAGTCGGGATGACAGCAATAGCCTCCCGGATCAGTATGGCTCTCAGCCGACATGGTGGTCACGCCAAGCGTTGCCATATTATTTCTCACTTCGGCTGTCTCGCGTGTTGAATAGGAGATATCTACATCGTGGTCGAAGATGCGCATGGCGAAGGTCACCTGCGCCAGCTCGCGGTCGGACATCTCCACATTGGGTTGGAAACCGCCGTTCTCTGCCACTCTCATGCGAGGGAAGTTGACTGAGTATTGAGTACGCCAGTATGTCTTCTCAAGATAGCGCAGATGGCGTGCTAACATCACCACCTCGGTGCGCCAGTCCTCGAGTCCTATCAAGGCTCCCATGCCTATCTTGTGAACTCCAGCCATACCCATGCGGTCATAGCCGTTTATTCGCCACTTGTAGTCAGACTTTGGTCCGCGTGGATGATACACCTTATATCGCTTCTCGTTGTAAGTCTCTTGAAAACAGATTACTCCGTTGAGTCCATGATTACGCAGTTCGGCGTACTCCTCGGTATCGAGCGGCATTACCTCGATTTGCAGGTTGTTGAAATAAGGCTTTGCGAGGTCGAGGGCTTTCGCTATGTATTTCACGCCTGTGAGCACTTTATTCTCGCCGGTGAGGACGAGCAGATTGTCAAACTGTCCGAGCTTCTTTATCGCCTCATATTCTCTTACGATCTCTTCTTCTGTGAGTATGGTGCGTGCCATTGGGTTCTGTACGTGGAAACCGCAATAGACACACGAGTTGGAGCACGAGTTTGCAATATAAATAGGTATAAACATATTGATGGTCTTGCCGAAGCGTTCGCGTGTGATGCGTTGGCTAAGACGTGCCATCGGTTCGATATATTTCTCGGCGGCAGGCGAGACAAGTGCCATGAAGTCGTCGATGGTGAGACGTTGTTTGCCTAAGGCCCGACGCACGTCGGCATCGGTCTTTGACATTATCTGAAGGGTCGTCTCGTCCCAATCGTATTTTTGTATTTCGTCGTAAAACATTGTCAATTATTTTATCAAGCCTTTGAGGTATAATTTATTCAATTATATGAAATGCTTCCTTAACTTCTTTACTTCCCATTTCCGAAAGAATTGTTTATTATCCTCCGCAAAATGCCTTTAATATAACGATGTCGTCACCCTCTTTCAAGGCACGCTGAGCCCACTCAGTACGAGGAACCATCTCGTTGCTTATAGCCACAGCCACTCCCTTCTCGGGCAGTTTCTGCTCCTGTGCAAGTTCGGCCACGGTGGTTGCCTGTGTCTCCACTTCGTTATTGTTTATTCTTACTTTCATCTTTGTATCTTTGATTGTGTCATTGATTTAAGTTTCTGAGGAATATCAGAAAAAATGTGTCATTGATTTAAAAATGCAGTCAACGGCGAGCTGGCTTCAGCCTCGAACGATGCAGCCTGAACGGCAAGTCCTGCCTCGTAAGCCTCACGTCCACACTCCACTGCCTTCTTAAACGCCATGGCCATGGCTACGGGATCGCCAGCCACAGATATTGCGGTATTGACCAGACAAGCGTCGGCTCCGATCTCCATAGCCTTGGCGGCATCGCTCGGAGAGCCTATGCCTGCATCCACCACGACAGGAACGGTAGCCTCCTCGATGATGATATTGAGGAAGTCGATGGTGCGAAGTCCCTTGTTGGTGCCGATGGGAGCGGCAAGAGGCATGACGGTGGCAGCACCAGCTTCTGCAAGTCGCTTACAGAGCACTGGATCTGCCTGACAATAAGGCAGCACCACAAAGCCTTCCTTCACCAGCATCTCAGTCGCTTTGAGCGTCTCTATCGGGTCGGGCAACAGATAGCGTGGGTCGGGATGTATCTCTAACTTTAGCCAGTTGGTGCCAAAGGCCTCGCGTGCCATCTTGGCGGCAAACACAGCCTCTTCGGCATTGCGTGTGCCAGAAGTGTTTGGCAGAAGCTGGATGCCTGGTTTGGCGATATGTTTCATCATGTCGTCGTCGTCATTGCCCAATTCAATACGTTTCATGGCCATCGTCACCATCTCTGTGCCTGACGCTGCTATGGCCTTACTCATGGTCTCGTTGTCACCAAACTTACCGGTGCCGAGAAATAGTCTTGAGGCAAACTCTTTGCCTGCGATTACAAGTTTTTCCATTATTGCTTACCTTGTTTAATTTATATATACTATGACGATATATATTGTCGCCTTGTTTTTTTTTGCTATGACGAGAATGAAACAAGATGATGACTTGATGCCACAGATAACACTTTCCCTGCGTCGGCATTGTCCGTATCAGGTTCTATGGGTATAATCTCAGCCTGGCAATAGCACAAGCACCCCTCGTTTTATCTCTTTTCGGCAGCAAAGGTATTAAAAAATAATTAATTACCAAAACTTTTCTGACTTTTCTTTTGATTTTTCTTCATTTTGCATTAACTTTGCAGAAATTAATGTGGCAGTTAAGCTGAAAGTTATACAGAATACAACCTATGGCATGGTATAAAAAATATCTATCTATATACAACAAGCCCTTCGACGATGTGCCTCGGAGCACCATCAGCGAAATACGCGAGCGACTACAGTTGTTGCAATCAGACCAACCGCTTGTGTCGGTGGTGGTCATTGCTTATAACGAAGGACAACGACTCGCCGCCTGTCTATGGTCGCTGAGCGAACTGAAAACAAAATATCCCATTGAGATACTTGGAGTAAACAACAGCTCATCCGACAATACCGAAGAGGTGTATAAGGCTCTTGGTGTGAGATATTTCAACGAGACAAAGAAGAGTCCAGGGTTCGCCCGGCAATGCGGCTTGGATAATTCAAAAGGGAAATACCATTTCTTTATTGATGCCGACACGTTCTATCCCCCACTCTATGTTGACACCATGATGCAAACGCTCATAAAACCAGGCGTTTCATGCGTAGGAAGTTTCTGGAGCTATTATCCTGACAAGCATCACTCAGCATTGTCGTTGACGTTTTTTGAGTTTGTGCGCGACACTTTCCTTTGGATACAACACTTCAAACGGCCTGAGCTGTGTATTCGAGGCATGGTATTCGCCTTTAACGCCGACTTCGCGCGAAAGGAAAGAATCCGCACCGACATCCGTCGAGGCGAGGACGGCTCGCTCGCTCTCTCACTCAAGAAATACGGTCGCATAGCCTTCGTCCACAACCGGAAGGCACGGCCTGTCACCGGTTACGGAACTCTCGGCAACGGCTCACTCATACAAAACCTTACCTATAGGGCAAAGGTGCAACTGAAAGGCATCAGCCGCATATTCTTCAAAACAGACCATTACGACGATGCTGAGGAGAATATCATAAAACAATAAACAAAAACCTGTAAACAAATGATGGAGAACAAATACGACTACCTTATAGTAGGAGCAGGACTCTACGGGGCAATGATGGCATGGCGCATGACAACCCAAGGCAAGAAATGCCTCGTCATCGACCGCCGACAGCATACCGGCGGAAATATCTACTGCGAGAATATTGAGGGCATCAACGTACATAAATATGGTGCACATATATTCCATACCTCAAACAAGAAGGTGTGGGACTTCGTCAACTCCATCGTACCGTTCAACAGATACACCAACTCACCACTCGCCAAATACCACGGCAGACTCTATAACCTGCCCTTCAACATGAATACCTTCGCACGGATGTGGAACATTACCACACCTGACGAGGCACGACGCATCATAGAGGAACAGAAACAGGAAATGAGAGAAAGACTCAACGGCCGACAGCCACAAAATCTTGAAGAACAGGCTCTCATGCTCGTGGGAAAGGACATCTACGAGGTGCTCATCAAGGAATATACCGAGAAGCAGTGGGGCCGCCCTTGCACAGAGCTGCCCGCATTCATCATCAAGCGACTGCCCGTGAGATTCGTTTATGACAACAACTACTTCAACGACACATATCAGGGCATTCCCATCGGCGGATACAACAAACTGATTGACGGACTGCTAAAAGGATGCGACATCATCACCGGCATCGACTTCTTCAAGCCAAACGACCTCTGCCCCGAAGCTAACATACACCGATGGAGGGAAATAGCAGACAAACTCGTCTTCACTGCAAAGATTGACCAGTTCTATGACTATCGCTACGGCCGCCTCGACTACCGTAGCCTACGCTTCGAACACGAAACTCTCGACTGTCCTAACTACCAAGGCAATGCAGTGGTGAACTATACCGACAAGGAAGTGGCTTACACCCGCACCATCGAACACAAGCATTTCGAGATGTTTGGCGACAAGGTCTATGACATTCCCAAGACCGTGGTCACCAAGGAATATCCACAGGAATGGCACGAAGGACTGGAGCCATACTATCCTGTGAACGACGATAAGAATATGCAACTCTATGCCAGTTATAAGGCATTGGCAGACCAAGAGCCAGACGTCATATTTGGCGGCCGCCTTGCGGAATACAAGTACTACGATATGGCTCCGATAGTGGAGAAAATATTGGAAATTTAAATTGAGGACAATACAATGATTCACATTGCATGCTGTTCAAACGAGAAATTGGCACCAATGTTTGGTGTTGTCGTGACATCCGTCGGAATCAACGTCACTTCCGATGATGTGACAATGTATCTATTGCACAACGGGTTGAAAGACAGCACTGTAAAGAGATTACAAAAGATTGCCAACAGATATCATGTAGGATTAAGGTTTTTGGAAATTGACTTAGGAATACTGAAAGATTGTCCTGTGGATGAAAATTAACTTAAATAAACTTATAAGACAGAAGATATGAATAACTATAAAATAGATGTAGTAATCCCTTGGGTTGACGGCAACGACCTTGAATGGCAGAAGTTGAAAGACCAGTATAGTGAAGTGAAGTCTGCCGACAAATCTGATTCACGCTATCGTGATTGGGACAACCTGCAATACATCTTACGTGGCATAGAGAAATTCTGGCCTTGGGTGAATCGTGTTTTTCTCATCACTTGTGGACAAAAGCCTCAATGGCTCAATGTGAATTGTGAAAAGCTAAGGCTTGTTAACCATTCCGACTATATACCCAAGGAATATCTCCCTACGTTTAACAGTAACACAATTGAGCTCAATCTGCATAGGATAGAAGAACTTAGCGAGCATTTCATTTATTTGAATGATGACTTTTTCCCTATCCGTACATTAAAGCCTACAGATTTTTTCCGTCATGGGCTTCCATGTGACTCTGCACTCCAGCAAAATCTTCTAAGTATTTATGTTCCTAATGACACAGCGATCCAATATATTGATTTTACACAGTTAGGCCTTATTAATGCTCATTTTAGGAAACGAAATGTAACAAGAGGAAATCTGTACAGATGGTATGGGCCTTACTTAGGAATTCATGGTATGATGCAAGCTTTATTGAAAGTCAACCAGCATTTCTTTACAGGATTCGATAAGTATCACTCTGCACAGTCTTTCCTCAAAAGCACTTTCGATACAGTGTGGCAAAACTACCCCGATTATCTTCATGAACATTGTAAAAACAAATTTCGACAAAATACAGATGTCAACCAATGGCTTGTACGCTATTGGCAGTTGGCAGAAAACAAGTTCGCTCCATATAATAAGATGAAACGGCGAAAAATGTTTTCTCCTTCATTAAGCAACTGTGATGAGATAATAACCTCAATTATTCAACAGAAATATGATATAATATCAATTAACGACAATCCTTTGCTTTCAAATACCGACTTCATGGCGATTAAGCCTCGAATAAATGAAGCACTGGATTCGTTATTGCCAGACAAATCAATTTTTGAAATATAAAAAATATGAAAGACGTATCTATCGTCATCCCTATCTATAACGTTGAAAAATATGTGGCGGAATGTCTGAATTCTGTCATAAGCCAAACCTACGACCATTCGAAGATAGAGTGCATAATAGTCGATGATTGTACCCCCGATAGCTCTATGGAAATTGTTAACGAGATAATCAGGGAATATGATGGTGATATGGCGTTCATAACTTGTCGGCATGAGCACAATCAAGGCCTTTCTGCAGCCAGAAATACAGGAATCAGCATTGCCACAGGTAAATATTTGTATTTTTTGGATTCCGACGATTATATTTATTCCAATAGTTTAGAACTCCTAATGGAAGGAGTTGAGAAAAATAAAGATATAGATATGGTTGTTGGTAATTTCTTTGATGAAAGAATTAACAAACCACAAATGAACATCCACAATAATGAGATATTAAAATACATTGATTTGTTGTGTTTTGGGAAAATGGAAAACAAGTCAGCTTGTAATAATCTTATAAAACGGAATTTGTTTTCCTTACACAACCTAAGATTTCCCGTTGGCAGATATTATGAAGATATTGTGCTAAAATATCAGTTGTTTTCTTATGTGAATAAAGTATATGTAGTGTCGCAGTGTACATATTTTTATCGGGATAATTTAAACGGTATTATTCGTAAACATTCGGTTGAGAAACTATCCAAATCAATTGACGACTATCTTTTCGCTCTCGATTTCTTTATATCTAAACTAAATGAGAATCTTTGCGTTGGAAAAACTGCAATTATTGTTAATACATATTTTTTTGTTTATAACATGTTCGTTAAGAACAGAGCCAATTTAAAAAATGAGCTCTACATAGAAGAAAGACTGAAACATATCAGACATTCGCTTATAAAAATTCTTGTTAAGAAATTTAGAGTGCTTTTATTTTTCCTCAGTTTGTCCACTTTGCCTCCGTTGACTGACTTTATATTGAACAATGGTTTTATGAGGAGAAAAATATTCTATATAAATTGTTTTTTCTTATATTCAGCTTTATGGGCAGACAAACTACATCTTTCAAATAAATAGCATTAATGTTCAAGATGAAAATACTATTCCTCGTATATCACGGCTTCTCCGACGAGAGCGGCATAAGCAAGAAGATCCACTATCAGGTGAAGGGGTTGCGGCAGAATGGACATGAGGTTCATCTCTGCTACTACGACTTTGACTCTCGCGGACATCGTTGCAGATACGTTGACGATAGGGTTATAGCTGACTATGGTTTGGGAGCAATGGCAGCTTTACGTTCGAGGATTGACCTCGGGTGCATCTGCAGATATTGCGTGGATAACGGTATCGAAATGGTTTATGCCCGCAGTTTTATGAATGCAAGTCCCGTGCTTGTGGGCTTGTTCGGCAAACTAAAGAAACATGGGATTAAGTGCGTGACCGAAATACCCACTTATCCCTACGACCATGAGTTCAAGGGCTATCCTCTGAAATACAAGATTCCGCTTTATATCGATATGATGTTCAGAAGGGCGCTTGCCGCCAAGATGGAGGCTATCGTGACGTTTTCAAATAAGAAGAGCATTTTTGGCAAACGCACCATCTGCATAAGTAATGGCATCGACTTGGACAGCATTCCCCTTCATAATCCTAAGAAGCAGCAGGACATTCATCTTATTGCCGTAGCGGAAATTCATTATTGGCATGGTTTCGACCGACTTGTTGCGGGCCTTGGAGAGTATTACAAAAGCAATCCGAATGGCAGAAACGTGTATTTTCATGTTGTCGGTTGGGAGGACGATAGGGGAACGACGAGCAATGGTTATCTTACGGTCGAGCAGATGGCAAGAAAATATAGCATAGAGAAATATATCATAAATCACGGAAAACTTTTTGGCGACAAACTCGATGAGGTGTTCAACCAGTGCGTGTTTGCCATAGGCAGTCTTGGTCGCCACAGAAGCGGCATAACTGAGATAAAAACATTGAAAAATCGTGAATATGCCGCAAGGGGAATATCATTCATCTATTCAGAAAATGATAGTGACTTTGATGATAAACCATATATAATCAAGGCACCGGCAGATGAATCGCCCATCAATGTGGGAGAGATAATAAACTATATAGATAGTCACGACTTCAATCCTGCTGAAATCAGAAAGACCGTTGAACATCTTTCTTGGAAATATCAAATGGAAAAAGTTATAACAGAAATATAAATGCATTATGAATAATCATCCTATTCTTTCAATAATAATTCCACTATACAACTGCGAGAAATATATCAAGCAATGTCTTGACACGATATTCAGACAAGAAATGAATGAATCTGAATTTGAGGTGATCGTCATTGATGACGGAAGTAAGGACAGCGGTTACTCATTGGCATCTGAATATGCCAAGAGACACCAAAATATCCTTGTTATGAAACAAGAAAACCAGGGAGTGGCTTGTGCGCGAAACAATGCCTTGGAGAAAGCAACAGGAGATTATGTCACGTTTGTTGATGCAGACGATATGTTGGTCTTTGGTAGTCTTGGGAAACTTATAAAGATTGCCGTTGATAATAAGGCCGATATCGTTAAGGCTGCACACAAGGAAGTTTCTGAAGATGCTGTGTGTGAGGATTTTTCAAGTAGTCATGACAACAGTTCTATTCAGGTGATGACAGGCGAAGAGGCTATCGTAAATGTCACTCGCATGAAGGAGGGTTATTGTTGGGGATATCTCATCTCCCGCAAACTGATAACAGATAACAGGTTGTTATTTCCTCCCAAAGTGGCATTTATGGAGGATTGGGCTTTCATAACCCAAGCAATACTCAAAAGCAGAACTTTTGTCAATGCTGATGTCTTGTTGTATCTCTATAGGCGCAACTCTTCATCTTGCATGGCTAATGTCACTACAGAGAAAATGTTGCTTGGTTGCAAAGCGATAGACATTGTTGCCAATATTGCCAAAGACACATCAGGAGATGTAAGGAAAAAGCTCTCTGATAATGTCTGTGTAAATATAAATATCGTACTTTGGTTCACTATACATTACCGCAGCATCTTCCATAGAAAAAAAGAGATTATCAAGGCTCTACTCCAACTTCTACACCAGGTGGATAGAACATACATCCCAGGAAGTCTGAAGGTATTCAGACTTTTCCCAAGTATGTATATTATTGTAAGAAATCTATTGGCATCAAGAAAATACTGATAGCCAATTTTATTGTTTAGCCACTTTTTCAAATAGTTCCACCCACTGAGGCATAATTACTTCAGCTGTGTATTGCTTTGCCTTTTGTCTCGCATTATTGCTCATTCTCAGTCTCTCTTCTTCATGGGTAATCATCCATTCAATAGATTCAGCCAATTTCTCAATGTCACCAAGCGGAACCAAAAGCCCGTCTTCTCCATGAGTAATAAGTTCGGCTGGGCCATTGGGACAATCGAAAGATATGCAGGGAACGCCACAACTCATAGCCTCTACCAAAACGAGACCAAAGCCTTCGTATAAAGAACTCATAACATATATAGAGCTATTCTCGTATTCATTGTAAATATTGTCTGTCGGGATGTTTATTTTTATGCTATTACTTAAATGACAATCAGAAATCTTTTTATAAATTTTATTTTTTAATTCTCCTTCTCCAAATATATCTATTCTCCATGTAGGAAATTTGGCTGCAATTAACTTCCAGGCATCAATCAATAAGTTAAAACCTTTCTTTTCGTCAAGTCTTCCTGCACATATAATTCTATTTGGTCGATGTTTATAAGGATTAATTTCATGTGGATAATTCGTGACCATATTCGGAATTACTAAAGTATTTGATATTATGTGCTTTTTCCAATATTTTTGGTCATTGTATGTTAATGATACAAGTATTTTTGATTTGTTAATTTTTGAAAAATGCCATTTGTCGAATAATATAGAGAAATATTTTAATAAAATCGTATTATGTCTACTTGATTCAAGTATTCCATCTATATAAGTGTGTGACTCAATAATAAAATTATATGGCAAATCAAGAAAACATTCACTTATATAGAAATCATTTGTTGTCAAAACAACAATATCAGGTTTTATCTCATTCAAAAGTAGCGCAAAACGATTCTTTAATATTTTTCTCATAGAGATATTCCTGAAAAAATGCATTATCGCATTATACTTATACAACTTCCAGAAACATGTGTCTAAATCAAACCTCTTTATTCGTTTGTCAAGCTTGTATGATTCTGGATTATTTCCTTGTTGATATGTTATGAAAGAAATATCATAACCATAATACTGTACCAAATAATTCATCTTATCGGTGAATATTCGTTCAATACCACCTTTAAGTGCAAGTGAATGATAAACATATACAATCTTCATAAAACAACAGTATTACAAATTTTGTTTAGGTTGCTTTTTTAAATATTCTGAAATCTCCTTAATCACCCCGGGATACTTGCTCGAGAACTTCCTGGCGAATAGATATTCCGACTTGAGGAGCTCCTCGGCATCACCGTCTTGCCATGTGTATGGCTCGCCTCTGCGCTTCTGCTCGGCTGAGGCACGGTTGAAGTCGATAAATCGCATGCAGCTGTGGATGCCATCCTCTAGGTCGAAGATGCGCTCGCGGATTTCGGGATTAGAGATGAGTATGGAGTGCTTGTACATCTCGTCGCCACATGTCGTGTGAGCGAAGCGGCGGTTGATAAAGTCTTCTTGGTCGAGCAGATACTTAACGGCATCTCCCGTGAGCGACACCCAGTTATGACCTGTCCTGAATGTCAGTTCGTTGCCTCTGTCAACATGCAGGATGTCTTGTATCTTCAGTGCCGCATGGCGCACAATCTTCGCAAGCGTCACCTTCCATTTCGCCACGAAAGGAGTGCGGTAGTTCCAGCGCATAAGGAAATAATATCGTCTTCTCTTGCGCTCGATGTCGCCCTTGATAAAGTCGGTGAGGGTGAAGAATCCGATAAACTCCTTGCCGTTGTGCTTGTCAAAGAAGTCATGAATGTAGTCCTGGGTCTTGATAGGCAAATCTACTCCCGAGAGCTTATGGTAATACTGGTATGGCCCATGCTCGTAGGCAGTTCTGAACAGATGCATCTCCGAATGCACCTGCCCCACGTCTCCCCATCTCACGTCATATCGCTTGGGAGTGAAATACAGCTTGGAATACTTCGGTTGATACAAATCCGGCATTGTCTTCACCTTCTTGTCGATGTGCAGGAAGATGTCGTTGCGCGGGTCGTCGATGAGTGAGAGCAGTGTGTTGAGCAGCTCCCATTCATTGTGCGCCATTATCAGGTATGCATGTCTGTTTGTTGCCATATTCGTTCCTTAATCTTTAATTATTATTGTTCATCGTTAGGTCGTCTTTCTCGTTTATAACGCAAATATAATTATTATTCTACAGAAAGATGTCCAATAGGACTGATATTTAAGTTTAATTAACTCAAACAGACCTTTCTTCTCTTAAGATGAAATCCGACTTATTCTTCAACAAGTTTACCTTCTGTCTCCAAAGCATTCCATATTGAATACCGTGCTTCTGGTGCCATCTTTTCTAATTGGTCGTAAAGGAGGCGGATAGACGTGCGATGCGAGTCGTGCTCGTATGGGCATAGTTTTACTTGTTTCTCATAGTCAGAGAGTTCTGCATAAGCCCTTATATCGTTCTCTTCGCAATAGCAAAGCGGACGGATGATGGTAAGAGGCATCTTTTTCATCTTCAACACAACAGGCATTGTCGAGAAATGACCTTGGAAGATGGTGTTCATCAGTGCAGTATGGATGATGTCGTCGTTATGATGTCCGAGGGCAATCTTGTTACACCCGAGTTGTTGGGCAAGATTAAACATCTCCTTTCTGCGATACCACGAACAAAGAAAACACTTGGGTTTGTGGGTGGGTACGGTCTCGTCAAACGAAGTGGTGACAATATGCAGCCTTACTCCCAGATTGCTGCAGAACCATTCGAGATAAGCTGTGGATGTCTCATATTTCACATTCGCCATTCTGACGTGTATTGCCTCGACCTCAAACCTTGGTTTTATTATCTTACTGCGTTTGGCAAGCATCTCAAGCAGAAGGAGCGAGTCTTTGCCTCCCGACAATCCCACGAGTATCTTGTCGCCATCGTCAATGACAGAAAAACGTCCCATGGCCTTCTTGAAAGCCTTATCAAGACGATGCCACACACGTTGTCTTTCCTTTTCCCCGCTGTCTGTCATCATTTCATAAACACTAAGTAAACAGCACAGATGATGAAAAAGAACGCTAAGATATGATTCCAATGAAGGTTTTGGCCTTGGAACATGATATTGGCAATCACAGCAAACACGCCGAGACTGACGCACTCTTGTATCACCTTTAGTTGCACGAGGTTGAAAGGTCCTCCATTTCCTTCAAAACCAAGACGGTTGGCTGGCACTTGACAGCAATATTCGAAAAACGCAATTCCCCACGAGAAAGCTATCACTCCTATGAGCGGCCATTTTGAAGCAACACCCGTCTCTTGGAGTTTAAGATGCCCATACCAAGCAAGTGTCATAAACACATTGCTTAGTATGAGCAACATTATTGTATAAAGTCCGTTCATGACTTAATCCTTGACTTTGTCTTTAATGTTTCTTTAAGATATGTCAATCTTCATTCAGGGATGTCAGTCTTCGGACTTCAGTTTCTTGTCCATGGCTGCTGCAGCACGACGTCCATCGCCCATGGCAAGAATCACGGTAGCTCCGCCACGTACTATATCGCCTCCGGCAAATACCGTAGAACGCGAGCTCTGCATATCGTCGTTGACGGCGATAGTGTTCTTGCGGCCAAGTTCAAGACCTTCAATAGATTTCGGCACAAGCGGATTAGGTGAAACGCCTACTGCCACCACTACCTGGTCAACATCCATTGTCACGGTCTTGCCCTCTACTGGCACAGGACTGCGACGACCGCTGGCATCGGGCTCTCCTAATTCCATCACCTGGAGCACGGCCTGACACACAGCTCCGTTCTCGTCAGCCTTATACTCTATAGGATTGTGCAAGCAAAGGAAGTTGATGCCTTCCTCTTTAGCGTGTTTCACTTCCTCAAGACGTGCTGGCATCTCCGACTCTGAACGACGATACACCAGTGTTACCTCTGCACCAAGACGCTTTGCCGTACGACAAGAGTCCATGGCCGTATTGCCTCCACCGACTACCATTACTCGCTTTCCGAGATTCATTGGTGTGTCGGTTGTCGGGTTTGCTGCATCCATCAGGTTCACACGAGTCAGATACTCGTTAGACGAGAGAATATTGATGGCGTTTTCACCAGGAATATTCATAAAGTTAGGAAGACCAGCTCCCGAACCTACAAAGATTCCCTTAAAGCCCTCTGCTTCAAGTTGTTCTACGGTTATTGTCTTGCCTACGATGCAGTCTGTCTGGAAATGAACTCCCATTTTCTTCAAGTTGTCTATCTCCACATCCACGATCTTGTTTGGCAGACGGAATTCAGGAATACCATATTTCAACACTCCTCCAATCTCATGGAGTGCCTCAAACACATGCACCTCATATCCCATCTTCACCATATCACCAGCAAAGCTGAGACCCGAAGGACCAGAACCTACCACAGCCACCTTTATGCCATTAGCAGGAGCTATCTCTGGCAATGACATCTGTCCGCTCTCGCGCTCATAATCAGCAGCGAAACGCTCCAGATAACCAATGGCTACAGCTGGCTCGTTCATCTTCAGGTGGATGCATCGACTCTCACACTGCTTCTCCTGAGGACAAACACGTCCGCATACAGCAGGTAGTGCCGAAGTCTGCTTCAACACCTTTGCAGCTCCAAGGATGTTTCCACGTTCGATATTCTTTATGAACGAAGGTATGTTGATGTTTACAGGACAACCTTCAACACAAGATGGTTTAGCGCAGTCAAGACAGCGTTTTGCCTCTGTCATAGCCTGCTCAAGAGTAAGTCCCTTGTTCACTTCCTCTGTTCGTGTTGTAGCACGATATACTGGGTCAAGCTCTGGCATTACCACACGCTTGATGGCAGTACGCTCCTTTGGTTTCATCGCCGCACGTACTTCCTTACGCCATTCCGCATTTCTGTCTGTCAAGCTCTCTATCGGCTCTTCTGTTTCAGCAGATGCTGAAGTAGCAGCGGCAGCTGTCGCATCAGGCAATTGTTCGTCAGCCGGCGCATCCTTTACCTCAATGCCGCTAAGATGTTCGTTATAGTGTGCCATCTCTTCCTGTTCCTCGCGCTTGAATGTGCCCATGCGCTTGAACATCTCATCCCAGTCAACGAGAGCTCCGTCAAATTCTGGTCCGTCGATGCACACGAACTTTGTCTTTCCGCCTATTGTCAGACGGCATGCGCCGCACATACCCGTTCCGTCAACCATGATAGTATTCAGCGACACATCTGTTGGAATGTTATATTTCTGTGTCAGCAGACAGCTGAACTTCATCATTATTGGAGGACCAATAGCAAATACTCGGTCTATATGTTCCTGATTGATAAACTTCTCGATACCAACAGTGACCACTCCTTTTTCACCATAAGAACCATCGTCGGTCATGATGATCAGTTCGTCGCTACTCTCGCGGACTTCATCTTCAAGAATGATAAGATCGCGCGAGCGGCCTGCTATTACAGAGAGTACTCGGTTGCCAGCTGCCTTCAGCGCACGCATGATGGGCAGCATAGGAGCCACTCCTACTCCACCTCCAGCACAAATCACTGTTCCGAAATTTTCGATATGTGTTGGATTACCTAAAGGACCTACCACATCGGTGATGTAATCGCCTTCTTCAAGCGAACACAGTTTTTGAGACGATAATCCCACACGCTGCACAACTATCGTGATAGTGCCTTTCTCAGTGTCGGCATCAGCAATGGTCAACGGCATGCGCTCACCCTTGTCACCCACACGCACTATAACAAAGTTTCCTGCCTTGCGGCTCTTGGCTATTAGCGGAGCCTCAACTTCAAAGAGAAAAACTTTCTCAGAGAATTGATGTTTTCTGACGATCTTATTCATTTGTTTGTTTATCAGTTTGGAGTAATTGCTTCTTTTTCTTTATTTTATCATGTCACAACCCATGTATGGAACAAGTGCCTTTGGCACTCGTATGCCTTCTGGAGTCTGGTTGTCCTCAAGTATTGCAGCTACGATGCGTGGCAAAGCGAGGGCTGAACCGTTGAGGGTGTGACAGAGTTCTATCTTCTTGTCTTCTGTATGACGGTAACGACATTTCAGACGATTTGCCTGGTATGTATCGAAATTGCTGACAGACGACACTTCGAGCCAGCGTCCCTGTGCCTCAGAATACACTTCAAAATCATAGCAGATGGCAGAGGTAAACGACTGGTCACCACCACAAAGCAACAGTATGCGATAAGGCAATTCCAGTTTCTTCAGCAGTCCCTCCACATGAGCCAACATCTCTTTGTGCGACTCCTCTGAGTGTTCGGGCTTGTCGATTCTCACAATCTCTATCTTCGAGAACTCATGGAGACGGTTAAGTCCTCTCACGTCCTTGCCATAGCTTCCTGCCTCGCGACGGAAGCATTGTGTGTAAGCGCAATTCTTTATTGGGAGATCTTTCTCGTCAATGATAACGTCACGATAAATATTTGTCACCGGCACCTCGGCTGTTGGTATGAGATAGAGGTCGTCAACCTCACAATGATACATCTGACCTTCCTTGTCTGGCAACTGTCCTGTACCATAGCCTGAAGCCTGGTTCACCACCGTCGGCGGCATTATCTCAGTATATCCCGATACGCGTGCCTCATCGAGGAAGAAATTGATAAGAGCCCGTTGCAAACGTGCACCAAGACCCACATAAACAGGGAATCCTGCTCCTGTAATCTTCACTCCAAGGTCGAAGTCTATGAGGTTATATTTCTTTGCCAGTTCCCAATGGGGAAGTTTGGCATCCTTATTCTCTGGATTGATAGCCCAATTGCCTACAGTATCCATACCGTCACACTCCTTGAGGTTGCTCTTCACCACATGGTTGTCTTCTGCCGAACTTCCTTCAGGCACATTGTCGTATGGAATATTAGGTATGGTACAGAGCAAGTCGCGCAATTCTTTCTCGGCATTGTCCATAGCTTCCTGACAAGCCTTGTCTTGCTGTTTCAGTTCAGCGACCTGTTTCTTTATTTCCTCTGCTTCCTCTTTCTTTCCTTCCTTCATCAGTCCACCGATCTTGGCTGCCATCTGCTTTGCTTCCTGCTTGGTCTTGTCGAGCATCTGCTGCGACTCGCGACGGCGCTTGTCAATGGCGAGTACATTGTCAATGGCTTCCTTTGCTCCTGCAAAGTGTTTCTTTTCGAGACCACGTATCACGCGGTCTGTGTCCTCAGTAATGAGTTTCAGTGTAAGCATAATTATTATCTTTTTCGTTTATGTTCTTCTATAATGGTGCAAAAGTAAGCAAAAAAAATGATTTAACGAAAGAAAAACATAAAAAAAAACGCATTGTCGTCAAAACAATGCGTTTTTGTTATTTGTCAGTAGGATATTATCCCTTGATTGCAGCTATACCTGGGAGAACCTTTCCCTCGATGGCCTCAAGGAGAGCACCACCACCGGTAGAGATGTAGGACACCTTGTCAGCGAGTCCGAACTTGTTTACACAAGCTACAGAGTCGCCACCACCGATGAGCGAGAATGCACCTTCTGCTGTTGCCTTGGCAATAGCCTCACCTACAGCACGTGAACCTGCTGTGAAGTCCTCGCACTCGAAGCATCCTGCAGGACCGTTCCAAAGGATAGTCTTTGCGCCCTCGATAGCGGCAGCAAACTTAGCGCGGCTCTCAGGACCTGCGTCAAGACCGTCCCAACCTGCTTCGATAGCGTTTGACGGGAACACCTGGATCTTTGCGCCTTCCTTTACAGAGAAAGTCTTGAAGTCGTAGCCTGTGCAGCAAACAGAGTCGGTACCGAGCACGAGCTCCACGCCCTTCTCAGCAGCCATCTTCTCCACGCCGAGTGCTACATCAAGCTTGTCGAGCTCTACGATAGAGTCGCCGATCTCGCCACCATGTGCCTTAGCGAATGTGTATGTCATACCACCACAGAGGATGAGCTTGTCAACCTTGCCGAGGAGATTTTCGATGATGCCGATCTTAGAAGAAACCTTCGAACCACCCATGATGGCAACGAACGGACGCTTGATGTTATTGAGGACATTGTCAACAGCGTTCACTTCCTTCTCCATAAGATAACCGAGCATCTTGTTGTCGGCATCGAAGTAGTCGGCGATAACAGCTGTTGATGCGTGCTTGCGGTGTGCAGTACCGAAAGCGTCCATCACATAGCAGTCAGCGTATGAAGCGAGCTTCTTGGCGAAGTCCTTCTGACGACCCTTCATCTCTTTCTTTGCCTCGTCATACTCAGGTGTACCCTTTTCCACGCCTACTGGTTTGCCCTCTTCTTCTGGATAGAAACGGAGGTTCTCGAGCAGCAGAGCCTCGCCTGGCTGAAGAGCTGCAACCTCAGCGTCAGCGTTGGCGCAGTCACCGGCAAACTTAACCTCAACGCCGAGGTTTTCGCCTACATTCTTAACAATCTGTGAAAGTGAGAGTTCCTTCTTCACCTTGCCCTTTGGCTTGCCCATGTGGCTCATCATGATAAGAGCGCCACCATCAGCGAGCACCTTTTTCAGTGTTGGCAGAGCACCCTTGATACGGGTCTCGTCTGTAACATTACCATTCTCGTCAAGTGGCACGTTAAAGTCCACACGTACGATTGCCTTCTTACCGGCAAAGTTGAATTGATCGATAGTCATAATTTCTTTTATTTAAATATTTAAATATGATATAATCTTTTTGTGCATAAGGCATTTATGCTTTATGCGAGCGCAAAGTTAATCATTTTTATTTAAATAACGAAATATCAGCAACTTTTTTTTCAATTTTTCGCTATTTTGTTATCATATTGCAATATTGGCTTTGCAATAGTGGAAAAGTGGTTATGGAGAAATAAAAATAATGTGGTATGAGATAAGCGAAAATAAAAAAGAGGAGCGGTGTTGTTCCGTTCCTCTTCTGCGGTGCGTACGGGACTCGAACCCGTGACCCCATGCGTGACAGGCATGTATTCTAACCAACTGAACTAACGCACCTTGTTGGTTGCTAATGTAAGGAATTTCAGTGGCGGTGCGTACGGGACTCGAACCCGTGACCCCATGCGTGACAGGCATGTATTCTAACCAACTGAACTAACGCACCAATGTGTTGTTCCTTATTTGCGGGTGCAAAGGTACGACTATTTTTTGATACCACCAAATTTTTTGGCAAGAATTTACAAAAAAAAGTGCAAAAAGACAGCATTCCTATATTTTTGTCCGTCAAAAATCCAATCTTCGAGTACATTTTTGTCATAAAAGCCCATTTCCCTAAAGAGATGCAAGGCCGACTCATTGCTTTCAGAAATCACTACATATACCTGATGAAGATGTATCACTGTCCGGGCATATTCCAGTAATTTTTCTACCATTGCCCGTGCATATCCCTTTCCACGTTCATCTTTTTTTACCACAATACCCATTTCCGCCCGGTGGTGTCGTGGTTCGAAATCGTTGAGGTCGGCAATGCCCACTATCTCGCCTTTTTCGTTTTCCACCATCAGTCTCAGCTGTCGTTCGGCATAGATATCGCTTGTGGTATTTGCGATGTAGTCGTGCAGCAGATAGCGTGAATAAGGGGCATTGCTATAACCCACGGTCCACATCTCCAATTGGTTTTCTATGTTATATATCTCGTCGAGGTCTTCTGGCTCTATAGCTCTCAGTCTTACTTCTGTCATTGTATTATCTCGCTATGTGTTATTATACTTCCTGTGAGGTATTGGTAAGTGCCAATGTTTACCTTTTTGTTCTTCATCTGTCTCATCACGCTTAGCATCTCTCGATAGCTGATTGACTGTGGGTCAAACACGAGTGTGGTTTTGTTTTTGGTCTTCTCTAACACCTTATTAATATATATAGGGTCAGCCTTATCAAGATATATGGCATTGAGTCCGTGCTTCCTGCTGATGTCTCGGCAGGCATCAGTCATCGTTTTCAAGCCAATGAAAACAAAGTCGCCTGTCATGGCAATGTTGCGCACAACGGCAAAACCAAGAGACCGACGCATGCGTGTGGTGACCATAGTAACAAGAGCCAACAGTGCCTTCACCCATATCGCCATCTTAATAGGCAGCGTGATGAGCATGCCAAGATGACTGTAATGCTTTCGGAAAAAAATCAGCATAGCATTATAGAATACGTGTACATACCTGAACGACGACTTGTGGGTGCTCTCTCCCTTGTAATGCAATATCTGTGTCGGGAAATACCAGTTGACATATCCTCCGAGGAGCAAACGATACGAGAGGTCTATATCCTCGCCATACATAAAGAAGTTCTCATCGAGGAGTCCTACCTTGTCAAGTGCGCTTCTTCTGAGCATACAGAAGGCTCCGCTCACTATCTCTATCTTCTGTGGACTATCCCATGGAAGGTAGCCTAAATAATATCGTCCCAGCCGTCTGTTATGCGGAAACATGTCGCACAGTCCACTTAATTTGTAGAACGAAATTAGTGGCGATGGCACTCCCCGGCGTGACTCGGGAGCCAAGGTTCCGTCTGCATTAAGCATCATCACTCCTAAGGCACCACTGTCAGGATGTGCATCGAGAAAGTCTATCACATCACTTATTGCGTTTTCTGCCACAATGGTATCTGGATTGAGCAGCAATACATACTCGCCTGTTGTCTGTCTTATGGCAATATTGTTTGCCTTTGAGAATCCCACATTATGAAGATTCTCTACCACTCTCACATGGGGATAATGCTTATGTAATGCCGCCACCGAGTTGTCGCGCGAGTGGTTGTCCACGACGACTATCTCAGCCTCAATATCTTTTAGGGCTTTGTCGAGACTGTCTATGCACTGCAACAAGAAGTGGCAGACGTTATAGTTTACTATGATTACTGTTAACTTTTTCATTCGTCTGCTATTTCCGATTTGCAACGGTTCTCACTTGGATAGATGAAAGCCATACAAATGAGGCATATTATTGACATATATCCGAAGGTAGTTGACATAAAGAGATAGTATAGCGTCGTGTTGACTATCATCGGCAAGGCGATGAGTGCCATACGCAGCGATGCCATCTTCAACAGCGTCTCTTCCCCACCCTTTATCAGTTTATTCCTCACTTTGTCGAACTTGAACAATCGCAGTGCGAGAGGTATGAGTATTATTGTCAACAGTTCCATCATCGTGGTACAATAGTATTCCAGCACGTCGTCGCCTGCCTTGTCTCCAGCAGCGAGCACGTTTGCCTCATATACTGCTGTAATGGCTATCGCCACCGCTATCGACGCGGCATATAGTGTCTTTAGTTTGTTTGAAGTATTTCTCATCTTATATATATTAAATAGGTGTACGATTAATGATTGAACGGCCGAGTGTCACCTCGTCGGTATATTCGAGTTCATTTCCCACCGAGATGCCTCTTGCTATTACCGTCACCTTCACTCCTGTCTTTTGCAGTCTTCGGGAAAGATAGAAATTCGTGGTGTCGCCTTCCATAGTTGACGACAAGGCGAGTATCACTTCTTTTACCTCACCTTCTTCCACTCTGCTTACTAACGAGTCGATATTGAGGTCTGACGGTCCTACGCCATCCATTGGCGATATTATTCCGCCTAAAACATGATACAGTCCTGCATATTGCTGTGTGTTTTCTATCGCCATCACGTCCTGAACGTTTTCTACTACACACAAGATAGTGTTGTCTCGACGCTTATCCTGGCATATTGGACACACGTCGTCGTCGCTGATGTTATGACACACACTGCAATATTTCACGTCGTGTCTCAGGTTGTAGAGGGCATTACACAGCGTGTCAACAGTTGCTGTCTCCTGACGTAACAAATGCAGTGAAAGACGCAATGCCGTCTTTCGCCCTATACCTGGGAGTCGCGATATCTCGTTCACTGCCTTTTCCAATAGTTGTGATGGGTACTTGTCCATTAACTTTTGATTATATTACACATGATTATCCCTTATTAAGATATCAAGCGAACTCGCTCAGTTCAAGCCATCTCATCTCTTTCTCTTCGAGTTCTTCCTTGAGCATTGGCAATCGTCGGCTTTTCTCTGTCAGTTCATCCACTGATAGTGTTCCGCTGCACAGTTGTTCCTCGAGTGTCTTCCGCTCTGCCTCGAGCGAGGCTATTTCTTTCTCAAGCTGTTCAAACTCCCTTTTCTCTTTGAACGACAGTTTCCTACGAGTATCGTTACGGTACGAAGCTGCTGTTTTCTTCTCTTTGGATTCATTGTCTTTAGCCTTCTCCGTCTCCTTCGACTGCAATGCTGACCACTCCCTGTACTGGCTGTAGTTTCCTGGGAAGTCGTTGATCACTCCGTCGCCCTTGAACACGAGTAGATGATCTACCACACGGTCCATAAAGAAACGGTCGTGGCTCACCACTATCACACATCCCGGGAAGTCCTGCAAATACTCCTCAAGTATGCTTAGTGTGGTGATGTCAAGGTCGTTGGTGGGTTCGTCAAGTACGAGGAAGTTGGGATTTCGCATCAACACGGTACAGAGATAAAGTTTTCGTTTCTCTCCTCCGCTCAGTTTGCTTACATAATTATACTGCTGTTCTGGAGTGAAGAGGAAATGCTGTAGAAGTTGCGATGCGGAAAGATGCTTGCCATTGCCGAGATCCACATAGTCGGCAATGTCTGTAATCACATCAATCACCTTTTGTGTATCGTTAAACTTCAGTCCTTCCTGCGAGAAATAGCCAAAACGCACTGTCTCTCCCACTACTATTTTTCCGTTGTCGGGGTGCAGTTCTCCGAGCAGCATCTTCACGAAAGTTGACTTTCCCGTACCGTTATTGCCAACTATGCCCATCTTCTCGAAACGGTTGAAGTTATAGTAGAAGTCGCGCATTATCACCTTCTTGTCGTCGAAGACTTTTGTGATATACTGACATTCAAAGATCTTACTACCAATATACACGTTCGACGACTTCAGTCTCATCTGCCTCTCTTCCATCCTTTGCTTTGCCACCTTTTCCAGTTCGTAGAACGCTTCCTCGCGATAGCGTGCCTTATGTCCTCGTGCCTGTGGCTGTCGCCTCATCCATTCAAGCTCAGTGCGATAGAGGTTATTGGCTCTTGCTATCTCTGCACGTCGTGCGTCGATACGCTCCTGGCGTTTCTCCAGATAATATGAGAAATTGCCTCGATAGGTGTATGTCTGACGGTCGTCGAGTTCAATGATCACCGAGCATACCCTATCGAGAAAGAAACGGTCGTGGGTTACCATGAGGAGCGTCTTTCGTCCTCTGGACAAGAAGTCCTCGAGCCATTCAATCATCTCGAGGTCGAGATGGTTGGTGGGTTCGTCGAGAATGAGTATGTCGGGCTCGTTTATCAAGGCATTGGCAAGTGCCACACGCTTCTGTTGTCCACCACTGAGTTGTCCCATGGGTTGCGAGAGGTCATTGATCTTCAGCTGTGTTAGCACCTGTTTTGCCTTCAGCACCTTTTCCTCTTCTCCTTTGTGGTTGAAACAAGCGTCAAGCACCGTCTCTTCCGGATCGAAGCGAGGTGACTGTTCGAGAAATCCCACTTTTACATCGCGACGAAATACCACGCTACCGCTGTCTGCTCCTTCATGTCCTGCGATAATGGAGAGAAGCGTTGACTTGCCGGTTCCGTTCTTGGCTATCAGTCCCACCTTCTGTCCTTGAGCCACGCTGAAACAGATATTCTCAAACAGCACCAGCGAACCAAACGACTTTGTGAGGTTTCTGACCTCTAACATTGGAGTCTCTGTACCCATCTATTCCTTGTCAGCCTCCTTGAGCTGTTTGTTTATTGAATCGATATAATCGAGCAGTTCATCGCGTCCGTCGCGTTTCTCACTCGACGTAATAAACATTGGCGGCATCTCTTCCCATGTCTCTGACAGCTTCCGCTTATACGCGGCCACATTCGACTGTACCCGGGTCACGGGCAACTTGTCTGCCTTCGTAAACACTATAGTGAACGGTATGCTACTTTGACCCAGCCAGTTGATAAATTCTATATCAATGTTTTGTGGTTCGAGTCTCACGTCCACCAACACAAACACATTCACCAACTGCTGTCGTTGCAATATATATCCACGAATCATTTGGTCGAGTTTGGCTATCTCTGTCTTGGAGCGTTTGGCGTAACCATAACCAGGTAGATCAACGAGATACCACTCTTTGTTGATGATAAAGTGGTTGATGAGCAGTGTCTTTCCGGGTGTAGCCGAGGTCTTTGCCAACTTCTTGTTTCGGCATAGCATGTTGATGAGGCTCGACTTGCCCACATTAGACCTTCCTATAAAAGCATACTCAGGCTTATTGTCATCGGGACACATGGTGAACGTTGGTGCCGAGATGACAAATTCTGCAGTTTTTATTTCCATAAGCTTAAAGTCCCAGGTCGTCTATTTCCTTCATTTCGTCTTCGTCAAACCATTTGGTCAGTCTTTCCTTAGCCCTGTCTTTTATCTCAGGTTCAACGTTTACCCACACCTTGCGAAGTACATAGATCAGTACTCCTACGTCGTCGGTCAGTCCTACAATAGGAATAGCATCTGGAATGGCGTCGAGTGGACTTATCAAATATCCAAGAGCGCCTATGATGAGAGCCTTGTCTGCCTTCGACACCTTTTCACTTTGCAGCGTATAGTAAAGAATCAACGCTGCATAAACCAGTTTTGCACCTGCCCTTTTGGCAATTTTCGAAATCTTGTCAACGAAGTCACTTGCTGAAAACTTGTTGGCATAACTCATAAAATCAGGTAATTCCATATTTCTTCAATTTTTTAAATTATATACTTAATTTATTTATTTGTTCAACTTCTTATCCGTATTACTCTTATCCCGGTAAACGTCTTCCGCCCTTTCATATATTCAGCCAACGTCCTACTGTCTTCCACTACCTTCTTATATATCATAGAGGCATTGAGCAGGTGTAGGCCGTCGCGTTTCCATACCGCTATACCCACATGGGCTATGTCGAGTCCCTTTTTATTGGTGGTAATGGCGATGATATCCCCATCGGCAACAGCCTTTCTCAGAGCTGGCGTGTCGTAGAGCCGTGTCTTGGGTATGTATCTGCGTTCCATGCCCTCCATTCTCTGTTCCTGTCGTCTTATCTCCTCTATCATTTCAGGGTGTCGTCTGAGCATATCATATTTCTCGGGATTGTCGCTCATGAATCCGAGGCGTATCTTCTGCACGTGGGTGAATGGTGTTTGACTGCTTTGTCTTTCTTCCACCATTCCTCGTCTTGTGTTGTCTTCAATCCACTCTGAGAAATAATGAAGGCGACTCGCATATCCTGCCATCACTCCATCTCGGTAGCGCAAGGCCAAGAGCATCTTCTTGTAGTCGCCATATCGGCATTTTCCTCGTGAAGCGCACAAGGTGAGTGCGGTGGCATTTTCCACAAGTGTGGTACAGTCGAGCTGTCGTGTATTCACGACGAGACACTCTGGGTCAGCCACTTCAAGTGTGTGTGCCACATAAGGTCTGCCTATTAGCTTCCGGGCAAAAAACAGTGTCTTGTTCTCGCCTTTTGCCAATGACTTTGCTTGTTTCAGCACTTTTTCCACGAAGATGCTGTCAGCGTCGGTATCTATCACGCTGAATGCCTTGGCGTGTCCTGCACATGAAAGTCCCGCGAAGAGACATATTATCTTTAATATAATTCTCATTTCTTTCTATACCCTTTTTTCAAGCCGAAGTTCACTCCTAAGAACACGTTCAGACTGCCGAAGATATTATTTGTCTGGAATCTCGACTTGTGATAGTTATAACTATGAAGTATCACGTTACCTCCAGTGTACCATCTCATGTTATTATATATGAATCCCACACGCATTATCCCGTCGATATCAAAGTTCTTGAACGTGAAGTTATTGGTTTCGTCTGGTCCAACATCTCCTATCGACTTCTTGTATGCTAAGGCGGCCGAGAGACTCGAGCTAAGCAGGCAGTTTTTGGCAAACACCCAGTTATACGCATATCCTGCTGAGATATTCAGGTCGTAGAACTTCACGCTGTTGAACATCAAACTGCTGTCTATCTTCACCTGTTGGTTCTGGCAGACTGTCTCCACCACCTTTTGTAGTTTATCATGGTCCAGATCAAGACTCTGTCGTGTATATCCCACTCCCGCCATCCATGATCCGCAACTCACCTTCTGTATCGTGCTTTGTGAGAAAGCTGCCGGATAAGAGAAACGGTTATGATTGAATATATAATAGAGATTCAGTCCGGTGATACCTGCGTTCAATCCGCCGAAATCCACGTTCTTCAACCTACTCACATCCACGTTTTCTCCAAAATCTGCCTTTCTGATCTTATAGTCGTTGCCAGTTCGGCGATAAAAGAGATCGACGCCTATCTGCGAACTGTACAGACTGAGCGCGAACTCCTTCTTGAGCTTATTGTCCTTAACGCCAATATTCTTCAGTTCGAATGTGTATCCTAAGAAGAGCCAGCGCCATCCGAAATAGGGTCCGAGTCGAAGAGCCCTGTCAGGCGAAAGCATCACGCTCTGTCCGTTGCTGCTCCTCAGCCAATAGAGGTCCACGTTATATGTCGTCTGTAGCATAAACGCGTAGTTATAATGCTGGGGTTCAATATATGCAGTATCGATGGCGCCGAAAACTCTGACGGTACGCTTTATTGTGCCAAAGGCATTCTCCTTTTCTTCATCGGCTACAGCATTCACAGCGACCACAGTCATGAATAAGACTGTCATCACCATCCTCATTACTGCAATGTATATCTCCTTTATCATTGTTTCAATGGCTTTCTATCAGAACTTTCCGAGAATACGATCCATAACCCAGTTAACTGGTGTAGCAGAGATACTTGTACACGAGCAAACGCCAAGGCCCTGAAGATGTTCTATCACACTCTTTATCAGAGGATACTGAACATAAGGAGGATTGGGTACAACAAGGCTTTGCTTCCCTTCGAGAGTATGAAGACATATCGGGTCGTAGTTGAACACCGAGAAGCTCAACTGTCCTTTGTCGCCTATCACCTCTATGCGGTCTTCCTTGGCCGACTCATGCGCCACGAAACACCACGAGCCACTCCCGGGCAGTCCACTCTCAAATCTGAAGCATGCGCTTACGGAGTCTTCCACATTATATAATCCCGCGCGATTAGCGCATATCCCGTCAGCATCCACTATCACTCCAAACATATCCTGCAGCAGGTCGAGCTGGTGCGGGGCGAGGTCGTAGAAATATCCGCCTCCGGCAATGTCGGGCTGCAGTCTCCAGGGAAGATTCTCTGGATGTGAATAGTCCAGATCGCGCGGAGGAACGGCAAAACGTATCTGCACATTCATCACGTTGCCAATAGTCCCATCGGTGATAATCTGTTTCACATTCTGGAAATACGGCAAATATCGGCGATAGTATGCCACGAAACAAGGCACATGGGTCTCCTCGCTCACCCTGTTGATACGTGAGCAGTCCTCGTAGTTCGCTGCCAGTGGTTTCTCCACATACACTGGTTTGCCCGCCTTCATAGCCATGATAGCAAAGGTGGCATGACTCGACGGAGGCGTCGCAATATATATGGCATTGATGTCCGGGTCGTCGATTATCTCCTGTGCGTCGGTGTACCACTTCCCGATACCGTGTTTTTCGGCATATCGGCGTGCGTTTTTCTCGCTTCGGCTCATCACTGCCTCTACCGTGGAACCAGGTACTTCACTAAACGCTGGACCGCTCTTTTTTTCTGTCACTTCACCACATCCGATGAAGCCCCATTTCAATATTTTCATAATAAGTATTAATATTGTTGGCAAAGATAACAAAAAATTATTATCTTTGCAACTCCGAAAGAAAATAAATGCATAAAAAAATGGAAAAAACCAGTAAAGATGCCCTTTTTAGGGTCCGCAGCTCGCGTTCTTGCGTCAGAAAAGGCTGCCAACTGTACTTATCTAACTTCCGTCGCATAGTCAAGGCTTCATGGCTTCCCGCGACGCTGTTTGCCGTTTGCGTTAGCATTCTTGGCACTATTGCCGTGATACAATATCCTCGGCTTAACCTCACTGCCCTCGTCAATCCAGACAGCATGCCTCTCTTGTTCGACAACTATATGGTTGTGTTCGCTGTCTCCCTGCTCGCCTTCATCGTAGGAGGACTGATGGAGTCTGCCACTTACTCTTGCATGTTCCGCCTCTTAGCCGAACATAAAGATACAGGAGTCATACCGATACCTAAACGACTCATAGAGTTCTCGCGACAATGGGCATGGCGTACCATAAAGGCATTCCTTGGCACTCTCTTACTCGCGGATATAATGGCTATCATCGTGACCGCCATCGTCTATGGCATCACTGTAGGCATCAACAAAATGGGAGGCGAGACTCTAATCTCATCTTATGCCTCCAACATGGCGGCATTCTTCATAACACTCGTATTCGCCGCTCCACTATTCCATGTCGTTATGAAATATATCCTTACACCAAATGCGAAGTTCTGGCCTTCGGCATGGAGCAGTTATCGTGATGGATTCCGCCATCTTGGAATAATCATCACATCGTTAATAATGGCCACATTGGTCATTTCTCTCGTGTCGGCCGTCATCTGCTTGCCAGCTATCGTTGTGGCAATAGCCAACTTCCAAGCCAACCTCGGACTGCTCTTTGGCGACCCTCTCGGCATGCCTTCCTATATAGTTCCCCTTACGGCCATTGCCATGGCTTTTGCCGGCTTTGTAGAAGTGATGACGAGAAGTGTTGTCTTCTTCATCACGTATTATATCTACGGTTCTATCGAGACACAGGAAAACGAAAAGAATAAATTTAATAAAGAAATACAAAATATCTGATAATGAAACGTTTATTATTTATCGACCGCGACGGTACTCTTATCGAGGAACCCGCCGACGAACAGATCGACTCCTTCGACAAACTAAAGTTCACCAAGGGCATGTTCCGCAACTTGGGATTCATACGTGCTAAACTCGACTTCGAATTTATCATGGTGTCAAATCAAGATGGTCTTGGCACTGACTCTTTTCCAGAAGACACCTTCTGGCCTGTACATAACTTTATACTACAGACTCTCGAAGGAGAGGGCATTACGTTCGACGAGATACTCATAGACCGCCACTTCCCCGAGGACAATGCTCCCACGAGGAAGCCAAACACCGGACTTGTCACAAAATATCTCAACAATCCCGAATACGATATCGCTAATAGCTTTGTCATCGGCGACCGCGAGACCGATCGTCAGTTTGCGGAAAACATTGGATGCAAAGCGCTCATTCTCGGGAAAGACGGCATGGACTGGGACAAGATTACCGAACTGCTCTTTGCAGGAGAACGCAGGGCTGAAGTGACACGCACCACAAAAGAGACCGATATCCACGTGGCTGCAAATCTTGACGGCACGGGACGTTGCGACATCTCTACCGGTCTTGGTTTCTTTGATCACATGCTCGAGCAGATTGGCAAGCATGGCATGATCGATCTTACAATCAACACCAAAGGCGACCTACATGTGGATGAACACCACACCATCGAAGACACGGCCCTCGCTCTCGGCGAGTGTTTATTAAAGGCTTTGGGCGACAAACGAGGCATTGAGCGTTATGGCTACTGCTTGCCCATGGACGACTGTCTCTGTTCGGTGGCACTCGACTTTGGAGGACGGCCATGGTTGGTATGGGATGCCGATTTCCGTCGCGAACGCATCGGCGAGATGCCCACCGAGATGTTCCTCCATTTCTTCAAGAGTCTTAGTGATGCTGCTCGCATGAACCTCAATATCAAGGCAGAAGGACAAAACGAGCATCACAAGATAGAAGGCATCTTCAAGGCACTGGCAAGGAGCCTGAAAATGGCAGTACGTCGCGACATCTATCACTACGAACTGCCGAGCACAAAGGGCACGCTATAGACACATCGGCAAAGGCCTACCCTCTTCTCCTGAATTCCGAACAGACGATGCTCGTGGCGATGGCCACGTTAAGACTCTCGGCTCGTTTATCGGGATTAAAATCGGGAATCAACAGCCGATGGGTGACGAGACGGCGGACGGCTTCTGTGAGGCCGTTGCCCTCGTTGCCCATTACTATTATGCCTGCAGCAGACAAGCGAGTTTCATAGATGTCTTGTCCGTCAAGAAGCGTACCATAAATCTTCACGTCTTTTGGCTGAGAGACGAGATATGATTCAAGGTTGACATAATGTACACTGACACTTGCAAGACTTCCCATCGTGGCCTGAACTACCTTCGGGTTATAGGCGTCGGCGGTCTCCTGACTGCATATCACATGTCTAATGCCAAACCAGTCGGCTATCCTTATTATCGTACCGAGGTTGCCAGGGTCTTGCACTCCATCGAGGGCAACGACCAGTTCCTTCAGGGGGTCGATAGCTGTCATACCGTTTTCTTCAGGTATCTTGAACAAGGCCACCACCTGCTGCGGATGCATGAGGAAGCTAACACGCCTTAGCTCGTCGTCGCTCACAGGCACCACACCCCATGCGTCATCGGTCCATCGCGTTGCATCACCCATTTTTTGAATCTCACCGCCATGGCCGTCACGCCACTCATCGGTAGCAATGAGGGCATGGAGACCGAAGCGTCCTAACATGTCGCCCACCACCTTTGGACCTTCAGCCACAAAGAGCGAGGTGCGCTTCCTGTTTTTCTTCATTTCCAGCGCCCTAACCTCCTTTATCATGTTCTTACTTATCATAAATCGTATATTTTTTGCAAAAAGTTCATAAAAACAGCAGCAAAGTTACAAATAATGTTTTAACTTTGCAACAATTTTGTGAAATAATGCATTTGAAAAAGTATTTTTATATCATATCTTGTGCCTTCATGGTGGCTTCATGCTCTTCCACGAAGTATGTCGATGACGGTTCATTTCTGCTCAATAAAGTGGAAATGAAGACTGACGGTACCTATCCCGACATCAACACCTCACAACTGAAAGGGTATGTCAGACAGAAAAGCAACTCACAATGGTTCTCTGCTGTGAAGATTCCTCTGCACACCTACTCGCTCTCAGGACGTGACACGTCAAAATGGATCAACCGCACGCTGAAGTCCATGGGCGAGGCTCCGGTGATATTTGACTATACTGCCACAGCCCGTACGTGCGAAGACCTAAGGTTGGCTCTCTGCAACAAAGGTTACTTAATGGCATACGTTGACGCCACTACTAAGACAAAGGGAAAGAAAAAGGTTAATGTCACCTATACGCTTCATCCAGGACTTCCATACCATATAAGGCTGATAAGACGAGACATACGCGACACTGCCATAGCTCACATCATCGGCGACGACACCCACAGCCTGCTTAGCGAGGGTATGCAGTTTGATGCAAACAAGCTCGACGAAGAGCGCAAGCGAATTGTCAACGCGCTGACCGACAATGGCTACTACCGTTTCCATAAAGATTATATCACCTTCCAGGCGGAAAATATTGCCGACAGCCGAGACATCGACGTAGCCATGGTACTACACCAGTATGTGCTCAACCACGACTCCATTGCCGACCACCCCCGATATGACATCGGCAAGGTGACATACACAAGCGGCAATCCCGACGACTCGCTGCTCCATCTTCGTCCTTCAGTCATGCGTGCCAACACGCTGATCCGTCAAGGACAGCCCTACTCTGCTTCCGACCTCCGAAACACATACAACCGATTCGGACGACTGCAGGCCGTGAAATACACTAATAACAACTTTCACGACAACGACAGCTTACACACTCTCGACTGTAA
>SAMEA3663112__coassemble_56_pt1 | contig 36226 bp, 32 predicted proteins | sample SAMEA3663112__metabat2_high_PE_013 | metagenome-assembled genome bin SAMEA3663112 (sample SAMEA3663112) | pig gut metagenome | biome: pig gut; feature: pig-associated habitat; material: faeces | place: Denmark | collected 2012
ACCAACTACCTTTGCTACGTTCCCGTCCTGGAGGATTCGAAGGGAGCTGGCCGTGCAAGACTTACCCATGTCTTAGTTTTGCGGGTGCAAAGGTACACAAATTTTTCCTAATCTCCAAACAAATCCCGATAAAATTGTGTTTTTTCTTCTTTTTTCTGAAAAACCTCACGCGATATCGTATTTTTTTTGTACCTTTGTACTCTGAAATTATATAAATAAGGTATTACGACAATGACTTCACAAGAATATGTTCAACTGCGTGCCTTCGCCCGCGTGGATGGAGCTTACTTAGGTATGCTTTGGATAATGTGTTTCGCTTGCTATATCATTGGCATGAACCACCCCTGGATCAGCACAATAGGCTCCGTAGCGACAATGCTCAGCCCCTTTTATGCGGCAAGACGACTGCGAAAATTCCGAGACGAGATAAGGGACGGAGAGATCTCTTTCCTGCGTTCCATGGCATACTATATGCTGATGTTTTTCTATGCCTCGACACTCTTCGCAATGGCACAATATGCTTATTTCGCCTTTCTCGACAACGGATTCATCCTGCGCCAATACACAAGCATACTGTCAACAAGCGAAGCACAGACAATGCTCAAGGCCTATGGAGTGAGCTTCAAACAGGCTATGGACAGCATAAATGAATTGGCACAGACCTCTCCGATAATGATAGCTCTTAACATCATGACGATGAACATCACCATAGGCATACTGCTGAGCCTGCCAGTCGCCGCAGTGATAAAAAAGATGAAGAATTGAGTTAGAATGCAATATAACTGATATAAAACTGATGCGACTACACTTTTTCATAATATTCGCAATAGGAGCGCTGGCAATGACTCTCTCCTGCTGCACCAACGACACGACGGAGGTGAAAGGGAAGAATGTCAGCAAAGACAGCATCATACACTGCCGACAACACGGAAAGGAGCTGAGAAACTCAAGCCGCTTCCTCGAAGCGCTGGAAATACACCGACGTGGACTCGCGATAGCCAAAGAGGCAAAGGACACGCTCGAAATAGTGCAAGCCTTGAACAACATCGGTACAGACTACCGCCGCCTCGGAATACTCAACGAGGCCTCATCGTTCTATTATCAAGCCATGGAACTGACCAGCAAATACAGCGACAGAAACGACACGGTATCCATAAAAAACGAGGTGGTGTCGCTCAACGGCATCGGCAACATCCTGCTCATCATGAACCGGCTCGACGCGGCTGACAGTATCTTCAGACGCGCACTGAAAGGTGAGACAATGCTCGACAGCGAGGTGGGAATGGCAATAAACTACGCCAACCTGGGAAGTATCTTCCAGATGAAAAACAAGAACGACTCAGCACTACATTATTACAACCTCTCGATGGAGCTTAACAAAAAGGCGAAATCCACCTTGGGCATATCGCTCTGCCACACTCACATAGGAAACCTTTATGAGAAGACAGGCAAACTGGAAAAGGCCGCTGAAGAATATGAAAAAGCATACAAACTGATGAAAGACGAGGGCGACAGATGGCATGCACTGGAATCGTGCCTCTCGCTGGCACAGATGTATGTCAACAACAAAACACCACAACGCGCCATGCCCTTCATCAATGAAGCTGAGATGACCGCAAAAGCCATCAAGTCACTGGAACACGAAGGAAGGGTATACGAGCTGAAATACAAAGTGTATGAAATCAACGGACGACACAAGGACGCCCTGAAATATTACAAACTCTCCAACAGTTATGCCGACAGCGTGTCGAACGAGAAAAACTCCAACCATATCAACAACCTCATGGTTCAATATGAACGGCAAATGAAAGAATATGAGGTGGGCAAACTGGAAAACGAACTCAACAAGGAGAAACTCGACTTCGCATATATCTTCATTGTCGGAATACTGCTGCTCACCATACTGCTCGCAGTACTCGTCGCCACACTCAACAAGGCAAGACAACAACAAAAGAAGGCGAAGGACGACATCACAAAGGCATACGAGGAAACAAAAAGGGCTCTCGACGTGAAGACATCGTTCATAAAAAGCATGAAACACGAGATACGCACTCCGCTCAACGGCATCATCGGATTCTCGCAACTACTGTCTGCAAAGGCTCAGAACGATGACAACCTCAAGACTATGACAGACGTCATCATACAGCAGGGACAACAGTTGGCAAGCATCATCGACGTGATACTCGAAACGGCCGATATCGACACACTGTCGCCACAGTACGAAGACGTGAACATCGACGAAATGGTGAACGACGCTTTGGACAACATTAAGCACAAACTATCGCCGGAGGTGAACACAAGCTATCTCGCTCGCGAGGCGGGATTCACGATAAGGACAGACCAGACGATACTCCTTAGAGCACTTGGATTGGTTCTCGACAACGCTACTAAATTCACCAAAAAAGGAACAATAAGAGTCGTGACGAAATACGACTATGGCATCATGGTCCTCGCTGTCACCGACACTGGATGCGGCATTCCGAAAGATAAACAGGAATGGGTGTTCGAACACTTCACGAAAATAGACCAATTCGTTCCAGGAACAGGCATGGGACTCGCCCTTTGCCGAGCGCTGATAACAAGATTAGGCGGACTTGTCTATATTGATCAAGGCTACACCAACGGATGCAGAGTGGTGATGCGACTGCCTATACAACATAGTAAATAATTGAAAAACAAGAAAACAAAAAAAATGGATATATCAGTAATCGTACCTCTGTATAATGAGGAAGAGTCGTTGCCAGAACTTTACGCATGGATAGAGCGAGTGATGAAGGCACACAACTATTCTTTTGAAGTGATATTCGTCAACGACGGTTCCACAGATACCTCGTGGGAAGTGATCCAACGCCTCTCGAAAGAGTCGGAAAACGTGAAAGGAATAAAGTTCCGCCGCAACTACGGGAAAAGCCCAGCTCTGTACTGTGGATTCAAAGAGGCAAAAGGCAAAGTGGTGATAACCATGGACGCCGACCTTCAGGACTCGCCCGACGAGATACCTGAACTATACAAGATGGTCACCGAAGACGGCTACGACCTCGTGTCGGGATACAAGCAAAAACGCTACGACCCGCTGTCAAAGACCATACCCACAAAGCTCTTCAACGCTACGGCACGTAAGATAAGCGGAATAAAAAACCTACACGACTTCAACTGCGGACTTAAGGCATATCGCAGTGAAGTGGTGAAAAACATTGAGGTGTATGGAGAGATGCACCGCTATATCCCATACCTGGCAAAGAACGCGGGATTTGACAAGATAGGCGAGAAGGTCGTTCACCACCAAGCACGCAAGTACGGCACTTCGAAGTTTGGACTTAACCGCTTCTTCAACGGCTATCTCGATCTCATCACACTGTGGTTCCTGAGCAACTTCGGCAAGAAACCGATGCACGTATTCGGATTCCTCGGCACAATCATGTTCCTCATAGGATTCATCTCGGCATTCATTCTCGGAGCCGACAAGCTGTGGTGCCTCGCACACGGCATACAGCAACGGCTTGTCACCGACTCGCCCTATTTCTATATCTCATTGACTATGATGATGATAGGAACACAACTGTTTCTTACGGGTTTCGTGGGCGACCTCATCAGCCGCTCTTCGTCTGCACGCAACGACTACCAAATTGAGGAGGAGATAAGATGCGAAAACTGATAGGGAGCATATTCGCGATTATCCTTTTTGGAGCATGCACCTCGGTGGATTGCCCCGTAGATAACAGGGTAGCGGTGGTCTATAAACTGTCTAACTCCGACAACACACAAATGACACTCACCGATACGCTGACAATAGCCACACGCATCGCAAATGGCACCGACTCCATACTGCTCAACAGAAGCGTCGAGACCTATGACTTCACACTGCCCGTCAGCCTTACCAACGAGTGCGACACATTCACCTTCGAAAGAAAAGGCAACGGATATGCGGTGACCGACACCGTGTGGATGGAGAAAACCAACTTGCCACAATTCGAATCGGTAGATTGCAATCTGGTGTATTTCCATGACGTGACAGAAATCACACACACACGCCACGGCATCGACTCGATATACGTCAATAAAAGAAGAATCGATTATGACTCTAACACAGAACATTTCCGCATTTATTTCAAGACTGGCATGTAGTCTCGCACTTCTCGCCACTGCCACCGCCATACAAGCACAAGGAAAGCTCTTCGCTTTCCAAAAAGACTCCATCCCTCTGTTCCGGGGCTTCGCTGTATCGGTAGATATTGCCGGACCGATAGCTAAGTCGCTCAGCGACTATGGTGAGATAGAAGGAGCACTGAGACTGAACCTCCACGACCAGTATTTCCCCGTAGTAGAGGTAGGATACGGCGAGGCTGAACACAACGACGAGGTGACACAGATATATTACGCAACCAAAGCGCCATACTTCCGTCTTGGATGCGACTTGAACCTGCTGAAAAACAAACATGCGCCAAACCGTATCTATGGAGGCATACGCTATGCCTTCACTTCCTACAAAGTGGATATGTCTCGGCCAGAGATTGACGATCCCGTCTGGGGCACACCGACGGCGTTCTCCATAACCGGCGAGAGCTGCAACCAACACTGGGCGGAAATCGTGCTGGGTCTCGACGCAAAAATAGCCGGACCGCTTCACTTAGGATGGAACATCAGATACAAGCGACGAATCTCTCACAAGGATTGCAGCGCTGGAAAGACTTGGTATATACCTGGATACGGAAAATACGGCGACACACGCATAGGTGCAAACTTTAATGTGATCATTGATATATGAACAAGAAAAGACTCATTTGGCAACTGCCGTTCCTCATACTGCTAATAGTGGGCACAATTCTCATTATCCGCAACCAGAACATCACGCCTTACCATAACGATAAGGGCATGGTGTTTGGTACCACTTACAGCATAACATATCAGGCAGACTCAAGCCTTCATACGAGTATAAAAAAGGAACTACAGAAAGTGGATGAAGCTCTCTCGCCCTTCAACAAGCAGTCGGTGATAACGGCAGTGAACGAAAACCGCAATATGACGGTAAATAAGATGTTTGCCGACGTCTTCCTGATGGCAGAAAAAATCTCGGAAGACACTGACGGTGCTTTCGACATCACGGTGGCACCATTGGTGAATGCATGGGGATTCGGATTCAAGAGTGGCAAACACCCTTCACGCCACGACATTGACAGTCTGAAAACCATAATAGGATACAAGAAGGTGAGCCTCAACGACCTACGCGTGACAAAGACCGACCCTCGAGTAATGCTCGACTGCAGTTCAATAGCCAAAGGATACGGCAGCGACGCTGTGGCAGCTATGCTCGAACGACATGGAGTGAAAAACTACATGGTGGAAATAGGCGGCGAAATAGTGACAAAAGGCATAAGCCAAAAGAGAATGCCTTGGAAAATAGGTGTCACAAAACCTATCGACGACTCACTCTCGCTGTCACAGGAGATACAATGCATCATCAATGTCACAGACAAGGCAATGGCTACAAGCGGAAACTACCGAAACTTCTACTATCATGGAGGAAAGAAATACGCTCATACCATCGACCCGAAAACTGGATATCCCGTACAGCACAGCATCCTTTCAGCAACAGTCATAGCCAACAACTGCGCCACTGCTGACGCATACGCTACTGCATTTATGGTGATGGGCATGGAAAAGGCACAGAAACTGTTGGAACGACATCCAGAACTGATGGCTTACATCATCTTTGCCGACAAGGACGGCATAATCCAGACATGGTGCTCGCCTTCACTAAAAGGAAAGATAACGGAATAATATAGTGGTAAAAAAGGAAGGAGGGAAACAATGCCCGAACTACAGATATACGACAAACTGCTCCAATTCCCCTTGTTTAATGGTTTGAGCCACAACGATATACTGCAACTCGTAGCATATACTAGACTCGATTTCTCAAGACTCGAAGCACATAATGTCGTTGTCAAGGCAGGAGACGTATGCGACAAAATAATGATGCTCGTGGGAGGACAGATAGAAGCAACAACAAACTCTGCAGACGGTGGATATAAGGTGGTCGAGATATTCAACTCTCCCTATATGCTACAACCGGAACTGCTTTTCGGACTGTCAAGACGATACACTACAGGTTTCACTGCCACCACGAGATGTAATTTTATCTCAATAAGCAAAAAGGAGTTTGGACTTGTCATGCAGAAATTTGAAGTAATACGCATAAACTATCTCAACTTCATCGCTACAATGACACAAAAGACGACGCGACAACAATGGCTATCAACAGACGACAATGACAGGGCAAGACTCGTCAACTTCATGACCACACACTGTCTGCGTCCAGCCGGACATAAGGTGTTCAAAATATTGATGACACGACTGGCAAGGGAAATAAACGTCAGCCGTCTCGACGTGTCAGTAGAACTTAACAAAATGCAGGAAGAAGGACTGTTAACGCTCACAAGAGGACGGATAACAGTGCCTTTTATCGAGAGATTTGGAACATTATAGTTAAAAATTACTTATAATAGGTCAAAAGTGCATTTTTTTTTCTAATTTTGCACGTTAAAAACAGATAACAACAAAATGACAGACATGAATCACAAGAATCCGTTCTTCGAACCATATAACACGCCGCACGAAACGGTGCCGTTTGACCGCATCTCCCTCTCCGACTATGAGGAAGCCTTCATCGAGGGCATCAGAAGAGAAGACGAGCAACTCGAGAAAATCATCAACAATCCAGACCGCCCCTCTTTCGACAATACTATCGTCTATAAAGAGGAAGGAAAGGAAGACTATTACGACCTGCTCTCACGCGTATCAACAGTGTTCTTCAACATGCTAAGTGCCAACACCAACGACGAGATGGACGCCCTGGCACAAAAAATACAACCCATGCTCACAAAGCACGCTAACGACATAAGGCTGAACGAGAAACTATTCGAACGCGTGAAATATGTACACCGATACCATCGCATACTCACGAAAGAAGAGAAAAAACTCCTCGACGACGAGTACAAAGGATTTGTAAGAAGCGGAGCACTGCTTGACGAGAAAGGAAAGGATAGGCTAAGACAACTCACCGAGGAGGCAAGCATGCTCTCGCTGCAGTTCTCGCAGAACCTGCTAAAAGACACAAAGGCATTTTCACTTCACATTACTGATGAGGCAGATCTTGACGGACTGCCAGAATCGGCTCGTGAAGCAGCTCGACAAGAAGCGCGTGAAAGAGGTATGGAGGGATGGGTGTTCACACTCGACTTCCCAAGCTATAGTCCATTCATCACCTACTCCACACGGCGCGAATTACGCAAAAAGATGTATCTCGAGAAAAACACCATCTGCTACCATGGCAACGCTGAGGACAACCAGGATGTATGCCGGAGAATAGTAAACCTGAGACTGGAAATAGCACAACTGCTCGGATATAAGTGCTATGCAGACTATGTTCTCGAACAGCGCATGGCAACAAACAAGCGCAAGGTGTATAAACTGCTGCACGAACTCATAGACGCATATAAACCCACGGCAATAAAAGAGCAGAACAACATAACGGAACAAGCGCTGAAAGCAAGAAAAGGCGAAGAGAAACTCGATAGAGTGGAACCATGGGACACTCCTTACTTTTCTCACATCCTCAAACTCAAGAAATATAATATCGATGCAGAGATGCTCAGACCGTATCTCGAACTTAACAACGTCATCAACGGTGTCTTCGGACTCGCTACACGACTCTATGGCATCACATTCAAGGAAAATGCGGAAATACCTGTCTATCACGAAGATGTGAAAGCATATGAGGTGTTTGACAATGACGGCTCTTTTCTCGCCGTGCTCTACGCCGACTTCCACCCACGCAAAGGCAAGCAATCAGGAGCATGGATGACTGAATACCAAGGACAATGGATTGACGACAAGGGAAAGAACCACAGACCACACGTAAGCCTCGTAATGAACTTCACCAAACCGACAGCAGAAAAACCGGCCTTGTTGACCCTCGGAGAAGTGGAGACTTTCCTTCATGAATTCGGACACGCACTACACGGAATCTTCGCCAACTCGCGTTTCGAAAGCCTCAGTGGAACAAATGTCATGTGGGACTTCGTCGAACTACCATCACAGTTCATGGAAAACTATGCCATAGAAAAAGACTTCCTGCAGACCTTCGCCTTCCACTATCAGACAGGCGAACCCATGCCGAAGGAACTTATTAGACGAGTGGCTCGAAGCCGCAACTTCAACGTTGCGATGAGTTGCCTGCGACAAGTGAGATTCGGATTGATTGACATGGCGTTCTACACTCGCACCGAACCACTCGAACCTACTGACGACATTAGGCACATAGAACTTAATGCAGGGCTGCCGACAGAACTGAAGCCTGGCTTCGGGCGCTACAACACCTGCATGACCGTACAGTTCAGCCATATCATGGCTGGCGGATATGCAGCAGGATATTATAGCTACAAATGGGCGGAAGTATTAGACGCCGACGCCTTCCACTTATTCAAGAAAAAAGGAATTTTCAATAAGCAGGTGGCGCAAAGCTTCCGTGACGAGATTCTTTCACGAGGCGGCACAGAGCATCCCATGATTCTCTACAAGCGCTTTAGAAAGAAAGAACCGTCGATAAAAGCCTTGCTAAAGAGAAACGGTATCAAATAATGCGACTACCGTCACAGAAGAACAGACAACACACCCCAAAAATACAGCATGCTAATGGACGACAAGCAACAGAAACTCGACATCCGATACCTGCGGATGGCAAAGATTTGGGCAGAGAACAGCTACTGCAAACGCAGACAGGTGGGAGCCCTCGTGGTAAAAGACCAGATGATAATCAGCGACGGATACAATGGCACTCCGAGCGGATTCGACAATGTATGCGAGGAAAACAATGTGACGTTGCCATACGTACTGCATGCCGAGGCAAACGCCATCACCAAACTGGCTCGAAGCTCAAACAATAGTGACGGAGCGACGCTTTATGTCACCGATGCTCCTTGTATAGAGTGCTCGAAACTGATCATACAGGCTGGCATCAAGCGGGTGGTTTATGCCCGAAACTACCGCCTCGACGACGGCATACGCCTGCTCAAGCCAATATTGAAGTTGAATATAAAAATATAGAAGACAATGTATCGTAACAAAACCAACAGGCTCATGCCTCTCTTCATGGCCATCTGCGTCGTGGTTGGAATACTGATTGGTACTTTCTATGCCAACCACTTCTCAGGTAACAGGCTGAACATCATTAATACCAGCGGCAACAAACTCAATAACCTGCTACATATCATCGACGACCAGTATGTTGACACCGTGGATATCAACGAACTGGTGGAAAAAGCTATGCCGCAGATCTTGTCGGAACTCGACCCTCACTCTGTGTATATCGGAGCTAAGGACGTTCAGTCGGCCAACGACGACCTGAGCAGCTCGTTCTCCGGCGTCGGAATTGAGTTCACCATTCGACGCGACACCATTCACGTACAAAACGTCATAAACAATGGGCCTGCCGAACGTGCTGGAGTGATTGCGGGCGACAAAATTGTCAGCATCGACGGAAAACCTTTCGTCGGCAAGATAGTCACAACCACCGAGTCCATGCGACGCCTCAAGGGTCCAAAAGATACAAAGGTGAAGCTGGGACTGCTGGGATACAAAGCTAAGAAAGTGCGCTATGTAACAGTGACACGCGGCGACATCCCGCAAAAGAGCATCTCTGCCACTTATATGCTCAACGACAACACTGGATATATAAAGATTAAGAAGTTTGCGGAAAACACATATCCCGAACTGCTCATCTCATTGGCACAGTTGTCGCAAAACGACCTTCAGAACCTCGTCATTGACCTCCGCGGCAACCTTGGAGGATTTATGGCATCAGCAGTACAGATAGCCAACGAGTTCCTGCCCAAAAACCGACTCATCGTGTATATGGAAGGACGACACTCTCCACGACAGGACTTCCATAGCGACGGCAAGGGCAGCTATCAGCATATCCCTCTGGTAATACTTATCGACGAGGTGTCGGCATCGGCATCTGAGATTCTTGCTGGAGCCATCCAAGACAACGACCGAGGCACAATAATTGGCCGACGCTCATTTGGCAAAGGACTGGTACAGAAGCCATTGGCTTTCAAGGACGGCTCGATGATACGCCTAACTACCGCCCGATATTACTCTCCTTCGGGACGCTGCATACAGAAGCCTTACACCTCTGGTTCAGACAAAGACTATGAGGAAGACTTGCTCAACAGATACCAGCACGGCGAATACTTCTCGCAAGACAGCATAAAACATACTGGCAAGACTTATCACACCAATAATGGTCGTGCAGTATATGGAGGTGGCGGCATCACTCCCGATATCTTCGTTCCCGAAGACACACTCGGCATCACTTCTTATTATAAGGAAGCAGCCATGTCGGGACTCATACTGCAGTTTGCCTTCGAATATACTGACGAGAACCGCTCAAAACTCTCTTCATTCAAGGATATGAAGGAAATGGTGACTTATCTCAAAAAGCAAAACATAGTAGAACAGTTTGCTTCTTATGCCGACAAAAACGGTATTAGACGTCGCAACCTTATGATAAAGAAGTCGCACACGCTGCTCGAACGATATGTGGTAAGCCGCATCGTTTATAACATCCTCAATGAAGACGAATGGACTCAATATCTCAACCAGGACGACCCTACGATAGAGAAGACTATCGAGATATTCCGACTCGGACAGGCTTTCCCAAAAAAGCCGTCAGCGAATGACAAGGCAAAGACAACAGCCTCTATCCCAGTCCCTTTCGACTACCATGGTCCAATGGTTAACACAAAGTCAACATGCAAAGTAAGAATGAGTTAAGGCAAATGGTAAGACAACGCAAACGGGAGTTCTCAAGGCTGCAGCTGAAAGAACTCTCGCTTGCTGGAAACCAACGTATCATTACTTCCCAACGATACCGAGAAGCTTCCACCATAATGCTCTACGCTTCACTTCCCGACGAGGTTGACACCTCGCTCCTTCTAAGTCATTCGCTGGCTGAGGGAAAAATGGTGTTGCTTCCTAAAGTGACAGGAGAGACGACGATGGAACTAAGGGTTTATAAAAAAGAGCAAGACCTTGTCGAAGGAGCATTCCACATCATGGAACCTACTGGACGTAGCTTCACTGACTATGCGTCTATCGACCTTGCCGTCATACCTGGCATGGCTTTCGATACTTCAGGCAACCGGTTGGGGCGAGGCAAGGGCTACTACGACCGTTTTCTTTCTCTCCTACCTCCTTATATATATAAAATAGGTGTATGCTTCGGTTTCCAGATGTTTGACTCCATCCCGTCCGATACCACTGATATAAGGATGAACGAGGTGATACAGTATTAATAAAACCTTATATCGACAAGGATTTCGACTATTAGCAAAACCTTATATCGACAATGATATCTGCACCGACATATTGATTAAGCATACGCACATACTCGTATCGTCTTATCATCAACTCATGGCGCAATGCGGCACTGGAAAGATGCACGAAAAGCGTCTGGTTTTGTATATACACGTTAAAAGAGTATCGTGCAACTTCTTCACCAACTACCTCAGGCCATGCCTCAACAAGCCTTTTCTGTTGAAGCGGCGTCTCAAGACCATTGATGCGCAGGTTCTGCATCACCAGGTCGCGTATGTTCTTTACTTCTCTTTGAAACATTATTCCATCTTCTCCTTTCTGCTCTCGGTCAAGTTCTGTTCCGCCTTATATTGCTCGGCTATCATCTTCACTTCACCAGCTGCAACGCTGAATATCCTGTAATCATAACTATAGCTTTTCAGTATTCGTTCCAGATGACTTCTATCGGTATCTGTAATGAAGGTTTGTCCGAAATCATCACCTAACACGATATCAACTATCCTCGCTACACGTTCGGAGTCGAGCTTGTCGAAGATATCATCAAGCAACAGTATGGGAGTAGTCATTGAGGCTGTACGCTTTAGGAAATCAAACTGAGCCAGTTTCAGTGCAATGACAAACGTCTTATTCTGTCCCTGGCTGCCCTCTTTCTTCAAGGGCCTTCCGTCGATGGTGAAATCGAGGTCATCCTTATGGATTCCGTGCAATGAATATCCAATCACTCTGTCTTTCGCCCTGTCACGTCTTATAACTTCAAGCAGCGGCCCACGCTGGCAGTGGGATGTATAGGTCAGTCCCACTTTATCTTTTTCCGAAGCAATAATGTGCTGATAGTGTAGAAATACTGGCATTAGTCTCTCCACGAAATCCTTTCTTGCCTCGTATATGACCTCACCCTCCTCAGCCATCTGCATCTCGAGGATGTCCATGAGTGCGCCGTCAGGCTCTTCTTCTGCTTTCAGCAGAGTGTTTCGCTGTTGCAACGCCTTGCCGTAACGCACCAAGGCATCGAGATACTTGCGGTTGTACTGTGATATGACCATATCCATAAACCGACGTCTGTCTTCACTGCCACCATCGATGAGCGAAGTGTCGGATGGTGACACAAACACGATTGGCACAAGACCTATATGATCGGCAATCTTGCCATAAGCTTTGTCGTTTCGTTTCACCTTCTTTTTCACACCTCTTTTCAGCGAACATGTAACTACCTCCAGTTCGCCTTCGTCGGTATTGTATCTTCCCTCTATCATAAAGTAAGGTTGCTCATGTCTTATAAGCTGTGAGTCGATGGGATTGGATATGCTTCGACAAAACGAAAGATAGTATATGGCATCGAGGATATTGGTCTTTCCAACCCCGTTTTGCCCTACTATACAATTCATTTTTTCCGACCATTCTATGGAGGACATTGCGATGTTCTTGAAGTTGACAATTGTGAGCGTTTTGAGAATCATAAGCCTATTTTACTGCCTTTTTAGTGCAAAGTTACGTGTTTTCTCACCAAAAAACAAAAAAAGTCGCGGATAAATTTCACTATCTGCAAGAAATTCTGTAATTTTGCCACGAAATTTCGCTTGAAAACAAAAATAACGAAAAAAATAATGGCAAAAATGAACGAACCAAAGGGTGCACCGGTAGTAGAAGAAACCATCAGCGCCCAAGAAGCTTTCTTCGTAAAGTACAAGAAAGCCATCATCTATGGAGTCCTCGCAGTGGTAGTAATCATTGCAGGTATCATTGTGTATAACAACTATGTCTCAGCTCCACGCGAAGACAAGGCAAGCACCGTGCTCGCTAAGGGTCAGCAGCTCTTTGGGGAGGAGCAGTATGAGAAAGCTCTCAACGGCGACGGCGCAACATTCCCAGGATTGCTCAAGATAGCAAGCGAATACAGCAGCACCGACGCAGGTAACCTCGCCAATCTCTATGCTGGCCTCTGCTATGCAAGTCTCGGCAAGTGGAACGAAGCTGCACAGTACATTGAGAAGTTCGATGCTAAGGGCGACATGATGATCAGTCCCGCAGCTGAGGGTGCTTTAGGTAATGTATATGCTCACCTCAATCAGCTCGACAAGGCTGTAAGCCACCTCAAGAGCGCAGCTGAGAAGGCAGACAACAACAGCCTCTCCCCCACCTTCCTCATCCAGGCTGGCGAGATACTCGAAAGCCAGGGTAAGGCTGACGAGGCTCTCAAGCTCTACCAGACGGTGAAGACAAAGTACTTCAACTCTTTCCAGTACCAGTCTATCGACAAGTATATTGAACGAGTATCAAAGTAATGGCAACTAAGAATCTTTCTGAATACAACATAGCTAACGTGCCCGATGCGAGCAACATGTGCTTTGGAATCGTCGTTTCGGAATGGAATAGCGAGATCACTGGAGCATTACTTGACGGCTGCGTCAGCACCCTGGAAAAGCACGGCGCAATACCTGAAAATATTCATGTAAAGACCGTGCCCGGTAGTTTCGAGCTTATCTATGGTGCTCATCAGATGACACTAAACGACGGTTTCGACGCAGTCATTATCCTCGGATGTGTCATCCGCGGTGAGACTCCTCACTTCGACTATATCTGTGAAGGCGTGACGGCAGGCATCGCCCGCCTCAACGCCACAAGTCAGACACCAATCGTATATGGACTTCTCACCTGCAACGACGAACAGCAGGCAAAAGACCGTAGCGGCGGACGACTCGGAAACAAAGGCGATGAGTGTGCAGTAGTAGCTATTAAAATGGCCAAATTCTAATTTATGCGCTTCATATCATGGAACGTAAACGGCCTCAGGGCCTGTGAAGGAAAAGGCTTCAGCGACATCTTCCGTCAGCTCGACGCCGATTTCTTCTGCATTCAAGAAACCAAGATGCAGGCAGGACAACTTGACCTGCACTTTGAAGGATATCAGTCGTTCTGGAACTATGCCGATAAAAAGGGATATTCCGGAACGGCTGTTTTCACCCGACACACTCCTCTCAACGTCAATTATGGTATCGGCATTGACGAGCACGACCACGAGGGGCGTGTCATTACACTTGAGATGGATGACTTCTTCCTCGTCAACGTCTATGTTCCCAATTCCCAAGACGAACTCAAGCGTCTCGACTATCGTATGCGCTGGGAAGACGATTTTCTCAATTTTGTAAAATCACTTGACCGAAAAAAAACTGTAATCGTCTGCGGCGATCTCAATGTGGCTCATCAGGAGATAGACTTGAAGAACCCTAAGGGCAACCGTCGCAATCCTGGATTTACTAACGAGGAGCGCGGCAAGTTTGGCACTTGGCTTGCGGCCGGTTTTACCGACACTTTCCGCCATCTCTATCCTGAACAAGTCACCTACTCGTGGTGGTCATATCGTTTTCGTTCTCGCGAAAAGAATATTGGATGGCGCATTGACTATTTTGTCACTTCTCAGCGACTCAACGAGCGCATAGTCGATGCAAAGATACATACTGAAATACTGGGTAGCGATCACTGCCCAGTAGAACTGGTTATAGAATAAACTTCGTCGAGGGTGTGCCAGACTTTTTTGTCTGGCACATATCCCACGATGATTGCAACAAAAAAAAAAGTTAATTCCGTTAATATTTGCAATAAAACTGGTCCAAAACTTCTCCCACGTTGTTATAATTATAAACATAAAACAAAAAAAACAATGAAAAAGGTACTGACACTCTTAATTCTTTGGGGACTAACGTTAGCAGCAAATGCGCAAATGGTCGATCCCGTGAAGTTCTCCTCTAAGCTTGAAATGCTAAAAGGAGACGAGGCACAAATCGTTTTCTCAGCAAAGATAGACGCCGGTTGGCATGTCTATTCCACCAACCTTGGTAACGACGGACCTATCTCTGCCACATTCACTGCCACAAAACTCGAAGGCGCAAAACTCGTAGGCAAACTCACTCCGAGGGGCAACGAGGTCTCAAAGTTCGACAACATGTTTGGCATGAAGCTTCGTTACTTTGAAGGCACAGCTACCTTTATACAGAAAATTAAGTTTGTCAAGCCTGAATACGAAATAAGCGGCTACCTCGAATATGGAGCATGCAACGACGAGACTTGTATGCCACCATCAGAGGTGGAGTTCTACGGCAAAGGAAAGAGTCCTGCCGTAGCTAAGGATGCCGTTGAGGAAGTGAAGGCAGAGGAGAAAAAGACTGAAGAAAAGAAAGAAGATGTTGCTGTGGATGTAACACCCGCTGATACGGCTGCCGCAGTGGCCACGACCGACACGTTGGCAAACACCACTGCTATTGCTGACGACAGCGATCTATACCGTCCTGTAATCAACGAACTTAAGGCATATGAAGAGAATCCTACAGACAGTTCGCTCTTCTACATCTTCCTTGCTGGTTTTGCAGGTGGTTTCCTTGCTCTACTCACACCATGCGTATGGCCCATCATACCAATGACCGTGAGTTTCTTCTTAAAGCGTAACATGGACCGCTCAAAGGCTATCCGTGAGGCTGTCACTTATGGCATCTCGATAGTCGTAATATATGTTGTCCTCGGACTCGTGGTCACTTTGCTCTTCGGAGCCAGCGCCCTCAATGCTCTATCTACCAATGCCATCTTCAATATCTTCTTCTGTCTTCTGCTCGTAGTGTTTGCTGCATCGTTCTTCGGCGCATTCGAGATCACATTGCCATCATCATGGAGTAACAAGATAGACATGAAGTCGGAAAATACAAGCGGCATACTTAGTATTTTCCTTATGGCCTTTACTCTCACATTAGTATCGTTCTCATGCACAGGACCCATTATCGGATTTCTGCTTGTTGCTGTATCTACACAGGGCAGCATATTGGCACCAACCATAGGCATGCTCGGCTTCGCCATAGCACTTGCCATCCCATTCACCCTCTTCGCCATGTTTCCAAGCCTTCTTAAGTCGGCTCCAAAGTCTGGAGGTTGGATGAACGTTGTAAAGGTGGTACTTGGCTTTATTGAACTTGCATTTGCTCTGAAGTTCCTCTCCGTAGCTGACCTTGCTTACGGTTGGCATATACTCGACCGCGAGGTGTTCCTCTGCCTGTGGATAGTTATCTTCGGCCTGCTGGGCATCTACCTCTTTGGTTGGCTCAAATTCCCACACGACGATCCTGACCACCGCACCAACGTGCCACAGTTCTTCATCGGTATGATCTCTCTGGCATTTGCCATATACATGATTCCAGGTCTGTGGGGAGCACCGCTCAAGGCTATCAGCGCCTTCGCTCCACCAATGAACACACAAGACTTTAACCTCCACAAATCGGCTGTAGAACCTAAGGCACACGATTATGAGGAAGGTATGGCGATGGCAAAGAAACAGGGCCGCCCGGTAATGATAGACTTCACAGGATTCGGCTGCGTCAACTGCCGGAAGATGGAAGCTGCCGTATGGACTGACCCACAAGTGGCTACAATCCTCAACGAAAAGTATGTACTCATATCACTCTATGTTGACGACAAGACACCACTACGCGAACCTATGACTGTAACTGAGAATGGACAGCAGCGCACACTCCGGACTATAGGCGACAAGTGGAGCTATCTCCAGCGTGTGAAGTTCGGAGCTAACACTCAGCCATTCTATGTACTTGTTGACAACGAAGGCAAGCCACTCAATGGCAGCCGCTCTTACGATGAGGACATCAACGCATACATCAATTTCCTGAACAAAGGTCTTGACAACTATGCAAAATAAAGAAACACGTAACCAGATAATCGCTTTGATTAATAAAGAGGTAGTCCCTGCCATAGGTTGCACAGAGCCTATGGCAGTGGCACTGGCCACTGCACGCGCCACCGAAGCCCTTGGCTCTCGTCCCGCAAAAATCAAAGCTCTTCTCAGTGCCAATATCCTCAAAAACGCCATGGGTGTGGGAATTCCCGGCACTGGCATGATAGGCCTGCCCATAGCAATAGCCTTGGGTGCTCTCATCGGCAAGTCGGAATATCAGCTTGAAGTGTTGCGCGACCTCACTCTCGAGACTCTCGAAGAAGGGAAGACGTATATCAACGAAAAGCGCATTGACATATCTCTGAAGGACGATATCACCGAGAAACTTTATGTAGAAATTATCTGCACATCTGCTGACGGCCGCTCCTCAAGTGCCATCATAGCTGGCAGTCATACAAATTTCGTTTATGTTTGCTCACCTGACGGCGTAGTGCTCGATAAACAGCATACTATATCAAGCGAGAGCGACGACAACGACATACGTCTCTCAATGAAGATGGTACATGAGTTTGCCACCACTGCCCCACTCGATGAAATACGCTTCATCCTCAAAACCAAGGAATACAACATGAACGCCGCACGCAAGGCAATACTTGGTAACTATGGACACAACCTTGGCAAAACCATCGACCGTCCGCTAGCACAAGGCATTTTTGGCAAGAGCATTTTTTCACATATCATTGCACGCACAGCTTCGGCTTGCGACGCCCGTATGGGCGGAGCTCTCATCCCTGTAATGAGCAATAGTGGCAGCGGCAATCAAGGCATCTGTGCAACCAACCCCGTTGCAGTATATGCCAATGAGAACGAGAACACTGAGGAAGAGCTCATACGCGCCCTTACTCTAAGCCATCTTACTGCCATATATATTAAACAAAGCTTAGGCAAATTGTCGGCCCTATGCGGTTGTGTGGTAGCATCAATAGGCAGCAGTTGTGGCATCACCTATCTCATGGGAGGTGACTACCAGCATATCTGCCGCTCAGTGAAAAACATGATTGCCAACCTCACAGGAATGATCTGCGATGGAGCCAAGCCCAGCTGCGCACTGAAAATATCTTCAGGCGTAAGCACTGCTATTCTATCAGCCCTTCTCTCAATGGAAGGCAAGTGTGTAAGTAGTGCAGAAGGCATCATCGACGACGATGTGGACCGCAGCATCCACAATCTCACAAGTATTGGTGCAGATGCCATGAGAGCTACCGATGACATGGTACTCAATATCATGACACACAAAGGGCAGTGCTAATATGGCAGAAAAATAATAAAATTCAATCATTTTCGCAATTTTTGCTAATAAATTCATTGTATTTTAAATAAAAAGCAGTACCTTTGTAGCCAAATAAAAAAGAAATAAACATGGCATCTCAAAAATTAGACAAACTTGATAAGCAGATATTACGCATGATAGCAGAGGACGCACGAGTTCCATTTCTTGAAGTGGCAAGAGCATGCAACGTCAGCGGAGCAGCTATCCATCAGCGCATCCAAAAGCTCAATAGTCTCGGAATAATCAAAGGCTCCAAATTCATTATCGATCCTGAGAAGATTGGTTATGAGACGTGCGCTTTCATCGGTCTCAACCTTCGCAATCCTGAGAACTTTGACTCTGTAGTTAAGCGATTGAAGGATATTCCTGAAGTGGTGGAGTGTCACTATACAACGGGCGATTTCGACTTGTTTATAAAGATCTACGCCCTAAACAACCACCATCTCCTCAACATCATCCACGACAAGCTCCAACCACTTGGATTGTCGCGTAGTGAGACTATCATCTCGTTCAACTCCGCCATTAGCCGTCAGTTGCCTGTGGTAGATATCCCCGTTGAGGACGACGACGACTAATGTCTGCTTCCATCAAAAGATATTCTGGCCTATATGATTCAACATCGAGTCATATAGGTCATTTTACTTCTTCTGAGAATTGACAATATAGATACCAACAGTTGCAAGTGTAGCAGCCACAATATATTTTGAGTAAAAAGTCTCTCCAAGAAAAAGACAAGAAGTGACAGCTCCTACCACGGGTATTAGGGAATTGTAGATTGCGATCTTTCCAATAGGATTACTAAGCAGAAGACGATTATAGAGTGTGAACCCAATAATGGAAATGGCTATGAGCATGAGAAGAATAAATATTCCATAGAGAGTAACAACTGGCAACATACCGCCCATCAACAAACCAGGCACTACGAGCAATGCGCCGCCCAATCCGAGACTATAGCCTGTGCCAACAAAGACATCAACACGACAACATAGACTGCGTGTCATTAGCGACGCTACAGCAGAACAAAGAGCGTTGAGGATTATCATGCCATCTCCAAGCCACGTAAAATGTCCACTGTCTTTCCCTCCAAGATTGAGTGCAAGAATACCTGCGATGCCGATGACCACACCGAAAAATTTGCGAGAAGTCATACGGTCACTTTTGAAGAAAATGCAGGCAAGGATTACTACAGTAAACACACTCATGGAATTGAGGATAGCTGCGCGTGCTCCTTCACTATGAGAGAGTCCGAAATAGAAGAAGGCATAATGAAACGTTGTGTTCAACAGAGAGAACAGAAGCACGAAGAGCCAGTCGGAAGATTTTTCGACAGCAAACTTTCGATGCGTGGCTTTTGCCACAGAGAGAATTATGACGCCACAGAAGAAAAACCTCAATCCAGCAAAGAGCATCTTGCTCCCTGTCATAGAAGGAGTGATATGGAACTCGGAAAAACCGAGTTTTATTAATGGGTATGCCAATCCCCATACTACCGCTGCCGTTAGGGCAAATGCAGCAACCCATACAGGACGCTTAAAAATGCTATTAGCCTGTTCAATCACAATAATATTATCCTGTTTCATTTTGTGTGTTTGCATTCTATCGATTATTATTTTCGCACGTAATCGACGAAATCAAAGTCATTACTGTGACGATCATCTTTATAATGATGAGTGCGTTCGATCTCAACCCAACCATGACTATAGTCGGGAAAAAAGCTGTCAGCGTCTTCGGGGGTATCTTTTACCTCGGTGAGACAAAGACGGTTGGCAATGTCCAATGCTTGGCGATAGACGTGTGCTCCACCTATGATAAATATATCCTCGTTGTCACTACAATGCTCTAAAGCCTCTTCGAGCGAACCGTAACAATCACATCCTGGTAGAGAGGTGATGGTAGTGGAAAGGACTATGTTGCGGCGGTTGGGCAAAGCACCCTTTGGCAACGACTCGAAGGTGTTGCGTCCCATGATGATGGTGTGTCCGGTGGTAAGCGCCTTGAATCGTTTCAGGTCATCGGGAAGCCAATATATGAGTTTGTTTCTGAATCCAATGGCCCTATTGGCAGCAACTGCTGCTATTATCGATATGTTCATAATTCTTTTTTATTCTTCAATTGTTATTGTTTCTAATTTACTATCGTTTTATACATTCAAATGATTTATACATTAAATGATTTCTATTTCTCCTTACACCGCAACCTCAGCCTTAATATGTGGCCATGGGTCATAACCTTCGAGTTGGAAGTCTTCATACTGGAAATCGAAAAGCGACTTCACGTCTGGATTGATCTTCATAACAGGCAGCTGACGCGGCGTACGTGTGAGCTGAAGGCGTGCCTGGTCGAGATGATTAAGATAGAGATGGGTGTCACCTGTGGTGTGAATGAAGTCGCCTGGACGATAGCCTGTGACCTGTGCCATCATCTGAAGTAGAAGGGCATAGCTTGCAATATTGAAAGGTACACCGAGAAATGTGTCTGCCGAGCGCTGGTAAAGTTGCAGTGACAGTCTGCCGTCAGCTACATAAAACTGAAACATCGTGTGACAAGGAGGCAAAGCCATGGAATCGACCTCAGCCACATTCCACGCCGAGACAATCATCCGTCGGGAATCTGGATTATGTTTTAGTTGATTCACCACATTTGCTATCTGGTCAATGTTTCCGCCATTATAGTCGGGCCATGAACGCCACTGATGTCCATATACAGGACCGAGTTCGCCTTCAGTGTCAGCCCATTCGTTCCATATTCTAACTCCGTGTTCTTGCAGATAGCGCACATTTGTATCTCCACGGAGGAACCACAACAGTTCGTAGATTATTGACTTCAAGTGTAGCTTCTTTGTGGTGAGAAGTGGGAATCCGTCCTCGAGGTTGAACCTCATCTGATTGCCAAATACGCTAAGTGTTCCTGTTCCAGTTCGGTCGCCCTTACGGGTTCCTTCGTCAAGTATTCTTTTGAGTAGATCGAGATATTGTTTCATTTTCGAATTGTGAAGTATTCTGTTATATTATTCAAAATTTGATTTGCAAGAAATTACATTCCTTTGTCTTAAGCAAAGATAAGAGAGTTGTTTGTCACGAGTCTGGTAAAAACGGATTCATCTTCGGTACATGTCGCAGTATGCGCCACTCCTGCGGATAGAGATTATTCGCACGATTGCCAATATTCTTCACAAAGCCAAGAGGTGCGCCCTTATAAGTAACAAGTACAAAACCTCTCGGGGCATCTGGTGGCAAAGTGATTGCCTCCTTTCTTAGGTAGGCAAGTGCGGTATCAAGGTCCACATCGTGGCAGGCAAAAGCATCATGAGCAAGAACGGAAGATAAAGCCAGCTCAATATCGGGTATGAGATCTTTGCCTTTCTCCACCGCCACAGCCACACCTGCTTTCACTATGCGTATCTTAGCATCCACGGCACAGCGAAACAGAGGTTCAAGGGTATAGGGCATGGCCACTATTGCTGCACCATTCTCGGCAAATACAAAGTCGGTAACGGAGGAAAGCCATTTGTCAGATACCTTTGCCACACGCTGTAAGACATCTGATCTCTTAACATTACGCAGGCGCGGCTTCTTCCTCGTCTTTCGTAAATAGTCCACAGCCTCTCCCGACTTCCTCAACACAGCAAGGAACAATCCCTCGCCACGGCTGATGCCTGGTATGAAACGATAGACGGGAACATCGAAACCGTCAAGCAACGATGAGGTGATATTCCATTCATCACAGACATCTACAGACAATGGTTCGGCACCATACTGCGAGATGAAATGAGCGATATTATCCTCATCTTCATGCAAGTTGAACGTACAAGTGGAATAAATAAGCAAGCCGCCTGGACGAAGTACCTTCCATGCCTCAGCCACAATGTCGCGTTGCAACTTCGAACAGTGATCTATGTTCTGCACACTCCACTCTGCAATAGCTCCATCGTCCTTACGGAACATACCTTCGCCCGAACAAGGCACATCGCATAATACCACATCGAACATCATTCCTGAACGAGCAATGTCGGCTGGATAAGCATTAGTGACCATTGTGCAAGGACTGCCCCACTTTGTGAGATTCTCCGCAAGGATATTGGCACGGGGTCGTACAGGTTCGTTGCTTACGAGCACACTACCTTCTGGCAAGGCACCAAGGGCGGCAGTTGATTTTCCACCAGGAGCTGCACACATGTCAAGCATGACAATCTTACCATCCACATACTGGCGCAACACCCTATCTACAAACATCGACGAGGCTTCCTGCACATAGTAATGACCGGCATGGAGCAAAGGGTCGAACGTGAACGACGGACGCTCAGAGAGATAATATCCATCAGGACACCATGGCACGACTTCTGCATTGACATTGGGCTTGTCATCAGCACCTGACACGATATCGGCACAAGGCACTGAGACAGAATTCTTCATCCTATTCACACGCAAGCTGACAGGCGGGAGTTCATCCATCGACAGAAGAAAGCGTGAAAAACGCTCTTCTCCCATCACTTTGCGAGTGTAAGAAACGAAATCATCGGGCAAGTTCTTCATATTTTTCGCTTTTGGCTTGCAAAAATAAAAAAAAAATCCGAACTTTGCAACTTTCTAAGCAACAATATCGTCAAATATTCAAAAATAAGTAAAACATAAAGAGCGAAAGATATGAAACAGAACATGATTATTTGGGTAATGACAGCGCTGATGACGCTCTCTACCAGTACAACAATGACGGCAGCCGAACAATCGCACCGTCATACGCCTCGCACAACAATGGTTGACAACAAGTCGAAACAACAGGCAGCTACTGACTCAGCAGAGGCGGCAAAAGCCGCACAGAACGATGCCACCGTGGCATACTCTGACACCACATCTACTGATGACGAATGGGAAGACGACAACCAACCGTCGGCATACAGAATGCAATGGGAGTCGGGAAATGACAAGGAGCTGGAGTATGCCGAGAGAATAATCGACAAGGTAGGTGGTTCGATAACCGCACTGGTGGCAATAAGCGCCATCATCTTTGTATTCGCACCAGTAATATTGCTCATCGTGATTCTCTACTTCATTAACCGCAACCGCCGCGATCGCATTCGTCTCGCTGAGAAATGCATAGAACACGGACAACCCATACCAGGCTCAGAGAAAATTGTGTATCGCGACGCACAATGCTCCAGCAAGAGGACAACACAATCAACAGAGTCGCAGACAATTATCTTCGACAACGACCTGAAGGCGAAGGGTGTTAAACACATAGCCATTGGCTTGGGACTGATGGTATGTTGTCTTTCATTCTGGCACAACGACTTCCTCGGCGGAATAGGATTTCTCATTGCATGCTACGGAGGCGGACAGTTGTACATGGCTCGCGGAATGAAAGTGACTGACACTCACAATAAGAAAGAAGAGCCTGCAACTGGATATTCTGATGAAGACAACGCAAACCGTAACGGCAACAGTTCACAAGAAAGCCGTAGCAATTCGCAGGAGAACGGCGACAGCTATACGAAGGCGAACGGCGACCTTATCTATCCCGAGAAATAGGGAGAGAGGAATAAGATAGAGAGTAAGTAAACGAAAGATAAATCTGCACAATGGTACAGACAGACGACATTACGCTCATAACACAGATGGTGGACGGCAGCGACAAGCGAGCCTTCGACCAGATAGTGAGACGATACCAGTCGAGGGTGAGGAAATTTTTCCTCGCCCAGACATTGGGCGACTCGCAACTCAGCGACGACCTTGCGCAGGACACCTTCGTTAAGGCTTACACTCATATCACATCGTTCCGCGGCACGTCGCAGTTTGCTACCTGGTTGATGCGCATAGCCTACAACACATACTACGACTACTGCCGTTCCATGCATCCCACAGCCGACATCGACACAGTGAGTGTTCACCGAGGCGGCTCTTCAACCACCGACACGATGATACGACGCGACATTTACGAGGCACTCGCCCGTCTGACAGAGATGCAACGCACCTGTATCACCATGCAGCTGATGGACGGACGACCCATAGACGAGATAGCGGAAATCACCGCCTTGCCCTTAGGCACCGTGAAGTCGCACTTGAAAAGAGGCAAGGACCTGATGGTTGAATTTCTGAAACGAAACGGATACTGATATTCAGTTCCTAAATACAGATCCGGAGTTGCAGCTCAAGATTTGTAGATCGGAGGATGCTGTTCAAGAGAAACAGACCTATATCTTAATCATACCATGTAAGTAAGATAAAATAAGTAAAGAAACAATAAAGACATTATGGCAAACATGAACTTCGATAAAGACCAGATGATGCTCGACGACTTCTTTAAGGAGGCGACCGAACTTGAGATTGACGACAACGGATTCACCGACAAGGTGATGGAAGTGTTGCCGTCAACAGAATGTAAGAAGGCTGAGAATCGCGCCTTTGCCAAGGCAGAGCTAAGATGGAACATCATATGCGCTACATTGGCGGCGGTGCTGTTTGTGGCACTTAAAGGATGGAATCTCATCTACGACGTGAAGGCCATGCTCATGGTGTTATTCCATACCATTGACTATTCGCGTCTCTTCACCAGCATCGGCGTCATGCTACTAATACTGCCCACGCTGACAGTGATAGCCATGCTCTTCTACTACGGACGTCCGGAATTGTCGAAGAGGTGGTAGGTGGTGCGTAGCACACGAAACTCGGTACGTCTGTTGAGCTGGTTACTAATTTCCTGCTCATCAGGCTTAAGGCTCTTTATGTACTCTTCCGTCAGCACATCGTCAGCCTTGAGGAAGGGATATTTCTCCGCCACCTTTTTCTTTATTGTCTTTGGTTTATCCTTACCATAGCCCACGGGAGTAAGTCTATCATGGGCTATTCCTTTTTCTATCAGATATTTGACAACGCTCTCAGCGCGTCGCTGTGAGAGTTGTTTGTTATAAGCTGCCGACCCTTTATAGTCACAATGTGCGCTAAGTTCGATAGTGACGTTAGGATTTTCGTTCAGCAGTTTGACGAGTTCGTCGAGTGATGTCATCGACTCTGGGCGTAGTGTGGCCTGGTCGAAATCGTAAAAGATATTATCTATTAACACAGGTGCCATGATAGAAGCCAGCGGGAACTGGAGCACCGTGTCGCACGACTCGTTGGTCGGTTCTACCGTGAGTTGCACCTGATGGTTGAGATAGCCCTTGCATGTTCCGAGCAAGACATAATCCACTCCAGGCTTGATCTGTTGTGTAAACGAGCCGTCGCCCTTGACGTTGAGTTTGAGGTTGGTGCCATCATTTCCTACCATATAAACGATGGCAGCAGGCAGTTCGTAGCCGTCTTTCTCATACACCCATCCCGTGACGGTCTGGACAATCTCCGGATTATAGAAGCTGAAGATATGATCCCATCCGCGAGCGTCGCCACGATTAGAGGAGAAAAAGCCTTGGTTTTTCAGTCCTTCAAAAGTCATGCCAAAGTCGTCAGCCTCAGAGTTGAGCGGATAACCTGGATGCTCAATGTCGATGTTCTTTCCGTCAGCCGAGCGTTTGGCGATGAAGATGTCGAGTCCACCCATGCCATGATGTCCGTTAGAGGAGAAGTAGAGATCGCCATTGGGACGGAAAGTAGGAAACATCTCATCGCCCTCAGTATTAATTGGTCTGCCAAGATTCTCCACTCCACCTATCACTCCGTCCTTGCCGAGCTGAATGCGCCAGATGTCGAGTCCTCCTATTCCTCCGGGCATGTCGGAAGTGAAATAGAGCCAAGTGCCATCGGGCGAGACGGCAGGATGTGCGAAACTCGAGAGAGTGTCTTTAGAGATGACAAGCGGAGTGCTCTTTCCCCAGATTGCATCGGCTCGTTGGGAAGTGCAGATGACCGCATATCGCGGATAAGACGGGTCGCTGCTACACTGAGTGAGATACATAGTGCGTCCGTCGGGCGAGAATGCGCAAGCACCTTCGTCGTAGGCAGAGTTGAGTTCTGTGTCGATAGTCTGAGGTTTTGTCCATTTTCCCTTTTCGTCTTTCTGTGAGAAGAAGATGTCGGCGGTTTTTGTTCCAGTGATACCACTGAGTTCGTCGCCTTTTGTTTGCGAGCGTGTGGAAGAGAAGTAGAGTCGGTCGTTGTCATCACCAGCCAGCATTGGCGAATAGTCTGATCTTCGGGAGTTAAACATATTCTCCCTTTTCACCTGATAAGCCGAGCCATTTTTCTTCCATTGGGGAGCGAGTTTTGCCGAGGCGAGTCCGTTTTTTGCGATAGTGGAATTGGGCAAGCTGTCGATGGCTATGGCGAAATTCTTTTCCGCGAGACGGTAGTTGCCAATTTTCATCAGTTGCTGTGCCAGTCGCAGATGAGTGAGACTGTCAGCCTGGTTATACCTTATTATATTATTATATGCAGCGATAGCCTTTTGCGAGGCGTTGATTCTCCGGTAGCACTCGGCGAGTTTCACGGCTCTCAGTCCTCTTAATTTCCGGTCTTTGGCGGGCGTGTTTGTATAAGCTTTCTTATACTGTTCAGCCGCATCGAAGTATTCTCCGATGGCAAAGTGCTGGTCACCTTTTTTTACGTAGGTGTCAGCTCCGCACGATGCGAGAGCCAATGCCAGTACCCCAATAATTATAGACGAAAAAATATATTTCATTTAAAAGGAAGTCGGTATGTGCATCCTTCTTTCCATCTGCTACAGCCATAAGCGGCATTGCCTTTGATAAGATGTCCCTTGCCGCATATCGGGCATGGCGAGCCTACGATAGCGTCAGCTGCAGGTTGCAGAGAAGACTCGGCGGCTGATTGCTCTGTCTTTTGCTTTGGTGCGGCATGTTGCTTGGAATCCGCTGGTTGTTTTGGTGCGGCTGGTTGCTTAGGCGCATGTACTGCCTTTGGAGCCATTTTTTTCTTCAAGTCGGCAGCAGAAAGAGTGGTGATATGTCGGTTGCTTGTATCAGCCATGACGTCCTGCACTATTTGTCGTATCTGCTCCTTGAGTTCATCGATAAACTGAGCCGGATTGTATTTGTTAGCCTCAATGTCGCGTAGTTTCTTCTCCCATATACCTGTCAGTTCGCAACTTTTCAGAAGTTCTTCCTTGATAGTGTCGATGAGTTCGATGCCTGTAGGTGTGGCGATGAGGTTCTTTCGTTCGCGCTTAATGTAATGTCGCTTAAAGAGCGTCTCGATAATTCCGGCTCGCGACGAGGGCCGTCCGATTCCGTTTTCCTTCAGGGCGGCGCGCAGTTCTTCGTCCTCGACAAACTTGCCCGCCGTCTCCATGGCACGCAGCAGCGTAGCCTCGGTGTAGAACTTAGGCGGCGTGGTCCATTTTTCGGTGAGCGACGGCACGTGGTCGCCACTCTCGCCCTTGACAAACGGCGGCAGTGTGCGCTCCTCGGCAATATCGGCTAAAGCTTTGTCAGAAGATGCATTGTCGGCAGAGGAAGAAGGGTTGGCAGCGGTTGTCTGTTCGGCAGCGTCCTTCTTATACACAGCTCTCCATCCCTCGTCGAGTATTGTCTTTCCTGATACCTTGAAGTCGATTTTCTCCACTCGTCCCATGACGGTGGTAGTTGCGAACTTACAATCAGGATAGAACACAGCGATGAAACGCTTTGCCACGAGATCATATACATGAGCCTCCATATCGGTGAGGTTGCGGGCAGGCACACCGGTAGGAATGATGGCGTGGTGGTCGGTGACCTTCGACGTGTCGAACACCCTCTTTGACTTCTTCAACACCTTGCCGTTGAGTGGCTGCACAATCTGAGGGAAGCGTCCCATCAGTCCGGCGAGCGTCTGCGGACACTTAGGATAGATATCGTCGCTGAGATACTGAGTGTCAACACGCGGATAAGTGGTGAGCTTTTTCTCGTAGAGCCCCTGTATGATGTTGAGCGTCTGTTCGGCGCTCATGGAATATTTCTTGTTGCAATCCACCTGCAACGAGGTGAGGTCGTAGAGTTGCGGCGGCTGTTCGGTGCCATTCTTCTTCTGAACCTCGGTGATGGTGAAAGGTTTTCCGCTGATGGTGGCGAGAAACTCCTCTCCCTCCTCTTTCTTTGTGAACTTTCCCTTGGTGGCAGTGAACACCGTGTCGCGATAAGTAGTGGAGAGGATCCAGTAAGCCTCGGGTTTAAACTGTTCGATTTCCTTCTGCCTGTTGACGATGAGCGCGAGCGTTGGCGTCTGTACTCGTCCGATGCTGAGCACCTGATGGTTCTGTCCGTACTTCAGAGTATAGAGGCGGGTTGCGTTCATGCCGAGCAACCAGTCGCCGATGGCGCGGCTGACACCAGCCAAGTACAGCGATTGATAATCGTCCTGATCCTTCAGTTGCTGGAATCCCTCGGCAATAGCCTCGTCGGTCATCGACGAGATCCACAGTCGTTTTACTGGACATTTCGCTCCTGCTTTCTGCATCACCCATCGCTGTATGAGCTCACCCTCTTGTCCGGCGTCGCCACAGTTGACGATGGCGTCGGCAGCCTGAAAGAGTTTTTCGATGACGGCAAACTGCTTTTCGATATGTTCCTGATGGATGAGTTTGATGCCGAATCGTTGCGGAATCATGGGCAGTCGGCTGAGCGTCCATGGTTTCCACGCCTCGGTATAGTCGTGAGGTTCCTTCAACGTACAGAGATGTCCGTATGTCCACGTGACCTGATATCCGTTGCCTTCGATATATCCGTCGCGCGAAGCTGTAGCTCCGATGATGCGTGCTATTTCCCTTGCCACGCTGGGTTTCTCTGCGATACAAACGATCATCAGTATCCGAGATTTTCGCCCACGATGACCACCTGGTGCTTTCCCTTTGGCGAGTTTCGCAGTACGTGGATATAGTTACAGATGCAGTCTGCAGAGTTGCAGTTGTGGCAAACGCCGTCGATCTTGCATGGCGTGTCGATGTCGAATCGAGCCGTGTTGATGGGAGCTGAAGTGGAGCGTGCGCGTTTGAGAGCCGCCTCCACGTCCTGTGCCACCTTGTTGACGCCCACGACGAAGATCACGTTTTTCGGTCCGAAGGTGATGGCCGCTACTCGGTTTCCTGTACCGTCGATATTTACTATCTGTCCGTCCTCACTCAAGGCGTTGGCGCTTGAGAGGTAATAGTCGCACGAGAAAGCCTTGAGATAGATCTGTTGCGCCTCGTCTCGGTCGGCAGCGAGGTCGCGGTCATAGACGGTAAGACTCTCCCTTGCATGCAGTGCAGCAGGAATGCCCATGTCGCGTATGGTCATCGATCCGCCCCAAGTCACAGAGCTTCCATCGGCGATAAGAGTTGATACGAGATTCACGGCATCTTTCGCCGTTGGGCAATAATAGCCCTTGATATGTCGTCGCTCAAGATTCTTGATAATCTTCGCGGCGAGTTTTTCGTTTCTAATTTTAGTTGGTGTCATTGTTTTTTCACTCCTACGATTTTTGTGGGTTCTTGTTCACGATTACGTTTGTTGACGACGGTGACCACGGCCTGTGCGAGGTTGAGGAAAGCCTGGGCAGTAATGGTCTCGATGTTGCATGCTGCAGGCACACCATTGTCGCCACTCTCGCAGATGCTCTGCACGAGAGGAATCTGTGCTAGCAGCGGAGTGTTCATCTCCTCAGCGAGTCGTTTGCATCCCTCCTTGCCGAAGATGAAATACTTGTTTTCAGGCAGCTCGGCAGGCGTGAACCACGCCATGTTCTCCACGAGTCCGAGGATTGGCACATTGACCTTCTCATTGCGATACATGTCGATGCCCTTACGAGCGTCGGCGAGCGCCACCTGCTGCGGCGTGCTTACGATGACGGCTCCGGTGATGGCAAGCGTCTGAAGGAGAGTGAGATGTATATCGCTTGTTCCAGGCGGTGTGTCAAGGATGAAATAGTCGAGTTCTCCCCAGTCAGCATCAGCGATGAGCTGCTTGAGCGCGTTGGTAGCCATGCCTCCTCGCCAAAGAGTGGCCGTGTCGGGATTGACGAAGAATCCGATGCTGAGCAGCTTGACGCCATACTGTTCAACGGGTTCGATGAGCTGTCGTCCGTCTTTCTCCACGGCATAAGGCCGTGCGTCTTCGACGTTGAACATCTTAGGCATCGAGGGTCCGAAGATGTCGGTATCGAGCAGTCCGACTTTGTATCCGAGTCGTGCGAGCGAGATGGCAAGATTGGCTGCCACGGTGCTCTTTCCCACTCCACCTTTTCCAGAGCTTACGGCTACGATATTCTTGACGTCGGGCAGCATTTTGCCCACTTCGGGACGTGGTTTCGACTTAAACTCGGTTTCGATTTCCACCTCCACGTCTTTAGATACATGATAGTGGATGGCTGCCTCGGCAGCTTTGAGAGTGGATTTGAGGAACGGGTCGGTGTCTCGTGGGAATACGAGCACGACCTTTACCTTCATGCCGTTGATACTGGGAGTGTCGGCAAGCATGCCGCTCTCCACGAGGCTTTTCTTTGTACCGGGATAAGTTACCGTAGCCAGCGCGTCGATTATAAGTTTTGGATATAGAGTCATCTTTCTTTTTCTTATTAATATGTTAGAATGTCATTCTCACCATGAAGCGGATTCCGTCCTTGTGTACGCCAGGATAGTCGTTGTAGTTAAGGCGGCGGACGTATTCCACATGTATGAGTTTGAATATGTTATGAATGCCGAGTGAGAGTTCGTAGTATGGAGTCTTGGAGTCCATGACACGACAACCGGCCGGGAACATCATGAGCACGTCGCTCTGGGCGTTCTGTTCGAGGAACGGGTTGTTTTTGTCAGAGAGTGATCCCCAGAGGCATCGGAATCCGATATACTCGCGCCATTTAAGTTTTTTGATGAGCGGGATGCGGTTGAAGATCTTTCCGTTGAAGTCCCACGAGACGTAGAGCGAAGCGAAGCGGTCGTTGAGGAACTCCATATTGTTGATGAGTTCGAAGGTCTCGTCCTGGATGATGTAGCTGAGGTTTGTCTCAGGCATGATGAGTAGCGGATAAGGCACTTGGTTCCATTGTATTCCTCCTTTGAGGTAGCAGTCAATCTTTCCCCATGAGTTCATCCAGAAGCGCTTGTATATAGACGCCTCGGTGAAGTTGTAGCGATAGTCGCCTCCGAGAAAGCCTTTGATGCCGAGCGTATGACCAACGGAGAAGACGGGGGCGTCGAGATTTATCTTCAGTCGTCGCTGCTTGGTGTTGATGAATGTCTCGCCTGGTGCGAAGCGTAATTCCACATGGAACTGCGAAGTGCGGAACTTTGCCGACAGTCCTCTCATTGCTTCCGGTGTCAGTCCTTCTGGAGCAGCATCGGTGGCATGGGTTTGCGGGGGTACATTCTGTGCGGCGGTATATTGGCGCATCGGAATGAAGTATAGGTCGCAGGCACCTTCATTCTCCTCTGTCTTGAAGCCGACGGTGGTCTTGAATCCCCAGTCTTCCTCACGTTCGAAGGTTATCTCCTGTCGGTTGTAGAACATCATCTTATCTACCTTGCTCCACTTGAACGAGGTGAAGACATTGTCCTTGTCGGTCTTCATGAACTTGTCGGATGGAGCCATGATGTCATAGGTGGAAGAGAGGGTTAGCGTGCGTTTAGGAAACTCTCGAGGCAGGTATTCCTTCTTGTTAAAGGAATAGACGAGGTCGGCCTTGTAGTAGTTTTTCTTGCTGTCCCATCCACGGGCGAAGTAGCCAGAGGCGAACCAGTTTGGGTTGAGTTTGGCTGTGGTCTGTGCGGAGATGCGCGTACGTAGTCCATCGACGGGATTGCTTGTGAGCATGGTGTTGATAGGTCCGATATCGACCTTGCTCGGGTTTCCGGTCTCGACGAAGTTTTCGATGAGCGCCTTAAGTCCGAAGATGATGTATTTGAAGCCTTTAATTTGTTCGAGGTTATGTACGAAAGCATCCATTCGGCTTTCGCTTTTTGTGAGCGAGACCTGTCGGTATTGGTTCCAGAAGGCTTCGTCTCGCATCATGGCGTCAGCCTCTTTCACCTCTCGTGCCTTTCCCTTGAAGAGCTGTTTTGGCAGTTCGTCGAATGCGAAGTCGCTCATTCGTGTGTTTCTTATGACGATACATTTCTGTATCCAGCTGGCGAGTTTTATCTCAGCGATCATATCGTCGATGGTGAGTACCCACGATGAGTCAGGAAGCATGGTGAACTCTTGTTTTACGAGAAGATTTTCGACGAAGTTGACGTCGGAGCGTTTAGGTATTGTGAGTTCGCATCGCTTCACCTGGTAAGACGAGTCGGCGAGTATATATATGTCGCCACGGAATCCGAAGTCCTGCTGGTTGTTGGGCATAAAATGGAGGTGGATGCACTTGTCGCGCTCCACGTATAGCGTGTCCATGATATAATATCGGTAGAACCCGATGGCGTCTTTTCCGATGGGCGAGGTGAATGGATATTGCAGGAGTCGTACTTGGTCGTCGTAGATGTTGACATCGGTGAATACGTCCTTCAGTGTGGTGGTGAGGATGTCGCCGGTCTGGAGCAGGTCGTTGACTCCGTTTGACTGTTGTCCCTTGATGATATTCTTCTGGCTATGTGGGCTTTTGCGGTATATTTTCTGTGTGAGTGTCTCATCAACCGAAACGGGGAGTATGAGTTTGTTGTTGTACTCGCATCGTTCGATTTGTTCGGTGAGCCACTTTTTGTTTTTCATTTTCGGCTCTTCGAGTCTTTCGGGTGTGATGTCGTTGAGAGCGAGAGTAAGTTTCTGATACTTATTGTATTGATAGAAGTCTCGGTTGTCGAGGTCGGTTTGTTTTTTTGCTGCGATAACCTTTTTCATGAGTTCTACGGCAGGATTGTTTTTTCTGCTGTAGCGTGATTTTTTGGACTTTATGGTGACCTCTTTCAGTGTTTTGTTATCGGGTTTGAGTCTGACGTTGAAAGAGTTTTTTATTTTCTCGGTAATAGTGATAGTTTTGGAAACATATCCTATGGCGCTGAAGGTGAGCGCCCATCCATTGTGACGAGCAATGCGATATTGTCCGTTGATATTTGAGGCCACGGCGACGCCATGACCACGATATATGGCGCTTGCATAAGGAATGGAGTCGCCAGTTTCGTCGTCGATGATTGTGCCGGTGAGTTGCGCCTTGATTGGCAATGCGAGCACCAGCAGTAAGAAGAAGAATGTTATTCTGAATGATTTCATATTGTTACTATGGTGTGAAGAATGGAGAATGAAGGATAAAGATGAAGAATGAAGGATGAAGTTGTCCACCCCTCATTCTTCGGATATTCTTCATTTAGTCGATTTCTTCATCAGCCTCGTATCCTCCCATCTCACGAATAGCGTTTTTCAGCATTGTGTATTGCTGATAGAGATGGTTGACAGCCTCTTCTCCCTGAGTGTAGTCGTGCATAGGAGCCTTGAGGAAGAAGCTGAGGAAGCGCTGTATGCCGTAGCGTCCTGCCCGAGCAGCGAGGTCGCTCAGCAAGCAGAGGTCAAGGCAGAGCGGCGCTGCGAGGATAGAGTCGCGGCAGAGGAAGTTGATCTTGATTTGCATTGGGTAGGCCATCCATCCGAAGATGTCGATATTGTCCCAACCCTCCTTGTTGTCGTTGCGAGGAGGATAATAGTTGATGCGCACCTTGTGGTAGTACTGAGTGTCCTCGTCGTTGCCGTGTCCGTAGAGGTCGGGCTGAACGTCGGGTTTGAGGATGGTCTCGAGTGTAGAGAGCTTGCTGACCTCCTTTGTGTGGAAGTTAGCTGGCTCGTCGAGCACGAGTCCGTCGCGGTTGCCGAGGATGTTTGTTGAGAACCATCCTGAGAGTCCGAGGCATCGTGTGCCGATGATTGGCGAGAAACCGCTCTTGACGAGGGTCTGTCCGGTCTTGAAGTCCTTGCCAGCGATAGGCATCTTGGTCTTCTCGGCGAGTTCCCACATGGCTGGGATGTCAACCGTTGTGTTAGGTGCGCCCATGATGAATGGAGCGCCTTCGGTGAGTGCGGCGTAGGCGTAGCACATAGAGGGAGCGATGTGTTCGCGGTCGTCTGCCTTCATTGCAGCCTCGAGATCGGCGAGATGGTAGTGAACCTTCTCATCTACAGGCACGTAGATCTCTGTGCTGGCAGCCCAGAGCACGACGATGCGCGAGCAGTTGTTAGCGGCCTTGAAGTCGCGGATGTCCTGGCGCAGAGCCTCTACCATGTCCCATCGGGTCTTGCAGTCCTTCACGTTGTCGCCGTCTAGACGCTTGGCGTAGTTTTTGTCGAAGGCAGCCTTCATGGGCTTGATAGCCTCGAGCTCGTCCTTTACGGGGTTGATATCCTTCTCTTTCAGCACCTCGGCATACATGGCAGCCTGGTAAGCGTTCTGAGGATAGACGTCCCACGATCCGAAGACGATGTCGTCGAGCTTAGCCATCGGCACGATGTCGCTGTAGTGAAGATATTTCTTGTCGGCTCCACGGCCAATACGTATTTTGTCGTACTGAGTCATTGAACCTACAGGTTTTGCAAGGCCACGACGAGCCATGAAAACACCAGTCATGAAGGTTGTTGCCACGGCACCGCAACCAACAACCATAATTCCTAATTTGCCATCTGCTGGCTTAACATTAGATTGCTTCATTACGTATATTTTTTTTAATGTCTTATGATTATTATCTTGTTTTTTGGGGTATGTCGATTTTTTTTTGATGTTCATCGAGATTACTCCAACTCGGTGAGCGAGGTGATGACTGCGTCGGCATGGGTGGCGTCGGGCAGACCGTCATTCCATCCCTCGCCGATGTACCACACGGTGCGGCATCCTGCTGCCTTGGCGGGCTCGATGTCCTTGTCGTAGCTGTCTCCGATGACGACCGTCTCAGATGGTTTTATCCCGAGGGCTTCGACTCCTAGGGAGAAGATGCGTGGGTCGGGTTTTCTCACTCCTACTACAGCTGATTCGATGACGCTGGTGAAGAGTGTGTCGAGCTGCATCTCACGGAGCACGGTGGCGACATTGCCGTAGAAGTTGCTGACGAGCACCATGGGCATCTTCTGAGCCAGTTTTGTGAGCACCTGGCGGCTGCGGCGGGTGTGGCTGAGTGTGAGTGCGTAGAGGTCGTCAACCACGGGTCTGAGCCATTGCGATGCGTTGAAGCCGTCGATGCGTTCCTCTATATATTTTAGTTCTATGTCAACCTTTGTCTCCAGCGTTTTGCGGAAGGTGAAGTCAGGTTTTATTATTGGGTTTTTCCCGAGGGTGCGTTCGGCATGGACGTAAGCCTCGCGGAAGAGCTCTTCGCTGACGGGCACTTGCTGCCGCTGATAAGCGTGCCAGAGCTGCTTTCCCCAGTGAGTGCCTCCGGTGTCGAGTGTGCCACCATAATCAAATATGATTGCGCGCACGCCCGCGTGAGAGCCAAGTGGCAGCAATGGGCGTTTGCCTTTCTGCCTGATGCGTCCTGCCACGGCGAGAGCCATTGCCCTTGCGGCCTCTTCGCGGCATCGTGAGTAGCTTGGCCAGTCGTTGAAGTCGATGATGGTGGCGGTGCCGTCAGGGGCGATGATGGCGTCGCCTCCGTAGAAGTCGAGCCCTATGTGCCTTGCGGCGGCGTCGATACTGCGCTGTAGGCTTTCGGCGTCGAAGCTGTAGTGCTGCGGCAGGCCGTTTATCTCTTCCTGCGCGAATTTAAACTGGCGGTCGTCGCCAGGATAGAAGGTGCGGAAGAAGTCGGTGCCAGCCACTCCGTAGAACTTGACGAGGTCGCCCTCGACGTGTGGTGTGACGTAGATGTCGTCTATGCCCCTTGCTTTCATCTGCGCCACGATGGTGGTAAGCTGGTCTCCGTCGGCGGCGTAGCAGACGTCGGCGGCTTGCTCTGAGTATCCGCGGTTTTTCTTTACCCAATAGCCGGAGGGAGCTTGGGGCGCGGACGCGCTGTTGGAGGGAGCTTGGGGCGCGGACGCGCTTGCG
>SAMEA3663112__coassemble_58_pt1 | contig 35300 bp, 30 predicted proteins | sample SAMEA3663112__metabat2_high_PE_013 | metagenome-assembled genome bin SAMEA3663112 (sample SAMEA3663112) | pig gut metagenome | biome: pig gut; feature: pig-associated habitat; material: faeces | place: Denmark | collected 2012
AACAATGAAATACAGGATCAAATACTCTGGCACATTCAAAAAGTCTTATAAACTTTGTAAGCGCCGAGGGTACGATATGACTAAGCTGAAGGAGGTAATCGCAATTCTTGAAAGTAAAGGAGAGCTGCCTCCAAGATACCGACCTCATATACTTTCTGGAAGATATGCAGGTAAATGGGAGTGTCACATTGAATCCGACTGGCTTCTTGTTTGGATTCAGGAAAACGATACGATGACGCTCCTTTTCATTGATACAGGAACACATTCAGACATATTTTAATTCTCGTCCCGCAGGTGGCATAAAACCTACGGGATTTTTTCCCCTTCCGACATTTCGGGCGATGGCAAACAAAAAAATCGGCGGAAATTTTGTGGTTTTAAGAAAAAAGAGTAATTTTGCAAAATGAAAGCTACATCTGGGCAGAATTGCCTTGGTGAGTTTGGCAATAGCAGAAATCGCTTTGCATAAAACCATAAAATTTACTAAAATGACAATAAAAGCAAAACCCTTCTCACTCTTCGACTTCTGCAAGAAACGGGCAGACCGTTTAGAGGTCTATGGAAATGAGTCGCTGGACGAGGAAGGAAACATCATACCTTTCATTGACCAGGCTGCATACCTGCATCGTCGAAAATGGCAAAGGACAAGGACGGCAAGCCCAAAGGCTTCCAGCGCAAACCTTATTGTGTGCTCTACCGCAACGAAGAAGGCGAACTGGAGATAAAGCTGAACTTCCAGATCCGTTGGAAGTGATGCAGTCGTATGCTTGCCTACTGAAAACATAAAAAGACAATTCGCAATGACAAATTGGGTAAAATATACAAACGACAACATTGTCTCTGAAATAGATTATGTGCTTGAGTCAAACGAGTACGGAGGGGGCGGCTCCTTGGACTACTGGGACATGTTGGATAAGGTTGACCGTGTCAAGATATATAATGGGTATGGCATAGTCTGTAGAGCCCTCGTGCCATATATCGAGGAGTATCTGTTTCATCCCGATGAAAGGATGCACGAGGGCGACGAAAACCTCCTGAGATTCTTTAGGACTTGGATATTTCGCCATCCGTCAAGTGTGTCGGAACTCCTTGAGGGGCACGACTTGCTGGAGCTTGTTGAGACGTTTGCAAAATACTCTACGAAGGACGACCAACGCGACAGATTGTTCCTCTGCCTGATGAGGAGCTATTGTCTCACAAGTGAATCCATAGACTGGCACGACCTGTACGAAAGGACGAAATTCGAGCTGGTCAACGGGGTAAAGGACTATAATTGGACGCGAATGACCATGCTGTCGATGCTCATGGGCATCGTCATGATAATGAAACAGTGCGAACGTGATTATGTGATGGAGAAAATGTTGTTACTATACGAAAACAACTGGAGTTTTTTCGGTGGCTGCTACAGCATACTGCTGGGCAAGGTGGTCGGTTCGGGATACCATCACCTGAATGCCGTAGTTGGGCAGTTCGCAGGCGGTCACATGAAGGATACGGCATGGGCGGCAAGGGAGCTGATAGACTATTGCCGCAAGCCGCTGAGGAACAATATGACACAGAACAGCTGGGCAAAACTGTGCGGGCTTGGCAAAAGGATTCTCGATGCCATAGACAACGTTGAGCAGGACTACACGTTGCAGCCACTGTTCAAAATCCTCTTCCCGAAAACTGAATGTGACTCCTACGCCAATGCCGCTCCACGGCGCACTGCCGCGGAATACAACAGGCTGCTGGAGGAAAAGGAACATAAGATAGCCGAGCGAGACAGAATGATAGAGGACTGGAAGTCGAAGGCCGTGAGCCTTGAGAAACAGGTGAAGGAACTGACGGAGAAAATGAGGAAGGCACTTGTGGAGGAACAGATTTCCATCGAGTTGCTCAAGGAAGCCATACTGAGCTATCAGTCAGGCATAGCCAGGACGCTATTCACCAGGCTTGACTGGGTTTTGGAAGGCAAGAACCACGCTTGGAACAGCCACCGCGACGAGCTGAAACAGACGATAAGGGAGAAAGAGCGCGAGGAAAGCACTCCCAAAGTCACGCACGTCACCGCTGACGCTTATTACGAAAGCGGAGCGACCCACGCCGACCACCGCAACACCATTGCCCTGGAGGCGAAAGGTAGTGCTGACGTGGGAAAACTCATTGGCATGAAGAAAGAAAATAATTAATGTATGAACATCATCGACAACAACTATTACGAAAACGGTGCGGTACACAACGACCACAGGAAGAACATCAGCATTGAACTGGAGGCATCGGCAGATCCCAGCGACATACTGCGGAAGATATTGGGCGAGGACGAGGACATCGCCCAATATGAAGTGATTGACAATGAAGGCGAACAGCAGGCCGCTACAGCAACACGTTCTTGCATATTCACCGAAAACATGACCGACGGCAACGGCAAACCTGCCGACTCTGTCTGTCAGACGAGGAAAGGCATTGGCTGCATCGACCCTTCAAAACCTGTCTCGCTCGCCATCCTGTTGAGAGTCGCACAGGAGGTCGGTGCGGTAAGGGCTGACACTGGTAACACGGAGTTTGTACGCGGACTGGTAGCTACAGGACTGATGTGTGCTGACGAGGAGGGAGTGAAGCGTCTTGCCGCAGGTATGAGACAGTATGTAAACACGCTTTCCATGAAACACAAACTTTGGGCGAACAAAGACAAGCGCGAGCTTGGCGAGACGATATTCAGGGCAATGAGGAATATTTGACTCTTGCCTCGTTGGTCATTTTTTTTGTTAAAGGCTGCAACTTACGGGTTGCGGCCTTTTTTTATTTCCATTTCTTACGACTGCCTTTTTCGATTCTTTACGATTCTTTGCGATTCAATACGATTGTGCAGATTATCAGGCTATTATGTCGCAAAATAGCTTGTTTACTTCTGTTTCTTGCCTTACCTTTGCAACGTGATTCAGACAAAGAAAGTTGCAACTTATTGACTGACCACATAAAACAAAATGTGAAACGTAATAAAAAAAATGTATGTTTATCAATTTTTCGATTACAGTATGGAAATACAGATTTTCAGTAACAGTAAGTTTGGGCAACTGAGAGTTGCGCTGAACGAGAAAGGAGAAACGGTGTTCTGTCTCGCGGATGTGTGCAAGGCTCTTGATCTTGCCAATCCTTCACAAGTTAAGATGAGGCTCGATTCTGGAAACCTCCATTCCGTGGAGGTTACCACAAAGGGCAAGAATCAGCATGGTGAGTTTACACGCATTACTACAATGACCTACATCGGCGAGCCGAACCTCTACCGCTGCATCTTCCAGTCGAACAAGAAGGAGGCGAAGGAGTTTCAGGACTGGGTGTTCAACAAGGTGCTGCCGCAGATTCGCAAGACTGGTGGGTACATTCCTGTCACGGAGGAGGACGACGAGAAATCGATTCTGGCTAAGGCTCTGACCATTGCGCAGCGCACACTGGAGGAGAAAGAGCGGCTGATAGAGCAACAGAAGCCTATGGCGAAACTCGGCAGACAGGTGACAGGTTCGGAAGAGAACATCATGGTGGGCGAGATGGCAAAGATACTGTATGAGAACGGCATCGACATCGGCCGGCAACGACTTTTCAACTGGCTTCGCGAGCATGGGTACATCTTTAAACACTCGCGCGAGCCGATGCAGAAATGGGTTGAGCGAGGTATCATGGCTGTGCGTGAGTGTTGGGTGACCACAGACCACGGCATGGAACTATCTGTGACGCCGATGATAACGGGTAAAGGACAGGATTATTTCCTGAAAATTTTCCTCGAAAGTTAACTTGTTAACGGTTAACTGGTGACTTTTTTAAGTTGCGGTGGTAATAATAATCTGAATTTATTTAACATCATTAAAAAACAACGAACAATTATGGAGAATTTAAAAGTAAAGAAAATGATGCCTCTGCAGGCGGGAGTGTCTGAGAGAGGCGAGTGGAAATCGAGAGAGGTAATTCTGGAGGAGATCGACGACAGAATACAATATCCTAACCAGTATCTCATAAGGTTTACTGGCGACAGGGTGAGACTGCTCGAATCGATTAACGAGGGCGACACGGTGACTTGCCACTGGTCGAGCCGAGTGCGCGAGTTTAAGACAAAGAACGGATACGACATGGTTTCGCAAGAGAACAACGGATGGGGTATATCGACAGAAAAACAGTAAGATAGATGAAGAAGCTGACACTGAAAAGAATAGCGAAGAAAGCCGATTACACCATCGGCAGACTGGAGGACGAGAATGGCAACCGCATTTGCGACACGCTGGAACCCACATGGCGTGACTACAAGGGTGGTGAACTTAAGGTGCCGCGAAAATCGGCCGTGCCTGAAGGTACTTACCCTGTGGTGGTGACGAAGTCATGGAAGTTTGGCAAGTATCTGCCTCTGCTCGTTGGAGTGCCTGGATTTGAAGGAATCAGAATCCATAGCGGTAATACGAACAAGGACACTGATGGGTGTATCCTGGTAGGTCAAAACCTGGAAAAAGGGAAGGTGCTGATGAGCAGGATCACACTCGAGAGACTAATGAAACTGATAGAAAACGAAAAAAGGGTTTTCTTGACGATAAAATAAAGTTGAAGGGTATTGGGGAAGCGAAAGAAGCGAAAGAAGAAGTTTCCTTAGCTTTCCCCAATAAAATTAACAATAAAAAAAATACACATTATGAAAACAAAAGACAACTATCAAGAAGGTTTTATCAACATTGAGTTTGACGGCAGTCTTAACGTGACTGAAAACAAGTTTGTGATGTTCTGTCCTAACAACCCCGTTCCGGGAAGAGTGGAGCCATTTGTAAGGGCGGGCAAGGGACAGTTGATGCGCGACGGAACGTTTGACTTCTCGCCACTTCCGCCAGCAAGAAGACGCCGAGGCGTGCTGCTGAAAAAGGTGGCACACGGACGACTCTCAGTCACCAAAGACGGCGCATTCCTGCTCACACTGAAGGTGTTTAAGCATGAGGGAATAGATGTCGCCAAGACGATGGTAAAAGAGGCTGAGGAAGCTATAAGAGAAGGTTTTGCTATAGTACATTAAACAACAGAAACAGAATAACTTATGGCAAGAAAAAAGAAAGTAATTAAAGAGCCAGTGGAAATGATGAAAATCCCCCCTGAAGCTCGCGGACAAGGCGCAAGAGAATGTCTTGACCACGCAGGACCCGAGAACGAGATGCCTGCCCTGTTTACCACTACGGGCACTGTCAGCGTGTTGGCATCAGACGTGATGGTGGAGATACACGACAGGGTGAATCCTCTTAACCAGATAATAAACATCATCGGCGAAGCAGCGTCGAGGAAGAGTCAGATGGACGAGATCTTCGCCGAACTGGCCTACGAACTGATTGAGGAGAAATGGCGCATAGTGGATGAGGAAAAGAAGTGGAGACAGGAGGCCAAACGCGACCGCAACGCTAAGAAACAAAAGGACAAACCAAGGTTTCCGATGAGGGTGCAGACACTTAACACCACGGTGGCTAACCTGGCTGAGCGACTCGAAGACGTGGATGGCAAAAGGGCCATCTCGTTCACTCCCGAGATAGACATACCACTGACGAAATGGGGGCGCAACGGCACCAACGAGTTTTCGACCATGCTCCGCCTCAGCTATGACGGCGCTTGCTACGAACGCGAAGCGAAGAGCCTTGAGGCGGCCAACGTCCACATCAAGAGCTTGCAGTGGAGCGTGATAATGTGCGGACAGCCTGAGTCGCTCTACAAACTGATGTCGAACATGACCAACGGACTGCTGTCGAGAACTGCCATTGCCAAGATGCACGACAACACTTATGACATGTTCAGCAACGACCGGCCTTTCACCGAAGAGGAGAAGCGGAAAATACACGAGGCAGCGCATCTGATATCGCTGATGAAGGGTACAATGGTGCTGCCGCTGCTTGAGAAAAAGAGCATAAAATGGGCTGACAACATCTGTCTCCAGGCTGCCAAGGACGGCAACGACGTTCTCGCACGCTGCCGACTGCGCGACCATGTGACCGCCTACCGCATGACGGTGTGTCTGATGCTGTTTCTTGTGGCTGAGAGGCTGATGAAAGAGCATGGATATGAGGGGGCCGAGAAGGTGCTGAAGGAGGATCCTGGCATCACTGCCAAGCTGATAGTGGACGAACAGACGCCAACGATGCTGAAAGTTTTTGACACTATAGCTGACTATATACTGGATATGGACATGCTTTACTTCGGCGAGAAACTCAAGGTCAACTACAACGACAAGAACTGTCGGGTAATAGGCGACGAACGCTCTTACCGCACTGCCAACGACACCATCTACGAGTGTCTGCCTAAGGTGTTCTCTAAGGATCAGCTTATGCAGCAGTGTAAGATGAACAACGGCGAGGAACCGACGGATTTCAAGGTACGTGGAATGCTCAGAAACTGGAAAAAACAGGGTCTGATAACTGAAAACGGTGCGATGTATCAGAAGAAAACAAGGTAAAATTAAAATAAATTGATTACTTCAATGAACAACGAAGACCTTTACAGAACGAGAGCCACACCCATAGAGGAGGTGGCTGAGCGATTAGGGATTAGGATAGTGCGCCACAAGGCGCTCTGTCCCTTCCACGACGATAAACACCCGAGTTTGCACTTCAACGTGAAGAGAAACAGATTTTGTTGCTATGCCTGCGGAGCAAGAGGGAACGTGATCGACCTTGTGATGAGGTATAACAACTTCGGGTTTAAAGAGGCGGCGATGTGGATTGACGGAGGCGACCACACCATTGCGGCAGGGAGCGGCGTGATGCCTGTTGGCAGAAGCGGACAGACAGACTGTAGGGGTGTGGCGACAGTGGATGTGGAATATCTCTCAACGCTCATTGTGCATCCTACGATAGAAGGTAAGGCGGCTGACTTTCTCTTCGTCGAGAGGAAGATAGACCCGAAGGTGGCTCAATGGTGTGGACTGACAAGCGTGACGGAGCCTACGCCCTGCTGGCGATGGGGAAAGGCGTTTTATGACGCGCCGTCGCTGCTCATTCCTTACAGAGACGTTGACGGGAGGCTGCTGAGCGTACAGGGAAGGTATCTTGGCATCGAAGACAAACCCCGCTTCCGCTTCCCACGAGGGTCGCACGTGGGAATGTATAACAAACCGATGATAAGGTGTCTGACGCCGGGCGACGAGCTGTGGATCACCGAGGGACCGTCAGACTGCTGGGCGATGATGTCGGCGGGACGCAAGGCGGTGGCAATCCCGTCGGCCACAACTCTTACCATGGGCGACATAAGACTGATAAACAACGGATTGCCAGAGGGCGTGACGCTGCACATGATGCCCGACAACGACCGTCCTGGAATGGAACTGTTCCAAGCCCTGAAACGACATTTCCCCAATCTGAAAGGACATGTGTTGCCCGACGGGGTGAAAGACTACGGCGAATACTGGAAGAATAGATAAAAAAAAACATAAAAGGATGAGGATAATTTTGTGATTTGATGAAAAAGCCTTACCTTTGCAACTAACAAAAAGAAACAAATAACATGATTAACAAGCAACTATTACAACCGGAATCAATCGTAGTGGTGGGTGGATCAAACAACTTCCACAAACCAGGTGGTGCCATCGTGAGAAATATCCTCTCCGGGGGATATGAGGGCACACTACGCATCGTCAACCCGAAGGAAGACGAAGTGCAGGGGATAAAGGTGTTTCACGACGTGAAGGAACTGCCTCCGACAGACTTGGCCATTCTCGTCATACCTGCGAAGTTTTGTCCCGACACGGTGCGTCAGCTCGCCTCAGAGAAGCAGGTGAGGGCCTTCGTCATCATCTCTGCCGGATTCGGCGAGGAGACCGAGGAAGGGGCACGGCTGGAGGAAGACATACTGGAGACTTGCCGACAGTATAACGCCGCGCTGATAGGACCAAACTGCATAGGACTGCTCAACAACCATCATCACAGCGTGTTTACAAAGCCTATACCACAGCTCAACCCCAAAGGCGTGGATTTCGTCAGCGGCTCGGGTGCCACGGCGGTGTTCATTCTTGAATCGGCGGTGATGAAAGGACTGCAGTTCAACTCGGTGTGGTCGATAGGCAACGGCAAGCAGATTGGCATTGAGGATGTGTTGCAGTATATGGACGAGAACTTCAACCCCGACACCGACCCTACCATCAAACTGCTCTACATAGAAAATATATCCAACCCCGACAAACTACTGTTCCACGCCAGTTCGCTGATAAGGAAAGGATGCCGCATTGCAGCCATCAAGAGCGGATCGAGCGAGAGCGGAAGCCGAGCGGCGTCGTCGCATACGGGAGCCATCGCCACAAGCGACTCTGCCGTAGAGGCTCTCTTCCGCAAGGCTGGCATAGTGAGATGCTTCTCGCGCGAGGAACTGACCACCGTGGGCTGCATATTCTCTTGTCTGCCTCCCACATCTTCAAATGCAGAGCTCAACCGCTTCGCCATCGTCACTCATGCCGGCGGACCGGGCGTGATGCTCACCGACGCCTTGTCGAAAGGCGGCATGATGGTGCCGCAGTTTACGGGCGAGGCTGCAGAGGAGCTGAAGGAGAGGCTCTTCCCAGGGGCATCGGTAGCCAATCCGATTGACATCCTTGCCACAGGCACTCCCGAACAGCTTGCCACAGCCATCGACTACTGCGAGAACCGTTTCGACGAGGTGGATGCCATCATGGTTATCTTCGGAACACCGGGACTGGTGAAGCTCTTCGAGACTTACGACGTGCTGCACAAGAAGATACTGGAGTGCAAGAAGCCCATCTTCCCTATCCTACCCTCGCTGCACACGGCAGGTCCCGAGGTGGCAGAGTTTCTCAAGAAAGGCCATGTCAACTTCAGCGACGAGGTGACGCTTGCCGTGTCTCTCGCACGCATAATGTCAACACCGGGTCCGGCTCGTCCTGAGATAGAGCTCTTCGGGGTGGATGTGCCTCGCATACGCGAGATAATAGCAGACATAAAGGAGGACGGATTTGTGGAGCCGCACATTGTGCGCCAGCTCTTTGATTGTGCGGGAATACCGATGGTGCCCGAGAAGGTGAGCGACGACAAGCAGCAGCTCATCGACTTTGCCACGGAGATAGGCTACCCCGTGGTGGCTAAGGTGGTGGGTCCGATACACAAGAGCGATGTCGGCGGCGTGGCGCTGAACATCCGCTCGGAGAAGCATCTCGCCCTGGAGTTTGAACGTATGATGGAGATAGAAGGTGCTCGCGGCGTGATGGTGCAGAAGATGATTCGCGGCACTGAGCTGTTTATAGGCGCGAAATATGAGCCGAGATTCGGCCATGTGGTGCTTTGCGGCATGGGCGGCATCTTTGTCGAGGTGCTGAAAGACGTGTCGAGCGGTCTCGCCCCCTTGTCCTATCCCGAGGCCTCGTCGATGATCCACTCGCTGCGTGCCTATAAGATAATTAAAGGTACGCGAGGACAAAAGGGAGTCAATGAGAAGAAATACACGGAGATAATAGTCCGCCTCTCTACCCTCCTCCGCTTTGCCACCGAGATCAAGGAACTCGACATCAACCCATTGTTAGCCGACGGCGACGATGTGGTGGCAGTGGATGCGAGAATAAGGATAGAGAAATAAGAGTTTCCCACACCCACAGAAGCAGCTGTAGTGGGTGTGGGAAACTCTTATCAATTATTTGTTTCTATTATAAGAGAATTGTTAACTTTAGATTGCAAAGATACAAAAACAAATGCAGACTCTTGCAGAAATTGACGAAAATCTGCAATTTGATGATGAAAAAAATGTGTTTTAGTTCAATTATAGAGGAAAAACTAACATGTTTTTATGGTTATTGCTAACTTTTCTCCGAACTTTATATGGTTTTCTCCGAACAATCTCTGCTTGTTCCCGAACTTTTTATATTTTTCTCACAATTGGGTCGTATTATTGCAGAATCTCCCAATAACCACCATTGCGTGTTCCACCCTGTCTCTTGATTTTACCCAACTGCTTCAACTTCTTAATATGATAGGCAACTCCATCTTCTGTAATATGGCATTTTGCAGCAAGTTCCTTGCCGGTAATCTTTGGGTTATTTTTTATGAGTAGGCACATGGTTTCCGTAGTAGTTTCCGTAGTAGTTTCCGTAGTAGTTTCCGTAGTAGTTTCCGTAGTTAGATTACATTTCTGACCACCTTTGTCTTTATCGGTGACATTATCGGTGACATTATCGGTGACATTATCGGTGACATTATCGGTGACATCCGTTTTTTCCTCTCTTGTGGAATCAGCATAGCCATCTTTAAGCAAAGTATAGGTTGTCCAGCGATTTTTGTTCTCTTTGTTCAGCAGTTGTTTGGCCACCATCTGATGAAGGATTTTGCCTACTTCGATGGAGTTTAGACCTAATAGTTGCTGCAACTCGGTGTTGCTGATGCTGTCGCCATTCCATACGTATGCTAATATCATCTGCTCCTCGGAGGTCATGGCATGGTATGACTCTTCGCCATAGAAAGCCTTCATTTCGCTCAATACGCTTTCGGGCAACAGACTAATCATGGGCATTGTCAGATCCACTTGTCTCAACTCGGTGCGGTCGAGCAAGGTGGGTTTGCGCCAATGCTCATCTTTCCATGCTCTCAGAATGGTGGGATAGCCGCTGCCTATGTTGTCGCCAAAGCCAATCATGCGCAGCATGTTCTGGATGCGTGGATTGCGGGCTTTGGAGTTTCCGCCATTCATGATGTCTTCGATGGGGAGTTTCAGAGAACCGGGGTTGGAGAAGAGAAACTCGTTGTCGTATTTCTCCACTTTCAGCACACCGGTGATAAAAAGATCGGCATGGATTATCATGTTCGTCATGGCTTCTCTCACGGCTTTATGGACAGGGGTGTCGTCTATGCGTTCCATTCCTTCGAGTTTGAAGGGACGTTTCAGGTCTGCCGTGAGTTTCGGCATGACGCGGGTGAAGAAGTTGAAGAGATTGTTCTCCCATGTGCCGTCGTAGGTGAGGCGGTCGCTCCAACGGCTGTCGCCTATTAGGTTGGTCTTGTCGATATAGTCCATGCGTATGTTGTCGAAGCGGTCGCGCACGGGAAGTCCCTTGCCGAACATCATCAGTCCTGCCATCGTGAGGCCTTCTCGTCGTGTGATTCTGTCGGTGGTCATTCCACCCATGTTGCGTAGAAATTCCTTGTCGTCAAGATGATTGAAGACATGGTCCAAGTTGCTTATCTTAAAATGGTTGCGATAGGCATGAAGGGTGGGCAGGTCGATGTCGTTCATATCGTAGTTTTCCAACATGAGACCATCGTTCCCGTTTTCATTAGCATCACGCAACATTGATTTCACTTCCTCGTCTGTACAATGATAGTCGCCCTCATAGTTTCGTTTGAAGCTGCCGCTCAACAGGTTCTTGTTGATATAGACAGGGCGCATGGTGTAATTCGCCATTGGCACATGTATGGCGATGAGCGTCTTGCCTTCATAGTCGATACATTCTACATCATCATCAAACAGAATGTTACGGCTTACCTTGTCGCTGTTGATAGTGTCCCAAAACGATTTGAGCATCTTGTCGGCATCAGCCACGCCTTTTATCTCAAACCTGTCTTCTTCGTATCTGTTACGATGTTCCTTGATGCCTAAGACGATGACTCCGCCAATGGTGTTGGCGAAAGCAGAATAGGTCTCCCACAGCGATTTGGGCAAATCGCCTGCGGCTTCCTTGTATTCTATGTTGATGCGCTCGCCATAGAGCATCAGGTCTTTGATATCGGTTGTAGTCATATTCATTCTATCATTTATAGCGACTTTTCTTCTAAAGAATTATCTGTTTAAGACTGCAAAAGTACAAAATAAATTGCAGACTTTTGTATAAATGGACGAAAAATTGCAAAATAATAAGTAAAAATGGCTTTTTGCAATTTAAAATGTTCATAAGGATGCTAATTTTGCTGACTAATGACATCCTTGTTATAATGCCGATTCCTTCAGTACGCACGAATTTGGTCGATAACCCTTCACCCTTCATTACACGAATATATTGATATTCATATTGTTATGAGCGATTTGTGAAGGGTGAAGGGTTGACGGCTCAATTCTTCGGCTCCTGGCTCTCGTTGCGATGGAATATCTCTATGCGCTCGCGGAAGAGGTCGCGGAGGTTGTCAGAGAAGAAGGAGGTACAGATGCGCACTCCTTGTTGAGTTGAGCCCATGGTGTCGAGCGGATAGACGGCGATGCCGTAGTACATCAGTGTGCGGGTGAGCTCAAGGTCGTTCATGCCGGGATATTGCACGGTGAAGTAGAAGCCGTCGGCAAGGGGTGCGCCCATGTCGTTGTCATAGACGAGATAGAAGCCGTTGGCGAGGAGCACGTCCTTCATATACCGTGCACGTCGTCCGTATTCGCGCACGTCGTCGAGGAAGTTATATGCTCCACTCGAGGCCGCCTCCATGAGTGCCGCCATGGCGTGTTGCACGCTGTGGGGGGTGCCGCTGGAGAAGGTGTACATGAGTCTGTTGGCGAAGAAGTTGCCATACTCTCCCACCCCGAAATGTTCTTGCAGTGGTGCAAACACACGATGGTAGAGCTTGTTGCTTATGCAGCTCACGCCGATGCGCTGTCCGGCATAGGAGAACGCCTTCGATCCTGAGACGGAGAGCATGTAGTTGTCGGTATATCGTGCCACAGTGGCTTGATAAGGCTCTTGATAGGGATGCGAGAGGTCGCGGCGGAAGTCCATGGCGAAATATGCGAGGTCTTCGAGCACGATGAAGTCATACTCAGTGGCGAGGCGGCCTATGCCTTCCAGTTCGTGTTCGTTGAAGCACACCCACGAAGGGTTGTTGGGGTTGCTATAGACGATGCCGCAGATGTTTTCCTGCTGTACTATCTCCTCGATCTTAGCTATGAGGTCGTCGCCACGATAGCTGTGGACGTCGAGACCTATATGGCGGATGCCGATGACGTCGCACTGGGTGGTCTGCACCGGGAAGCCGGGATTGATGAAGAGGACGGTGGGCTCGCCCTTCTCGTTGGCTGTGAAGGCATGATGCCAGATGGTGAAGGCGGCGAAGGTGCCTTGCATGGAGCCTGTTGTGGGTATGCAGCAGAGGGGGTCGATATCCACTCCGATGAATGCCTTTACAAATTCTGACGCTGCATTCTTTATGCGTGGTATGCCGCCGTTAGGCGGATAGATGGTGGCGCATCCATTGGCGAGAGCCTCCTGTTCGGCTCGCATGGCTATGTCTGAGGGTTTTAGTCCGGGAACGCCCATCTCAAGATGTATCACTGGTTCACCGGTCTTTTCCTCCAATATGCGCGACAGGCTTTGTATGTCGCGGATGGTGGCTTGCGAGAAGTCGCCAAGGCCCATCTGTTCGATGGCCTCGGTGACTATATCATAATTCAATGGTGTATTCATTATTAATTCTTTTTTTTGTTTACAAGTTAACGAGTTGACGAGTTTACAAGTTAACGAGTTGACGAGTTGACTTATAAATATTATTGGAATTTTCTCTTGTCGTTTACGTGTTTTGCCTTGCCGATGGAGCGCTGGATAGCCCCTGGCTCCTTGATATGGATGTTTGGCTTGATGCCTACCATTGACACGATGCGGTCGTAGAGCGGTTTGATGTAAGGCATCTGCTTCGACGGGTTGGGCGAGAAATACTCGCTGCGCAGTTCGACGTCGAGGTCGAAGGTGTCCTCATTGTTCTTACGGTCAACGGTGATGAAATACTGTGCGGTGAATGCAGGGAACTCGGTGAGGCATGTCTCTATCTGACTTGGGAACACGTTGACGCCACGGATGATCATCATGTCGTCTGAGCGGCCGAGGATGCGGTCCATGCGCACTGCCGTACGTCCACACTCGCACTTGTCGTAGATGAGTCGTGTGAGGTCGCGGGTGCGGTAGCGGAGGATAGGCATTGCCTCCTTGCAGAGCGAGGTGAAGACGAGTTCGCCGAATTCGCCCGGTTCGCATGGTTCGAGTGTGTCGGGATTGATGATCTCGGGATAGAAGAGATCTTCCCAGAGGTGTGTGCCATTCTGGTATTCACACTCGCCGCCGACACCCGGTCCGCACATCTCGGTGAGTCCGTAGATGTCGATGGCCTTTATGCCGAGTCGCTCCTGGAGTTCCTTGCGCATACCCTCGGTCCACGGTTCGGCGCCGAAGAATCCCACCTTGAGTTTCAGGTCTTCCTTCTTCACTGTCTCGCTCTTCTCGATCACCTCGGCAAGATGCAAGGCATAGGAAGGAGTACAGCAGAGGACGGTGGAGCCGAAGTCTTTCATGAGCATGATCTGCTTCTCGGAGTTGCCTGCCGACGTGGGCAGCTGGACGGCACCGAGCAGTCCGGCAGCATCGTGGGCACCAAGACCGCCGGTGAAGAGTCCGTAGCCGTAGCTCACCTGTACGATGTCGCCCTTGGTGACGCCTGAGGCTGCCATGACTCGAGCAGCACCTTCAGCCCACATGGCGAGGTCGTTTTTGGTGTAAGTGCCTACGACGGGTTTTCCTGTTGTGCCTGAGGAGGCGTGGATGCGCACCACTTCGCTCTGTGGCACTGCCTGCAGTCCGAAGGGATATTCGTCGCGCAGGTCGTGCTTCGTGGTGAATGGCAGCCTGTGGATATCGTCTATCGACCTGATATCTTCTGGTTTGATGCCCATCTTGTCCATCTTACGGCGATAGAAGGGCACCTTCTCGTAACATCTTTTCACTGTCTCGATCAGTCGCTCTGACTGTAGTTTTCTCATGGACTCGCGGTCCATGCATTCCATTGCTCTGTTTAAAATCATAGTTGTATATCTTTAATATTTCTAATTTAAGTTTCGCATCTACTCAACAATCAGAAGTTAAAGAAGAAGTTTCCTTGAGCGAAGCGAAAAAAGGAAGTTAAAGAAGTTAAAGAAGTTAAGGAAGTTAAAGACAATAGTCTTTTCGCTTCCGTTCGGGAGTTTTCTTGGCTTACACATACGTCTTTAACTTCTTTAACTTCCTTAACTTCTTTAACTTCCTTAACTTCTTTCACTTCTTTAACTTCCTTAACTTCTTTAACTTCTTTAACTTCTTTAACTTCTTTAACTTCCGAAAGTTGAGTTATTGATTATTTTTCCATTCCTTACTTGTCCTATATGCCGACCCCGTGACGATGCATACGAGTTCGCCACGCTGGTTCTTTACCCGTATCTCGCAGAAGGGCAGACGATGATGGTTGAACGTCTCCTCCGCCTCGGCGATGAGTGTGTCGCCCTCGTGGGCCGACTGGAGGAAGGAGATGGAGTTCTGTATGCCGAGAGTAATATTGCCGTGCGAATTGGTGACGGCGGCGAAGGCAAGGTCGGCAAGGGTGAAATACGCCCCACCCTGACATACGCCGGCGGCATTGAGATGATGACGTGTGACGACCATCTCGGCGCGAGCATATCCCTCGCGCACCTCAGTGAGCTGCATGCCGTTGTCGGCGGCAAAGCGGTCGCCTTCATTCAGAAAATCCTTTAACTTATTCATAGCACTTAAATATGTTTTCAACGCTCTGTCTATTCATCTTCGGAGTGACAAGACTGACCACAAACACCACGACGAAGCCGCCTACCATAGCCACTGCGCCACAGTCGATTGGATTCATCAGCGCATTGCCGAGCATCATATTGACCACGGTGAGTCCCACACCCCACACGAAGCAAGCCCATACGGCAAGGCGTGTGACGCCCTTCCAGTAGAGGCCGAGCATGAACGGGGCGAGGAAAGCTCCAGCCAACGCTCCCCACGAGATGCCCATGAGCTGGGCGATGAACTGCGGCGGATTGAGTGCTATCATCAGCGAGAGGGCGATGAAGAACACTATGAGCACTCGCATCACCACCACCTTGCGGCGCTCGATCTTCTCTGCAACGACATCGTCAATCTCGCCGCCTTCCACCTCGCCTTCGACAGACTTCTTGTCGCGATAGATAAGGTCGAGGGTCATGGTGGAGGAAGAGGTGAGCACGAGCGACGCCAAGGTGGACATCGACGCTGAGAGCACCAGCAGCACGACGAGGGCGATGAGCACGTCGGGCAAAGTCTCGAGCATCGACGGCACAATGCTGTCGTAGGCATACTTATGTTTCTCTACGCTATAAAGAGGTTCGGGGAAGAGACGGCCGAAGCTGCCAAGGAAATAACATCCGCCTGCCACTATCAGCGCAAAGACGGTGGAGATGATCGTACCGCGGCGAATGGCCGACTCGTCGGTGATGGAATAGAACTTGCCCACCATCTGAGGCAGTCCCCATGTGCCGAGCGAGGTGAGCACTACCACGCCGAGCAGACTCAGCGGAGCTGGACCAAACCACGAGGCGAAGTCGCCTGGCTGGAAGTGGGCAAAGAGTCCCGACTTGTCGTCGAGGTCGTGAGCCGTTGGCACTGCCTCACCCATCTTACTCACAGCCTCGATGAGTCCGCCCTGGCTGTTGAGCACCACGGCAATGACTGTGGTGATGCCGAAGAGCATGATGATGCCCTGGATGAAGTCGTTGATGGCTGTGGCCTTATATCCACCGAGGATGACATACACGGCGGTGAGCATGGCCATGATGATGGCACAATAGGTATAAGGTATGCCGAATCCCATCTCGAAGAGTTTTGATATGCCCATATACACTCCTGCTGTATAGGGGATAAGGAAGACGAAGGCTATGACCGACGCTACCACACGCAGCCACTCGTCGGCATAGCGAGTGCCGAAGAAGTCGGGCATGGTGCGGCTTTGGATGTGTTGGGTCATGAGCTTTGTGCGGCGACCGAGGATAATCCATGCCAACAGCGAACCGATGACGGCGTTGCCCACGCCGATCCATGATGCCGACAGGCCGTATTTCCATCCGAACTGTCCGGCGTAGCCCACGAAGACCACTGCCGAGAAATATGATGTGCCGTAAGCGAAGGCAGTGAGCCACGGACCTACTGAGCGTCCGCCAAGTACGAAGCCATCGACCGACTTTGCCTGCTTGCGTGAGTATATTCCCACTGCCACTGTGATGCAGAGGAATATTATTGTCAATAATATCTTTATAAACATAACTTTATTATTTTTTTATTTGGGAAGTTAAGGAAGAAGTTTCCTTGGGCGAAGCGAAAAAAGTAAGTTAAAGACAATAGTATATATCCTTAATTATTCTTCAAAACGCCACTTGAATCTGAGTCTGTATCATGCTGGTATTGTCGCCTTGCAGCGCTTTCATGGCGTCGTTGCGCAGACTGTAGGTATATTGTGCCTGGAGGCGGCATTTCTTGAATATCCAGTACTGAATGCCAGCCATGAGGTTGGTCTTCGTCAGGTCGAGATCGGTGTTATAGTTCATATAGTCGGCCATCGCCACTATGTCGAGACCTTTATAAACGGGGATGGCGGTGGAGATGTAAGCTCCTGAGCTCTTGCATCCTCCGTCTTTGCCGCCGAGCATCTCAGCTCGCACCATGATGCAGCGGTGGTTGTGATAGTCGTTGCCTGTGAGTTTCGACTTCCACTCTGCTCCCACGGCATATCGGTTCTGCTTGTATGTCTCGCCGAGGGCAACGGTATTGTTATACAGGCTGGTAGCCACTGCGGTGCCATAGCCTAACTGTCCGGATGCCGACAGGCGGAAGTTGGGGACAGGGCGATACTCGAGTTTTGCGATGAGGTTTTTCTTGTTGTCAAGGTCGGAAGAGTTGATATGTCCGCCGTTGACGAGTTCGAGGACGTAGCGCAACTGGTCGTTGAAGAGGTCGCCATAGATCATCAGTCCCATATCGCGTCCTGAGGGATTGCCCATCAGCGGGTCGGCACCGCAGAGCCACGAAACGCTCTGCGCCATCGGTCCGATGCTCTCAAGTACCGTGGGCGACATGGGGTTTTCCATAGACAGCTCTATCTTCGACTGTCCGAACCTCATCTTAAACTCCTTGGCGGGACGATATTCGAGATAGTATTCCTGCATGTCTTTCGTCTTAAATTCGTGCATGAAGAAGGCGTAGAACTGCGGAGTGATATTGGCTGCTACCATCAGCACCACGCGTTTCATGTCGAACGTGTTGGTGTTCTTTCCTCCCTCGGGCATTGTGGCGGTATAACCAGCTTGTGCATAACCGGTTACTTTCACTCGTTCTGCCACAGCTTTAGCCCAATAGCTAAGGTCTTTGATTTCTAATGTCGTGTTAGTCACTGCTGATGCATTGCACCCGGTGGTTGAATTGCACTCTGTGGTTGTTGTGTTGCACTCGGTTGTTGTGTTGGTCTTTGGCGGACAACCAGTCTCGGCCTTGACCATTGCGGCACTCGCGATGAGCGCCGCAATAAGTGTAAAGGTCTTTTTCATTAGTTATTCAATTCATTTGTTAGTTCTTTTGTTGTTCAAATCGCTTCAGTTGTGAAAATCGTTTAGTTATTCAAATCTTTCTCGGTTAAGTAGTCGAGTTTTCCGAGCATCATCACTTCTTCTGCCTTGTCGTTGTTGTCGGCTCGGAATACCACGATGCCATTTCCGCCAAACATGAACGAATACATGTATTTGATGCCTACTCCAGCCTTGGTCACCTTCGCCACCACATCGGCGGCAGCGCCAGGCTTGTTGTGTGGCAGGCGAACGGCATAGACGTTGGAGATGGTGGCGGAGATGTTTTTCTCGCGCAGGATCTTAAACGCCTTTTCCGTGTCGCTGCATATCACACGATAGATACCAAAGCCGTCGGTATCGCCCAACGTGCTTACCACAATGTTAATGTCGTTGTCGCGCAACATCTCAAGAATCTGCAGCAAGGCTCCGCTGCGGTTCTCTATGAAGATTGAAAGTTGTTTTATTGTCATAGTTATATGTTTTTTTAGTCAACTTGTCAACTTATTATTTATACACTGTACGCTTATCCACCACTCTCACAGCCTTTCCCTCGCTGACGGGAAGTGTTCCCTTTGGCACAAGTTTTACGATAGGTGTAAGCAGAATCTCGTCTTTCAGGGCTCGAGTTATCTGTTTCTGCAACGATGTCAGACGCAGATAGTCGTCGGTGAAGAGTTGTTCGAGTTCCACTTCGACAGTCATGTTGTCGTTGTTGTCGTCGGTGGTAAGGGTGATGAGATAGTTGTTGGCAAGTTCCTTGAACTGCATCAGTATCTTCTCTATCTGAATCGGGAAGATGTTCACTCCGCGGAGCACCATCATATCGTCAGAACGACCGCGCATACGGTCTAATCTCACGTGGTTTCGACCGCAAGGACATGAGCGTCCGAGGACGCGAGTGAGGTCGCGAGTGCGGTATCTGAGCAGTGGCATAGCTTCGCGGCAGAGCGTGGTGAGCACCAGTTCGCCTATCTCGCCGTCGGGCACTGGTTCGAGAGTTTCGGGATTGACTATCTCTACGATGTAATAGTCTTCCCAGAAGTGGAGACCGTTTTGTTCCTTACACTCGAAGCCCACTCCAGGACCGCACATCTCCGACATGCCGAAGGAGTTGTATGCCTTGACGCCCATCATCTCTTCGATGCGCTTGCGCTGTTCCTCGGAGTGTGGCTCGGCACCGATGGCGAGCACACGCAGTTTGGTGTCGCGCCGTGGGTCAACGCCTTGTTCTTGCATCACCTCGTGGAGACGAGTGACGTATGACGGAACGGCATGGACGGCGGTGGTACCGAAGTCGGTCATGAACTTTATCTGTCGCAGCGAGTTGCCTGCCGCGGCGGGGATGGTTAGCATGCCTATGCGTTCGGCTCCATACTGGAAGCCGAGTCCGCCGGTGAACATGCCATAGCCCGATGAGTTTTGGAAGACGTCGTCGGGGCGAAGTCCCACCATCCACAGGTTGCGTCCCACCTGATTGGCCCATTCGTCGAGGTCTTTCTGCGTATGCAGGATGACGGTTGGGTTGCCAGTGGTGCCCGAGGAAGAGTGCAGACGCACACATTCCTTGAGCGGTACGGAAGCAAGGCCGAAGGGATAGTTGTCGCGAAGGTCTTGTTTCGTGGTAAAGGGTATTCGTCTGATGTCGGCGACTGAGGTGATGCTCTCTGGTGTCACACCAGCCTCTTCCAGTCGCTGACGATAGACGGGATTGTTCATACAATGCTTCACGGTGGCACGCAATCGTTCCACCTGGAGTTTTTCTATCTCCTCTCTCGACATGGTTTCCAGCTCAGGGTCGAGATATTCTGATATCCAGTCAGGTAATACTTTTCTATACATAGTTTTATATTGTAGTTGACAAGTTGACGAGTAAACAATTTATTTGTTTTGCAATTGTCAACTATTAACTTGTCAACTTGTTTGCTTGTCAACTTGTTTACTTGTCAACTGAATTTCCTAAGTCAAACGCCTTGAGGTTAGCTTCTACCACAGCCTCGCCCTTGCGTGCGAAGATAGTGGCAACGGCATCACGAAGAGCCTCAGAAGACAGAATCTCAATATATTTCGCTGCCATGCCCAGCAGGACAACATTGGCAGAGCGTGGCGAACCGCAATCCTTTGCCACAGCCTCGATATCTAGCATCACAACCTTGTTGGGCAAGGCGGCGAGCTCGTCGAAGAGCTGCTGGCTGTCAGGATAGTTGGGTATGTTGACGAAAGGTTTGTTGCTGGTGACGATGACGCCATCCTTGGCGAGGTAAGGCAGATAGCGCAGTGCTTCCATGGGTTCCATGGAGATGATCACGTCTGCTCCGCCCTGAGGGATGAGGTCGCTGTAGATGGTGTCGGTAGAAAGGCGAAGGTTTGACTGTACGTCGCCTCCACGCTGACTCATTCCGTGTACCTCAGCCTGTTTGAGGTTGATGTTTGCCTTTGTGGCAGCTTCGCCTATGATGGTGGCGATAGAGAGGATGCCTTGTCCTCCCACACCGCATAATATTATGTCTTTTTTCATAAATCTTAATCATTTTTGAAGTTAAAGAAGATAAGGAAACTTCTTCTTTAACATCCCAAATTTATCCTTTAGCCTTCCTCTCCCTCGCATGGCGTGCAGCAGTCTGTATGCACTCGCGTCGTGGGATGATGACTGACACTCCGTTGTATTCTATCTCTTCGCGGATGGTGCGTGTGATTTCCTCCATGTTCTTTGGCAGCGGCACCACTACTCGAACATGTTCCGGCTCAACACCCAGTCCGATACAGATGGCCTCGAACTTGTTAGTGCCAGCAGAGTCTTGTCCGCCAGTCATGCCAGTGGTGAGGTTGTCGGAGATGATGACCGTGATGTTCGACTTGTCGTTGACGGCATCGAGCAGTCCGGTCATTCCCGAGTGGGTGAAGGTGGAGTCGCCGATGACGGCAATAGCCGGGAAGAGTCCTGCATCAGCAGCTCCCTTCGCCATGGTGATCGACGCTCCCATATCCACGCAGCTTGACAGAGCCTTGAATGGAGGCAGTGCGCCGAGGGTGTAGCAGCCTATGTCGCCAAAGATGCGGTGGTCGGGATATTCTTCTGCCACCTTGTTGAGTGCTGCATAGACGTCGCGGTGGCCGCAACCCTGACAGAGCTGTGGCGGACGGGCGGCGAGGTTCTTTGCCTGAGGCAGAATCTCGGGAGCCTCGACACCGAGTGCCGCTGCCACACAGTCGGGAGTGAGTTCTCCGGTACGAGGCAGTGTGCCTGTGAGTCGGCCGCAGACGTTATATCCTGCACCGAGCATGCCCTTGACGAGCTCTTCCACCACTGGCTGTCCGTCTTCCACCACGAGCAGTCGTCCGCTTTCCTTGGCGAGCATCTCTATGCGCGGCTGTGGCAGAGGATACTGCGACACCTTTTCTATATTATACAGTGCGCGGCGCTCTTCGGGCAGTTGTGCGAGAGCCTCTTTCACGTAGTTGTAGCCTATTCCACAAGCCACGATACCGGTCTTCTCTTCCTTCTTGTCGCTGTCGCCATATTCGCTGCGGTTGAAGCATGACATGTTGCTTGCCATAAGCATCTCGTCTTGTTTCACGATGAGAGCGTCATATTTCTTCCTTGCTATGCCAGGCAAGAGCACCCATGCGTCGGTAGAGATATTGATTGCATTCTCCTCGCGCGGCTCTCCCACCATGACTCCAGCTCGTGAGTGAGCCAGTCGTGTCACCACGCGGAGTAGCACAGGCTCCTTGATCTTTTCCGAATAGTCGAAGGCTGCCGCCATCATGTCGTAAGCCTCCTGCTGGTTTGACGGTTCAAAGACGGGAAGCAAGGCAAACTTGCCATAGAAGCGTGAGTCTTGTTCGTTCTGGCTTGAGTGCATCGAGGGGTCGTCGGCGGCAAGCACAACGAGTCCGCCCTGCACACCGGTGATGGCACTGTTGATGAATGCGTCGGCACAGACGTTCATGCCTACATGTTTCATGCACACCAACGCACGTTTACCCGCATACGACATGCCGAGGGCTGCCTCCATGGCCGTCTTCTCGTTAGTACACCAGCGCGAGTGAATGCCCCTTTGCCTTGCTATCGGGTCATTCTGGATAAATTCGGTAATCTCGGTTGAGGGTGTTCCTGGATAGGCATACACGCCGCTTAGTCCGGCATGGATTGCGCCTAAAGCTATTGCCTCGTCGCCGAGAAGAAGTCTTTTTTCCATTTGCTTTTCGATTTTGGATTATCAAATATTAGGTTGTATTATTATATTCTAAATTGTTCTGATGATTTGGGAAGTTAAGGGAGATATGGATATTTGAGAATGTCGATTCATATCCTAATCACTCTGTCGCATTTCTCTGCCGTCGCCTTGCGGTGAGTGACAAAGATGATGGTCTTTTCGCTGTGACGGCTGAAGAGGCGGCTGATGAGCGTCGCCTCGGTGGCTTCGTCGAGCGAGGAGCTGATCTCGTCAAGCAGCATCACCTCGCCGCCGTGGAGCAATCCTCGCGCTATGGCAAGGCGTTGTGCCTGTCCCTCGCTGAGAAGTGTGGCATGCTCGCCTATCTGCGTGTCGATGCCCTGCGGCATCTTCTCTACAAAGTCGGCCGCCGCCGTGTAAAGGGCTTCTTCCATCTGTTGGCGTGTGGCGTCGGGATTGGCGAGGAGCATGTTTTCGCGTATCGTTCCGCTCATCATCGTGTTGCCTTGCGGAATATATGTTATATAGTGGCGCATGGCCGCTCCTGAGAGTTTATGTCCTTCGCCGTCGTAGATGTAAACACTGCCAGCGTCGGGCATGGCCACTGCCGAGAGCAGGCGTAGGACTGTGGTCTTTCCGCGTCCCGAGTCGCCCATTATCGCGGTTGAGGAGCCTGGCGTGAAGCAGTAGGAGAAATCCTCGAGCACCGTCTTCCCGTTGTCCTTATATCTATAGTAGGCATGTTCGACCCTTATCCCTATAGGTCCTTGCAATGCCGTGGTCGTTTCTGTTTCGTTCTCCATGGGCATGGTCTCAATTTCGCGTATGCGGTCGATGCTTGCCGTAGCATGGATGATCTGCGGTATCATGTTCAGCATGGCGAGCACTGGCGACTGTATCTGACTCACCAGTTGCAGGAATGCCGTCATCACGCCAAAGGAGATCAGTCCGTCGCGCAGCTGCAATCCTCCATACACAAATGCTCCCATATATCCTAATCCGAACGTCGATGCTAAAAGGAGGCGAGAGAGCATGGTGAAACGGGTGCGCCGCCTTACCAGTCGTCCGAGGTCGGCATGCAGACTGGCGAGCCGCTTGCCGAGCCATGGCGCACTCTCCATCGACTTTATTGCCGTCTCGTTTTCCATCGTCTCCTGTATGAGCATCTGTATGCTGCTCTCCTTACTTCTTATGTCTAAGGTCATCTGCCGCAACCGGTGTGAGAGGTATTTGGCGCAAGCGGCAACAAACGGCGTGAGCAGCAGCAGCGACCATGCCAGCACCTTGTCCATAGCATGCAACAGAAGAAACGCACCGATGAGCTGAACGACGGTCACTGCCATGCGAGGCACCACGTCGGTGGTCACTTGCGACACTGCCTGAATATCGCGCTCCAACCTCTGGCTGATGTCGCCGGAATGCATCCTCTCCCGCTTGTCAAACAGTCTTCTGCCGAGCAGTATGCCATAAAGACGCGAACGAATAGTGTTCTGCTGCCTCACCTCGGCGTCGTTCTGCAGATAATACACAGCCTGTCGCAATAGGATCGACACGACAAGGACGGCAAAGATGGCCATTATCTCCTTTGCCACGCCCGCCTGCCATATGCCACGGTCGATGAAGTGGCGACACAGCACAACCAAAAGCAAGCCACAGCCCACCTGCGCCACTCCAGCCACTATCCTTACCGCCATATTGGCTTTCAAGCCACTCGTCTGTGAGGCAAACCATTTCACGTATCTCATTTGTCCACTTCAGTCTATCGCAACAACGGCCGAAAGCAAGTGATCGTTGTTTTTCATCTATTAAACCTTTCAATATCTTCTTTCTCGTCGTCAGACATCTTCCTGAGTGTGACGAAGAAATATAGAGCCTTTGACTGCGAGCGTTGCCTAAACGACATGCCGCCCGACTTTATGGCCTGCATCCACCCGTTGTTGACAGAGATAATCCTCAATACCATCTTGTCGCCAGAATACACAGTGTTGGTTGACGGATCATAACGCATCGCCCGGGTGTTATGCCCAAGCATAGACGTGTGTTGCGTGAAAATGTATTCCGAGATAGAGTCGCCCCTGAGCGAATAGCGCGAGATGCCGCCTACGCCTTCCATCCCCTCCCAATAGTCGCGACGATCATAGTCGCCGTTGGAATAGATCTCGTGGGTGGCGGTCTCCACCCAGCCATTGCCATCAACCATGGCAAGAAACTGCTCTTCGTTGATTCTTTGCTGAGAAGTAGCTTGCGGCACACCTTTGTCATCGAAGAAGAATGTCTCTTCCTCGTTTGTACACGACACAACAAAAAACAAAGTCATCATCGTGTATATTTTTGCCATATAGCTGACTACTTTCCGCATATCGGCTGCGAAGATAGCTCTTTTATTTTATTCTTCCAAACTTTTTCAAATGTTTTTTTGGAATTATCACAAAATAGTTGTATTTTTGCACCGTTATTTAATCGATTAGTAATACCGAATGAAGGAATTTGTTATTTCAGAAGCAAAAGCAGAGACGGCTGTCCTCGTGGGATTGATAACCAAAGAACAGGACGAAGCCAAGACAAAGGAATATCTCGACGAATTGGAGTTTCTTGCCGACACAGCCGGTGCAGTCACCGTAAAACGATTTACTCAACGGCTCAACGGACCCAGTTCCGTGACTTATGTCGGACAAGGCAAACTCGAAGAAATAAGACGCTTTATCAACGATGAGGAAGACGCAGAACGCGAAGTGGGAATGGTCATCTTCGACGACGAACTGTCGGCAAAACAGATACGCAACATCGAAAAGGCACTGAAGGTGAAAATCCTCGACCGGACATCGCTCATACTCGACATCTTTGCCATGAGAGCACAGACGGCCGAAGCAAAGACACAAGTAGAACTGGCACAGCACCGCTATATGCTGCCACGACTGCAACGACTCTGGACTCACCTCGAACGACAAGGAGGCGGCTCGGGTAGCGGCGGCGGAAAGGGAAGCGTGGGACTGCGCGGCCCGGGCGAGACACAGCTCGAGATGGACCGCCGTATCATCCTCCAACGCATCACGCTGCTCAAACAGCGACTACTGGAGATTGACAAACAGAAGACCACACAACGAAAAAACCGCGGCAGGCTGATTCGTGTGGCACTCGTGGGATATACCAACGTGGGAAAATCGACCATGATGAACCTGCTGGCCAAAAGCGACGTGTTTGCCGAAAACAAACTCTTCGCCACACTCGACACCACCGTGAGAAAAATGGTGATCGACAATCTTCCGTTCCTCCTCGCCGACACCGTGGGATTCATACGCAAACTGCCCACCGACCTCGTCGATTCCTTTAAATCGACACTCGACGAGGTGAGGGAAGCCGACCTGCTGCTACATGTGGTGGATATCTCTCACCCCGACTTTGAAGACCAGATAAAGGTGGTCGATAAGACACTTGCCGACTTAGGATGCGCCGACAAACCGTCGATGCTGATATTCAACAAAATCGACGCCTACACATGGATAGAGAAAGAACCCGACGACCTCACTCCTGCCACAAAAGAAAACGCCACGCTCGACGACCTTAAACGCACATGGATGGCGAGAATGAACGACAACTGCCTCTTCATATCCGCACGCGAGAAGGAGAATATCGACGAACTGCGCGACATACTATATAAAAAGGTGAAGGAGCTTCACGTACAGAAATACCCTTACAACGACTTTTTATACGATAATTTCGAACAATGACATCGCTTCAACGATATCATTACATAAAATACGAACAATGAGAAGTTTAACTGTTGAAGAAATTAATGTCCTAAAGTGTAACGGCTGCTTTGCAGAAGACTGGGCTGACATCACCGTTGACGAGGATTTCTCGCCAGAATACATACACAACGTGGCGTTCTACGGCGAAGTGACACTCGGACAGTTTGAGAAAGCCGTCACGCTCGAACAGGGCTTTTCTCGACATGCGGGCATCTACAACGCCACCCTGCGCAACACCACCGTGGGCGACAACTGCCTCATAGAAAACGTAGGCAACTATATCAACAACTATGAGATAAGCGACGAATGTGTGATATCTAACGTGGGAGTGATCACCGCCGACGACGAGACGACATTCGGACAAGGCAACAAGGTGGCAGTGCTCAACGAGGCTGGCGATGCTAACGTCATCATCTACGACGGACTGACTTCGCAGATGGCGGCACTGATGATGATGGCTGCCGACAACCGCCCTCTTTGGGAACGTCTGCATACTATGGTCAACGACTACGTCAGCAACAGGAAAAGCAGCAAAGGACTAATTGGCTACAGGGCGAAAATCACCAACACTCGCGAGATAAACAACACGTGGATAGACGACGACTGCGAGATAAACGGCGCATCGTGCATCAGCGAGACCACACTCAAGGGAATGACCGAGGCAAGCGTCTTCATAGGACACGACGTGATATGCAAAAACAGTGTCGTCATGGCTGGAGCATCGGTGCTCGACGGAGCGAAGATTGACAACTGCTTCGTGGGCGAGGCATGTCATGTCGGTCGTGGATTCTCTGCCGAAAGCAGCATCTTCTTCGCCAATTCGTATATGGACAACGGAGAGGCTTGTGCAGCCTTCTGCGGACCATTCTCGGTGAGCCACCACAAGGCGTCGCTGCTGATAGGCGTGGAGACATCGTTCTATAATGCTGGCTCTGCCACAAACTTCAGCAACCATGCCTACAAGATGGGACCAATACACTACGGTTCGCTGCAGCGAGGATCGAAGACGGCCAGCGGCGCACATATACTCATGCCGGCTCAGATTGGAGCTTTCTCCATGTGTATGGGAAAGATTCAGTCGCATCCCCACTCCACCGACTTCCCCTTCTCGTATGTCATTGCCGACGGAGCTACGACATGGCTCGTACCAGGATGTAACCTCGCCACCGTGGGCACCTACCGCGACATCACGAAATGGCCACGACGCGACAAACGGCCTGCAAACGGACGCAGCAGTGTGGTAAACTCAAAATGGCTCAACCCATTCGTCATTCAACATGTCGTAGAGGGAAAAAAATCTCTCACCAACGCCATTGCCAACACCGACGGCGACGAGATACTGCTCGACGGATGCACCATAAAGTATTCCTCAGCCCAGCGTGGCATAGGCTACTACGACATGGCCATAAGGATGTTTCTCGGAGAGACAATGGACGAAACATGCTTCCATCTGCCTTCGTCCACAACCGGCACTGGCGAATGGCTCGACCTCAGCGGACTGCTTGCCCCAAAGTCGGAAATAGAACAGCTTACTGACGACATCCTCGAGGGTGTAACCACCGACATCAAGTCTGTCGATCAGCGACTGCATCATATACACAACAACTACAGCGAATATGTCTGGAACTACGCCTACAGCCTTGCCCTTACATATTATAATATGGACAATATCACCGAGGACGACATCGCCTCGATAGTGGATAACGGCAACGTGGCACACGAGACATGGATAAAACGCATCGCCGCCGACGCAGAGAAGGAATTTGCCATGGGCGACGTCGCTGAACAACAGCTCAACGACTTCTTGGAATCGTTAAAGTAGAATACTATAAGAATTTATTTTTTAAACAATTATATAATTCAAACAAAGCAATACTTTACGACTCATTGACACTCTATGATTCCCAAATAAAAAATGATTATATGAAAAAGAATGTATTTCTAACCGTATTCCTCGCTATCGCCTTGGCACTAAACGCTGGCGCAAAGGAATACAAGTATCAGACCGTCAAGGGCGACCTGATGAACTCACGGCTCTACACCCTCGACAACGGACTGAAGGTGTATCTCACCGTAAACAAAGAAAAACCACGCATACAGACTTATATCGCCGTACGCACAGGTAGCCGAAACGATCCTGCCGAGACAACAGGACTCGCACACTATTTCGAACATCTCATGTTTAAGGGAACAACGCATTTCGGCACTTCAGACTATGAGAAAGAAGCACCGCTGCTCAAGGAGATAGAAGACCGCTTCGAGGCTTACAGAAAAGTAACTGACCCTTCGCTGAGAAAGGAGCTGTATCACGGCATCGACTCAGTATCGCAGCTCGCCGCACAATACAACATACCTAACGAATACGACAAACTCATGGCAAGCATCGGCGCACAAGGTACTAACGCCTACACGTCAAACGACGTGACTTGCTATACCGAGGACATCCCTTCAAACGAAGTGGAAAACTGGCTAAGAATACAAAGCGACCGCTTCCAGAATGCCGTCATACGAGGATTCCACACCGAACTCGAGACGGTGTATGAGGAGTATAACATGTCGCTCGTGAGAGACATGGAGAAAAGTATCAACGCAATGGCAAAAATCCTCTTCCCTACTCACCCTTACGGCACACAGACCACTCTCGGCACACAGGAACACCTGAAAAACCCGTCGATAGTGAATATCAAAAACTACTACAAACGATACTATGTGCCTAACAATATCGCCATCTGCATGTCGGGCGACTTCGACCCCGACGCTACCATAGCTCTCATCGACAACTATCTCGGCAACTGGCAGCCTAACAACAACCTTTCACGCCCTGAGTTTCCCGCACTCAAGCCGCTGACGACACATAAAGACTCTGCCGTAGTAGGACAAGAGGCTGAAAACGTCATGCTCGGATGGAGATTCGCAGGCGAGAAAGAACTCTCCACCGACACGCTCAACGTGCTGGCACGAATGATGTGCAACGGAAAGGCTGGAGTGATGGAACTCGACCTCGAACAGCCCATGAAGGTGCAGGCCATACAGACTTTCCCTTACACGCAGACCGACTACTCTGCATATATCATCTTGGGATTGCCAGTGGCTGGACAGAAACTCGAAGACGTCAAAGCTCTCATTCTCGAAGAGATAGAGAAAATGAAACGCGGCGAGTTTGACGACGACCTACTTCCCTCTGTAAAGAACAATATGAAACTTGAATATTACAAGTCGTTGCTCTCTAACCAAAGCAGGGCTGACAAGTTTGTTGAGTCGTTTGTCAGCGGACGCAACTGGGACGTGGCAGTAAACACCATAGACCGTATCAACGGCATCACAAAACAGCAGATGGTTGACTTCATCAATCGCCACTTTACCGACAACTACGCTTGCGTGTATAAACGTCAGGGCGTGGACACCACATTGGCAAAGATAGACAAACCGCAGATCACTCCCATCCCTGCCAACCGCGACAAGACAAGCCAGTTCCTCAAGGACATCGCCTCAAGCGAAGCCAAACCCATACAGCCTGTCTTCCTCGACCTGAAGAAAGACGTCACCGTGACCAAGACGCGCCAGGGACTGCCCGTCATCTACAAGCAGAACACCAGCGACGGACTGTTTGAACTCATGTTCTGCTACGATTTCGGAACAGAAGACGTGCGCGGCCTCGATCTCGTGCCACAATACCTTTATTATATAGGCACTGACAAGAAGACGTCGGCAGAGATAAACAAAGAGTTCTATAAGCTCGCTTGCTCTTACTCCATCGACGTGAATGACGACCAGATGACTATAAGTCTCTCGGGACTTAGCGAGAATATGCCTCAGGCTCTCAGACTGCTCGAAGACTTCCTGCAAAACGCCAAGGCAGACCGTGAGTCGTACGACAACTGCGTAAGTCTGCTCGAAAAGACCCGCAACGACGCAAAGACCGACCAAAAGAGCTGCTTCATGGCGCTTCAGGATTACGCTAAATACGGCGAATACAATCCTGTGACCAACACACTGAGCATCGACGAACTGAAGAATGCCGACCCACAGGCTCTGCCCGACATGCTCAAGGGACTAAACGGCATGAAGCACCAGGTACTCTACTTCGGTCCTTATTCCCAGAAGGAGCTGCTTGCCCTTCTCGCCAAGGAACACAAGACACAGAAGAAACTCGCCGACGTGCCACAAGGCAAGCCTTACACCCTGCAGACCATCACCACCAACACTAACCTCATAGCTCCTTACGACGCGAAGAATATCTATATGGCCGAATTCTCTAACACTGGCAAGCAGTGGAACATCGACGAGACGGCAAAGATGCAACTCTTCAACGAGTATTTCGGTGGAGGCATGAACTCTATCGTCTTCCAGGAACTGCGCGAGGCCCGCGGACTGTGCTACTCGTCAGGCGCATACTATTACATGCCGTCGAAAAAAGGCAACCCTGAGACGTTCCGCACCTTCATCATCACTCAGAACGACAAGATGATGGATTGCATCAACACCTTCCGCGAAATCATCGACACCATTCCTCAAGCTGAGGGCGCATTCAACATCGCAAAGCAAAACCTCAAGAAGAGCATCGAGAGTCTGAGAGTGACAAGGGCTGGAGTGCTGAAGAACTACTTGAACATGCAGCGCCTGGGCGTAGAGGAAAACCTCACACGCAAGGTGTATGAACAGCTCCCGTCGCTCACGATGAAGGATATCGTTGATTACGAAAAGACTAACGTCGTAGGCAAACCGCGCACGAGAATCGTTCTCGGCAATGAGGATGAGCTCGACATAAAGTCGCTTGAAAAGACTGGAGAAGTAAGACGTCTCACGTCGAAGGACATCTTCGGATATTAAACCATACAGACTTTTCCTGACTCCATATACAAAAAAAATACCGGTGCAACCATCGTTGGTCATGCACCGGCATTTTTTTATCGCCGCTTAGTGGATTTATTTTGTCTTCTCTTCTAAGCTCAAGCCCTAACAGGATTAGAATTGCCTATTCCCCAATCATTTTTGTATGGAGTTCTTCTTGAGTTAACACCACCTGATACTTCGTCGAGTACTTCCTCGTCGAGGACTTTCTTCTCATTCTCTTTCATAATCTTAAAATTTTAAATTGTTAATATTGATGTGAATAATTATTTTCTGTTTTCTGATGCAAAGGTAATGGTTTTATAACAAAACGACAAGACAAAATGAGAAAAAAACAAGCCAAAAAAGGAAAAAATAACAAAATCGCAACTATTTCCCATTTTTTGCCAAAGATTTCATCATTATTTCGAATAAAAAAAAGCCAGAGCAAACAAGCCCTGGCTCTCTTATGTTAATCAAATGTTCTATTTGCAGCAAGCGCAGGGCTTGAGCTGCTTGAAGAAGTCGTTGCCCTTGTCGTCCACGAGAATGAATGCCGGGAAGTCCTCTACGGTGATCTTCCATATTGCCTCCATGCCCAACTCAGGATACTCTACACACTCGATGCTCTTAATAGAACTCTGCGAGAGAACGGCAGCCACGCCACCAATAGTGCCGAGATAGAAGCCTCCATGCTTCTTGCATGCCTCTGTCACACAGTCGCCACGATTGCCCTTGGCTATCATCACGAGTGAAGCGCCGTTGGCCTGGAACTCATCCACGTATGGATCCATACGGTTGGCCGTTGTCGGACCCATCGAACCGCAAGGATAGCCTTCCGGTGTCTTTGCCGGTCCGGCATAGAGTATAGGATGATCCTTGAAATACTGTGGCATCTCCTCGCCTGCATCAAGACGTGCCTTGAGCTTTGCGTGTGCAATGTCGCGAGCCACGATGATCGTTCCCTTCAGGTTGACGCGGGTGCTGACAGGATACTTCGTCAGCTCTGCCCTTACGGCGTCGATACCCTTATCGAGGTCGATCTCTATGCCCTTGGTTCCCTCGCCCGGATTACGCAGTTCTTCTGGAATGAGCTCCGTTGGGTTTGAGTCCATCTTCTCGAGCCATATTCCGTCCTTGTTGATCTTTGCTTTGATGTTGCGGTCGGCAGAGCAGCTCACGCCCATACCTATAGGACAGCTGGCGCCGTGGCGTGGCAGACGGATCACACGGATGTCGTGTGCAAGATATTTTCCTCCAAACTGTGCGCCGAGGCCAATCTTGTGTGCCTCCTTCAGCAACTTCTCTTCGAGGTCGATGTCGCGGAATGCGCGGCCTGTCTCGTCGCCAGTGGTTGGCAGGTTGTCGTAGTACTTTATCGAGGCGAGTTTCACGGTGAGGAGGTTCTTCTCTGCCGAGGTGCCGCCAATAACGAATGCGATATGATAAGGAGGACAAGCCGCCGTGCCGAGGTGCTTCATCTCCTCCACAAGGAATGGCAACAGTGTGCCTTCATTCTGTATCGTGGCCTTTGTCATCGGATAGAAATAGGTCTTGTTAGCAGAGCCGCCGCCCTTGGCCACCATCACGAAGCGATACTCGTCGCCTTCCACTGCCTCGATGTCTATCTGTGCAGGGAGATTGCAGCGTGTATTAACCTCGTCGTACATGTTTAGCGGAGCGTTCTGCGAATAGCGCAGGTTGTCCTGTGTGTAGGTGTTATATACGCCGAGCGAGAGAGCTTCTTCGTCCTCGAAGTCGGTCCATACGCGCTGACCTTTCTCGCCGTGGATGATAGCCGTACCTGTGTCTTGGCAGAAAGGCAGGATGCCCTTGCATGCTGTCTCGGCATTGCGAAGGAACTGCAGTGCCACGTATTTGTCGTTCTCCGATGCCTCGGGGTCAGACAGTATCTTTGCCACCTGCTCGTTGTGCTCACGGCGCAGCATGAACTCCACGTCGTGGAATGCCTGCTGTGCAAGCAGCGTAAGAGCCTCCTTTGATACCTTCAGGATTGTCTTTCCTTCAAACTCTCCTGTTGACACGCCTTCCTTCGATACAAGGCGGTATTCTGTCGTGTCTTCTCCCAACTGAAACATTGGGGCATACTTGAATTCTGGAATGTTTGCCATATTGGTTTTATAATATATAAATATGTTTGTATTTTTATGATTTCCGCTTTTTCAGCTTTTCTCCTCTACCAGCCCGATGTCGAACCGCCGCCACCCGAACTGCCGCCGCCCCAGCCTCCTCCAGAGAATCCGCCGCCCGAGAATCCCCCTCCGCCGCGTCTGCCGCCGCCGAGCATCGAGCCGATTATCATGCCGTTCGTGAGGTCGTTGTTGTTATTTGGCGTTATGTCGTGGTCTTTTGTCACCACCTTACCGCAATTACGACATATAAACGTGTCGCGCCGGTAGGTTCTGTTTCCTCGCTTTATCACGTTCGACGACATCTTCTTCAGAGCAGTCTTTTTACAATGAGGACAACGGCGACTGACATAGTCGATGAGCCAAATGAGGAAAAGGAATGTGCCCACCATCACCGAAACCATGATCACGGCGGCATACCACGGAAACTCCTCCTCCTCTTCGCTCTCTTCTGGCTTCATGCTTCCGTCGAGCACCTTGGTCACGGCTTTCACTCCAGCCACCATGCCTCCGTCGCGGTCGCCTTCCTTAAAGCGTGGCACCATATAGCGCATCTGTATTCGCTTGCTCATGGCGTCGGTCATCGTCCCTTCTATGCCGTAGCCGTTTTCGAAGCGTATGCGGTGGATGTCTTCCACATAGAGAATCAGCATGCCCGAATTGGTCTTCTTGCTGCCTATGCCCCACATTCGCAATAGCGTGGTACCATATTCCACTATGTCGGCTTCGCCTATCGACGGCAACATCACCACTGCCACCTCAATGCCGGTAGTCTGTTTGAGGCGGGCAAGCATCGTGTTGATAGTGTCGCGAGCCTGAACCGTAAGCAGTCCTTCCGGATCGCTCACCCTCTGCCTCGAGTCCGTCAGCTGGACATTCGGCACATCCTCCACCCTGTATTCCTTGCCCACGGCGGCTACAGCCATCAGCAGCAAGGCCATAAAGGCTACTAAAGTTCTTCTTATTTCCAATTTCAATATCGTCACTTTTTTGCTCTACTACGCAACATAGAATCACTCTACTATGCAGAAGAGAATCATTCTACTATGCAGAAGAGAATCACATTAGAATTCAACCTTCGGAGCTTTTTCCGCGCCCTGTTCAGCCTCGAAATAGGCTTTTTTCTCGAATCCGAACATACCGGCAAGTATATTCTTCGGGAAACGGCGGATGGTGGTGTTGTAGCCCTTGGCTGCCTCGTTGAAGTCGCGACGCGCTGTGTTTATGCGGTTTTCAGTGCCTTCAAGCTGCGACTGCAGTTCGAGGAAGTTCTGGTTTGCCTTCAGGTCGGGATATTTCTCCACTACCACCATCAGACGACCGAGAGCCTGCGATACGCCCGACTGTGCCTTTTGGTATTCGGCAAGTTTCTCTGGTGTGATATTCTCTGGATCCACCTTTACCGATGTGGCCTCCGAACGTGCCTTCACCACGCTTTCGAGTGTCTCGCTCTCGTGAGCGGCATATCCTTTGACGGTGCTGACAAGGTTTGGTATGAGGTCGGCTCTGCGCTGATACTGAGTCTCCACGTCAGCCCACTTGTTCTGTACTCCTTCATCGAGCGCCACCATGCCGTTATAGCCGCCTGCCGCCCACATGATTATTATTACCACGATTGCAACTGGAATAATCCAGGTAAGATGTTTCTTAATGTTCATATTGTTTCTTCTTTTTGTTATTATTGACTGCAAAATTAGCAAATATATTTTATCCGTGCAAGCATTTCACATTTTTTATCATCACATATCTCGTTTTGTCCCATAGGTTTTACGAATGACGAATTGCTCCGTTCTCCACTTATCTTCTGCAAAGATAGTATATTTTTTTCACATATACAAGTGGTTTGCAAAATAAGATATTTTTCTTAACATATTTTTAAATTATCATGTGTATTATAAACGCTATAACTACCCCGAAAAATCTCTTTATTTAGAGTAATAATTTTCTCCAGTTAGAGAAATATTTCACGGTCTGAAATCATACTGTTTAACTGTTTAACTGTTTAAACGAAACACATACACTTAAACAGTTAAACAGTTAAACAGTTTTATTTTAAACTATACCCTTTTTTCAAAATTATTCTTATA